>Ga0114951_10003449_pt1 | contig 16345 bp, 8 predicted proteins | sample AM7aDNAmetaG_FD_88677 | JGI IMG/M metagenome (GOLD analysis project Ga0114951, IMG submission 88677) | Freshwater microbial communities from Finland to study Microbial Dark Matter (Phase II) - AM7a DNA metaG | ecosystem: Environmental > Aquatic > Freshwater > Lake | place: Finland: Lake Alinen...
ACAGCTACGACGACTTCGCCAAGGGCGAGGCGCGCGGCGTTTCGATCACCGAGAAAGGCGAGCTTCGCCTCGCGCCCGCGGTGAAAAAGACGTGCGACGCGGCGCTGCCGATCGTCTGGTCCGCGGTGCGCGACTCGAAGGGCAACGTCTATCTCGGCGGCGGCGACGGCAAGGTGCTGCGCGTCGGCGGCGACGGCAAGGCGTCGGCGTTTTTCACGGCGAAGGAGCTGGAGATTCACGCGCTGGCGGTGGATGCCAAAGACAACGTCTATGCCGCCAGTTCGCCCGGCGGAAAAATCTACCGCATCGCGCCGGACGGCAAGTCGTCGGTCTTTTACGCGTCGCCGGAGAAATACATCTGGTCGATGGCGTTCGACGCCGCGGGGAATCTGTTTGTCGCGTGCGGCGGCAAGGCGGCGATTTACAAGGTGTCGCCGTCCGGCACGGCGGAAAAGTATTTTGCGAGCGATGAGACGAACATTGTCTCGCTTGGTTTCGACGGGAACGGCCGTCTGTTGGCCGGATCGGAGCCGGGCGCCTATCTCTACCGTTTCGACGGACCGGGCAAAGGTTTTGTCGTTTACGCCTCCACGTTGAAGGAAATGAAAGCCATCGCGACCGCCGCGCGAGGCAACGTCTATGCGCTGGCGCTCGGCGAAACCGAACAGCCCGCCGGATCGTCGGGTGGCACGACGGCAAAGACGGAAGAAAAAAAGACCGTGCGCAAAAGCGAACTGTATCGCGTTCATCCCGACGGTTACACGGAACTGTTGTGGACCGGCAGGGACGTGACGGCGTTCTCGCTGGCCGTCGCGGCCGACGGCGCGGCGTTGGTCGGCACGGGCGACAAAGGCGTCCTTTACGCTGTTCGCGGCCGTCACGAAGTCGCCACGCTGGCCAGACTGGAAGGCCAGCAGGTGACCGCACTGTTGCCCGCGGCGCGGGACGGCTGGACAGCGGTGACGAGCAACCTCGGCGCGGTCTGGAGCGTTGCGCCGCATCGGGCAACGGAGGGCGCGTGGGAGAGCGAATCGCTCGACGCCAAGGTGTTGTCCACCTGGGGCCTGGCGGTTGTTGACGGCGCAATTTCCGCCGGAGCGGGAGTGACGCTCGCCAGCCGCAGCGGCAACACGGCCAAGCCGGAGAAAACCTGGAGCGATTGGGCTGATGCGGACCGGAAGGGAAAAGAGTTTGCGTTGAAAAGTCCGGCGGCGCGCTACCTGCAAGTGCGCGTGAAACTAGCCGCCGAGGACACGGCGCACGGGCCGGTGCTTGACCGGCTGGCGGTGTATTTCACGCAGCGCAACCTGCCGCCGGTCTTTGGCAAGTTGACGGTTTTCGACGCAGGCTCCGGCTTGCAAAAAGTCACTCAACCGGAGCCGCCGGTGTTTGGCACGCTCGACGGCATGGTGAATTCGAGCGCGCGCCGCGATCCAATGGATGCGGCCCGCAGGCAGCGCGTGCAGGTGGTGAACCAGCCGGGTATGCGCTCCGCAGCTTGGACGGTGGGTGACTACAATCTCGACGCGCTGACCTTCGACGTTTATCTGCGCGCCGAGGGAGACCAAACGTGGAAGTTGCTGGCGGAAAAGGCGAGCGATCTCTTTTTCACGTTCGACACGCGTTCGTTTCCCGACGGCTACTATCGCATGAAGGTCGTCGCCACTGACGCGCCCAGCAACCCGTCCGGCAAAGGTTTGACCGCGAGCATCGAGAGCACCGCGTTCGCCGTGGACAACACGCCGCCCGCCATCGCCGTGCACAATGCCGAGGCCGGCAAGGACGGCGTGCTGAGCGTGAAGTTCACCGTCACCGATGCGCTGACGCCGATTGCGCTGGTGGAAGTTTCCGCCGACGGCCGCGACTGGTTCCTGGCGCAACCGGATCACGCGCAAGTCGGCGCTCGCACGCAGGATTTCACCATCCGCGTGTCCGGCACGAAGTCCGCGTTTATCCGCGCCCGCGACGAGGCGGGGAATATGGGTTCGGCGAGGGCGGCGGCCAAGTGAGTACGGCGGCGGATTGCCGCTACACAATCTCCACCGGGGAATACGAACAGGGAAGGCGAAAGATGAAGTAGGTCGCTTCGCATCTTCCCTGTTCAACCTCCGGCTTCTGCGTGTTCCTTTTCGTGCATTTCATGCATTCAGTGGTTGCGCGCGCTCGTGGGGGCGCACGACGCACAACCGGCTTTACTTGGCGTCAAGAGTGGCGGAGAATAGTGACGAAGCGAGACGCGAGAGGAATGAAGAACGTGTGAAGAAGATCCTCCGAAACTCGATGCTGGCGATGGCGGTGGTCACACTGGGGATATCGGCAGGCTGCGCCGTTGATTGGACACCAAAGCCGGCTGACAATGACTGGCGAGCGCCGGATCTTTCGGCTCCGCTAGCGAATCAAGTATCAAAGGATAATAGAGAGATCAAGGGTGTGGGACAATTCTCACCGTGACTTCACAGAAGACGATGGCGGAGAGGGTAGTGAAGAGTGCGGAATGAAGCGTTATGAATGTTCGGAATCCCAATTCTTCACTCTGAACTGTTGCGTCTCAAAACCTGCCAATCTTCTTTTGGGCCGAAGTCGCTACACAATCTCCACCGGGCACTGCGGTAGGCTCTCGATGAAGGCGCGGCCGTAACGCTTGGTGAGGACGCGGTTGTCGAGGATCGCGACGATGCCGGTGTCGTTCTTGCTGCGGATGAGGCGGCCGACGCCCTGGCGCAGCTTGAGGATCGCTTCCGGCAGCGAATACTCCATGAACGCGTTGCCGCCGCGGGCTTCGATGGCTTCGAGGCGGGCCTCTGTGAGCGGATGGTCCGGCACGGCGAACGGCAGGCGCGTGATGATGACGTTGGAGAGCGCCTCTCCGGGCACGTCCACGCCCTGCCAGAAACTGTCGGTGCCGAACAGCACCGAGTCCACGTCCTCCTTGAACTTTTTCAGCATCGTCGAGCGCGGCATGCCGCTGCCTTGGACGAGGCATTGGAAGCCCGACGACGTGAAAAACATTTCCAAGTCCTCCGCCACGTCGCGCAGCAGTTTGTGGCTTGTGAAGAGTACGAACGCCTTGCCGTGCGTCAGTTTCACAAAGTGCCGCACCCACTTGCCGACGGCCTCGCGGTAATCGGGCGAGTTTGGATCTGGCATCTCCTTCGGGACGTAGAGCTTCATCTGCTGCTCGTAGTCGAACGGCGAGCCAACCGCCAATGCCTCCGCCTCGTCCGCGCCGACGCGCTTGAGGAAGTAATCGAGCCGGTTCTGCACGGCGAGCGTTGCGCTCGTCATGATGACCGACGGGAACGCGGCGAAGAGCAGTTGGCGCAGGTCTTCGCTGACATCCACCGGCGCGGCGCGCAGTTCCACCTGTGGCTGGCGGCGACCGGTGCGCTCGACCCAATACACATGTTCCGGCGCCGCCTGGCCGAGAAACGCGGCGAGTTGTTTCCGTGTGTCGTTGACGCGGCGGACCATCTCGCGCAACTCGTCGCGGTCCTCGTCATCGTCGGCGAGCGACTTGCCGATGTCCACGAGCCGGTCGCGCAATGTGGCCAGCGGCGTGTCGAGTGTGTTCGGCACCATGTTCGGCTGCCGGACGCGAACCGAGTTCGCGTTGGGTTTCCATCGCGCCGCCTCATCCGCCGCGCGGAAGAAGGCGTCGCCGTGGTGGAGCGCGTCGTCCACGGCGCGGACGGCTTCGCCGGCTTTCTTGAAGAGGGAGAGCAGGCCCTTCTGGCTCTTCGGATTCCAGAGCCGGTGCAGCAGCCAGCGCAAGCCGGCTTCGGAAAGGCCGAGGCCGATGTGATCGGCGGCGACGGACTCGACAGTGTGCGCCTCGTCGAGAATGACGAACTCGAACTCCGGCAGCAGCACGCCCTCGCTTTCCTCGCTCTCGGCGCGCAACGCGATCTCCGAGAAGAACAGGTGATGGTTGACCACCAGCACGTCGGCGGTGCGCATCCGGCGGCGCGCTTCCTGGTAGAAACACTTGCAGTCCTTCTCGCACTTCTGCGCCGAACAGAGGCCGCGCTCCGAGCAGACCTGCGACCAGACGTTCGGGTCCGGTTCGATGTCGAAGTCGGAGCGGCTGCCGTCCTTCGTGTCCGCGGCCCATTTGGCGATGCGTTTCAACTCGGCTTGTTCGGTGGAGAGAAACAAGCCGTCGGCGGAGCGGAGCGCCTTCTTGAGCCGGCACGGGCAAAGGTAGTTGGCGCGGCCCTTGACGAGTGTGGCGGTAAACTGGACGGGCAGGATTTTGGCAAGCGCGGGAATATCCTTGCCCATGATTTGCTCCTGAAGATTGATCGTGTAGGTGGAGATCACGGCGCGGCGCTTGTTTTCGACGGCGTGGAGGATGGCGGGCGCGAGGTAGGCGAAGCTCTTGCCGACGCCGGTGCCGGCCTCGACGGCAAGGTGGCGGCGGTTGGCGAGCGCGTTGGCGACGGCCTCGGCCATGCGCAGTTGCTGCGGCCGGAACTCAAACGCCTGTCCCGCGCCGCCGGACGATGCCAGCAGCCCGCCGGGGCCGAAGTAATCGGTCATCTTTCCGGCCAGCGCGCCGTTCGGGACAAAATTCGCGGGTGCAATCATGGCGTCACTTCTAGCACACCGCGCGGCGATTTGCGGGCAAAGACTCTTGGGAGAGGAGCAGTCGCGCAATTCGCGACGAAACCGTTCCTGGGTTTGGGATGGTTTCTAAAGGCCCCTGTTATCGTTCGTCGGCCACCATTTCTCCGTCGAGGCGCGCGAGCTCGCGTGTGAAAAGCGGGTTGTGGGGAAACTCCCGTTTAAGGCCGACAAGCAAGTCGCGGGCAAGAGGTTTCTCCTGTTCGCGGGCATAAGCGATGGCCAGCAGCACGCGCGCAAACGGCGAGAGAAAACGCCCGTTCTTCGCCGCGAGGTTCAGTTCCACCAGGCCCTTCTCCTTGTTGCCGACGTAGCCGCCGATCTGGAGCAACCATCGCACCGGCGCCGCCAGAGTGCCGATGATGTATTTGGAGACGCCGGTGGAAACATAGGCATCGTGGCAGTCGGGTTGGATCGCCAGAAGCTTTTCGGCCCACTGCGCCGCCTGCTTCCCGTAGGAGAGCGCCGGCATGTTGCGTTTTTCGACCAAGGCCGCGTAGTCCGCGCGCAACCCGCTCATCAGAGTCAGCGCAAAGAGCGCGTCGGTGTCTTTGGGATCATGCTCCAACCGCGCGAGCGCCATCGTTTCGGTCTGCTTCAGCGCGGAATCGAAACGGCCGTGAAACTCAGGATCGGGCGCGGGCTTGCATCGGGTGAGAAAGGCGTCATCGTCGGTCAGAAACTGCGATTCCAGGACGCCGAGGCGGTGAAATTCGGCGAACAACAAACCCGCGGCCACGGCGACCTGCCCCCGCGGGTCGTCCGGCTGCAGCAGTTGATGGAGTGTAAACGCCTTTTGCGCGCCGACAAAATTAAGATCGTAGAGCAGGTGAAATCCGGAGCCGAGTGTCTCGTCGCCTGCCAGCATGTTCGCGCGGGCCGGTTGAAGGATTGCCGCCAGGGCCAGCACGGCCGGCAGCCGCCAGCGTCTTGACCAAAGGATTTGCAGAACATCATTCATAACCACATCGCACCGATTACCTTATCCCGACCGCCACATACGAACAGTCGGGAGAATGTGGCAAGATGTTCTTTTTGCCTGTCGGGACAAACCCAGCGGGAGTTAGGGGGAACCGCTGGCTCGGTGAAGTCGAACAAGCATCACGACCTAAAAGCGCCCCGGCTGGCGTATCAGGCATTGAAGCAACTGCTGACGGGCAATTGATCGGGGAGGGGATTAAGAACCGGACTGACTGCGGAGCCACTCCTGCAGGAATGACGCAAGCATCTTGATCGCGGAAAATGTAACACCATCAAGGGTGATGTGGGCGAATACTGAGGCCCAAACGGTTTTCCTCCACAGAGTGAGGCCGCCAAACACCACGCCAATCACGGTGGTGCTTACCACGCCCCAAATACCCTGATAGCCGTGACCGATGCCGAATAGCAGCGCCGTGATTACGACCGCATTGGCGTCGCGCTGCCATGGCGTTACTGTCCCGTCGCCTGCCGGCAAAGCCACGCGAACCCGGCCGAGAAGAAAACCGCGAAAGACGGTCTCTTCCCAGAATCCAACAAAAACCACCAGCGGCAAGATGATTAGCCATGGAACATCAGCCATCTTCAGCAGCCATTCCAATTTCTCCTTGGCCTGGGTATGCATGTCCACGCCCATGAAAACGCCGAACATCGTGACAATCAAATTCGTGCCATAGACCGCGCCCAAACCGAGGACACCCCAACCAATGGCGGATCCCAGCCGACACCGACCCAGACCGAGCGAGTTGCGCCAATCCGGATCACGCAGCGAAAACAATGCTGCGACCAGCAACGTGAGTACACCTAAAAACACCGACCCAAGCCACCATTGCTTGGAGACAATCCATGCACCGCCCTGAAGCATCACTTTCAGTCCGATGACTGCGCAAAGAATTCCCGCCATCGTGAGCGCCTGTCCTGCGGCAGCCTTTCGTGATAACGTCCTCGGAAAAGGAGGTGACATCGTTGTGGCGGCGATGGTAGCGGGTCACATGCGGTCCTGCGAACGAATTTTCGTCGTGCTTTTGCTGAAAACCTCCCGATGCGGTTGCGTAGTGAGGTGGATCGCGACCTCCGGTCGCGATGGCTGTTGCGTGGAGAACGTGAGGTATTTGAGCCGAGCTTCCCGCTTTTCAAGCGCGACGCTTCGATCCGGGCCGCAGCCATCGCGCCCGGAGGTCGCGATCCACCTTGCAAAACGCAGTCGCCGTGCCGCGACTTGTTCTTGTCGGAAACGGGCGGGCCGCCTACGCTGGCGGGCGTTGAAGGTGCGACAGCTCATGAACTCACGCGAACGATTCCTGGCGGCGCTGGCGGGCGGCAAACCGGACCGCACACCGCTGGCGCACGTGGCGGCGATGACGACGACGGAACTTCAGCAATCCACCGGCTGCTTCATGCCGGCGGTCCATCTCGACGCGGAGCAACAGGCGCGGCTCATCGCGGCAAACCACGACGCGCTCGGCTTTGACGCGGTCAGCTTCATCATCAACTTTTTCGGCGAGCCGGCAGCGCTCGGCGCGGAGATGGACTGGGGCGCGCCCGACCGACTACCGACGTTCATGTCGAACCCCTGGCGCACGCCGGAGGACGCGATCATTCCCGGCGACCTGCTCGACCGCCAGCCGGTGAGCACTTGTCTGGAAACCATCCGCATTGCCAAGCGGCGCTACGGCGACCGGATAGCGGTGTTGGGAAAAATCATGGGGCCGTTCTCGATGCTCCAGGCGATGCATGGCGTCGAGAATGTGTTGATGGAACTGCTGGACTCGCCGTTGCAGATCGCCGCGTTCCTCGTTGTGTGCGTGGAGGCGCTGGTGCGCTGCGCCAACGCGCAGTTCGAGGCGGGCGCCGATGCGATTTCCATCGGCGAGGGTGGGGCGGGCGCGCGGATGCTCTCGCCGGCGGCGTATGAAGGATGCCTGCTGCCGGTCCACCAGCGGATGATCTCGCGGATTCACGGCCCCACGATCATGCACATTTGCGGCGACGTGCGCAGCCGGTTGCACCTGCTGGCGCAAACCGGCATGACCTGTTTCAACTTCGACTGGGCCGTGCCTCCAGCGGAGATGGCGGCCGCCGCCGCGGGCAAATTTTCCATCATGGGAAACATCAACACCACCGACCTGCTCTGTGCCGCGCCGGCGGAAATCGCGCGTCAGGTGGAGGAGTGTCTCGCTGCCGGCGTCCACATCATCAGTCCCGGTTGCGCCACCAGCCCGAAGTGCCCCAACGCCAACCTCCGCGCCATGTCGGAGGCGATAGGCCGAGTACAGAACAGATAGGTTGGGGCGAGGCGTTGCTCATCGGCAAGGTGGGGCGAGACTCCGTCGAGCCGCTTCTTGTGGGAGTCGCCGCAACCGAGAAAGAGGCTCGACGGAGTCTCGCCCCACCTCATTTGATCGTGGCTTCGACACGATGAGAAATATTCGTCTCGGCCAGCAAGAGGGTTGAAAAAACGGCGGCGGGCCGGCACACTGCCGAAGCGAATTCGCCAACTGAAGGAACCGCTGAAAAACTAAACATCATGACCACACCTCAGAACAAGCCGCTCAATAGAGCGCAATGGATGGTTTTGTTTGCCGCGTTGTTGGGCTGGATGTTCGACGGTTTGGAAATGGGCCTCTTTCCCATCGCGGCGCGGCCGGCGCTGATGGACCTGATGAAAATCAGCAGCGGCACGCCGGTGCCGGGCGGCGAGGCGGTGGTTGCGGTCTGGATTTCCTATCTGACGGCGCTGTTCCTCGTCGGCGCGGCGTGCGGCGGCGTGCTGTTCGGCTGGCTCGGCGACAAAGTGGGGCGCGTTCGCTCGATGGCGATGAGCATTCTGGCTTACTCGTTCTTCACCGGTTGTTGTTACTTTGCGGTGCAGCCGTGGCAGCTCGGCATCTGCCGGTTCGCGTCGGCGCTGGGCATGGGCGGCGAATGGGCGCTCGGCGTCGCGCTGGTCATGGAGAGCTGGCCGGAACGGCTGCGGCCGACCCTTGCCGGCGTCATCGGCGCGGCGGGCAACGCCGGCTACCTCCTCATCGCCTTGCTGGCGATGAACTACAAGGTCACGCCCCAATCGTGGCGATGGACGATGCTCGCGTGCGCTTTGCCCGCGCTGTTGGCGTTCTTCATCATTGGCTTGATTCCGGAGTCCGAGCGATGGAAGCAATCCATGAAGCAGGGCGGCTCAAAACCGTTCCGCGAAATCTTCGGCCCGAAGCTGCTCCGGCCCACGTTGCTGGCCACGGCGTTTGCCACCATCGCGCTCATCGGCACTTGGGCCGCGGTCACCGGCTTCCTGCCGTCGTGGGTGGACCAACTCGCCGGCCCGAAGGATCCCTACGCCAAAGGCAAGGTGCAGTTCGTCGTCTCCATTGGCGCCATCATCGGCTGCTACTTCGCGCCGCTCATCGGCGGGCGGTTCGGGCGGCGGCCGGCGTATTTCGGGCTGTGCCTGTTCTCGCTGGTGGTGTGCGGGTTCCTGTTTGGCTGGTTGCGGGAGTATAACGGGTTTTTCCTCTTCGTCTCCGGTCTGGCGGGCTGCGCCACGGCGGCGTTCTACGGCTGGCTGCCGCTCTATCTGCCGGAACTTTTCCCCACCCGCGTCCGCACCACCGGTCAGGGCCTGAGCTACAACTTCGGCCGCATCCTGGCCGCCGTCGGCGTGCTCTGTATGGGGCAGTTGATGAGCCTCTTCCACGGCAGCTACCCGCACGCCTGCGGCACCATCATCCTCGTCTACGTGGTCGGCATGGTCCTCATCTGGTTCGCTCCCGAAACCAAAGGCAGGCCGCTGCCGGAGTGAGGGAGGGCAGGGGAGAGTGAAAAGTTAAGAGTGAAGAATTTCGGGAACTCTTAGCTTCCCGCGCCGTGCTGTCGATTTGGCAACAAGCACGGCCAGCGGCTCAACAGGACAGCGAGGACTGTCCAGAATTACCAGCTTGATTCGGTGTAGGCAGCGGGCGATCTCCGTCGGCGTCATCTGCCGGTAGAGCGGCGCACCATCCAGGCTTGTCATCTGTTTGCCATTTGGCCCTATCGCGAGCGTCGCCAGCGTTTTCTTTCCGTCCGGGCCGATGACCGGGATTACTGAGGGCGGTGGCTTAGCGGTGGTTTCTTCCTTCGGCTTTAGGGTGGCAGGATCGAAGCCCAAGGCGCAGATACACTTTTCACGTTCCATATCGGACAGATTCGGCTCGATTTCCTTTCTGGCGAGGGCCTCGGCGAGTTGCCGATAAAGCAATTTTGTCTTCAAATCGTTTACGGTAGACCGCGACGCCGTCGCGGGACATTGTGATCATTCGCGCCATGGAGTGGCGGGCGGCGAAGCTTCCACCCGTTGGTGTCCCGCCCTTCAGGCGGCGCAGGGGAACGAACCGGCTGAAGCCGGCGAGGCGACCCATTCGCAAAGCAGGCCCCACGAAAACGCAGCAAATTTCCCTTGACATGATAGAGAACTTCGCTATATATTCCGCCCTGTAATGAAGACCGCCGCCATTCCAGCCAGGGGAGTCCCGCCGGAGGTCCCCAAGGGCAGCCGGATACAATCCACGGATTGCACGGAAAGGCCCAGGGCGGCGGCAAACCGCGAGGCGGTGGTGGAACTGATCGTGGCCGGTCCGGCGGGTACGCCGCATCCTGGCCGCCGGGAGTGGCGAAATCGTCCCCGGCGGGGACGGCGGCTGCTGGTGGCGGGGCGATCTTCCTCTCCCTCAATCATAGGCGCTCGTTTTTCAAAACGAACCCATATGATGGCCCCGGTCAAACCTGGAAACTTCGTTTTTCCTAGGGAAAAATGTATTTCGATGTCCAAGGGTGGGCAAATCGAAGACGTGTTTTTACGAAACGAACCCAAATGATTCAGCCCCGCCAATCGGCACTGCCATGTTGAAGGATCGCGCATTCTCAACAACCTTTTCAGGCCGCCACTGTCCTGCCAGGGCCGCTCCGCAGACCTGAAGAAGAATGGAGGCAATGACTATCCGACAGACAAGGGAACAATTCATAGTGAATCTCCCATTAACCCGAAAACCGAAGTTGAGCCGAAAAGCGAACAGGATGGATTCCCCGATCCGTCAGTTTTTCTTGGTGGGCTTGGGGGGCTTTTTCTTTTTGTCCAGATCCTCCATGGGCCTGAGGTTGTCGAATGCGGATTTGACGCTGCCGGGAACGAATTCCTCCCACACCACCTTGCCGTCGATGAGTACTTGGACACCGTGGCCGAGGATTTTTTCGCCGGAACGGTGGTCGGAGATGGGCGATTCCCTGCTGTTGGCCTCCACCACGTCGGTTTCAATGACTTTATTCTGTTTGGGACCGAGCGAACATTTCTCCTCGCGGCCGTAGGCGGCCGGAGCGCCATGACCTTCCGTGCTCACGGTGACTTTGGCGATGCCCCAGCGGACGACAATGTCATCAATCGGCCGGGTCAGGGGATTTTGCAGCGTGATGCGCAAGGCCAGCGACGAGGCGATCTTGCTGGAGCTCCAATAGACCATGCCGCCATGGTGGGTCACGTTGCCTGGGTTGTCCTTCTTCGATGCGGCGCGTTGAACCGAAACCTGTATCGGGGACACTTGCGCGCTCGCAGACGCGACCACGACCACTGCCACCGCCCATATCAACAACGTTTTCATAACCAACTCTCCCTAGGCTACATAAATGCAGGAAACTGCCGGCGTGTCAATGCTATTCGCTGTGCAGGCGACGACTCGGGGAAGCTGCGACGGGTGATGAAAAAACTGCAAAAATACCACTTGCGCGCGGCGGGTGGTTTGACTAGGTTCTGCGCCCTTTTGGGTGTCTCCGACCGGGTGGTCGGGGACATGTAGCAGGCAGCGGACAGGGCTTGAAGTTGAGGGAACCTTGCCGACTGCATGTGCTGGCAACGAATCGTGACGCAGAGTCGGGATTGATGGTGTAGCCCGTTGCCGGTGTGACGTGGCCGGGTCGGAATGGATGTCGGGGCCGACCGGGTATGAGGTGTTGTAATGCGGTTCAGACGTATTGTGGAGATTGGTTTGTTGGTGTTGTTTGCAGGTGTGGGAACAGAGCAGGTGGCGGATACCGCCACATCGGTGGGGCGGTGGATGACTGTTACCGCATACTGTTCGTGTTCGAAATGTTGCGGGCGGCACGCCGCGGGCTATTTCGCCAGCGGCGAAAGGGCGTATTGGGGCGGTGTGGCCGCTGACTGGCACTTGCTGCCGGCGGGCACGAAGGTGGAGATCGAAGGGTTTGTCGGGACCTTTCAGGTCGAGGACACCGGCCGTGTCATCAAAGGCACGCGGCTGGACATCTGGATGCCGACGCACCGGGAGGCAAAGGAGTTCGGCTGCCAGAAACTTTGGGTGGCCATGAATTGCCAGTAAGAATTAATCGGAGCCGCGAGGCTCCACCGAAAAACGCCGCGAGGCCAGCGAGGCTTCGCGGCGTTTGGTTTTTTACGAACGCTCAACTCCATCCGATGGTTGGCGTTTAAAGCAGTTTCGGTTAGACTGCCGGCCGTGGTGCGCTTGTGTTTACACACAATCGGATGGCTGGCCGCCGCGTGCGCCGTGGCGGTTCTGGCAGCCGAAGGTCCGCCCAAACCCCCGCCCGCTGCGGCCATGGCGGTGGAAGTGCTGGAAGCCAAGCCGGGCCAGCCGACGTTTTTGTTGAAGACCGATGCGGACCTTGACGCGTTGATGGCGCAGGCCAGGCAGTTCGTCACGACGGCCCAGCACGGGCCGGCCATTGAGATTTATCAGGGCGTGATCGAAAAGGCCGAAGACCGCGTCGTGGCCGCGCCGGTCGCAGTAGGCGCGGATGAAACCACGCGGTTGTTTTTGCCGGCGGCGGATGCGGCGCGGCGCGCGCTGTTGGACGGGCCGAAAGCGATGCGGGCGGCGTACGCCGGCCGGTTCGAGGCGGAAGCGTCAAAACAAACGGAAGCGGCCGGTGCAGGCGGCGACGTGGCTGCGTTGCGGCGGATCGCCAGCCGGTTTCCCGCGACGGCGGCGGCGCAACGGGCGCGGTGGCGGTGCGCGGCATGGCTGGCGGACACGGGCGACTTCGCGGCAGCGGCGGCGGCGTGGGGCGAATTTCTCGCGCTACAGCCGGCGCTCGGCGCCGCAGGCGAGGATTTGGCGATGACGCTGGCCCAGCAAACGCTGGCGCTGGCCCGAAGCGGACAGGTGGTCCGCGCGCGGCAGACACTGGCGCGGTTGGAGAAAGATTTCGCGACGACGAAGCGGGTCATCGGCGGCGCGGAGCAGGGGGTGGTCGAGTTCGCGCGGCGCGCGCTGACGGAGGCGAAGGCAAGCACGACCGGCGTCGCATTGCCGGAAGTCTTCGCGCCAACGCCGCAATGGGCAACGCAAACCAAAGAGGAGCTTGCGCCGTTTGTGTGCGTAAACAGCGGCCGCATATTCACGCGGACGTTGACGAGCATCGCCTGTTTGGAAATGGCGAGTGGCAAACGCCTGTGGGAACTGCCGGCGGCGATGCAGAACACCGCCGAATCGGCGGCGTTGCGGATGCAAATACCCGGCGGCGCATCGTCCGATCGCGAGGTTGTGGGCCAACAGCGATACGCGGTTTCGGCGACGCCGGAGATGGTTTGCTACGTGGAGAACTCGCCGCCCGGTGGGGCCAATTTCGAGATGCCGGCGATGGCCATGTTTCGCGGTCCCGGCCCCATCATGCCGCAGATAAACAAATTTGCCGGCAGCAGCCGGCTCACGGCGCGCGATGCGCTCAGCGGCAGATTGCGGTGGTGCATTGGACGAGGCGAAGGGCACGACGATTTCTCGCGCGACGCGCGATGGGTTAGTTCGCCGGTCATCGCCGGTAACCGGGTGTTTGTCATCGCGCTGCACATCCAGTCGTATCATCTCGTTTGTCTCGATGCCGCCGACGGCCGGCTGGTGTGGCGCAGTCTGATTTCGCATCGCGCCGAAGGCGGTATGAACTTTCAGGGATTGCGGGACCTGTCGAGCGCGAGCGCGCCGTGCGTGGCGGACGGCTGCGTCTTGTGCCTGACCAACGGCGGCGTGTTCGCGGGTTTTGATCAACTGACCGGCGAGCCGCGCTGGTTTTGCCAATACACCCCGCTCGTCGTTGCCGGTGTCAATATGGTGCCACCGACCAGGCTCGCGCCTGTGAATCCGGTTCTTGCCCGTGAACAATTCGCGGTGATCCTTCCGGCAGACGCGGATCAAGTCATGGCGTTCGACATCGACACGGGGCGGATGTTGTGGCGGCAGCCGCGCAAGGAACGCCGGTTTCTGGCCGGCATCGCGACCGGAATAAACGAAGGCGAACTCGTGGTGCTCGCCGGCGCGACGGCGGCGGCACTGTCACTGGATACGGGCAAACAGGTTTGGGAAAAAGCGCTCGACGCCAACGCCGGGCGGCCGGTGCTGCGCGGCGGTACTCTTTACTCGCCCAGCCGGAACCGCGGCGTCGTGCAACTGGATGTGTCCAGCGGGCGCGAGCTGCGTTGCTCGGCGGCGGCAGCGGAATTTCGCCATTTCGTGGAGGCGGACACCGCGTTGATGGCAGTGGGCAGACACTCGTTGACCGTGCTGCGAAGCCTCGGCGATGCGCTGGATGAAATGACCCGCCGCGTGGAATCGGCACCGGCGGAGGAGGGTGCGTGGCGGCAACGCGGCGAGTTGAATTTGCAGGCGGCGCGATTTGCCGAGGCGTTTGAAGACCTGGCCAAGGCCCTTGCGCTTCAACGGAAGACGCGCGCGCGCCACGCGGAGACGGAGGCGTTGCTGTTCCGGTGCTGTCTGGAGATGGCGGCGCGCGATTCCGCCAAAGCGCCGGCATGGCTTGAACGCGCGGCAGAGTTTGCGACGACAGCGGCAACGCGGAGCGAGCGCTGGCTGCGCGTCGCCGACATTCACGAATCACGGAAGAACTGGTCGGCGGCGGCGGGCGCGCTTCAGCAGATTTTGGATCACGAGACGGAAACCTGGTTGGATCAGCCGGAGGGGGATGATGAGTCCGGTGCGCGGCTGGCGGGCGGCCGCGTCTTGAACCGCGCGGTGGCGGCGCTGCGGTTGGAGCAGTTGGCGGAGGCGCATGGCGTGGGTATCAGCAGTCACGCAGAGACGGCGGCTCGACGGCAACTGGCGGCCGCGGTTCAGCATCGCGACACGGGCGCGCTGATGGAAATCATCGCCCAACATCCGGTTGGTGAAACGCAGGAGCGCGCGTGGCTGATGCTGGCGACGTGGCGTTTCGAGGCGCGGCAGTGGGACGCCGCGGCGGATGGGCTGTTGCAGTTCTTGCGGGCGGAACCGCGCGCCGCGCATCGTGGCGACGCCGCGCTCGGCGTGGCGCTGGCGGGAATTCGTTCGGCGCGCGGCGGCCTGGCGCGAAAGGGCGTGACGCTGTTGGAGACGCTGCCCCCGAAGACGCGCGTGAGTTTTGCCGGTGTCGGCGGAAACGCGGCGGATGTGCGACAATCCCTGTCCCGAGAAATGCCGCTCCCGTCGCCACCGCGCGAAGCCGAGCAGGGCAATCAGGCCGTTCGCGAGCCGGGGCGTGAAATCAGCCTGCTGCCGGGCGCGGATAATCTGGCAGGCGGGCGATTGTTTGTGGAAAACCGCCAAATCGTGCGGGTTGGGCCGGACGGGGCGCGGGTGATGTGGACGTCGGCGCCCGTGATGGAGAAAAAAGGCGAGACCGCTTCGGCAGGGGCAACCGTGTTGACGGACAGCGTGATTGTATTTTGCGGAACCCAGATGGTTGCGATGGACGCCGACACGGGCAAACTGCTCTGGGAGGAGCGCGGCGTGATGATGGGGAATCTCCCCGCGGCAGTGCCGGCGGTTGTTTTTGGGCCAGCGCAGGTCGTAATCCAAGGAGGGGGCATCATGCAAATAATGGCAAACGGCAGACCGATGACGTCAGGTTTGCGAACATTGTTTGTAGCGGGCCAACAGCTTTTGCGGATGGACGCAGCGGGCAGGGTGGCATCGTTCTCACCGCGCAGCGGCAAAGTCGGCTGGTCCGTGTGCCTGCCGGAGCCGGCGGGCATATGGGCGATTGCGGCCATGCGAACATCGGGCCGATATGTCGCGCTGACGGCGGCAGCGGGCGAACAAACGCCAGGTATCGTCACCGCGGCGGGTAGACTTGGTCAGTTTGTTATCAAACAGACGGGCGACAGCGCAGGCGAGATTCACGTGGCGATGTTGGATGTCTGGCGAGGCCGGTTGCTGGCAGTCTGGAATGTGCCCAAGGATTGGCCGGAGTTTTCGATCACGCCGGATGGGCGGGTGCAATGGGCTGAGAGCCGGGAATCGAAGAGCGGCAACCCGTAGTAGAAACCGGCAGTGAAGAAGGGGAGCCGCGGCGATTGCCGATCAACATCGGTTACAACGGCCAATTCGTTTCTTACTTGCCTTGCATTTGCAATGGCGTTCGGACGACGAAGTTGCAAGCAGCCGTTACGAGTTACAACAGCCAGCGCCGCCCGAAATCCTCGTATTTCCGTTAAAAAACGGTCACATCACCGTCCAACTGCGTCCGGTTACACCATTTTCTCCACCTCTGGCACGGCGGTTGCGTTAAAGGGAGCCGACGCGAAAGAAGTGCGGCAATGAAGCCATTCGCGTCGGGAAAGCAGAGATCAAGACCATGAAACAAAAACTTATCAAATGGATCAGCACAACGGTCGTGGCCCTGTCGGTGACCACCAGTTACGCGATCACCTACAGTGTGAACAGCGTGGAAAGCTGGAACTACACCGCGAACG
>Ga0114951_10003451_pt1 | contig 16336 bp, 15 predicted proteins | sample AM7aDNAmetaG_FD_88677 | JGI IMG/M metagenome (GOLD analysis project Ga0114951, IMG submission 88677) | Freshwater microbial communities from Finland to study Microbial Dark Matter (Phase II) - AM7a DNA metaG | ecosystem: Environmental > Aquatic > Freshwater > Lake | place: Finland: Lake Alinen...
CCGTATTTTATTGAGCAGATATTGCAGAGCCTCAAGGGTCTGCCCTTTTTTTCCGATAAAAATGCCGCTGCCATCACCGATGATATTGAAAATAACCTCGTCATGACTGGTTGCCGTTTCGATACGAGCCGCCGGGTCAATATGCCGGACAATATGATCAAAGAGAATTTTTAAAGAATCCAGGGCCTCATGCGCCGTTCCGGAAAGCGCCTGATCAATGGATGAGTTTTTTAGAGCTGCACGAATTTTTGCTTTTCTCGAAGAGAAAAGGGAAAGAAATTTGCCTGGTGTCGGCTCAAGCACCTCAATTTCAAGATTGTCTTCAGTGGTATGCAGTTGCTGACCTGCTAGCGTTATTGCTTCTTCAACTGTTTTGGCTGCGACTTCGATGTGCTGCATTCTTTTCCTCCTGCGACACTGATTTTATTGTTGATGTAGTATTGCTGAGCAATTGATATGACATTATTGACAAGCCAGTAGATGACAAGTCCCGAAGGGAAACTGAGAAACATGAACGTAAAAACAAGGGGCATGAAAAGCATCATTTTTGCCTGCATAGGATCCATGCTTGTCGACGGCGTCATTTTTTGCTGTAAAAACTGCGAGAGGCCCATGATAATTGGCGCGATATAGGTGGGATCCTTTGCCGAGAGGTCATTGATCCAGAATGAAACGAAGCTTGCATGACGCAGTTCGATGGAGTACATCAGCGCATTGTAGAGAGCAATGAATACCGGTATCTGAATCAATATGGGCAGGCAGCCGCTCAAGGGGTTTACATTGTACTTCTTGTAGAGCGAGAGCTGCTGCCGTGCGAATTCTTCTTTGTTGTCTTTATATTTTTCCTTAAGGGCCGTCAGTTCGGGCTGAATTTTCTGCATGCCCTTCATGGATTCAAAACTTTTATGTGTAAGGGGCCAGAAGAGAATTTTGATGATAATTGTCAGCAAAATGATCGCAAGACCGTAATTGCCAAGAAAACCGTAGAAGAATTTGAGACACATAAGTAGCGGCTTTGCGATAATATCGAACCACCCGAAATCAAGTGTCTTCTCAAGCTGTGCGTTTTGTTGCGCCATGATGTCCATGTCTTTTGGGCCCATATACAGCTGCATGCGGTACTGTGCCTCCTGCCCTGGCTGGAGCGTAGTGGCTGGAAACATAAGTTGGTACACCACTATGCCATCTGGTGTTTTGCCGACTCGTACCTGTGCAGGCTTCTGATCCTGCAAAAGCAGTGCTGAAATGAAATATTTTTCCTCTATGGCAGTCCAGAGAATGTCGCCTTCAATAGGCGTTTCTTCCTTGATTTTGGCGAGATCCTGTTTAACCACCTTGTCTTTTAGCAAATAGCTGAACTGCGCCACATCGGTAGATTTGTTGCTAAAAAAACCGCTGCTTTCCTGGTTAGGAACATGGGCTTTCCATTCAATGACAGGCGTGCCTGTCCGGGGCGATACGGCATCGTTTTTCAAGGTAAGGAGCAGGCCGATTTTGTAGTCATTCTGCCTGAACGTGAACTGTTTTGAAAGTTTCAGGCCCTGCGGATCCTGCTGGGAAAATATGATGGCGCCTTCCTGTGATTTGTCGCCCAGATGCAGTGTGCTCTGGTTGACTTGCCACAGCTCTGTTCCGGAGATGGCTGAGCTTGTATCTATAAAAAGTGTGCGCAGGGGCAGTTCCTGGGCTGTGCGTGCATGGATGAGTTCCTTGTATTGCTGATCAGTGTCTGTGGGTGCTGATGACTGTTCGGGGAAGAATTTTTTCACCAGGCGCTCTGCGGCTGATGGATCGAGATATCCCTTATAATTATGCAGCAAAAAGCTTTCAGGGCCGGCAGTTGTTTGTGAAAAGCGTGTGGTGAAAAAAGTCGTATCCACGGTGATGTCATGATCGGCCACAGAAAGCGGCGTCTTAATCGGCGGTGCTAGCTGAGTACTTTCAATTTTTGTTTGAGGCTGCGCAATGACCGCCGGGGACTGCTGTTGTTGTTCGGCGACCGGTGCAGGATTTGATACGACCTTTTTTGGGGGCGGGGTAAACAGGTACTGATAGCTGAATAGTACGGCTATCGACAGCGCAACAGCCAGAAGAATTCTTTTTTCATTGTCCATGAACAGTTCCTTATATAAGGATTTATGGCATGGATTCAGCCGACAAGCTGAATCCTACAGTTTCTCTAGTTGTATCGTGTGGAAGCAGTAAAAGGTTTAGACCGGATCATAGCCCCCTGGATGAAACGGATGGCATTTGAGCAGTCGCCAGCATGTGAGTCGGCATGCTTTAAAAAAAGGATACCTTGCAAAGGCCGTTATGGCATAATTTGAGCAGGTGGGGATAAAACGGCAGTGAGAACCCAGAACGGGGGATATCAGCACCTGATAACAGCGTATAAGAAATATGGAGGCCCTGTTAATCCAGTTTTTGGGCTCTGATACAGAACAAAGTAAGTGTTTATTCATTCAAATGCAATTCAGGTTGATGAGCATCTGCAACAAACAACTGGTCGATTTCGTTAGCGATACCGATATAAAGCAGATGGTCTGCCCCTGGTTTTGCTGTAAAAACAATATCGCTCGATGATGGAAGCAATGCTTTATGCAGCCTGAAATATTCTCGAATACGGCGTTTTACATGGTTGCGCTGTACCGAGTTTCCAATCTTTTTGCCGACGGTTATCCCCAGGCGGCTCCATAGAAGGTTGTTCTTTAGGATTGCAACCTTAAAGTGCCGAGACTCTTTTCTTGCTCCTTTTTGATATATAATGATAAATTCAGCGCTTTTTTTTATTCGTTCAATGCGCTTTAAGGAGAAGTTGGACATATGTTTTTGCGTTATGCGCTCAGTATTTTTCTGCCTTTTCGACGTCTTCTTTTGATAACGTTCTGTCCTGACTTTGTGCTCATGCGCTCAAGAAAGCCATGAGTTCTTTTGCGTTTTAAGATGCTTGGTTGGAATGTCTGTTTCAAGTTCGTCTCCCTGTGTGCTTAAGTAGTGCTTTTTAATTATTGCTTTTTTTGGATCCGTAAATATTTTAGGCTTTATGGTCGTTCAGCGATTTTTGAGGGTATAAAAAAACATAATTCAACTGCATTGTCAAGGTTATTCATACTATTATAATCCGTCAGATGCTAAAAAAGCCAATAAAAAATGTGTTTGTTTGACTGAGGATTTCCTGCTGCAGTTTCTTGTATCCGTCCAGGATGCCATTATTTATTAACACATGCAACTCAACGCGAATTTGTGTTATGGTAATAAAAATTTGAGCACTTTTGGGGATATAACTAACATGGCCATCGACAAGGATACGCTGCAGCGACAAATGCGGGAGGAGCAGAAGCGACGCAAGCGGGAACAGGTTATTATTTTTATTGCAATACCTGTTGTGCTCGCGCTGACATCGCTTTTGCTGTATGTAACCGGTCGCACCGGCGAGGCTTTGGTGCCCCAGAATATTCTTGTATTCAGTCTTATAAATCTTAACGCCATTTTGCTTCTTCTGCTACTTTTTCTCGTGGTTCGCAATATTGTTAAACTTTTTTTTGAGCGAAGGCGCGGCATTCTCGGCTCAAAGCTGCGTACAAAACTTGTTATAGCTTTTGTTGGTTTGTCGCTGGTGCCTACCATGCTTCTGTTCTGGGTATCCATCAGCTTTATAACCAATACGATTGAAAACTGGTTCAGCTTTAAAGTGGAGAATTCTCTTGAAGAGTCCCTGAATGTTGTAGATGCATATTATCGGAATTCATCTGCAAAAGCGCTACATTATTCCCGACAGATCGCAGGCCGTATCGCAGACAAGAAACTGCTCCTGGAGCGCGCATCAGAGTCATTATGGACCCTTGTTGCTGAAAAACAGTCCGAATACGACCTTGGCGTGGTCGAAATATTTTCAGTGAATGGTGAGTTGCTGGTCAAGGTTGCACGTGCCGATGTGCCGGATAAGGATTTTATCGGCTCTGATAGGGCGCTTGTGCAGCTGGCGCTTGAAGGCAAGGAGGTTACCCGCATTCAGCCTGCGGACGACGGTGATATCATTCGAGGCGTTGTTCCTATGCGGGCTATTGGTGGCAAGCAGGAGATAATTGGCGCCGTAATTGTGAATTTTTATAATCCCAAGAGCCTTGTCATCAAAATGGACGAGATCAACCGGGCTTATCAGGAATATAAACAGCTTAAAATATCCAAAGGCCCCATCAAGGGTATTTATATTATTTTGCTGTCTGCTGTGACGCTGCTCATTATTTTTTCTGCAACGTGGTTTGGATTTCATCTTTCAAAGGTGATATCCGTACCCATCAGCTCATTGGCAACTGCGACAGAACAGATAGCTCAGGGGAATCTGGATGTTGAGATAGAGCCGTCGTCTGATGACGAGATCGGCAGCTTGATAAATTCATTTAATAAAATGACCCATGATCTCAAAGCAAGCACTCAGCAGGTTGAATCAACGACCAGCAATCTGCGGGAAACCATTCGGGAGCTTGAGCACCGGCGGCTGTACATGGAGATTTTGCTTGATAATGTTGCCTCGGTTGTTGTTTCAACAGATCAGGACGGTGTTATAACTGCATTCAATAATTCAGCGGAACGAATGTTCAATACCACCTTTGCGCAGGCCGTTAACCGCTCATACAGTGATGTTTTTGCTCATGAAGAGCTTGCGCCGCTGCGAGATTTTATAAGCGAGATTATTTTCAACAGGCTTCGATCTGTAGAGCAGCAGATAGCATTGTCGCTTGCCGACCGGATGGTGTTTTTGTACGTGCGTTCAAATATGTTTTTTGACGCCGATGGCACAAGCATGGGGCTTGTTCTGGTGGCTGAAGACCTTACGCAGCTGCAGCAGGCGCAGCGGGCATTTGCCTGGAAAGAGGTTGCACGCAGGATAGCCCATGAGGTGAAGAACCCGCTCACCCCGATCAAGCTTTCAGCGCAGCGGCTGAAGAAGAAGTTTCAGCCGCAGATCAAGGTCGATGCGGAAGTTTTTGATGAATGCACAACGGTTATCATCAATCAGGTCGATGAGCTCAAGACCATGGTCAATGAGTTTTCAAGTTTTGCCCGTATGCCCGCAACAAATCCCCTGCCCAATGAGCTTAACGAGGTGGTTGATGAGACCCTTAAATTGTACCGCGAAGCACACAAAACCATTGTGTTTAGTGCAGTGAGCGAAATGGAGCAGATTCGGTTTAATTTTGACCGGGACCAGATCAAGCGAGTGCTTATCAATCTGCTTGACAATGCGGTCCACTCCATGGAAAATGGCGGGACGGTAACGGTCAAGACAGCATACAATAAGGCCCTTGACGTGGTAATCATCGAGGTTGCGGACACCGGCTGCGGCATCCCGCCTTCGCTTAAAACCAAAATTTTTGATCCTTATTTTTCCACAAAACAGGCCGGAACCGGCCTGGGACTGGCTATCGTCAATACGATTGTATCAGACCACAATGGGTTTATTCGCGTGCGCGACAATCATCCCAAAGGCGCCTGTTTCATCATTCAGCTGCCGGTTTCGCCGGTCATAAGTTTCAGAAGGGAAACATATAATGAAAAACTTAGCAATACTGCTGGTTGACGACGAACCTTCAATTGTAAATTCTCTTCGCGGCAGTCTTGAGGATGAGGGGCATATTCTGCTAACGGCTTCAGACGGCAATCGTGCCCTTGAAATCGTAAAATCTCATCCCGTGGATATAATTTTTCTTGATATCTGGCTTCCCGGTATGGATGGCATTCAAACTTTAAAGGCTGTTAAGGATTTCGACAGTTCTATAGACGTTGTCATGATGACCGGTCACGGCACTGTTAATACAGCTGTTCAGGCCGTGAAGCATGGGGCATTTGATTTTCTTGAAAAGCCTTTTTCTCTTGATGCCGTCATTGATATCATCAAGAAAATAAAGGAAAAGCAGCAGATGACCGGTAAAGGATCACCCGGATTGAAAGCCACCGATAGCCGTGATGAGCTGCCTGCTTTATCCGGAAACAGTCTTGCTATTGTTAAGGTGATGGAGGAGATCAAATGTGCTGCTGCCGGTAAGGGACATGTTCTGCTTTTGGGTGAAACAGGGACGGGCAAAGAGCATGCTGCACAGCTTATTCACGCGGGTGCTGGATTTAAGAAAAAAACATTTGCAAAAATTAATTGTGCTTTTTTGACGCAGGAGGAACTTTCGGCGAAATTGTTTGGCGATATTCAACACGGCAAAAATGGTCTGCTGGCAGCAGAGGGGGCGGGAGTGCTCTTTCTGCAGGCACTTGATACGCTATCGCCTGACATGCAAAAGCGGCTTGCCGAGCAGCTTAGCCAAATGCCGCATAAAGAAGGATCTTTGCGGGTTGTCGGTGCTACAATCAAGACAGGCCATGAGAGTGCTCTGCAAAATGTACTTATAAAGAGTTTTCAGCAAACCATACTTCTTCCGCCCTTACGAGAGCGTCGCAGCGACATACCGGCTATGCTCAACGCTTTTCTCGGCCAGTTTAGCAAGGAATACGGTTTCAGGGAAAAACAGTTCGATGACGAGTCCCTTGAGTTGCTGGTGAATTATGACTGGCCGGGAAATGTAAAGGAACTGAAGAATCTTACTGAAAAAATTGCTGTATCGGTGCCGACAAAAGCTATTTCAGTGCAGGACATTCCTTCTTCGCTTCGCGAAGAAGCACAGCACACAACCTCTCGGTATTACGAACAGTTTCCAAGTATGACAGATGCGGAAGCTGCATGGCGTAAAAATTATCTCTTGTATCATTTGCGCAAAAATGATCGAAATGTTGCTAAAACTGCGGGTGAAATACACGTCAGAGAGAAAGAGCTGAAAAAATTAATAAAAGAGTACGGCATTGCTCTTGCGAAAGAAAACCCGTCAGGTAAACGATTGCAGAGAACCCTTAAGCGAGCCATGGTTGTGAGCGGACAAGGACTGCATTCGGGAGATAAGACAGGCCTTATTCTAACCCCATTGCCTCCCGGCAGCGGTATAATATTTGGAAATATTTCAAGCGATGATACTATTCCAGCGTCAATCGATTATGTGGTGTCCACCGACTATTCAACATGCTTGCAGAACACTAACTCCACAGCACGCACGATTGAGCATTGCCTTGCAACGCTGCATGCCTATCGCATCACAAATCTCATGATCAAGATCAATAATGAAGTGCCTATCATGGACGGCTCTGCCGTTGATTTTTGTAAGATGATAGAGGATGCGGGCATTGAAGAGCAGGATGCTTCTGCGTATGATATCGTCCTTACCGAAAAATTTGTTTTGGGTGACGTCAATGGCGCTAAAAAATATATGATAGTCGAGCCGGCGGAGCAATTCTCAATTCATTATAAGCTGCAGTATCCTAAGCCGGTCGGACGGCAGGAATACACTTTTGTCATGCACGACGAGGAATCCTTCAAGAAGGAGATAGCTCCGGCCCGCACATTCGGCTTTTTGCGGGATATTGAGGCCCTTCAAGAGCGGGGGTTGGCTAGCGGCGGTAAGCTTAATAATTTTATTCTTATTGATAATGAAAAGATTGTAAATACTGAGCTTCGGTTTCCCGATGAATTCGTGCGCCACAAGATTTTAGACATGATTGGAGATTTTTATTTGCTGGGCCGCCCCATCCGCGCACGGATTACTGCAAATATGACAGGGCATACCGACAATACAACTTTAGTGCGTATGATTCGTGACAGGATGCATCTTTGATGTTAATTTGCAGAGATGCCTGGCGGAGCATCTCTGTGTTTGTTTCTTGCAAAGTATCATAACCTCTCAATACAGAGCACGCCATGAATAGTGCAATCCCGGATTTATTGAACAGCCAGGCTTTGTCTCAAGGCTCCATCCCCCACCGTGATTCTGAACAGATGAGCTCAGGTCGGACCCGGCTCTATCTTGTGCGGCATGGCGAGCTTGTCACATCGCATGAATGGCGTTATGTGGGGCATATGGATGTGGCTCTTAATGATAAAGGCCGAGCCCAGATTGCGCGGCTTGCCCGAAGGCTGAGTATGGAAAAAATAGATACGCTGCTGTCAAGCGACCTCATGCGTACGGTTGAGTCTGCCTGGATCATCGGCAGAGCTATCGGGCTTGAGCCGGCAGCGGAGCCTGCTTTTAGGGAGATACATCTTGGACGTTGGGAGGGCTTTACCCGCGAGGAGATTATTGAACGTTTTCCGCAGGAGTTTGATCTTCGATCATTGGACATAGCAGGCTACAGGATACAGGGAGGAGAAAGCTTTGCCGATATGCGCGATCGTGTACTACCTAAGCTTACAGCCTTCCTTGAGCAGTACCGGGGCAACAATATACTGCTTGTGGCCCATGGCGGTGTGAACCGTGTTATTCTTTGTCATGCACTGGGCCTTGATCTGAAAATGGTTCCCCGTATTGATCAGGCCTATGGATGTTTGAATATTATAGATTTTTTTAATGGCGTGCCAGTCGTGCGCCTTATGAATGAAACGCCGTTTGATTGACTCCGGTCGTTCTGTCATGTAATACCGGGGTAATACTGCCGGTGCTTTTAGAAGTTTTCTGGACATTGTATGGAACAGGCCCTTTATATCCATAGCACTGATCAACTGTATTACCTTAGCGAAGATTTTACACGGCTCTATTTTGGAGCAGAATTTTGCGAGCGCCTGATACCGTCTCGGCCCGAACTGGAAACGGTACTGCGCATTGTCCGCGAAAGAGACCTTGACTTCACCTGGATGACGCCGTTTGTTACCAACAGAGGGCTTGGCCGGCTTGAAGAACTTCTGCCGGTGCTTGCGCAGACTTGTCCTGATGCTGAAGTGGTTGTCAATGACTGGGGGGTTCTTCAACTGCTGCGCAGCGAGTATCCTCAGCTTAAGCCCGTTCTTGGGCGACTGCTCAACAAGAGCAAGCGTGGGCCCCGCATTATGAATATTTTTAATCAAATACCCCCCTCGACACAGGACTATTTTCAGGGCTGCAATCTCGATGTTCCTTCAGCCGTGCGCTTTCTGAAGCAACAGGGCATCAGCCGTGTCGAGTTTGACAATCTTTTGCAGGGGCTGAAACTTGAGGGCACGGACGGGAGCATCCGCAAATCATTGTATTTGCCGTTTGCTTTTGTTTCAGCAACCCGTTTTTGTTTGACTGCAAACTGCGATGACCCTGAAAAAATGGATTCTATCGGCGTTTTCCCTTGCGGAAAAGAGTGCCTGAATTACAGTTTTAACCTGTATAATCCCGTGATGACACTACCGCTTATCAGGCGAGGCAATACAGTTTTTTTTACAAATGAATCCATCCCCGACGTTGTTACCGGGCAGCAGGTTGACCGGATTGTTATACAGCCGGAGCTGCCGGTCTGAGTATGAAAGAAATGAAGATACTATCTCCACTTGACAGCATCGAAGAAGTCGATGAACTTGCGAAGGCCGGTGCAGGTGAATTTTTTTGCGGGGTCTTAGAGGATAGCTGGTATGAGAAATATCCGGTTATTTCCATAAACCGGCGGCCTGCCGGCAAAGGGCATTTCCGGCGTTTTGAGGATTTGAAAGAGGCTGTCAGCAGGGCTCATGCCCGGAATATCCCGGTATACTTTACGGTCAATGAGCATTACTATACGAACGCGCAATACGATCTTATCAAGTGGTATCTTGATGGGGCGGTAGATTCAGGGATAGATGCTTTTATCCTTACTGATTTTGGGCTTATGCAGTTTATAAAAGAGCAGGGCTATCCTGCTGCGATTCATATAAGTACCGGCGGTACTGTTTTCAACTGGCGCTCAGTGGCCTTTTTTCAACAGCAGGGTGCAAGCAATATAACTTTTCCGCGGCATCTCTCCATTGCTGAAATCGCCGATATTACGGCAATAATGCCCCCCATGGAAACAACGGTATTTGTTCTCAATTCCCGCTGTATAAATATTGACGGTTTTTGCACCTTTCAGCATGGACTTGCACGCAAAGAGGTGCTCCCCATGTTCAAAAATGCCTGTATGCTGCCTTTTGAAGTTCAGGTATGCTCCCGCGACATGAATGTGCCGTTCATGCTGCAGGCTTCAATGATAGAACGGCAACGCATATGGGAGCGCGTGCATGTTGATGACCATCCCTGCGGCGCTTGCGCAATGTATGAGTTTCAAAAGCTCGGTATTGGAAGTATGAAGGTTGTGGGCAGGGGAAATCCGCTTGAGCGTAAGGTGCTTGATATACAGTTTCTTAAGCGTCTTCTTGATATGCTTGATGGAAACATCTCAAGATCCGAATTTTACCAGATCTCACGCAAGCTGTATCAGCAAACCTATAGCCGTCAGTGCCGGTCACACATGTGCTATTACCCCGAAGTGATGCTTGATGGTGCAGGCGGCACATGAAGCCCGATTATTATAAGGTGCTTGGTGTCGAACTTTCGGCAAGTGCTGCCGCTATAAAAAAAGCTTACCGTAGCCTTGCAATGAAATATCACCCTGATAGAAATCCTGGTGATGAGCTTGCTGAGGAAAAATTCAAGCTTGTAAATGAGGCCTATGAAACGATTGGCAATGCGGATAAACGTGTTGATTACGACGATGCGCTCAGTCGTCAGGCTGCAGAATCAAAACTCCGTGCAACAACACCGCCTCCACAAAACGACTTTTATATGCCCGAGGATGAAGTTCTGCGTGATTTTTACGAAGGGTTTTATTTTAAAAAGGATGTAAACAAAAATCGCGGCAAAAAGGGACGGGACCTGCGTCAGAATCTAAAAGTGAGCTTCAGAGATGCAGCGCTCGGAGCCGATACTGAAATTCATATCCCTTTTTTGGGTATATGCCCCCAATGCAGTGGCACTGGAATAAGGGCGGGGGCAAAAATGGTTAGTTGCCCTCAGTGCCGGGGCAGAGGGCAGGAGAAAGACAGGCGTGGTTTCCCCCAACTCTGCGCTAACTGCAAGGGATCGGGGAAAATTGCGACAGCGCATTGCCTTGGCTGTAAAGGGAAAGGTACTGCGTGGTCTGAGCGTAAAGTTTATATTCGTATTCCGGCCGGTGTTGAAACCGGATCGAGGCTACAGGTTCCGGGTATGGGGCTGCAGGGCAAAGATGGTGGTTCGGCTGGCGATTTTATGATTGTGGTGCATGTGGAAAAGCCCCCTTTTTTTGAGCGCGATGGGCTTGATATTATTTGTGCTGTTCCAATTTCAGTTTATCTTGCCATGCTTGGTGGATCCGTGTCGGTGCCTTGCTTTGACGGTATGAATAAAATAAAAATCATAAGAGGGTTAAAGAACGGGGCTGAGATCCGCCTTAAAGGGAAGGGGGCTGTTTCAGAGAAGAATAACAAACATGGCGATATGGTGTACCGCTTTCATATCGAAATGCCGAAAAAAATAACGCGAGCAGAGAAAAAACTTTTGCAGCAACTTGCAGAACAGCCGGCTCATGATGGGTATCCGCTCATGGCGGCATTCAGGAAAAAAATGCAGAAAATCAGCTAATCAATCTGAGGTTCCTTTTTTTTTTCAAAAAACCGTACTGCAATAATACTAAGTTCGTATAAAACCAGCATCGGCACAGCCATAAGCAATTGATTAACAGCATCCGGCGTTGGCGTCAGGATTGCCGCAGCGATGAAAATGCCGATAATGACCATCTTGCGGGATTTTTGAAGATGATTATGAGTGATGATTCCGAGACGCGCCAAACAGATTATGAAAACCGGCATTTCAAAAACAACGCCGAATGACAGCAGAAAGATACAGCTGAAAGAAAGGTATTCACCGATTGACGGCATTATTTTTACATACTGCGTGTTATAGGTAAGAAAAAACTTGAAGGCCGATGGGAAGACGATGAAATAGGCAAAAGCCGTCCCGCCGATAAAAAAAATAACTGCAAGAAAGACAAAAGGCATGATGCTGCGTCTTTCTTTGTCATAGAGTCCGGGTGCGACAAAAGCCCATGTTTGATAAATAATAACGGGGCTTGCCACAAAAACGCCGGCAAATAAAGCAAGCTTCATATAGGTAAAGAAGGCTTCAGTAACGCCGGTGAATATGAAAGAACTGCCCTCGGGCATGGATTTAATAAGCGGAGCGGATAGGAGCAGAAAAATTTGCTCTGAGAAGCCGTAGCAGACGCAGAAACCGATGCCGGTAGCGACAAGACTTATTATGAGGCGCTTGCGCAATTCTTCCAGATGTGAGGTCAGGGGGAGTTTTTCTTCGTCCATCAGGCCGATTCTTTGGTAGTAGCTTTGTCAGCTTCTGTGCCAGCCGGAGTGGGCTGTTTGGGTAGCGGAGGCGTTTCATCCCGGGTGATAGTGTCAAGATCAAAATTTTGTTTTATATCCTCAGTAGCGTTCTTGAATTCACGAAATGCCTTGCCCAGTGATTTTGCCAGATCAGGCAGCTTGCGCGGCCCGATAACAAGCAGCGCAACTATGAGGATGATAATGATTTCTTGAAAACCCAAACCAAACATGATAATTTTAACCTATTTAGTAATGGAATGATATAATCTTTTTGTTGTTTGTAGCTGTTTTTTCCAGTATTGTCAACATAACATCTGAACTAAATTATGCCGGTGACACTTTATGAGCACGACCATCGTTTTAAAAGATACATGCTGTCTTGGCCATGTGATGCACCATGGCCACCCTGAGAGTCCGCAGCGACTTGAATTTATATATGACATGCTCAAGGGGGCGGAAATGCGCGGACTGTTTAAAGAAATCGTTCCTCGCAGGGCAACAAAAGAGGAAATCGCCCTGAATCATTCCAAAGCATATATCGATATTATTGCTGGAACTTCAGGCAAACCGCATGTTAGTCTTGATCCTGATACTGCTACGTCTGAAGGATCCTGGGATGCAGCCACATGTGCTGTGGGTGCAGTTCTTGACGGGATAGATATGATACTGTCAGGCCAGGCTGATAATGGTTTTGCACTGGTTCGCCCTCCTGGCCATCATGCTGAAAACGACCATGCAATGGGGTTTTGTCTGTTTAATAATGCAGCAATTGGAGCTCATTATTTAATTGAGAAGCACAAATTGAAGAGGGTGTTGCTGATAGACTGGGATATCCATCATGGCAACGGAACGCAGCATTCATTTTATACTAATCCACAGGTGCTTTATTTTTCAACCCACCAATATCCATACTACCCGGGAACCGGTGCATTTGATGAAATAGGGGAAAATGCCGGGTTGGGATTTACCGTGAACGTGCCTTTGCCCGGGGGGCAGGGCGACAGTGATTATGTAAGTATTTTTAATCAGATACTTGTCCCTCTTGCCATAGAATATAAGCCTGATTTTGTGCTTGTGTCGGCTGGTTATGACATTTACCAGCATGATCCGCTCGGAACTATGGATGTAACACCACAGGGGTTTTATTCAATGACAAGGATTATCCGTCAACTTTCTGAAAATATATGCGGAGGCAGACTGCTGTTTACCCTTGAAGGTGGCTATCATGTGCAGGGCATAGCAGAATCAGTCAAGCAAACTCTGTTGGCATTGAGCGACAGAGAGCCCGCGCACGTCGATCCTGCAGTTGGTTTGATAGATAATTGCAGACCGCTTCCTGTGTCTCTGAGTATTATAGAAAAAGTGAAAAGGGCGCATTCGGCCAACTGGCCGGTTTTTCGTCAATAAATAGAAAGCAGGCCGGTTTCTTCTGGTAGGATGTTTATTTAAGAAACAGCTTGACTTTTATCGCATAACCTTTTAACTTATCTCGCAAAATATATAATTTTTCTTTGGGGCTATGAATGGATACGTTGAATGCATTTGAAATTCTCGCGCAAAAAGTGGAACGGATTCTTGTAAAGTATGAAGCCGTGGTGAAAGACAAAGAAGTAATCGAGCAGCAAATTGCTTTACATGAAAAAGAACGCGGTGACATGAGTCGAAAGATTGAAGAACTTTCCAGCGAACGCGTTGCCGTAATGCAGAGGGTAGACTCAATTTTACATAAAATCGAGGAACTCGGCATTTAAAATAAAAGGCAGGTTTAGATGGGGGATAGTTTCCAAATAACCATTATGGGGCAGACGTATCTGCTGAAAGGCACACATGATAAAGAGTATGTGGGCCGTGTGGAAAATTTTCTCAATGAACAGATTAGCAGGTTCGCAGTACAGGCGCCACAGCAGACACCTTCAACCTGATGGTTCTGGTTGCTTTGAATCTGGCGGATGATTGCATAAAAAAAGACGAAAAAATAAAAAAACTCATTGAAAGCGTCGAAGTTGATTCGCAGCGGTTGATAAAACTTATTGATTCTCGTCTGTAAATTATGTATAGTTGAATTTACTATTAGGCTAAAATTAAACAATCATGTATAGAATTTTCTTGGAGGGAATAAGAACTTTATAAACAGGGATATCATGTCCCCAATGTTTAGATTCTCAGACAGTAGCGAGCATGAAAGGATAGCGGGGCAACACAGCATAAACGAAAAATTTTATCAACACCTTACAGATTTGTATAGTGAGTTAATGACACGGAGAATATAAGGTTTATATTTTTATAAACTGTCATTGAAATAGTTTTTTTCCTTTTTCAGCAGGTATAAACTTTACACAATCGTTTTGCCGTATACCCTCCGTAGCTCGCCTTTCAATTATTTCAGACTACATGTTTGATGATTTCAATGCGCAGTGCTTATACTGCGGCCTTGGTTTGACTAATGCACAGGTGAATGCATATTGGCATGTCTGCAATATCGCGGAATAGGACATTACCTCACGCCATGGCTGTATAATTTAATACTATAGATAAAGGAGGAAAATTTTGGACCTGATATACATATATACTATTGCTGGCATACTAGCCGGTACCGTGGCGGGATTCTTTTTGAGAAAAAAAGTTATAGAAAACAAAATATCTTCAGCTGAGGATGCAGCCGCAAAGATTATAAATGAAGCAAAAAAAGAATCTGAAACGATTGTAAAAGAGGCAAAACTTCAGGCCAAAGAGGAGCTTTACCGGACAAAGGCCGAGTTTGAAAAAGAGTCGCGCAATAAGAAATTTGAAATGCAGAAGCTTGAGAAACGGCTTACGCAGAGGGAGGAAAACCTTGAGAAAAGGGTAAGCTTGGTAGATCAGAAGGAAATTGCCATTGCTAAGCGTGAAAAGACCCTCACTGCACAGGAGAAAACCGTCCAAGAGAAGGATGAACATTATACGCAGGCGCTTGAAGATCAGAAGCGTATGCTTGAACGCATATCGGGCATGACCTCAGAGGAGGCAAAGAAGTTGCTGATGCAGAGCCTTGAAAATGAGGCAAAACATGAGTCGGCACGAACCATACGCAGAATCGAGGAAGAGACCAAAGAGAATTCAGATAAGATTGCCCGCAACATCATTGCCATAGCCATTCAGCGCTATAGCGCTGATTATGTTGCAGAAAAGACCGTATCGGTTGTGGCTCTTCCCAATGATGAAATGAAGGGCCGCATTATCGGCCGCGAAGGCCGCAATATTCGGGCTATAGAGCAGATAACCGGTGTTGATCTTATCATCGATGATACACCGGAAACAATTTTGATATCGTCTTTTGATCCCATCCGCCGTGAAGTTGCCCGCATAGCGCTTGAAAAATTGATCACTGATGGCCGCATTCACCCCTCGCGGATTGAAGAAATCGTTGAGAAAGTCAGGGGCGAGGTTGACAATACCATTCGAGAGGCCGGGGAGCAGGTAACCTTTGATGTGGGCATCCAGAAGATTAATCCTGAACTTCTACGACTGCTGGGCAGATTGAAATTCCGTACCAGCTATGATCAGAATGTGCTGCAGCACTCACTGGAGGTTTCCTACCTTTGTGGCATGATGGCATCCGAACTCGGTGTCAATGTCAAGTCTGCCAAGCGTGCCGGGTTGCTGCATGATATCGGCAAAGCTGTTGATCACGAGGTGGAGGGCTCGCATGCTCTTATTGGTGCTGACCTGGCAAAGAAGCACGGCGAGGCTGAAGAGATTATTCATGCCATAGCGGCCCATCATGATGATGTGAAGGCGCAGACCGTGCTTGCAGTGCTCGTGCAGGCAGCCGATGCTCTTTCAGCAGCGCGGCCCGGGGCCCGGCGCGAAATGCTGGTGACCTATGTCAAGCATCTCCGGGACCTTGAGGAAATTGCCAATGCATTCAAGGGCGTCAGCAAGTCCTATGCTGTGCAGGCAGGCCGTGAAATACGTGTCATGGTGGAAAGTGGCGATATAAACGATGATGGCGCGGTGGTTCTCTCAAAGGACCTTGCCAAGAAAATTGAGGAATCCCTTACTTATCCTGGACAGATAAAGGTGACCGTCATTCGTGAAACCCGCGCGATAGAATATGCAAAATAAAACTGCAGG
>Ga0114951_10003452_pt1 | contig 16335 bp, 11 predicted proteins | sample AM7aDNAmetaG_FD_88677 | JGI IMG/M metagenome (GOLD analysis project Ga0114951, IMG submission 88677) | Freshwater microbial communities from Finland to study Microbial Dark Matter (Phase II) - AM7a DNA metaG | ecosystem: Environmental > Aquatic > Freshwater > Lake | place: Finland: Lake Alinen...
AAGTATCACGCCGACAGTTTCTTGTCATTTCAGCTACCGGCGCTGCGGGCATCGTTTTAGCCGCATGCGCAGGCGCCGCCACCACAGCTCCCACGAGCGCCCCAGCCGCCACCGCAGTTCCGGCCGCCACCAAGGCGCCCGCCGCTGCTGCGAACACCCCGACGGCAATCCCAACCCAGGCTGCGACAGCAACCGCCGTCCCGACTACGGTTACCAGTCAGTATAAGGAAGCCCCTGCCCTGGCCGAACTAGTCAAGGCCGGCAAACTCCCGCCCGTCGATCAGCGCCTTCCCACGAACCCGCTGACACTCTCCCCAATCGATAGCCTTGGCAAATATGGCGGTCGATTGCGCGGCTATTACAGCTACGAAGGGTACTGGGAGGAGTCGCAGTACGGTCATTCTCCACTGCGCTGGATCGATGACGGCCTCGGGATTGCGCCTGGCATAGTCGATAAATGGTCGACCAATGCTGACAACAGCGTCTGGACGATCCACATACGCCAAGGGCTCAAGTGGTCCGATGGCGTGGCTTGCACCGTGGACGACGTTCTGTTCTGGTGGAACGACCTGAGCCAGGCGACTGACCCTGCCAATATCGATTCAGTCCCCGACTTCGGGCAGGATGCCAATGGGAAATTGATCACCCTCAAGAAAGTGGACGATTTCACCCTGACCATGACCTACGGCACCCCCGCGCCTCTCACGGCCAAGCGCCTGGCGATGTGGGTCAACGGCAACATCGGTCCGCGCTGGATCGCCCCAATGCATTATCTGAAGCAGTTCCTTCCCAAGTACAACACCGCTGTGAAGGACATGAAATCGCTTCAGACCAACATTCTGTTCCGCAACAACCCTGATTGCCCTTCACTGGATCATTGGCTGTGCACGCAATATGTGGCTGGAACAAGCCGCAAGGCAGATCGCAACCCGTACTACTACGCAGTCGATACGGCTGGCAACCAGCTCCCCTATATCGACGGGTCGGATGAAGTTCACGTCAGCGATCCGCAGGTGGCACTGCTCCAGATCCGACAGGGTTCGATCGACTTCCAGAATTTCTGCGATCTGGCCACTGCTGATATATCCACGTTGAAAGACGGACAGGATGCTGGCGGTTATGACGTGTATCTATGGGATAGCGGCTCCGGCACTGAACAGATGTATTTCTGGAATTATGACTTTCCAGACAAGGCCAAGCGCGATCTATACCGCACGCCTGCATTCAAGCAGGGCATGTCGTTTGCGCTCGATCGCGCCACTATGCAAAAGGCCATCTATTATGGCACCGGCTATATCACCACCGGCACCATGAGCCCCAAGGCCTTTGAATTCAACTTCAACGCGGATGCGCAGGCGTACTTCAAGAAGGCCACCGATGCCTACTCTGCATACGATCCCGCCAAGGCAGCGACGCTCCTTGACCAGGCCGGCTGCAAGAAGGGCGCCGATGGCAAGCGCACCATGCCCGATGGCTCCAAGCTTGAGTTGCGCATCGACCTGCCCGGTGATGCAAGCAAGGAATGCACCGATATCCTTGACATCGCCCGGAAGAATTGGGAAGCGGTCGGCCTGACCATCGTTGTGAACACGATCACGCCGACTGCAATGGACGCCTTGTGGCATTCCGGCAAGGGCGACATACACACCAACTGGGGTGTGGGCGATGGTCCCGACCATCTACTATATCCAAGCTGGATGGTTCCAAACGAACCCGACCGCTGGGCGCCGCTGTCCGGCCGTCTCCTTCAGTTCGCCGGCACGCCTACGGAGAAACTGGAAGCGGATAAGGCTCCGTGGGACCGCCAACCACCTCGATTCAACAAGAATGACAAGGAATACATTGGATCTGGCGTAGAGAAGATTCACGCTATTTATGCCAAGGCGATCCTCGAACCGGACGAAGTCAAGCGCGCTCAGATGGTCTGGCAAATGTGGGACATTCACATCAATGAGGGTCCTATGTTCATCGGCCTCGTGGCTAACCCGCCAAAACCGATTATCGTCAGCCGCAAGTTGACCAACATCCCCAAGCGCGAACAGCTCAAGCTGGGCGGCTTCTGGGGTCCTTGGATCATCCCCTGTCCTGCGGTTTACAACCCTGAGACTTGGTCATTCCTATAGGTTGAGTGACAGTAGTTACATGCATCGGGGAGGGGGATTCCAGCGAATCCCCCTCTCTTTCTCAAATGGGGTCTCGAACTTAAGGAGAGATCATGTTCAGCTATATTATGCGCCGTTTGGGTTACATGGTGATCACGATGGTGATCATTTCCGTTCTCGGATACATCATCATCGAGCTGCCGCCTGGGTCATACGTGGATGCAGAGATTTCCCGCTTGCGCCAGCAAGGCGGCAACTTGGCGCCGGAGCAGATTGCAGCCCTTTATCAGCGTTACGGGCTTGATAAACCAGAATATGTCCGTTTCGGTTTGTGGGTATCGGGTTTTGTTCGCGGTGATTTCGGCCAATCTTTTCAATATAGCATGCCAGTCAGCGATCTGATTTTTGGCCGTCTCGGACTCACACTACTTTTCTCATTTCTATCACTGATCCTCAGTTGGGGGATTGCCATCTTTGTTGGCGTCTATTCGGCTACGCACCGCTATACCGTCAGCGACTATGTCATCACAATCTTACAGTTTGTGGGCCTGGCAGTGCCCAATTTCCTGCTGGCCCTTGTCCTGATGGTGTTTGCCCAGAATGTTTTTAAAATGCAGGTGGGCGGTTTGTTCTCGGCTGAATATGTGAATGCCCCGTTCAGTGTCGGAAAATTCCTCGACCTGCTCAACCATATGTGGATTCCGATTATAGTGATCGGAGCCAGCAACACCGCCTGGTTGAGCCGCGTAATGCGCGCTAATCTGCTGGATGTGCTCAACATGCAGTATGTGCAGACCGCGCGCGCCAAAGGCCTGAAGGAAAGCGTTGTCACATGGAAGCATGCCTTCCGCAATGCTGTTCACCCCTTAATTATGGTACTGGGCGGCAGTCTGCCTGGGATTATTTCAGGTGAAACCATCGTGGCAATTGTGTTGAATCTGCCAACTACAGGGCCGCTCTATTTCAACGCCCTGCTCCAGAAGGACATGTATCTTGCCGGAGCTTTTTTGATATTCCTTGCCCTTGCACTGCTCATCGGCAACCTTGGCGCAGATATCCTGCTGGCATGGGTCGACCCTCGTATTCGCTACGAGTAGGATAATTCCTCAAAGCTTGGAACACTTTAACAAGAGGTGAAGTAATGTCCAATATAGTGACTCCTATTCCGCTAGTCCCTGTGGTTGATGAACCCGTCAGTGAAGTGGGACAGTTATCCCAGTGGACTTTGATGCGTCTTCGCTTCGCCCGCAACAAACTGGCGATGACTGGACTGATCGGTCTGCTGATCATGTATTTCCTGGTTTTTTTGGGGCCTTTCGTCGCGCCCAATGAATATACCTTCCAAAATAGTGATTACATATTTGGCAATCCAAGCCAGTTCACACTTACCAGTCCAGATGGACAATTTGGGTTGTTCATGTATTCGACGACGACCGTTCTCGACCAGAATTCCTTTAAGTTTGTCGTAACCACTGATAAAACCAAGGCGCTCCCTGTAAGGTTTTTCACCAAGGGAGATCCCATCACAGTTCTTGGTTTCATCCAGACCGATATCCACCTGTTTGAGGTGGATACTCCCCAGCGTATCTACTTGATGGGCGCTGATTCCATCGGGCGGGATATGTTTGCGCGCACGTTGATCGGCGGCCAGATATCCATGACCATCGGCCTGATCGGCGTCGCATTAAGCCTGTTGTTTGGTTCTGTCCTTGGCACCATCTCCGGTTACTTCATGGGCCTGGCGGACGACATTATCCAGCGCATTATTGAGGTGATATCGTCTTTCCCGTCCATCCCGTTGTGGGCTGCTCTGGCGGCATCATTGCCGCCCGTTTCAGAGTCTTTTTCCGCGCTGAATCGTTATTTTCTGATCACCATAGTGCTCTCAGTGATCGGCTGGACCGGCCTGGCGCGCCAGTTACGCGCAAAGGTGATGGCTTATCGCTCCGCTGATTTCTGTATGGCTGCGCTCTCGGCAGGCGGGTCCGACGCGCGCATTATCTTCGTTCACATGATCCCAAACGCTGCCAGCCACATTATTGTGTCGGCGGCATTGAGCATCCCTGGCATGATCCTGGGTGAAACCGCCCTGAGTTTTCTGGGATTGGGCATTTTGCCGCCCATGGTGAGCTGGGGAGCTCTACTGAAAGATTCTCAGCAGGTTTCTGTCGTGGTCCAACATCCCTGGATATTAATCCCAGGTGCGGCCGTAATTATCACCGTGCTGTTTTTTAGCTTCCTGGGTGATGGATTGCGGGATGCTGTCGATCCTTATTCGATCTAACTAACCGGAGAAAGATAACAACAAAATGAGCGAAACCATAGGATCACCAACAACGACAACAACAACCAGTGCGGAAATCATTCTCCGCATCAAGGACCTTCACACCTATTTCTATACCGATATTGGCATTTCAAAAGCATTAAACGGCGTCACATTCGACATTCCTTCCCGCAAAGTACTGGGGATAGTGGGCGAAAGCGGCTGCGGCAAGAGCGTCACTGCCCTATCCTGCATGCGCCTGCTACCCAGATCGGCAAAAATACCTAAGGGGGAAATTACGTTCTTCAGGCATAAAAAGAATGGGAATGGCAGTGCGGCGCCGGTGGAAGAAGTAGACCTGCTCAAGCTGGACACAATGGGTCAGGAAATCCGCAGCATTCGCGGCGCCGAACTGGCGATGATCTTCCAGGAACCAATGTCTTCGTTGAATCCTTCCTATACCATCGGCGACCAGATTGGCGAAGCCATCATCCTGCATCAGAATGTGGACAAAGCCGAAGCTGAAAATCGCACCATTAAGATCCTCGATCAGGTTGGAATGTCCAATCCAAAGGCGATGGTCAAGCGTTTCCCGCACGAGTTGAGCGGCGGCATGCGCCAACGCGCCATGATTGCCATGGGGCTTTCATGCAACCCTTCTGTTCTGTTTGCAGACGAGCCCACCACCGCGCTGGATGTGACTACGGAAGCACAGATACTGGACCTGATGCGCGACCTGCAGGCTCAGTTAGGCATGACCATTGTCTTTATCACCCATAACCTCGGTGTGGTCGCCCAGATGTGCGACTCCGTGGCAGTCATGTACCTGGGTCGTATCGTTGAACAAGCTTCGATTGAACCCATTTTCTATAACCCCAAGCACCCTTATACCAAAGCGCTGCTAAACTCCATTCCGCATGCCGGAAGCAGGGAGCATAAACGGCTGCTGCCCATTCGCGGTGTAGTGCCCGATCCCTATTCAAGCATTAAAGGCTGCCCATTCCACCCGCGCTGTAACTCCTTCATGCCCGGCAAATGCGATGTAAATGTGCCAGCTACAGTAACAGTGGATAACGGACACACAGTGCGCTGCTTCTTATACTCGGATGAGGTGGAACAATGATCGATCCTGTAATTGCCCAATCAGGCGACGATGTCTTGTTAGAGGTGAAAGACCTCAAAAAGTATTTCCCCGTCCGAGGCGGCTTTATTAAAAAGGGCGTCGGCACAGTCAAAGCTGTGGACGGCCTGAATCTGTTTGTCAAGAAAGGCGAAACCCTTGGCCTGGTGGGTGAAAGCGGTTGCGGTAAAACCACTGCCGGGCGGACTATCATGCGCCTGATGGAACCAACGGGTGGGACAATCCGCTTTAATGATCCCAAACAGGGCTGGGTAAACCTGGAAAAAATGAACCGCCAACAAATGCGGGCTATCCGGCCGAATATGCAGATCATTTTCCAGGACCCGTTCTCGTCCCTTGATCCGCGCATGACCGTCTTTCGCATCGTCAGCGAACCCCTGGTGATCAACAAGGTTGCATCCGGCCAGGAACTGAACGACCGGGTCGCCGAACTGCTGCGCGTAGTCGGCTTGCGTCCCGAGTATATGAGCCGCTACCCGCATGCCTTCAGCGGCGGGCAGCGCCAGCGCATCGGCATCGCCCGCGCTCTGGCATTGAACCCCAAACTAATCGTGTGCGATGAACCAGTTTCCGCTCTAGATGTCTCCATCCAGGCTCAGGTGATCAATCTGCTTGAGGATCTTCAGCACGACTTCAAATTGACCTACCTCTTTGTGGCTCACGATTTGAGCGTCGTCGAGCATATCTCCAACCGGGTTGCTGTCATGTACGTCGGCCGGTTGGTTGAGTTAGCCAAGACAGATGACCTTTATTACACACCTCAGCATCCCTACACGGAAGCACTCATGGCTGCGGTTCCCAAACCGGACCCGCACATGCGTGACAGACCCATCAAGCTGCCCGGCGAAGTAGCCAGCGCCATCAAGCCGCCGTCCGGCTGCTATTTCCACCCGCGCTGCCGATATGCCAAAGACATATGTTCTACAGAGGATCCCCCACTGAAAATGGTTCGCCCGGAACACTGGTCTGCATGCCACTTTGCCGGAGAGCTTAACTTAAGAGGTATCGTTCCGACCAATTAAGATGCAAAGTAATCAAACTCAAAGCGGAATTCTGGCCTCGATTGTGCAATACCTGGCTTGGTTTTTGACTTCAATCGGAGCTATCTTGGACGCCTTACTCATCCGTGGGGCGCTGGTGGCAGTGCTGTCTTTCTTCCAGGTGATATCGGCCGATGCCTATCACAAAAGCGGCGGAGTTGGTGTGGATCTGCAGTTCGGCTATACGATGACTGCCATTGACCTTTGGATGCTCGTGGTATTGGGCTGCATCACAATCGGGGCAGTAATCGCTATTGAGTATTATTTGCGCAAAGGCAGGATTCAAGGGGCGCTGTACAAGCATATCGCGATCGTTGTCGGTATTGAAGCCCTGATACTCATCACTATGGCCCGGGCTCAGGACATCTTTACTCGAGCTTAAGACAGACTATGCTGTCTTAAACAAAGCGGCTGTCCAGAAAGAAATATCTGGACAGCCGTCGATACGCAACGCTGACAGGTGTGACAGTCCATGCGACGGCGAGATAGCGGGGCTATGCTTTCCATTTGCTGTTACGCGCCACTGGAATATCCACAAAGGCAATCTGGTTTTCAAGCACCGCGATTTTTGTATTGATCTCCTGCTGCTTTTTCCTGAGTTGCCTCAACCGCAAAACCCAGCGCAGGCGCAAGATAATACCCCCTTCTTTCTGGCGCAACTTCTCTTTCAACCCGTCGTATTCAATCTGGGCTGTTTGTTCTACCATGATCGAGTTCCAGTAAGACACCTCAAGGCCTGAAACCATGAGATGCTTCATGAACTCTTGCGACATACTCGCCATCATCTCAACCCCTACCTGCCGTTGAATCTCTCCCAGCCTTGTTTGGAATGCCACCTGCAGCGACGAATATGCCTCCATGAACAGGTTCAGTGCTGTCTTGTAGCTGTTATTATATTTCGTCAGGTTTCTCTTTTTCTTCGGGTTCACTTCCTGCACAATCGCCTGTCCCTCTTCAAAAGCGGCCAAGCCGCGTAAAAAGGCAAACTGCGATGTCAAGTCCAGGCGCTGGCGGCAGTTGTTGCAGATGACATGCCGCGCTTCAAATGGAAACTGGACATCGTGAGCGCAGTGAGGACATTTGATCGAGTCCATTTGCGTAGGGTTGTCCTTCTCCTCGGGATGTTTTTGCTCCATATCAGACTGTTCAGGATGGCCCGCAATCCTAAATCACTGAGCAGGTGGTAATGCAATTAAAGAACATCGGCAGCCAATACTCGAAATCTTCAGGAGTTCTGCCCTGTGCGATGATAATCAACTGAGCTTCCGCCCAGTAAATGTTGCGCACCCAGCGTTTTCGCCGCACATCACCATCCAGGAAAGTAAATTGCGCGTCGAAGATGTTGATTGTATCGGAGTAGGATGTCCCAATTTTATCGATCTCAGCTCCCGGCAAACCCCTGATCCCCTTCTCAAAACCGTCACGTAAAAACTGCATATCTGTGGGCTTAACTTTGTATTTCAGGGTGTGTTTCTGGGTCAGGAGACTGGTGTTGATATCATCTGGATAGGGCGAGAACATCAACCCCACCATGCCTTCTTTCAAAGGAATCTGATGCCAGTCAGTCGGCATCACGATGGAATAACCACCCGCTTTGTCGTGATAGGTGTACATACCCGTATAGAAAGGGCCTGTTAAATTGGCTTCAGTCACTTTTTGCTCCATAGTGTTTGCCGGTAAGTTTCAGAGGATCTGCGAAAAATTGATTTTATGCTGGAAAAATTATAACATGGCCCTTCAGTTCCAGACCAGACTGGATCATCGCCCGATCATAAAAACAGTCGCTGCTACAATCGCCATATCACACTCATCTGAGCAAGGGAATGATCAACTATGGCACTCACTGAAGGTTGGAAGCGCCGTCTGGAAGGATGGCAGAAAGCAATCATCGCAAGCATTTATCAGCCGCTTGATTCTGTGGCTGTGGATGGCTGGATCACCAAAGAACAACTCACGCCAGCGCAGGCGCTGCAACAGGATTTTCGCCCGATGCCGGCTGGCACACCCTGGGGCGCTAAATGGGAGTATGGCTGGTTCAAAACCAGCATCGTCTTGCCAGAAGCAGCGGAAGGGAAACGGATCGTGTTCGCGGTCTATAGCGTCTTTAACCCGATGGCGGATTGGGGCGATGCCGAGGAAGCGGTCGTATGGGTCAACGGTGTTGAAGTTGGAGCGCTGGATTTCGGGCACAAGGAGATCACCCTGTGCGAGCACGGCCAACCCGGCGCTCGCTACGATATCCTCTTTGAAGTATACGCTGGTCATGGCCCGCGCAAAGAAGGCGGCGGGCCTAACATCTATGGGCAAGTGTCCGTCCCAGAGCCGGGGCCAACCCAGACAGCCGTCAAGCCGTACACCTTCGGCGTCTGGCGTGAAGAAGTGTTCCAGTTGGGGATTGATTTCATCACCCTGATGTCGTTGCGTGATTCGATCGATCAAAACAGCCTGCGCCTGGCCGAGATCGACCGTGGGTTGATGGAGGCCAGCCTGATTATTGACATGGAACTGCCTGAAGCGCAGATGCTCGAAACCGTTCGAGCCGGGCGCGCGCGCCTCAAGCCTCTGCTGGACGCGGTCAACGGCTCGACCACGCCCACCCTGTATGCGTTTGGCCATGGTCACCTGGATATTGAATGGCTGTGGCCGCTGGCAGAGACCGAGCGCAAGATGGCGCGCACGGTTGGAACCCAACTCGCGCTGGCAGCCGAATACCCGGAGTATAAATTCCTGCAGAGCCAGCCGCACCTGATGAATATGCTGAAACTGCGCTACCCCGGCCTGTACCAGCGATTCAAGGCCGCAGTCAAAGCTGGCAACATCATTATCGAGGGCGGGATGTGGGTCGAGCCGGACACCAACGTTACTGGCGGCGAGAGCCTGATTCGCCAGTTCATCCATGGGAAGCGCTTCATGCGCGAGGAATACGGCGTGGATAGCCGCATTCTCTGGCTGCCGGATGTCTTTGGCTATTCCGGGGCGCTGCCCCAGATCATGGCCGGTTGCGGTGTGACCGGTTTCATGACCTCCAAGATATTCTGGATCTACAACGGCGGCGACCCCTTCCCCTATAACAACTTCCACTGGGTCGGCATCGACGGCAGCAGTGTGCTGGCGCATCTTTACAATGGCTATGGTCATATGCCATTGCCATCTGACCTGCTCGAAGCCTGGAATAAACGCAATCAGCGCAACGATATCACCTCGCTGGTTCACCCAATCGGCTGGGGCGACGGCGGCGGCGGCGCCAGCCGCGTGCATCTTGAGCTTGCCCGCCGCGCCGCGAACCTGGAAGGATTGCCCAAAGTGCGCATGACCGGGCCGAATGAGTATTTTGAAGACCTACAGGCGCAGGGGGCGGTGAAGAACCACTACCTGGGTGAACTCTACTTCCAGAATCACCGTGGCACTTACACCACCCAGGCGAAGACGAAAAAGGGCAATCGCAAGAGCGAATTGGCGTTGCGTGAAGCCGAGATGTGGGGTGTGGCGGCGCGCGCATTAAAGGGATTTGAGTTCAGCGCGGCAGCGCTGGATGCGGATTGGAAGACCGTCCTGTTGCACCAGTTCCACGATGGCCTGCCTGGCTCCTCCATCCAGCGCGTGTACCAGGAAATCGAGCGCGATCATGCTGCGGTCATTGCTCACGCGCGGGAACTGACGCAGCAGGCTGTTGCCAGCCTGGTCAGCCCGGCGTCGACGGCGACGGTCTTCAACTCGCTGTCCTGGCCGCGCACTGTTCTCGTGACAGTACCAGAAGGGATTCAAGTCGACGGCGCCGCCCAGAAGGTGGGCAGCCAAATACTCGTCGAAGTCAATGTCCCATCTTGCGGTTGGGCGGATCTGTCTCACGCGCGGCCGGCGCAGGCGTGTGGAACCCTGACTGCGACCAACCGCTTGCTTGAAAACGACTATCTGCGCGCACAGTTCAACGACTTAGGTGAGATCACCAGCCTGATCGATAAAGAAACCGGGCGCGAGATCGCCGCCGGGCTGTGCAACGCGTTCAAGATGTACAAGGATGTCCCCTCCTGGTTCGACGCATGGGACATCGACGCGCAATATGTGGACACGCCTATGGCGCTGCGACAAGAAGCGACGCTGACTTTGCTCAACGCCGGGCCGCTCGTCGCGGAACTCCACCTTACGCGAGCACTTTCGGAAGTCTCAACACTGACACAAACAATCCGCCTGCGCCGCGACAGCCGCCGCATCGACTTCGAGACGACGGTGGACTGGCAGGAGAGCCACAAGTTGCTCAAGGTGGCTTTCCCGGTCAACATCCACTCGGATGAGGCGATTCATGAGATTCAGTTTGGGCATGTCCGCCGCCCCAACCACGCTTCACGGCTCTTCGACGCGGATCGATTCGAGGTCAGCAACCACAAGTGGTCAGCCCTGGCCGAAGCCGACCGCGGCGTCGCCGTGCTGAATGACTGTAAATATGGCCTGAACGTGTTGAGCAACAGCATCAACCTGACACTGCTCAAGTCGTCTCTTGCGCCCGATATGACCGCCGACAAAGGCATCCAGACCTTCACCTATGCCGTCTATCCCTGGAACGGCAGCCTGGCAGAGAGTGGGGTGGTCAAAGAAGCATACGATCTGAATGTCCCGGCTGTGATCGTCAAGGGCAGTGGAAACGGGATGGCGTCACTGTTCTCACTCGATCAGGACAACATCGTCATCGAGGCAGTCAAGCCAGCCGAAACTGAGTGCTCTCAGCCGGACAGCAGTTCACGCGTCATCGTGCGCCTCTATGAGGCCATGCACAAGTCCACGACCTGCACTCTGACGACGAGCCTGCCGGTTAAGGCCGCGGCGTTGACCGATATGCTCGAAAACGCACAGAGTGCGTTGGCAGTTGACGGCGGAAAGTTAGTCCTGGAGTTTCGCCCCTTCGAGATCAAGACCGTCTGCCTGAGCTTGTAAGTCGACGGTCATCGAAGGACAAAGAGCAGCGCGCAAGTCCAACCCTCGCAGGGAGCACGCGTTCCCCTGCGAGGGTTGAATGCCGCGAGCCTTCAACCTGCCAGACACACCTCGCAGGGTTTTGGCACGCGGCTTCTGTGGTTATCAGATACCGGCTGAAGCCATCGACCTCCAATATGCTGTTATGCCAATCGATACACGCGCGCTTCATACGGCCGCAAGGTGAACTCGTTGATATCCTCATCAGCATCAACCGGGTAGTTCCCAATCAGCAGGTGCTTCCCCGTATACGTAATTCCACCCGGCAACTTGAACAACGGCTGATCCGTGCTGAAGTTCAGGATGACCAGCAGGCGGTCATTGTCCAGCGCGCGCATATATGCGTAGATCGGATCGCCGACGCTCGCGAGTAGATCGTACTTTCCATACACGATCACCGGGTTATCCTTGCGCAGTTGGATAAGCTTCCGGTAATAGAAATAGATCGAGTCGGGATCTGCCTGGGACTGCGCCACATTGATCGTCGTACAGTTGGGGTTGACCTTGATCCAGGGCGTGCCTGAAGTGAAACCAGCTTGTGGCCCATCGTCCCACTGTATAGGGGTGCGGGCGTTGTCGCGTCCCTTGGTATAGATGGCCTGCATGATCTTGTGGGGATCAATGCCACGCTTCACGGCTTCGCGGTACATGTTCATGGTCTCGACATCGCGGTAATCGTCGATTGTATCGAATTTGACGTTCGTCATCCCGATTTCTTCACCCTGATAGACATATGGCGTGCCCTGCAGCATGTGCAGAAACGTGCCGAGCAGTTTTGCCGACTCGACCCGATACAGGCCGTCATCGCCAAAGCGCGAAACAGGCCGGGGTTGATCGTGGTTCGACAGGTACAGGCTGTTCCACCCTTTGTCATACAGGTCATCCTGCCAGCGTGACGTGATCTTCTTCAGGTCGCGCAGTTCAAAGCGCTTGAAATCCCATTTGCCCATTCCACCTGGTATGGTATCCATATCCATGTGCTCGAACTGAAAGACCATGTTCAGCGATCCGGTCTCTTCGCTGGTGAACTGTGCGACCTCAGCCGTCGTCACCATCGGCGTTTCTCCCACGCTGAACACATCCCCTCTAGAGAGTACTTCGCGCTTCATCTCCGCCAGGAATTCGAGCAGGCGTGGCCCATTGGCAAAGTACTGCCCACCCCACTGCCACGTCGTCGTGGAGTCCGTGACAGGCGCATCAGGCAGACCCGCAACCTTCGAGATCAGGTTGATCACATCCATGCGGAAACCATCCACCCCTTTACTCAGCCACCAGTTCATCATCTTCCAGATTTCAGATCGCACCCTGGGGTTTTCCCAGTTCAGATCGGGCTGTTTACGCGAGAAAAGGTGCAGGTAATACTCATCTGTCTTTTGGTCATACTCCCAGGCTGAACCGCTAAAGAACGATCCCCAGTTGTTAGGTTCGGGAATGCCTGTGCCATCCGGCCCAACCGCTCGCGCCGGCCGCCAGATGTAATAGTCGCGGTAGGGGTTGTCTTTGGATTTGCGCGCTTCGGTAAACCAGGGGTGTTCATCCGAGGTGTGATTGACGACCAGGTCCATCAGAAGCTTGATCCCGCGCTCATGCATGCCGGCGATCATCACTTCCCAATCCGCCAATGTGCCGAAATCGCTCAGGATGTCCTGGTAGTCGCTGATGTCGTATCCGCCGTCATCGTTGGGCGACTTATAAACCGGGGACAGCCAGACGACGCCGATCCCCAGTTCTTTCAGATAGTCCAGTTTTTCAATGATCCCGCGCAAGTCGCCAATGCCGTCGCCATTGCTGTCGCGAAAGCTGCGCGGATAGATCTGATACACGACAGTTTCTTTCCACCATTTTTTGTTCATCATCGTTTCTCCTGTTCTTTCAATCCTTACTTTCTGGGCGCCATGACATGCACTTCGCCAATCTGTTGATCTTCAACGTAGTATTGTTCGATCTCGTTGCGTTGCGCCACCGTCCAGCGCCCTTCTACCGAACGCCAGGCATTCGACCGGTACCATAGGATCAAGTCGAACTTGTGGCCGGCGATGTCCTGCAGGAATGGCGTTTGATCCCATACCCCCGCATCAGACATCGCCTTGTATTCGAAGGGCTGGAAATAGAGACTCTTGCCGGCAAGCGGCACAAGTCCCATAAATTCATCCGCCAGGACGATGCCACGGGAATCTTTGATCATCTGCGCCAGCCTCGCGGTGTTATAGCGATATTGCATCTGATCCCTCAGGTAAGAGACCGAAAGGTCGCTGTTCCAATTCGTCAGGGCGACGCATTGATAAGCCAGCAGCGCGATGAATCCGAGTTGCAGCGCCAGGCGCACTGGCCATTTCTTCCACTGACTCGCCCAGGCTAGCGCAGCGCCCGCTGCCACGCAGAGCGCCGCTGAGAATTCCAACAGATAGTTGACGTTGGAGCCGTCTTTTCCAATCGTCAACGAGCCTGCCGTTGCCGCCAGCACATAGGGCGCAACAAGAGCCCAGGCGCTCTGCGTCCTGGCTGGTTTCCCTATGGCGCCGAGCAGGATGAAGCCGCCAGTCAGACCGAGTAATGGCCCAAGGTTGTCTCTGATCTCCTTGCCGTAGTTCCACACGGTGTTCCAGTCAAACGCATTCACGTTGGCAACAACGATGTTCAGATAGAATCCCCCGGCAGTAAGCAGGTTGAGAACAAGGAAGATCAGCAACGAAACACCGCCCACGACCACAGCGAAGGTCGCCGCCTGCAGGAATCGCCGTCTCCACGCTCCCTTCGCGCCGAGTGCAAGCCACAGAGTTAACGCCGCCGGCGCTGCCAGCGCATACGTCTGCCGCGTCAAAATCGCCCCGATAATGAGCATAACGCCCAACCAGAATGGCCGATGCGCCAATCCCTTCCTGATAAGGGCGACCAGTCGGGAGCCCGGCGTAGCGCTTGAATCGAGCAGCATCGGACTGCCTTGCCCGACGTAACGCACAACAACAAACAGCCCCGCCCACGATAGCGCCAGCGCCAACTCGTCAATCCGGTTGAACTTCGCCCAGTGTTGCACATAGGGGGAAGCGACCAGCAGCAAGCCGCCGACTACCGATCCAATCCACTCGCCAGTCAGCGCTCGCAGCGTTAGCGTGATGAATAGGGCAGCCAGTAAAACGCAGATCAGGTTGATCAAGCGCCCATACCAGAAGGCGGGACCAAAGGCCCATGCAAATGGAACCTGGATCAACGGAAACAACGGTGGATAGTTGGAAATCGTGTAGGGGGGTTGGTCTAACGCACTGGCATAGATGTTCTGGAATTTTGCCAGTCGCAGGGTTTGATCCAGCAACGGCCCTTCTCCATAATCGATCGAATAGGGATAGGCGATGGCTTGAAACTCTGTGTCAAAGAAGTCCTTGATAACCGGGCACAATCGGCTGGCCAGTCCCAACAGCGCTATTGCGATGGCGCCCCAGTAAATCACCTTGACGAGACGGCCTTTCATGTTCACCCCGGTGGCATAATTTCTTTAACCTATGATAGGCCAAAACACAAATCACACAAAAAAGCCGCCGGTGACAATGTCACCGGCGGCTTGAACTGCGAGCGTCCTGACCCTCTTACGCAATTGTGTTGCGCGCGGTTTGCTCAAACGCTGCGCCGTTACCGGCTGACTTACCAAACTTACCAGATAATTGTCATGACATACGGGACATAACGGGCCACTCCCGCGCGCATGGTTAAGCAACCTTTAACGCGCTCGTGCTATAACTGTCATAATGACTGACTTTAATGAGCAATCTGCGCAAGACCAATTGGACTTCAATGGCGCGCGCACGAAGGCTTTCCTGCGCTCAATTTTTGGGGTGATCTCAGGGCATAAGCGCAAGATGCTTGCCTGGGATGAAGTGAAAGATAAATTGAAACTGGGCGGTATGGTGTATCGCGGCATGCAGACCGTCCCGATCGACCACATTATCGGGAGTGTAGGGCGCTACAAGGATTTCGACAATGCCTTTCTGCCGACAAACAACACGCTGAGCACCCGTTGGCGCAATATCAACCGCGCGTTTTATGACGACGTTAGCCTGCCGCCAATCAAGTTATACAAGGTGGGCGAAGTCTACTTCGTCATGGACGGCAATCACCGCGTTTCTGTTGCGCGGGAGCACGGCACGGCATACATCGACGCCGAGGTCACGGAGGCCAGCAGCCGCGTCCCAGCCACGGCTGAGGATCTCACGGTGGACACGCTTTCGATCCTTGGCGAGTACACGGATTTCCTGGAGCGCAGCCGCTTGGATAAGCTGCGACCCGAACAAGTGATCCGTTTTTCCGCTGGCAGCGCTTATGCGCGCTTGATTGAGCACATCGCTGTGCACCGTTACTTTATGGGACTCGATCTAAAGCACGATATCAGTGAAGATGACGCAGTAATCGACTGGTATGACAACGTATATATGCCGATCGTGCATGCGATACGCGCGGAAAACATCCTGAAGGAGTTTCCGGGGCGCACCGAGGCGGACCTGTATCTGTGGATCATCGACCACAAACACTTTCTACATGAATCGAGCGGAAGTGATATCACGCCTGAGGACGCCGCCGCAGACTACGCGGAACACTACGCGCCTAAACCACCGCTCAAGCGCATGCAGGATGCCGTTGAGGCGCTGGTGCATACCCTGGCCGAACGCGTGCTGCCATCTGCTGCAGATGAATCATCCGGTTAAACTCTGGCAAAGGTGCAAAGGTTGCGCGGTCTTGTAGAATGCATGTATGGAAATCACATGGCATGGTCAATACTGCTTCCGCATGACAGAACGCGGCATGCTGACGGTAGTCGCAGACCCATTTGAC
>Ga0114951_10003454_pt1 | contig 16332 bp, 8 predicted proteins | sample AM7aDNAmetaG_FD_88677 | JGI IMG/M metagenome (GOLD analysis project Ga0114951, IMG submission 88677) | Freshwater microbial communities from Finland to study Microbial Dark Matter (Phase II) - AM7a DNA metaG | ecosystem: Environmental > Aquatic > Freshwater > Lake | place: Finland: Lake Alinen...
CGGAGAACGTGATGCCATACAAGAACAAAGAAGACCGTAATTACAAGCGTGAATACGAGCTGTATCACGGCAAGCCAGAGCAGATTAAAAAACGTGACGAGCGCAACAAAGCACGCTCTACCTTGGTTAAAGCCGGTAAGTTGCACAAGGGTGACGGTAAAGATGCCGCGCACGTGAAGGCCGTCGATAAGGGCGGCTCAATCAAAGATGGTATTAAAGTTGAAGATGCTAATAGCAATCGGTCATTTAAACGTGACTCAAAGGGCAACCTAGTATCAGAAGTTAGCAAGCGCGAACGTAAGAAGAAATAAGTAATACGTAGCCACATTGTGGCTACGCGTAGTGGTCTAGACCGTGCACATTGTGCTTTCGGTCTACTTTGCATCGGAGCAATATGGAAGTTATTGAAAATCGGGCGTTGAAATTACGCCTGCGCAATCCCGCCAGAGTGTTGAACGTCATACCTAAGAGCGCCATAGTCGGTGAGGTGGATGGGTTATACGAAGTGCTAGTGCACTGGGATATAGACACCGCACAGGTGCTAAAAAACCTGAACATTCGCAACGTACCGTCACCCATCATTGCCAAGTACAGGTGGACAGGCACGCGCCCACCCTTTGCACATCAGAAGCAAACTGCTGCGTTCCTAACGCTTAACCGCAGAGCCTTTTGTTTTAACGAGCAAGGTACTGCCAAGACCGCCTCCGCTATTTGGGCAGCGGATTACTTGATGAACGTAGGGCGTGTCAAGCGCGTGCTGGTGATCTGTCCTGTGTCGGTGATGCAGGCCACATGGGTGAGTGATCTGTTCTTGTGCGTCATGCACCGCACCGTGTCGATCGCTCATGGTAGCAAAGACAAACGCAAAAAGATTTTGCAAGCCAATACAGAGTTCGTCATCATTAACTTCGATGGTGTTGCGGTCATCCAAAAAGAACTGATGGCATGTAACTTTGACCTTATCATCATTGATGAAGCCAACGCTGTGAAGACCGCTACGACTGAACGATGGAAACAAATCAACAAGTTAGTACGCCCTGACACATGGCTATGGATGATGACAGGCACACCTGCTTCGCAGTCACCACTTGATGCGTTTGGTTTAGTCAAGATGATGCACCCAAGCACTGCGCCTAGATCGTTTGGTATGTTCCGTGACTCTGTAATGTCTAAGATTACAAACTTCAAATGGATACCCAAACCCTCTGCAATCACCACGGTCAACAACTTGCTACAACCCGCAATACGATTTACCAAAGAACAGTGCCTAGACTTGCCAGACATTATCTACACAACGCGCGAAGTACCACTCACGCGCCAACAGAAAAAAATGTATGACGATCTACGCAAGAACCTAGCCGTGCTTGCAGCGGGCGAGATCATCTCAGCGGTCAATGCGGCAGCAGGGCTTAACAAGCTGCTACAGATCAGTTGTGGTGCGGTGTATACCGATGACCACCAGACCGTAGAACTCGACATACGCCCACGCTACGATGTGTTACGAGAGGTTATTGATGACACGCCCCACAAGGTGCTGGTCTTCGTGCCATACACGCACACCATAGAGTTACTGCTAGAGAAGTTAGCCGCTGACGGTTATACGGTTGACACTATACATGGGGGCGTTACCCCAACCAAACGCGCAGCGGTCATTAAAACTTTCCAAGAGCAAGCTAACCCTAAAGTGTTGGTTATTCAACCGCAAGCTGCATCACACGGGATTACCCTACATGCAGCAAACACCATCGTATGGTGGGGGCCAATCATGTCCTATGAAACTTATGCACAGGCAAACGCCCGTATCCACCGTGCGGGGCAAAGAAACAAATGTTTAGTTGTGAAACTACAGGGTAGTCCCGTAGAAGAGAAGCGGTACAAGGCACTTGATAATTGCGAAGATACTAACATAAGCTTGCTTGCGATGTATGAGGAGGTCATCAACACATAACACTTTACAATGTAAACATAACGCAGTATAATAGTTATTCACAGGAGAAATACATGGACATCACCGTAGACAAAATGGTTAACGCATACATAAAAATGCGTGACCACCGTTCAGCAATAAAAGCGCAGTACGAAGACGAAGACAATAGTGTGAAAGATCAGATGGCTGCTATCGAGGCTGAATTACTAGAGCTGTGCAAGGCCACTGGCACGGACGGACTCAAGACTCAGTTCGGTACAGTATCACGTTCGATCAAGACCCGCTACGATGCAACCGACTGGGAAGCGATGCACAAGTTTATCCTTGCACAAAGCGCACCTGACTTGCTTGAGCGACGTGTTGCACAGCGTGCGATGAAAGAGTTCATTGAGAACAACCCAGAGCTTATGCCACCCGGCTTGAATGTCACAAGTCAGTACGCCATAACCGTCACACGGAGTCGCAAGTAATGTTAGAGCGCCCCATGACAACCACGCAGGTCGCACGTACATTGAACATCAGTAAAACCACAGTTGTAAATCTAGCCAAGCGGGCAGACAACCCGCTGCCCTCAATGCGTGTGGGCAAGCACTACCGTTTCTTTCTAAGTGATATTCGTAAGTATTTTGGCATTTCTGAAGACAAGCTCGTAGAACCAAACCCCCAACCAACCGGAGATACACATGAGTGAACTCACTCTATTCAACACCGCAAAACTGCCCGCATACCTCAAGGGCATCACTATGGACGAAACCACCCGCAGCTTGATGGGCGGTGGTGACGCAGTATCACGCATCTCCATTCGTGGTGGTGTTTTTCGTAAGATGGTAAACGGCGAAGAGGTCATGCAAAGCGATGATCGCGCCATGAATGTCGTGATTGTTAAGAGCGCCCCCAGCGTGCATCGCACGTTCTATGCGGGTGCTTACAAGGAAGGCGAGAACTCTTCACCTGACTGCTGGTCATCGAACAACGAGACACCTGATGCCATCGTGCGTAACCCGCAAAGCCCAAAGTGCGCAACCTGCCCGCAGAACATTAAAGGTTCAGGCCAAGGCGAAGGGCGTGCATGCCGTTACACCCGCAGACTCGCGGTAGTGCTCGACAACGATATCTCAGGCGATGTGTTGCAACTCGCGTTACCTGCGCAGTCTATTTTTGGTAAGGGCGAGAAGGGCAAGCTGCCACTTGAGGCGTATGTCCGATTCCTTGCAAGCCATAACTTGCCTGTCACGGCTGTCGTGACTGAGATGCGGTTTGATACAAATTCAGCAACACCTAAGCTGACGTTCAAACCTATTCGCCCACTTGAGCAAGATGAGTACACGACCATAACGGAGCGTGCTGATAGCTCTGAAGCGATGGCTGCAATCACGATGTCGTTTACGCCTAAGGCAGACATGGCAGAGGACGATGAGCCGTTTGAAACCGATGCAGCCTCCGAAGCTGTAGCCAAAGCCGCCGCTGCAAAGCAGACCAAAGCCCCTGCAAAAGCAGCTAAGGCTACGCCTGCACCTGTGGCTCCCGCAGAAGAAGCAGATGCCGAACCCAAGGTGCGTGGTGGTAAAGGTAAACCCGCCGATGTGAAGTCAGTGCTAGACCAGTGGGCTGACGACGACGAGTAAGTTTTACGGGGGCGAATGCGTAGATTGATACGCGATGGTTGCAGATAGGCTGCTACTTCCCTGCTCGGAATCCTAGTCGAAGCAGGGAGTGAGGAGATGGAGACCGTGACCATTCACCGTGGTTAAGCGGGGGTTAAATACCCGCCGCCCCCACCTTTACAACTTTGGAGATAGGCATGAGTGGATATTCAATTACATTAGCAGCGCGTATTAAGTCTGCAAAGAAAACCGTTGGCGGTGCATTGGGCATGTTAGCGGTGCAGAAAGATATAAGCGTCACAGAAGTTGCAGACGCGTTAGGTGTGTCACGTACGTGCGTATACGATTGGTTTACAGGGCAGTATGCACCCGCCCCCGATAAGCTAAAGCGATTGGAAAAATTGCTAGGCAAATAGCCCCTCGCGGGTCTGTCATCGTATAAAAAGAAGCACTATATGACACCTATTGAATTTCTGCGCTTTGTGCTTCCTGAATCAGGAACATATTGTCTCGCAGCTATATTGGGCAAAAAGGTTGAGCATTTATTTTTACCGGCTATCGCAGACTTTGAACTTGCGAGTAGCGCGATTGATGCGCCTGTTAATCAGTACTTTGCCTGCGCATCTTTTAATGATGGGGCAGAGCGTAAGCAATCAAACGTAGCAAAGATAAAATCGTTTTGGTTAGACGTTGATAGCAACAAGGATGATGGCAGCGGGTATCCCACGCAAGCTGAAGCCGCCAGTGCGGTGATGGCGTTCATTAAGGCTACAGGACTACCGCACCCAGTGGTCGTGAGTTCCGGTAATGGCTTGCATCTGTATTGGCCGTTAGAAAAAGAGATTGCCCCTGAGGTATGGTTGCCAATCGCCAAGCGCCTTAAAGCGTTGTGCGCGGAGCATGGGCTGCGTGCAGACCCATCATGCACATCGGACTCCGCACGCATACTGCGTATTCCGGGCACGTTTAATTACCGCGATCCGAAAAACCCCAAGCCAGTTGAGTTGTTGAAATCTCGCAAGACCCCGATCAAGCTATTAGCGTTTGCTGAGAAGCTAGGGGCAGGTGAGGCAGACGTACCTGACAACGTATTGCCGTTTGCAGTACCTAAGAACATTAAGTACGCGATGGATGATGTGACCCAAGCGTTCATGAAGAACAACGTCACACGATTCAAAAACATTTTGGTGCGCACCGAAACTTGTGCACAGCTACAGCATATCTGCAACAACCAAGCGCAGATCAGTGAACCGTTGTGGCGTGCAGGTCTGTCTATTGCACAGGTCTGCGTTGACCGCGATGAAGCCATCCATGCAATGTCTAATCAGCACCCAGACTACTCGCATGCGGCGACTGAGGACAAAGCCAACAAGACTGAAGGGCCACAGTACTGCAAGACGTTTGAGGGGTTGAACCCTGATGGGTGCAAGGGCTGCGCACAGCGCGGCAACATCACAACGCCTGTGGTGCTTGGGCGTGAGATACAGCGTGCGACAGAAGAAGACAATGTGGTTAAGGTCGTTGACCCGCTGACTAAAGAGACTGTGCAAGAAGTTATCGAGCCGTTTCCGTATCCATTCTTTCGCGGCAAAAACGGTGGCGTGTACGTTGAGACAGGTGAGGGCGAGAGCCGCGCTGAAGCATGTATATATGAGCATGATTTTTATGTGGTCAAGCGTATGCAAGACCCCGTGCTAGGCGAGTCGATCCTATTACGTTTGAAACTGCCGCACGATGGTGTGCGGGAGTTTAGTTTGCCTTTGCCCGTAGTTGTAGCAAAGGATAAGTTCCGCGATGCTATTGCAGAGTACGGCGTGATGGCTAGTGGTGAAAGTTTTAATTCGTTAATGACATACATTCAAAAAACTACTAAGAGGCTACAAATGCGCGAACGCACAGAAAACATGAGAACCCAAATGGGTTGGACACCTGAGGGCACATTTTTAATTGGTGATCGGGAAGTTATACCCGCCACAGTGGCAGCAACTGCCAATGAAATAAGCCGCTATAGTCCGCCTTCTACAGCCACACTGCGCGTGACTAGCATGTTGCAAAAGAGAGGAACCCTTGAAGAGTGGCTCAAGGTCGTGAATTTTTATGACACCCCCGGTTTAGAGCCGTTTGCCTTTGCTGCGTTCCTGAGTTTTGGTGCACCACTCATGCACTTCACGCAGTACCGTGGCGGTATCTATAACCTGATGAGTAATCAGTCAGGCGTTGGTAAGTCTACGGCGCTCATGGTGGCTAATAGCATCTGGGGTCACCCAGTCGATTTGTTATTGCAAAAAGACGACACGTACAACGCTCGCATACATCGTATGGGCGTACTGCAACATTTGCCTATTACCATTGACGAGATTACTAACCTGTCACCTATCGAGATGTCGAACATGGTGTATGCAGCCACCGCCGCACGTGGCAAGAACCGCTTGCAAGCTAGTACGAACGCCGAACGCGTGAACAACACAACGTGGCAAGCCCCCACACTGGCATCATCAAACAGCAGTCTGATTGATAAGCTGTCGGCTGAGAAAGACTTTCCTGAGGGTGAGTTAATGCGCGTGATGGAAGTACCTGTGCAACGCATCATGCAGTTTACGAAGGCACATACCGATGCACTGTTTGCAAAATTGCACACTAACTACGGTATTGCAGGTGAGTTGTTTATGGGTTATGTGGTCAATAACCTTGATGAGTCCAAACGGATTCTCACCAACATCCAAACACAAACTGATCGCAATGCACGGCTTAATCAGCGTGAGCGTATATGGTCAAATATGGCTTCTATTGCGCTTGCAGGGGGCACGATTGCCGCTACCCTAGGCTTGCATAACATCAACGTGGAGCGCGTGAGCCGTTGGGCATCTACGTTCTTAGCTAATGCCGTAGAGTCAACCAAGGGTTCGGTAGATGGGTCAGATAGCTTGGCAGCGTACATCAACCAGAACATCAACAACGTGCTTATCATTGATGATAGCGATACAACATACAAACCAATTGCTACACGTGAACCCAGAGGTGAGTTGCTGATCCGCTACGAGCCTAATACCCAGACGATCTACCTTTCATCACCCCCGTTTAAGGCATGGTGCGCCAAGCGTCAGGTGGGCTATAACGAACTGATTAACAACCTATTGGCGAGCGGTCTTGATGTCAAACTTGCCAAGAAGCGTATGGCTAAGGGTACGCTACTCAGCACCCCACCGGCTAACGTGCTTGCCATTCACGACCCATACAGCCGTGTGTTTGATATGGAAGCTGTACTAGATGAGACGAAGCCCAAAGCCTAAACCCTCTACGGTTTGCATCCTTGACGCAGAAGGAGTCACCTACACGTTTGACTGGGCGACTTTTTCCGTTGGGGCAAGCGTGTTCATACCCTGCGTGGCTACCGACCGCATAACCGAGATGCTAGTGCACAGCGCCCGTAAACGCCGCATTAAGCTGCATATCGTAGTAGGCGAGCGTAATGGGCAATGGGGGCTTGGTGTATGGCGAATGTGCTGATATAATTACTGCACCCAACACGTCCATGTTGGTCTCCTTGGTTACCTTGCCCCGGCCTTGCGCCGGGGGTTTTTTATTTAGGGGCGGCTTTCATAACCGCAGACCGGAACGCCCGCAGGTCACCAATAATTTTTTTCTCAGCTTGGTTGATCTCATCAATCTTGGTACGGCGGTCTGCTGAACTAAGTGTCTTATCAGTTGTGGTTTCATACAGAGTGCGCATAGTTCTGAATTGCGACAACGTTTCGACCTTGCTATTGATGTACGGCGCAGCCGCTATGAGGTGCGCGTTCTTGCGCATAAACTCTCCGTAGGCTGCGGGGTCTTCTTTTTGTAGTTTATTTTTGCCAGCCACCGCTTCAGTTACCTGTTGCCGGAACTCATAGAACTCATCTTTAGTACGCGATCCTGCTGGGTTGACCAACGCAATGTTTGCAAACGGTATCTGCGCAAGTGACCGGTCAGGTCTTGCGGGGTTCATCATAACGTCTGCCATCATCAAAGCCGAAGACCCCATCAAGCCAAACGTGCCACGTATCCAGTTATCAACTTTTAAAGGTGCCACATCCGCAGCCTTACCGATCTTCTTGGCAAGTTCGGAAGTGTTAGTTGTGTACTGCATGCTTGCGGGTAACGCCTGCACAGCTTTTGGCACGATTTCACGATGCGTAAATGTTGAGTAGTTTGTAAGGTTTTCCATCACAGGTTTGATTAGGGCTGGGATTGGGGTGATGCTGTAATTTTTAGCGGCATCGACCAGCGTATCGGTTACAGCTTTTGCAACGCCTTGATCTTGACCCTTTGCCGCCAGCTTCATATACGTGACTACCCGTTCTGGGATCGACTTGAATATAAACCCAAGTTCGGATGGCACGGAAATTTTGATTGGGAACTTTGACCCAAACCCCTCGTTGATCGACTTAGGCAGAATCCAATTGCGATCCCGCACTTCATCGGTCAGGTCTTCGTATTGATCGTCATCCGACATAGCTAAGGCGTACATTGTGCCCATCGCGGTCATAATCGCCACACGACTCATAAACATCTTGCGAGCTGCGGCTTTGTTTAACCCAGACGATGCGTCTTTGCCCGTAAACCCACGGTACATCAAGTCCATACCTTGCGCGTAGGCGTTAAAGAACGGCACAATGTGCGTCAACGTACGCATGCCAGACGATGAGCCACGGCGGTTAAAGTTGATAAGCTCACGTGCACGGGTTTGCGCAATTGCAGCATCCCCTGTCTCTTTCATCGTTTGCTCATACACCGCCAAGCGTGCAGCCATGTCCGATGCTTTGGTGACCTGCTCTAGCTTGTTGATGAGCCACTTAACGCCGCCACGACTGCGTGCACCCGTCTGATACTCCAGCGTTTCAACTGGGTTGGTTGGGTTGAAGTCATAGTCACCGATAATGCCAAGGCTTGTTAGCGTGCGCTCAACTGCAGACTCTTTGCCGAACCACGCACCCGCCCATGCACGTGGGAAGTACGCAAGGGTCTTGGCCAATGCGGCTGTCGGGTTCTTCACGCCTGAATAAAACATCACACGCTGCGCGTCATCAATCACCTGCTTGATCGCAAACATCGGCGTAGCGGTAACGGTTGTGCGCAATAGGCGTGAGGATGTGCCCATGAACTTCAGCAAGCCTGACGTGATCTCAGGCGCTTGCACAAACGCTGCAAAGTCATAGGGGCTTGCCATCTCAAAATAGACTGGTTCCCCGTTCTCGTAGAGCTTAGGCAAGACCATGTGTGCGTTGGTGGCCTGCTTCAGTGACTTCAACTTCTTAGCCATGTCCACGCCGGGGGTTGCCATCACGTTAAGCGTACGCACAGCGGCTGAGTTGCGCATGGATTGTTCAACCATCCACGCCATCGTGTTCATGTAGTTATCTACAACGTTCGCAACAGGGCGTGACAATGACCCACGGATTGCAGGTAACTCACCAAGCGATGTAATGCCTTTGCGAGTGGGGCGTTGCGTAAGCGAGATATCCTCAAACACATCCTGTATGCGATCAAACGGCACGTAGTTAATAACTGACTTCCAGAAGTCACCGCGCTCTTGGCTGATGCGCCCTGAGGTAATCATGGCATCCACTACTGACTCGCGCGAGGCGTGCATGATGCGCCGAATCTCATACAGTTCCGGTGATGCGTTAAACACCTGCTCAAGCGCGTCGATCTCTGCAAAACGCATGTGCAACAGGATTTTCTTCTCGCGAGTCTTGTCTGCTTTGTCGAAGTCCCCTGCCGCTTCGTGGGCTAGTGCAAGAGTCTCAAGCGTGGCGTTCTCTTTACGCAAGTCAGATAACCGCATACCTTCCAGTACGGTAGCAACTTTGGCTTTGGTGACACCAAACGCTTCGTTGTTCTTTTTGGATAAGTCCGCAATCTCTTTGATAACTTGTCGGGCGGACATTTCTTTGCCGTTGGCGTCTTTGAGGTTGTAACTCTCCCAGAACCCATCCTTGTTCATGCGCAAGCCACCTTGCTTGAACATATCGAGCGCTACACGGGCATGGTCAAACGCTTGCCGGATGAATTGCACGGGGTTTACGTCACCGAACGAATTGCGCACGCCTTTATCAAATAGCGCACCAAGCTTGGTGGCTACTGGCGCTAGTACGTCAACCGTCTTCTGCCGGAACCAATCCGCCCAGCTAATCTCACCTTGTGCGACCACACCTGCAAATTGTGTCATGGCAGTGCGTTGGGGTTGCGATGAGGCTTGGTTGATAAGACTCCAAGTGTTTGGTGTGATCTGCCCGACAGGTGTGTTCACGCTTTGTGCCATACCGCCAATAATAGAGTTGTTTACCACGGCGATAGGAGGCGCAGTGGCCATCGCATCAATTTCCGTTGCATCGGTGGGTGTCTGGTTGAACACCGATTTGATTTGATTAGGCTCAAACGCGATGTAAACCTGATGACGCGTGGTGTCTGTTTTACCCTTAAACCGCCCACCGCCCACATGGGTTATGCCATCATGCCCCATCGACATGATGCCTTCTTGAATTGATTGCGCGGCTTCGTATTTTGGGTACTCGTTCTCAGTAAAGTACTCTTCAACGGCGCGAAGGTAATCCTCGTTTTTGTTGCCCTCAACCGCATCAAAATCCACATCACTAAATGCTTTACTCCACGCACTAGCATCGCCTCTTGCATCCATATCAATGGGGTTTTGCAAAGACAAATACACTGGGTACACCGTGGGGGATGTACCGCGCCCTTTTTGGGTGTACTCACTGGCAATGTCTGGGTTGTCTGTGAAATAGCTCCCTTGCCCCATCAGCCCGTACTCAGACCCATAGGTATCAAAATACTTAAACGCTTCACCTTGTTGGGTTTTGTTTGTACCGTGGTAGACCTGCAGGGGATCGCCATTCTTATCAACGACTTTGCTATCACCAAACCACGATTTGAACTCAGAAGTTTTTGCTGAGATGGTGGTATCTTTTGGATGGATGCGTGGTTGCGCAATCGTACCTTGCCACGCCACAGGATTGCCCGGCCCCATCTTGTTGAGGAAGTCCGCAACGCTTGATGCAGGCGCAAACTGCATACCTGTAACCGCTGCTACAAGCGCACGCAATTGCTTAGCAACTTCTTGAAAGAACTTAGCTACGATGCTGATGGCTTTTGTATCAGTCGATGCCCAGCGCGATACGTTATCTGCAAACCATTCAGCAAACCCCAACCAGTAATTTAAATCTAAAGTGGTACTGCCAATAGGAGCTTGGCGTACGGTAGGTGAAAGTTTGGCTAAAAATAAACTAGCGCCAACACGATTGCGTAAAGAGTTAACCAACTGCTCAACGGTCATGTTGTTTGCACGAAATCTCCACTGACGGTACTCATCAATGATCGCATCTTGCGTAGCTTTTGGTGCATTTGTAAACGCTGAAAACTCAACACCATGCCCCAGCTCATGCGATAAGGTTTCAAGCGTATCTTCTAACGAGGACGCGGTATCTGATAGATTGATTACAAGTGCGTCTTGCGCGGGGCCATAGGGGTGAGTCCATCCCGCAGCGTTTTTTGAACCGGGCTGATTCGGGTCTTTTGCAATGACGCTGTACGGGCCATGCAAGTTGTACAGGTCTTTGTTCCCAACCAAATCTTTGTCGTGGAACAAAAACAAGTTGATGTTACCCATACCTAATTTTTGCATTAGAGCAGTTAGGTATTGCACGTAACGGGGGTCAACACTGGCAGATGCCACAACGTTATTTGTAGCGTTAGTGAACGGGCCATCAGGTGTCTTGGCAAGCGCCGCATTTTCGCGTGCTTCGATTAGGGTGTGGGCTTCTGCAATGTCAGCCGCTACTGACGGTGGCATGATTACCAAGGCGGTATTGATTGAAATGGTACTTGATCTGTTTTTTAACAGCACATCGTAATCAAACCCACTTCCTGTTTGTTTGTATATCAACGCAAAGTTATTATCGGCATACATAATTGTGCCGATGTTGTTGTATTTGTATAATTTTTTTGCCCAATCCTCAATCTGCCCAGACTCAACGCGCTGCTCGACAGGGGTTTTAGGTGTGGTGGGGGCGGTGGGTGTAGCTGCTGTGGGTGTAGCTGCAGCCGTAGGGGCAGGCGCGGGGAATCGCGCAAGGTACTTGTCAATATTGTCTTTGATGCGTTGGCTTTTTGTCGCATCACGATAGGCTTCAAGGGCTTTGCGTACAAACGCACCATCTGTTGCGTGGGTGATGTCTTTACCATTCACATCCACATTTTTGCGAATCTTGGCGGTCTTACCAATACCCAAAGCATTCCACACGCTGTCATCAATAGTTGACGGTGCAGTGTCAGGGGTATGCACGACAGCGGGCGCTGTAGGCGTAACTGCGGGAGCCGTAGGGGTTGGGGTCGTTGCTGTGAAGGGTGTGGGCGTTTGCGCCAGCGGCTGTGGCTCGCCAAGGTTCAAGCCGCCCTGTGTGTCTGGTGCAGGTTGGGCGATGTGTTGATCGTAGAACGCTTGTATCGCCGCTTTGGTTTCAGGCTTGACGTTCGGGTTCGCTAAAGCTTGCGCGATAAACTGTGCAGCCGCTGTACGGTCTGCTTGCTTTGACAGATCAAGCCCTTTTAACTGTTGCGTCACCGCCGCACCGCCCGGCACACCCGCTTCTCTTAAGAGCATGCCCGTGGATTTAACAGGCTCAGCCGGAGCCGCAGGAGCGGGCGCAGCAGTCGCGCTAGGCACAACAGGAAGCGCACCTTGCGTGCCAACAGGCACAGACTCTGCGGTCTTGATTAGCTTATTCAATTCACCAATGCGACCGTTAAGCTGTTGCCGTATGGCTCTGGCTTGTGGGGTATCCGGCAGGGCATCGCGTTGCTGTACTAATTGCTCGCGTTCCGCGTAGTGCTGTTGCAAAGGCTGTGTTTTGTCCAGCTCTTGCGTAAGCGGTGTGGGTACGCCGCCTGTAGTGGTTGTAGGGGTTGCGGCTTGGGGTGCGGCTGCTGCGGCTTTTATGCGGTCATCTAACGCGCCAATTTGCGCAGTAAGTTGCGCACGCACTACGGGTGGCACAGGACCCGCGTTAAGTTGTTGGGTTAACTTGTCGCGCTCTTCATGCAACTGCCATAGGGGCTGAGTAGGTGCAGGTTGTGACCCCGACTCCGCTGCTTTGATCTGCCCATTTAGTTCACCGATCTGTGCTGTAAGTTGCGCTTGAGCTTGAGGCGATACCGGACCCGCGTTGAGTTGTTGGGTTAGCTTGTCACGCGTTTCGTATAGTTGCCACAGAGGTTGTGTTTCAGCGGGGGCGGCTTCTGTAGTTTCCTTTGGGCGACCATACGCATCGTAGCCCGCCTTGCGTGTGGGCAATGTCTCACCTTGCACAGTCGTGGTGGGCGCAGCGCGTTTGCCGCCTTCTAGATTTAAACCGAACTGGCCTTCAGGAGTTGCATTATCTTCTTGCCCCATGAATGGCGCTGTTGCGGCGGTTTCAGCTTCGCGTGCTTCGCGTTGGCCGCGCATATGCCCAACAGTTTGCTGTTCTTCCTCGCGAGCCGCGCGTTCTTCTGGGGATAGTTCCGGGTTTATGGCAGTACCCGCAGGTGTTAGGTTTTGCGCCGTTAATTGAGATTTTGCACTTGACCGATCGACAACACCTGCAGTGCCGCCCAACACGGGACCTGCCTGCAGCGCACCATAGGCTGATTGCCCGTAGTCTTTAAACGCATCATCCGATAGCAAATCTTTACCCGCTTGCCACCGCTCCAAAATCTGTTGGGCAACCTCAACCGGAACTTCTTCCACTGCACCACGCACCGCACCACGTCCTGCGGCTCCCGCCAATGACCGACTTGCAGTTTTGACAAGCTCTTCTACGGCGGCTTTTTTAGCCTCAGCAGTGGCGGTTGTTTTAAGTGCATCGGCTACAACTGCGGGGCTTAGCAATTTAGATACTAAGTTTTTACCTAGACTATATGCACCACCTGCTGCCTCTAATGCGGTTTGTCCGGCGGCAGCTATTGCAGCACTTGACCGATCTAGCTCAAGGGGTTGACCTTTTGCTTTGGCTTCTTCGGCTTGCGCTACGGCATTAGACCCAAAAAACTGTGGATACATCGTAGCGGCTGCGCCGCCAATACCGCCGATGAGCGCACCTGCACCTGTACCAACAATAGGAACCACAGAACCAATTGCACCGCCGCCAATAGCGCCTAGCCGTGCACCGGCAAACATCGTGCCCAATTGAGGCAAGTTTTCAGCTACAGCGCCCGGCACTTGCGACAAGAACTCACCGGCTCCCGCCAGCACACCACTAGCACCGCCGCCTGCTGTTTCATATGCTTTTTTGGTCTCTTCCCATCCGCTTGTGCGACCTTTTTCTTTGGCAATGCGCTCTTGCTCAGTCAGCCCAACCTGCGCGGCTTGGGCAGCTTCTTCGGGCGAACCAAAGATAGCTTTAACGCCGGTCTCAGTAGATGACGCTAATTGCTTAGCGCCACCAATGACGCGACTACCTAACGTAGCTTCTTTTTGGGGTTCTTCTACGGGGGTTTCGGTTTTTTTCCGTGGGTTCAGATACTCTAATAGCGCGTCATCGTCGTACCCAGCTTTACGTGCGCTTGCTACGTCAAACTTTTTTTGTTCCGCTAAGAAGTCAATAATAGCGGTGTCAGAGTACCCCGCATCGCGTGCCCCGTTTACATCAAACGCCATAGCAGCCCCTTATTTTTGGAAGGATGATAATGGGGGTAACTCCCCCGTGGCAGTTGATGTTTTACCACGTGCTGCGACTTGTCTTTCAATACGGTGAAACTCTTCTAGTGCATCCCGCTGTGCCGCTTGTAACAACGCTTGGTTATTTTTGTACTCAGGTGAACTAGGTAGATTAGCCCAGTTTTTTCCTGCTTCTTTCAGCGACACCACTGCTGGATCAGATTGTACATACGTGCGAATAGCATTTTGCCGTTGTGTATTGTTAGCATACTCTGTTGCCGCTAAACGCTCTCTAGCTTGGGTCTCAGACGCCGCCAAGCGCTCTCTGGCTAACTTGGCATTTTCCTCAAGCGCGTCTTTACGCAATTGCTCATTCTCCACATGCGAACGATTAACTTCGGTTTGCCTGATAGCGTTGGCTTCTTGCTGGGCTTTGGCGTTCGCCATTGATGCACCAGCAGTAATACCGGCAGCTTGAATCTTGCCTTGGAAATCAAGCATAGAAGATTGCCACTTACCGTACATCTCACCAATCATCTTTTTATTACCCTGCTTGTAAGACATTTGGTATTGGTTAAATGCATCTTGAGCATCTTCGGCGGCGTTAATAGCTTTACGTGCTTCCGCTTGCGATGAGAAGTATTGCTTACCGCCTTGTTCGGCAGCGCGTCTAACACCATCAGCCAAGTTCATGCCGCCCATCATTGCAATGCCACCTGAAATAATAGCTTCATTCAAAACGTTCTTTTCTTGCCCTTCAGCACGTGCTAAGCGTCTATCAGCTCGTTTTTGCATATCGGCAAGAAGTGCTTTATCTTCAGGCTCTAACTGTGATGCGGCTTTAACGTTTGCTGCAAATGCACCCCAACTCATGTCATTGGGATTACCAACTGGTACTGCGCCTTTGCCGATAGCATCGGGAGAAACGTTGCCGATAGAAGCACCACCAGTACGAGGTGCACCGCCTGCAGGGGTACCAACATCAGTAATGCCCCCGCCAGCAGGGGTAGCGCCAGCAGGGGTACGAGGAATAGCACCAGCACCAGCACCAGCAATAGCACTAGCACGGGCAACGGGAGGTATAGCAGCAATGCCCCCGCGAGGTTGCACTTGACTATCAGCATCTTGCATTTGCTGGTCTTCAGTCATTCTTGCTGCAGTGTTAGCAATATTATATGGGTCAAGACCGCCTTGTACTTGACTATCTGCATCTTGAGCTTGCGCTACGCGGTTCATATCAACAAGTTGCGCACGGGGAACCATTCCTGTTTGAACTTGGCTATCCATTTCTTGCTGTTGTTGAGCTTGGTTTGCAGCAGCTAAAGCTTCAGGAGAAATTGCGTTAGGTTGAACTGCACTATCCGCACTTTGCCTTTGACTATTTAATGCATTACGCACATCCGAACCTACTGGAAGGCGCAAATTACGTACCAACGATCCTTCTGGGAAAAATCTTGTCCAATTTGGGGTTTGCGTTGGTGCATCTGAGCTTTCATCATGTATTTCACCCGGCTTATCTTTAACAGGTTCTTCACTGCCCCCTGCAAGCGCAACAATTCCACCGCCAGCCGCTGCCATCATGGGCTGCTCAGCAATACCACCTTGTCCGGCAACTTCTTGGGCTACGGTTTGTGTAGGCTCTTCGCCTTGTGGTTGACGCACACCGGCGCGTCTTGCCATTTCAGCTTTAACTTCAGCCAATGCAACAGCATCTTTTACTGTACGTGCGTAGGCTTGTAGTTGACCATCAGTTAACTGCGCCAATTTACTGGATAGCGCAGCAGGATTCGTAGCCGCAACCGCACGAGGATCAACCACAGGTTCTCCACCCATAGCGTAACCTTGCACCGCGCCACCACGGGCGTAGCTCATTAAGCCACCCTCTTTAGCGCTTTTATTCGTCGCACCGTATGCAGCAATACCCGCACCCAATAACTGAGGTACCATCGCGCCGGTGTTTTGGTAAATATTTTGCGCCGATTGCGACAACGGTAGACCGCGCATCATGTCAGATTGAAACGCAAGTTGCGTGTATGGGTAGTTCATCTGGTTTTGGTATTGCTGATACGGCACATTCAACTGCTGCTGCGCAAGCTGTTGTTGTTGAG
>Ga0114951_10003455_pt1 | contig 16330 bp, 12 predicted proteins | sample AM7aDNAmetaG_FD_88677 | JGI IMG/M metagenome (GOLD analysis project Ga0114951, IMG submission 88677) | Freshwater microbial communities from Finland to study Microbial Dark Matter (Phase II) - AM7a DNA metaG | ecosystem: Environmental > Aquatic > Freshwater > Lake | place: Finland: Lake Alinen...
AGTGAAAGCATTTTTGAATCTAACGGAAGAAAAGAAAACAAATCCTGGAGTTCGTAAAGGTGATATCAAAAAACACAGGGATGACGTTTTTAAATTATTAGCTATGCGCATTGATCCGCTTACACCCATTGAATTATCGGAGACAATGAAAGGTGAATTGAGTATTTTTGTTGAAATGATGGAAGAATCCTTACCCAATCAATCACTAAGTGATAGTTTGCAGCGTTCTGATAATGAGATTCGGGGATTTCTTGGAATTATGAAAGACATATTTGGAATTGAATAAAATGAGAATTCAATACGCATCGGATTTACATATAGAATTTTCGGATAACTCTCGTTATTTGAAACAAAATCCACTGAAACCAGTAGGAGATATTCTTATTCTTGCGGGTGATATCGGCTATTTGAACGATGATAATTACAGCAAGCATCCGTTCTGGGACTGGGTTTCGGACAATTACCGGCAAGTGATTGTTGCCGTTGGCAACCACGAGCTATATAAATATTACGATTTGGCAAAAATGCCCCACGGCTTAGTGTGTTCGATCCGGGATAATGTGAAATGCTATTATGATGCAGTCGTTCGGGTAGAAAATATTGATTTTATTATTTCAACCTTATGGGCGAAAATCCTATTGGAAGATGCTTACTTAACTGAGCATTACGTTAGTGACTTCCGCCGGATTCTATATAATGATGAACAGTTGACATGGGATAATTTCAATAGGGAGAACGAAAAATGCTTTAGCTTCATTCAAAACGAAGTGGTAAAAAGCACGGCAGAACATATTGTTGTTGTAACGCACCATGTCCCATCTTTTCAATTAGTATCTCCCGATTTCAGTGGGAGCAAAATAAATGGAGCTTTTACAGTTGAATTGGAAGAATATATAAAACACAGCCCAATTGAATATTGGATTTTTGGGCATTCACACAGGAATATTGACAAAATTATTGGAAAAACCAAATGTGTGACTAATCAGTTAGGATATGTTTCTCACAATGAACATCTTTCATTTGATTTAGAAAAAATAATTGAGTTGAAAAGTTTAAATAGCCAGTAAAACATTCTTTTCTAATATCTCATTACAAAGAAAAAATCCCCAACATGTCAGGGATTATAACCATTTTAGGTTTTGATAGTGATAGTGAACAGGAAACTTGTCTATATTTATTCAAGTTTTAAGCTGTGATTTGATGTTATTGTTCTTCTGGAGTATTGAGAGCTGCTTTTTCATCAACAAGAACTCCATTTTCGAATTTTAGAAATATGTCTTTTTCATATACAGATTCATATCCCTTATTTACAAATTGCAATACTTTGCCCGATTGTATCTTAATTTTTCCGTTAACCCAGTCGGCAAAAACTTCGGTCTGCTCTGGGAATAACTTATTCATTGCAGAGATAGGTTCATCTACTCCATCCACAGTTTCATCTTTTTTAGAATTTGGTGATTCGATGTTTAATAGATAGATATTCTTATTTTCAATTTTCCAAGTTGCACAATATCCTCTATAACAGGCTGAACTAATTCCGGAGAATAATTTTTCAATTTTGTTGCTGTATAAATAGGGTGATAACGGTTCTGAAGCTAAAGAGTGTATTTGTCCGTTGTATAGTATTTTATCCCCAATTTGAGCAGCCATAGGTAAAAGGTCTTATATAAATTCAGAGCAAAAATAATAAGAAAATTCCATAATATATTCACATTTGATGTTTAAGTGTGAATATATTATTTGGAATTATCCTTAAATGATTATATTTGCAGGAAATATACCGACTGTATACCTACAGCCAATTATAAACTAAACAAATAATCAAAAAATGGAAGAATTAGTAAGCAAGATCAAAGCCGAATTTGAAGCTCTGGCTACAGATGCAAATTTGCAAATTGAGAAAGGCAACAAAGCTGCCGGTACTCGTGCCCGTAAAAGTTCTCTTGATTTGGAAAAACTATTGAAAGAGTTCAGAAAAGCATCATTGGAAACTTCAAAGAAGTAATTGTTGTTGTCCTCTCAATGTAAAAAGCTTTCCTTTACAAGGAGAGCTTTTGTTTTTCATAGAGCTTATAGTTATAGGAATAAAAGCTATTTTTTAGCAATATATCATTAATAATATACGATATATCAAATAATATATATACTTTTGTATTGAAATATCAGTTATTATGAAATCAAAAGGAACAAGTTATAATCAAAAGCAAAAGAATATCCTTACCACACTAGGTGAGAATATTAAGTTAGCACGTTTACGCCGGAAGCTATCCATTCGCTCTATGGCTGAGCGAGCTGGCATTGCCACATCTACTTTAGGCAATATAGAGGATGGTTCATCATCGGTTTCATTAGGCAGCTATTTACAAGTATTATCTGTTTTACGGCTTGAAGATGATTTATTATTAATAGCAAATAAAGATCCGTTAGGCAGACAGATTCAGGACGCAGGACTGATTGTAAAAAAAAGAGCTCCGAAAAAGAAAAAGACAGAATCAGTTATTGATCATGTTATTGATAAAGGGAATTCTGAAAAACCTAAATTTGACTAATTCGTTATGAAACAGAATAAAGAAAAAGAAATATTTGTGTATGCGGATTGGTATATGCTCGATTCACCTCAATTGATAGGGAAATTGTGTTTTACATCTCTTAGGGGTAAAGCTGTATATTCTTTTGAGTATGACAATGAATGGATAAGAACAGGAATTTCTATTGACCCTGAGTTGCCGCTTTTCTCCGGATTGCATTATGCATCTTCAAATGATAATTTTGGTGTTTTCAAAGATTCTTCACCGGACAGATGGGGGCAACTTTTGATGAAACGCAGGGAAATTCTTTTGTCCAAAATTGAGAAAAGAGAACCCCGTCCTTTATTTGGGATTGATTTCTTATTGGGTGTACACGATAGTCATCGTATGGGAGGATTGCGCTTTAAAGAGAGCGAAGAAGGCGAATTTGTGAGCAATGACCAACGACTTGCAGCTCCACCCTGGACTTCTTTAAGGGATCTTGAATATGCGGTAGAACAATATGAGAAAAACGCTAATGAATTAGATGAAGCTTCCCTGAAATGGATTAATCAACTTATTGCACCCGGATCATCCTTGGGGGGAGCTCGCCCCAAAGCAGATGTTGTTGATACAAAAGGCAAGCAATGGATCGCGAAATTCCCAAGTAAAAAGGATGATTCAGATACTGGTTTATGGGAAATAATTATTCAGGAATTAGCCATTCAAGCTAAAATTACGGTTCCTAATGCCTTTATTAAGAAACTTGCTTCTCCTTACCACACCTATTTATCTCAACGCTTTGACCGAACTGAAAATAATAAGCGTATTCATTATGCTTCAGCTATGACCCTCCTACAGCAGACAGATGGAGATGATGCAGATAGTGGTGTAAGTTATTTGGATTTAGTTTCATTCATTAAATCAGAATGTATAAATACAACCACAAATTTAGAAGAGCTTTTCCGTAGTGCTCTTTTCTGTTTGTGTTTCAAATACGGATGATCATTTACGGAATCATGGATTTCTTTATACGGAAGCTGGTTGGACTTTATCACCGGCATTTGACATTAATGCAAACGAAACAGGAACAGGATTAAAATTGAATATCGATGAAGAAGACAATTCGTTGGATATTGATTTGGTTATGAAAACGGCTCCTTATTATTTACTATCCGACAAACGTGCTGCAGAAATTAAGGATGAGGTAATTAAGGCTGTTTCTAATTGGAGAAAAGTTGCAACTAAGTACAAAGTTTCTCCTTCCGAAATTGAACGAAAATCAAGAGCTTTTCGTGTTTGAAATAAGTTGAGTTAGATATGTTACATGCGGAAATAAAGGGGATGTTATGAACAATAGACAAAAAGATGATGTAACAATACAGATTCATTACCAGTCCTTTTTGCTGTCGAAGTAGAATAGCAACAATTATCTGAATTTTCAAATTCTATTAAGATTTCATCTTCATACCAATCACTATCTATGCTTGACAAATCAACAATCCATTTGTTTATTGATTTTAACCAATAATCAGAAGTAAATTCTTCTATAAACCCAACCATTCCACATTGAGAAAGTCCTTTGCCATGTTTCTCAATTTTTGAAACGCTCTATTCCACCGTTTTTGGTTGCTCCAATTACATATTCTTTTTCAAATGTAGGTGAGGGTAATCGTTTTGACTCTACTACAAATAATGGTTCATGAGTTGCTCCTTCTTCTACTGTATGAAAATAAAAATCTGGAATGCCCTTTGTCCCAAGAAAAATGTCTGAATACTGATTTTTTACACCAATTGCTGGTTGACTCTTTATTTTGACTTCAATTTGCTCAACTAAAATTTGTGTGAGCTTATTTTCATTTAAAGGTAATTGAAGGTTTTTTTGAGTTATTGTTTTCTTAAAAGAAGGACACGCCGCCTGAATTGCCTCAATAATAATACTGATTGTTTTGCCTTGATCAGAACTGATTTCAGGAAGAATAGCATTTGCGATATTGAGTTCTTCTGCTGTCATTTAGTATCCTGCTTTAGATAAATCGGCAAAACATTTGTCAGCATCACGATAAGCAATAAGTGAAATCCAATAACGATATTGGTTTGGTTTTACAAAAACAACGGTGTCTTTTTGTGGATATAGTTTGATAATTCGGTTTGAGGACAAGTGCTGAGATACTTGATGATGAGTTAGGCCGGCTAAGTCAAGTCCTAATTGAGTTGAGTATTTGACTTTTTCGTTATAAATATCATCGTATTTGAAAATAGTTGCTATAAATGAGTCATCAATAGAAACTACTTCATATAGGCGAAACCTTTTATTATTATCTTCGTACATTAAATTTAAAACAGAAGAAAATTGGTTACCGTAGTTTTCTATAATTAAATTCAATTCTTTTGATGGAATTGATTTGACTGCTTTCGAATTTTCCCCTTGAACAAGGAAGTCTCGCAAGAGTCCATTTACATCTCTAACTATTGATCTGTCATAATCTGAAAGATCAAAATTTTCTCCATTTATAGAAGAAAATGGTAATCTCATATAATCTGCTTTTAATACTGCTGTATTTCTATTTATTAGGACTTGACTGCTTGTTGTGAAAATATGAAATCTAAAAAAATCTCCATGTAATTTAAATAATTCAACAATGTGCTTCAGTAATTCAACATTATTTTCCTTTGATGCAATTCCAATTATTTTAGCCTTATAAGAAAATGGTATCTCGTTGAGGAAAACAGGTAATTCCGTTATTCCAATATTTTCCCATAGAATTATATTTGGTGATTTAAAAAGTAGTTCCTCTGAAACTTTTATAAATTTCAAATTAGGCTCTAGCTCTTTTAACATTGAGTAATCTATTCCTCCAGCACCTATGGCACTTGTGGGCAAAGTAGGGATAGAGTAAATGTAATTCGGTTGTAAATGTCCATTGTTGCCAATAATATATCCTTCGCCCGCGATGCATTTATTCTTATCCAAAAAAGACTCAAGGGTGTCATATGAAGCCGTTTTCTCTAGAATTAATTTTGTTCTACCTCCACCAAGAAGATTGCATTTCCAAACATGAGAATTTTCTATAGCGTTTTGACGATTTACAAAATGTAAATCATAATCATCTATTTCAAAAACGAGTCGTTCTTTTGTAGCTTTTGTTCTTCTAAAAGTAACATGGAGAATATTCTTATTGAAATCAGGTAAATTCTTTCTAAGAAAAATAGCTGCAGAACCAACTCTAGCTCCATTGTCCCACAAAGATTTTCCTTCAGCTAAAGCTGTAAAATCGAATATCTGAATAACATTTAGTTTGGAGAACAAAAGCTTCTTATATTCTTCAGAAGAAGAGTTATACAAAAGCCCTGATGATTTAATTATGAGACACTGAATGCCATTCTCTTTTAAAAATTGGAGTGACTCGGACAGAAATTTTAATGCAATCTGTCCTTGTGGGATGGGCACATCTTCACCAGCATATTCTCACGTGTTAGAATAGTCTTTGATCGCACCGCGGTTAAATGGAGGGTTTCCAATAATCAAATTAAACTTTATATTATTTATCCTCTCAAAATTTGCTTTTTGTTTCTCGATAAGCAAAATGTCATGCTCTTCTTTTGGTTTTAGTTCCTTTATAAAGAAATCTGTATAAAGTATATTACTTTGTCTTAGGTCATCAAACTTTAATTTAGAAATAATCTGCATAGGTGATAATTCATCACACAAAGCAAGACAAAGACTAAATGCTGCCAATTGAGTGGCTTGTTCCTCCTTATCTGTACCATAAACACATTTCAACAGCTTTTTCAAATCAGCAACCTCACGTGGTTTTTCAATACCATTTTGAAGTCTCCACCACTGCACCAATCGCTTGAAAGCAATTACAAGAAAAATTCCAGAGCCACAAGCCGGATCAAGAACTTTATAGGTTTCTAAGTCTATTTCATTGTAACTTTTCAAAGGCATCGCTTCATCTACTAATAGACGAGCTAAATGCGACGGCGTATAAAAAATGCCTTCGTTCTGTTTATTTATTCTAGTTTCACTTTCTTGATTGTCACCGGCTAAAAATTCTTCGTAAAGTCGGCTGATTAATTCAACAGGAATATAGTTAAATTCATATAATTTTATATCATCAAAACAAATAACAAGTTGTCCCGAAGAATAAGCTGTACCTTCTAATGCATCAGCAAGGATAGAAAGATTACATTTAGAAATAATGGTTTTCTCATTCTCCTCCCAAGCAAACAAATTGCCATTAAAATCTGTATGAAGTTTTCCCAACAATCCAACAAACATACCTTTTCTTAATACGTCTGTGAATGATGTTGCATTATCGAATTGAGGGAAATACTTATCTCCAAAAAGGTTTCTGTTTTTTTCATCAACCTTCTCTTCAAGATATTTGATAAGAATAGACTGTATAATAATCTTATTGATAACCCGTTTTTGAATATCTGCATTTTCGCTGATTAGAGCTCCTGTTACTTTTTTTATCCATGAGATAAGAATATCGTAAGCCGAGTTTGAAAATTTAAACTTCTTTTCATTTTCAAGTTCATCCCAAAAAACCCCACTTTTAATTTTTACAGCCAATTGTTCATTGTATAGTTTATGAGCAGTCCCTGCTACTTTTAGTTGTTCTAAATAGTTGGGTTTATATACTTCGTTGACTCGTTTTGTGGAAGTTGTGCAATTGATTATTTTAATCTCAGTATTGAAAAAGAAACATGCTAATGGAGCTTCACCACTACTCCAAATTTGTTTTTGGATTAATGCTATTTTGTCCTCATTTTCTTTATTGAATCCTTGGTTTGTAAAGTCGAATAAATAAACTTGTGGTTTATAATTTCCAGTAAACTGTTTTCGCAAAAATACCGCATCTGCTTTAAATCTTTTAGCTTTCTCTATATGGAAATTAATCTCAGGATTATCTGAAACAACATTGGTTAGAAACAAAGAATCATCTTCCAAGAATCCCAGTTTATCAAGACCTTGATTGAAATTGATTATTTGTTCTGTTGCTTTCATTTAATTAAATAGGAATGTGCAAATATAAGCAAATAAAAATAATATATATCGAAATTGAATTTGTATTAAATCACTTTAATACGTTTTGTTTCAAATGCAAAAGAAAAGTTACTCGCATCTATATGAATTACAAAGGTTTTTTGATAGATATACATATTCTATTTATTTTAACCATACATTCAAATTTCGACTATCTTCCTTCCAAGAAAGGAAAAATAATAAACGAAAATGCACATTTGTAATATGACTATAGGTTAAAATATAATTTGAAGCTCTTTCCTTTATGCAAATTTGCAAATTAAGCTATGCAATAAGGAATAAGAAATTATTAAAAAAACTTAGGAAAGCTTCTGTTGGAAGGGTCTATTGAAATAATTCAATATATACTTGGATTATTGCAAGATATTCAGTAATTTTGAAAACGAAATAATTGCAGGACAAAGCAAAGTCAAAGGCCGCCAAAATGGAGTTTGAGAATTTGGGACTAAATCGTAACAAAAAAGTAGCAAAGAATACAACGTATTGATACGTAGGGGTAAAATGGGAAAGGTTCACTTCCCGTCCGTACCGCAATATAAAACGCTATTAATCTGAAAATTAGATTGATAGCGTTTTTGTTTTTGCCTCGTGTCCCGTAGGTGTCCCGTAAACACGGCTCAATCGGAAAAGTTGTGTTTTTGATTAAAAAGTAATAATTTTGTTTTATGAAAACAGAAACAAAATTAAGCAGCGTCGAGCCGTAATTTTATATTTTGAAATTTGGGTGTCCAAGCCTTAATTTTCTATATATAACTGCCCTAGCAAGCGTTACAACATTAACCACAGCTTGCATACCAAGGGTCGGGTTCAATAAAATTTAATTGCTTGTATATCTGCCTTTGTTTGCGTTTAATCAGCATATAGAAATTTGTCCACTCTCTATGTATAATTGTCCACTTTTTTGAAGTTGTATTGATTGATAGCTTAGTGAAATATGCTTTACCTTTGCCTCGTTCCTTCTATGCTCGTCTGCCGATAAGTATAACAGTTACACGAAACAGATAGTATAAAAAACACAATTTCAAATTATTTACCTTTAAAATTTATTATTAGTATGAAAAAAACTTACTTTTTCATGTGCCTGATGGTTGCTTTCGGCATGAGTGTGCGCCTGAATGCACAAACCGATCCAGGCACTACAAATTTAACTCACCAATGGACTTTCGACGATGGTACAGCCAAAGACGTGGTTGGTACTGCCGATGGAACGTTGATGGGTGGAGCTGTTATAGCCAACAAAGCGTTGAATACATTGGGAAACGGTTACCTGTCATTACCTGCTGCTCAAATTGGCGTTAATTCTTATTCTGCATTTACTCAGGAAATATGGTACACTTCCGGCAGCGGACTAAACACTGGCTGGACTATGCTCAGTTACTTTGGTAATACGGTGAATGGTGGCGGTTCTGACTACACCTTTATATCTACTGCCCGTGCAGATGATAAAAGTCTTGCTTCTATCGAATGTGGTGGAACAGGTTTTAATGGTGCCTGGGGTACTGAATACGATGATGGTAACTTCACCACATGGTTTCAGTAATCGATGCTACCAATATTAGTTTTTATATTGATGGTGTTCAGGTTTCTACTACCGTTTTGGCGGTTGGTACTACATTGGCAAACTTAAGCACAGTTGAAGCTTATCTTGGTCGTGGCGGTTGGAGTGGTGACCCTAACTGGTTAGGAAACATTCATAAATTCAGTTTGTACAACAAAGCATTGACTGCTGACGAAGTATTGTATAATTACCAGAAAGGTCCTGAAGCAAGTGCTGTGATTACTGCTACGGTTTCTTCACTCGCATTTGACCCGAATTATCCTGCTTTTATGTTCAATGTTACAAGTTCGAATTTATCAGCTGATATTACAATAAGTGCACCGGCGGGAATTACTGTTCAACCTACATCAATTACAAAGAATACAACTGATGTTTCAGTAACAATTATTTATGATGGAACAACTGCTGTTAATGGTGATATTATATTGACAAGTGGTTCAACGGTTTTAAAGATTCCTGTAAAAACAGCTTCGGATGCTGCTTGTTTCACTCCTTTATATCCTGAAACGCTTACTTCCAATATTTTGGGTGATTTACAGGGATGTAACACAATGGCAGGTTTTGGTGGTTGGGGATCGCGTGAAGTGTCTACAATAATTAACGATCCATCAAATGTGTATTGTGGAGCCGGAAGTATAAAAATAGGTAATGGATCAACTACCGGTTCAGGTTCGTTGGATGTGGGTATGGCGGCATATTTGCAACCAAACACTACTTACGTGGTGAAAGTTATGATGAAAACAATTGGCGGTACTTTCCACCTAGGCGTTGATGCAGCTCCGAATGTAGAGAAAGCTATCGACACCAATGGTGCATGGATGCCACTTCAGTTTACATTTACAACCGGTGCTGTATTGGGAACTAATCCGGTGATGTATATCAACAACTGGGCATGTACAGGTTTTCAGGCTTATGTAGACAATTATGAATTGTATATTTCGCAAGACCAAAGTATTAGTCCATCGGCTTCTTCGTTTGCTTTTGATCCGGAGAGTCCAAAAGTAGTAAGTTTCTCAGCGGTATCGTCTAAATTATCGACTGACATAACCATTACTGCTCCTGCTGGAATTACTGTAAGCCCAACCACACTTCCTGCTGATGCAGCCGGTGCAGCGGTGAATGTAACCTGGGATGGAACTACAGCCGTAACAGGTGATATCACTTTAACGAGTGGACTAATTGTTGTAAAACTACCTGTAAAAGCTATTCTAACATCAAATACTACTTGTTTTACTCCATTATATACCAACAGACCAAATATCGTAACAGATCCTTACATGAATGATTTGTCAACATTTGGCGGCTGGGGCGGAAAAAGCACAATCAATATTGCCAACAATCCTGATTCAGTTTATTGTGGTAGCCACAGTGCTGTAATAGTAACCTCGGGTTCTATTGATGTAACGCTTACCGGTATTCTTGTTCCAAACACTATTTATCATGCAAGAGCAATGGTGAAAACCTGGGGTAAATTCCAGTTTGGTATTTATGGTCAGGGAAATGCCGAATTTATGGACAGTATCAACACACATGGAACATGGCAGGTAAAAGACTTTGAATTCACGACTGGAGCTGCATTGAATGGAAATGCAGGTTTGTATTTCAACAACTGGGGATGCAACGGAACACGCGGATACATTGACAACTGGGAACTTTACAAGAAGGACACAATCAGTGCATTTGTTACGGTTAAAGATCAGTTCCGTAATATCTTTGTACAGAATGCTAAAATTGTTACCGACTTTGATGCCGACAATGCTTCAGTAGCACAGTTATCTGTTTACAACATTCAGGGTGCACTAATTTCGAACGAAAAATTCACTTGTTTGGCAGGTAGAAACCGCAGAGTAATCAACTCCGCATTACCTACAGGAATGTATGTAGTGAAACTTACTCAAAATGAACAATCAAGCTATCGCAGAGTGATTAAATAACATTGAAAATAAATCTTTTAAAAAGGGGTTGTCCGGCCATGGATAATCCCTTTTTTATTCAGGGAAACTAATACTGTTATGGTTAAACAGGATATTCAAAGCGGATAGGTAGTACCTGAATTCCTACATTCTGTTTCACACACTGCTTCTTATTTGCAGAATTCCGAAACTTACAATCTTATATTCGTGTTTTATGATTTTATTATAGCCTGAATGTCAAAAGTTTATTATGGTTTATAGCTGAGTTTGCAGGTTTTTAGATTATATAAATCATCTCCCTTTATTACTCAAATGTCCACCATAACTGATGTGTAATAATATTATATTTGCAGTGCTTTTAGAGCAAAAAAAATACAACCATTGAATCTGATTTTTTGAAATTCCTGTAGGTTCGAGACCTAAGTGGGAATACATTATTTTGAATATGAAAAAACACGTACTCATTGCAATAAATACCTGTACGCTTTTACTTCGGATTGCCTGAATGCTTTTTCATTCAAACAGGTCTGTAAGTGAGAGCTTTTTTTATATCTGCTAATCTATCAAATTTTAACACACAATAGAATGAGAAATTACTTTAAGGGAACATATCGTCGATTTGCCGGACTGCTGCTCATGCTTATAGCAGTGGTGCTTTTAGTTGTTTCCTGCGACAAATACATTTATGATGACAAAGAGCCTGATTGGTTGGGTGCAAGCATTTACGACTATTTGAAAACAGATGGTCATTATAAAAATTATACCCGGCTGATAGAGGATTTGGGCTATACCGAAGTGTTGAGTAAAACCGGTAGTAAAACACTGTTTGTTGCCAACGATTCTGCTTTTACCGAATTCTACAAAAGCAATCAGTGGGGTGTAACGAGTTACGAAAAACTGTCACCTTCACAAAAGAAACTCATACTCAACTTTTCGATGATAAATAACGCATATCTGATCGATATGCTTTCGAATTACAATAATCTTGGGTTAAAAGAAGGTGCTGCAATGCGTCGCGAAACAGCCATTTCGGTACTCGACAGTCTGCCGTTTAATAACGGAGGTATTCTACCTGCATCCGCCTACTGGGACAACTACCGTGTAAAAGGACTTTATGTACTGAAAGACAATACGCCATGGACTATGGTTTGTTTCACTCAAAAGCATTTGGAACAAGCTCAGATAACGAACGAGGATTTTCAGATTATTACCGGCTTAACACGCATGAATAACGATGCACATATCTTTGGTGTCAAAATTATAAAGAAAGATATTACCTGTAAGAACGGTTACCTCAATGTATTGCAAAGCGTGATGATTCCGCCTGTAAACATGGCTGAATATATATTAAATAATCCGGAGACAAGCATGTTTTCCAAATTACTCGAACGATTCAGTGCTCCATACTACGATGCTGCAAGCACTATCCAGTATCGTCAGCTACACCCCGAATTTATGGATTCTATTTTCGTGAAAAAATATTTTGCCAAACAAGGTGGAATGTTACGCTACCCGTCAGGTTCTTTATCAATACCTACCGATTTATTATTGCCTTTTGATCCGGGATGGAACAGTTACATACGCTCTGCCAGTGGTAATGCACTTGAATCGGATATGGCAGCCATGTTTGTACCTACCAACGATGCAATGAATAACTATTTCAACTCTCCACAAGGAGCTGTGTTGAAAGATCGTTTCACCTCATGGGATAATGTGCCAACCGATATTTTACCCTTGTTTATCAAACGTCACCTTCGCAGTTCGTTCGTAGAGTCAGTTTCAAGTCGTTTTCCCACTATGGTGGACGAAGACAATTCGGTACTGCCTGTTTCGAAAGCTGATATTGACAAAGCATATATTGGCTCAAACGGCATAGTATATCAAACCAGAAAAGTGTATCCGCCGGATGATTACATTTCCGTTTACGGTCCGGTATTGCTAAGCGCCAACGATGCTTCGCTGACCAACAAAACCAAAATATGGAAATGGGCTATTGTTCAAAATGATTTCCGTCTGTACCTGAATTCATTAGTTAGCCAGTATAGTTTCTTTGTGCCAACCGATGAGTACTTTAAAAACTATGTTGACCCGATTGCCATTGGCAAAGATGTACCCGGAGCATTGAAATTCTGGTACAACAGTATCACTTCGGCAGTAAATGCAACAGTATATAAGTTCGACAAAACTACCGGTGTAGTTGGTGACTCGGTAGCAACGATTACTTCCAGCTCTTTTCTGGTAAATCGTTTACTGGATATGCTCAACTCACATATTGTGGTTGGTAACGTGGAATCAGGAAGGAATTTTTATCTCACAAAAGGAAATGTTTCGCTTAAAATAGATGGTGTTGGCTCCAGATTGACTGTTCAGGCAGGCGGAAATATCAAACTCAACGAAAAAGTAGGAGTAACAAAGGCTTATTATCAGTCGAATGGGAGTACCTACTTTATCGACCGCCCTATTCAGTCGCCACTAAATTCAGTGTACAAAGTATTGAGCGACCCTGATTTAACTTCTTCTTTCGGTGCTTTCTTCTCGTTGCTTTCCGGTTTCCCTGCTACCAGCAGTTCTGTTATATTTGTCAATAAATCAAATTATTACGGCGTTGATTTCAATATCAAATTTTTCAACACCTTTAATTATACCGTTTATGTACCTACGAATGAAGCCATTAATCAGGCAATACAAGATGGAATAATCAAACCTTGGGATTCACAAGGGGCAATTGTTGGTATCAACTCAATGACGGATGCTACTGAGAAAGCAGTAGCCATATCTAATCTGGAACGTTTCGTTCGTTATCATTTTCAGGATAATTCAGTTTTTGTAGATAATTTTGACAGCACATCGGTATATCAGTCTGCAACTATTAAAAAAGATGATGTGGCAACTCATTTTGGAACTTTCAAAAATAAGTATTATAAAATTGGTGTAACCCGAACGGCAGGTGAAATATCACTAATTACAGAAAGTAATAAGGTGGCTCATGTGGTGAAAAAAAACGGTTTGTACAACATTATGACACGGGATTTTGTGTTTAGCAATAAACCCTCCTCGTTTAAAAATGTAGATGGAACAGGAACAGGATCTGATTTTTCCACCTCGCTGATTTATACTTCATCAACTGCAGTTATTCACCAGATTGATAATGTTTTGAGCTTTCAATAAATAATTAAAATGTATATGCAACGAAATCAAATCATACTTCTTCTTGTACTATTATTCTCGGTGGTAATAAAATCTGTAGGTCAAACCAACGGAGGCGGAACGATAGTACAGGGAATTGTCATTTCAAAAAATGATGGACAAGCTGTAATCGGTGCTACTGTATCTGAGTATGATGCCAACAACAGGATTCTAATAGGAACAGTTACAGACATCAATGGCCACTATGTTCTAAAAGTGAAAAGTTTGAATAACAAACTTGGATTTGGTTATCCGGGCTATGAAAAATTATTTCAGAAAATCACCGGAACAACAATGAATGTTTCGATGAGTGAAAACAGTTCGACCAACCTGGCAGGTGTAGTAGTTGCTGCATCAAAAAAACACAGTGAAGGTGGTTTCAGTATACCACAACGCGAAATTGCCTCAGCCATGCAAACCATTGATATGAAAGAAGTAGAAGGGTTGCAGGTTGGTTCGGTTGATGAGGCTTTACAGGGACGTATTGCCGGTCTGGATATTGTATCCAACTCGGGTGACCCGGGAAGTGGAACTGCTATGCACATCCGTGGTGCAAGTTCCATCAATGGAAGCAGCCAACCGCTTATTGTGTTGAACGGTGTGCCTTACGAGATGCTGGTAGATCAGAGTTTCGACTATGCCAACTCCAATCAGGAACAATATGCTAATCTGTTGAGTATTAACCCTGATGATATTCAGGAAATCACGGTACTCAAAGATGCAGCTGCTTCGGCAGTATGGGGGTCAAAAGGTGCCAGTGGAGTAATTATGATTACCACCAAAAAAGGCTATACAGGTCCAACCAAAGTCGAATATTCCTACCGTTATACCGGAACCATACAACCTCAGGGCATGAAAATGCTGAATGGTGATGACTACACTATGTTGATAAAGCAGGAATTTTTTAATCCGGCTCAGGATCAGAATGCCGGTAATTTCAACGAGTATAATTACAACAAATCATTTACTGAATTTGAAAACTATAACAACAACACCGATTGGGTAAAAGCTGTTACTCAAACAGGAAGCATCAACGATCATTACCTGACATTGTCGGGTGGAGGTGATCGGGCTACATATCGTATTTCAGGTGGTTTTATGAATCAAACAGGAACGATTATCGGGCAGAAATACAGTCGCTTATCATCAAGGGCATACCTCGATTACCGCGTTTCCGACCGGTTGAAATTTACCACTGAGTTGTCATATTCGTATTCAAGCAATGATCGTAATTATAATTTCAACTTTACGAATGGTAACACTCCCGGATGGGGCGACTCACCCAACGAAGATTTGTCCATTTTAAGTATTGCTTACAAGAAAATGCCGAATCTCAGCATCTACAAACAGGATGCGTCAGGTAACAATACATCGCAATTTTACAATATTCTGCCAAATTCTTCACTTAACTGGGATCAGAAATACCTGGTTAACCCTGTGGCACTGGCTTTGAATGCAACCAACAACCTGAAGAACTACCGAATTTTACCTACATTCCGGTTGCAGTACGACTTAATTGATCCGGCTATACAGACGCTACGCTACAATATGTATGTTTCGTTCGATATCAACAACGATAAAACGACCAGACAATTGCCTGCCAGAGTGACCAACTTCGATTGGGCGAGTAATAAATTCAATAGTTCGGAAAGCTTTGACGATGAAGCGGTAACCATTCAGACCGATAATAATATCTCATGGATTCCAAGCTTTGAGAATAAAGACCATAATCTGTTGCTATATGCTTCGTTACAAACCACCGAAGGTCGTTCAACCTATCAGGGAATCAGTTCATTCAGCTCTCCCTCAGTTTCTGCAATCGATGCTTCAAATCCTGCCTATATCAGCAATCTGACTACTTACAGAGCGCACTGGGCTTCAGTAGGGTTACTTGCCAGGGCTCACTATTCTTACAAATCCCGTTACATTATTTCGGCTACATTCCGCAGGGATGGAAGTACTAAATTTGGTGATGGCAATAAATGGGGTGACTTTCCGGGTATTTCATTGAAATGGATTGTTTCCGATGAGCCGTTTATGAAAGACACAAAAAAGTGGTTGAGTATGTTTGCGCTTCGTCCGGGATGGGGTATTGCCGGTAATCAACCCA
>Ga0114951_10003456_pt1 | contig 16327 bp, 12 predicted proteins | sample AM7aDNAmetaG_FD_88677 | JGI IMG/M metagenome (GOLD analysis project Ga0114951, IMG submission 88677) | Freshwater microbial communities from Finland to study Microbial Dark Matter (Phase II) - AM7a DNA metaG | ecosystem: Environmental > Aquatic > Freshwater > Lake | place: Finland: Lake Alinen...
AAAAGTCAAAATCTGCAAAGAAAACAAAAAAGTCAAAATCTGCAAAGAAAACAAAAAAGTCAAAATCTGCAAAGAAAACAAAAAAGTCAAAATCTGCAAAGAAAACAAAAAAGTCAAAATCTGTAAAGAAAACAAAAAAGTCAAAATCTGTAAAGAAAACAAAAAAGTCAAAATCTGTAAAGAAAACAAAAAAGTAAAAGAAATATAGATTTTTTATTACAAAAAAATCTAATATGAGAGTAAACCAATAAATACGCCGACTAATATAATTTCAATATTAGCAAATTCTGGTTCTGTATCTTCCGTCTCCATTTTATTCTATTTCACTCCTATAAATTCATTTAGAAACTTTCCAGTTTCTCGTTCATTTCACTATGTTGACTTTTGTCACTTTGTCTGCTACCGTGTTTATCACTGTATCGACTACTTTGCCCACTTTTTTCACTCTTTTTACTTTGTCCACTTTTTTCACTTTGTCTGCTACCGTGTTTATCACTGTATCGACTACTTTTTTCACTCTGATTACTTTGTCTACTTTTTTCACTCTCATTACTTTGACTACTTCTGTCGCTTTGACTACTTTGTTTGTATTCGCTGCCTTCTTTACTAAATTGTTCTGGATTTTCCATATAGTCTTTGTAAAGGTCCCCTCGTTCTACGGGATGTGTCCGATTCAAAAGCTTGATCAGATTTTTATCCAGTACAGTTTTAGTTGAATTTTCTATATCAGAGTTCCACGTATAAATAATGGTGTCTTTACTAAATTCAAAATCGCTCGGCAAATTCGATTCAAGCGCCTCATAAATCTCCAATGTATTCAACGGGATTGTAAGATAATCCCTTTCTTTGTCCCCTATCAGACGCTGCAACTTATCATAGCAATAATTTTGGATATTTTTGCCGAGACATAAAAGAGTGCACAATAAACGCTCCCAATTCAATTTAATATTGCAAAATTTTGCGACACGGTCGACTGCATCCAATGTATCATTTTTGAAATTGGAGACTGCCTCGGCTCTAGTATACCCAGACGTGTACAAATCACGATTGCGAACTGCACTTGAAATGATCTCTTTTAAAATAAATAAATTGTAGAAATCATCATTGACCAATTTCTCAATCTTTGAGAATTCATTGATTACCAACGACAATAAATCTTTTGTTTTTTCATTTGATTTTCGGTACGTAAATGGAAGTACAACAAGACTCTGCAACAAATCAACAATGTATCCAGCTTGTTCATCAAAAAAATCAGATTTCTGAAATGTCTTTTCAAAATCTTCCAAAAAATCGTCACTGATATTGGTTTTTTGGCGATTGTCCCATCCACAATCCAATTCGACACGAGCATTCTTGTACAAATTTTTCACAATATTTCTGAAAATCTGTGACATATCCGTTTTCTTGTACCTATTAATCTCATAACTTACAGATGTCAAAAACAATTTGGGATCCGTAAACGAATCCGGTCTGCACTGCACAAAACCGTACTTTGTATGCGCCAATGTACAACTCATACGTCTATTCTCCGCCGACTTGCTGTAAGAAAACCCAAAATCAATCAATACGGGATATCTTCCATACGTTGGAACAAGATGATATTTTCCATCGATGACATAAAGAAAGACAATATTCGGATCACATTCTTTGATCAGAATATTATCCGAATGTAAATCGTAATGCGTGAATTTCACTTTTTTGTGAGCAATATCAGTAGCTAATAATGTCTGTTTCACGATAGATACCAACTCAATTGTAGATGCTACATTATTCTTGATGTACTTGAAGAATTTCTTGCATCCTTCCAAATTTTCCATCACAATCATATCTGTAACAATCGTTTTGTAAAGAGGATTATTTTCAAACGGATTTTTTGCGCGCTTAAAATTGGAACTGAGAGGCAAATTGAATTTGGAGTAGGTTTTAACAAAATGAGGACAATAATCTCGAAGACTATTCACATCATTCATCACATTATATTCTTGGTCAATCATAAAATCCAAATATTGGCTTATTTTGTAGACATACTTTTGTCTAGTACTTTTATTGATTAAAAAACCAACCAAACCCTGTTTCCCTTTTTTTAAAAGAGGTCCACCAAATTCTAAAAAACTTGGAAGACTTTTAAGTTTTTCATCCTTAACTTTTTCATGAAATAGATCAATTGTTTCTTCAACTTCCTGGTTATACAATAAAGGATCCATATTTATGTAAATACATGTACTATTAAATAGTAATTTGATTTTTTTTTGATTAAATAAATGCAAGTATCCATCATATTTAATCCAAAAATAAAAAAAGACAAATTTAAATTGAATAAATTTGAACTTTTGCAAGATTTTAGTATCCCAATTTACATTCAATCTTTCAAAGATCTTTACCCTCAAATGAAAAATCTCTGTCCTGGAATTTTATATTCATTCATAAAAGATTCTTTAAATTCCGACTTTATCATTACATTAGTCTCTCGCAAAAAGTTGGTCGGGTTTGTGTCACTCAGTATTCTGCGAAATAAAAGTCTCTTTATAGATCTGATTTGTACAAGCAAGTCGAAAGGTCTTGGTACATATCTCATTGATTTAATTAGAGAGATTGGTAAAAAAATTCAAATAAAGTACATTAAAACGGATTCATTGGATACAGCTGTATCTTTCTACCTAAAAAACAATTTTTATGTTTCTCAAGATACTTGTAAAATGGCTTATTTAATTTAAAGAAATTGGTAAATTAAAATGAACACATTAATTGAACAATTAAAAGATGATTCTGATACGGACGAAGATTTTGTCGAAACAACTGATATTCAACAACTTCGCAAAAAATCAATTGATTTGTTTTTACCTTTAAAAACTCGTCTGAAATATTTGGAATCCATTGCAAATATCGATGCGGAACAATTGGGTGAGTTGATCAGTTGTATCAATGGAATGTTTTCTTTTTCAAGGACAATTGTTCTCAAACAATACATCACGGAAATTGCTCACTCTGAAAATATTCCGATTTTCTACAGAATAGAATGTGCAAAATCTTTGAATGAAGAAGGACATATCATCATTAATAAACTATGTATGCTTTCCCAATTTGATTTTGAACCAACCCCGATACGTGTTGAAACCGTACTTTATTTAATGAAGACGGAGTATAAGGAAAATGCTCGAGAGTATTTCTGTGAAATTGTGAATGATATTCACGTTGAAACTTTGTACAGATTCAAATTAATCCAAACGCTTGAAAATCATTTCAAAGATGTATTGTTCTTATTTTACGCCAATGAAGCGTCTAGACGCTTTGTCGAATCAAAATACAATCACATTTCTTACCGAGTTATTTGTTGTCAATACATCTTTCAAAAATGCGAAGAATATTTGCACATTTTTGCAAACGATTTTTTGCTTGAAATTGCAACTCGACCAGATATAGATGAAGACATTCGGGCAGATGCGTGTGATATTTTATTGGCTTACGGAACACCTGAAAATGTTGAGAGTGCACGTATGATTTTGTTCGTTCTGGGTGGTGGTGATAGAGGTCGTAACATTTTCAAAAATTCACAGAATGTGCATAATCAAGCAGTTGAAGAAAGCATTGAGAAAATGATTGAATTCATTTCAACCTATGTACCAAGAAACGGAATCGTGTACACATTTGATAAGGCCAAAGAAGAATTAGAAGAAAAGATCAAAAATCAAGAAAAGTACGATAAAAATATTCTCGAACAAGCAATCATTCGAATTACAATTGATCGTGCGATTTATGGACGCATGAATTTAACATTGTACAATATCATTGCGAAAATGTGGACTTATATCCAAGATTCGCAATACAAAGACGAAATGGAAAATAGATTGCTGGAAGAATTGATTGATGCAAATAAAAAGTGCAGTTCAGGTTATGTCTCTCGAATTGTGAATTCAATGTCTGGGTTTGGGGATATGTCATTGACGATCAGTTTCCAAGATCAGATCATCTCTGTTTTGGAATCGCGTTTGAATGAAAAAATCGTATTGGATGATAATGTGGACACGATTTTAGAAGAGATTGTTTTGCCTGTACGTTTTTACGATAAGAGAGGAACATTTCTCAAATTTTTTCGTACACACATTTCCGCAATTCGAGAAGAAATGTACGAAGAATTTAAACCCTATATCAATACATACGATTTTGATCTTTACTTTCGAAAAGCAATCATGCATTATGAAGGCTGTTAATTAAATTTTAAAGAAGTAAAGTGTAATGAAATGGAGATTGCAAAGTGGGACAAAACAAAGTGGTTGGTCGGTTCATCGTGTTCATTTTTAATACCATCTTTTTATGCATACAGGAAGAATAAATGTTATTCGCTGATTCTTTTAGGGACTACCATATGTTCTGTGAATCATTGGAGAAAGGCTGAAGATGGTATCAGAAGAATGATTGATTTGGGGTATGCTTCTTTTTCGTTTTCTACCTTTTTAAGTCTTGGTGTGATGCATATTCGCAATTGGTATGGGTACGCATTCTTGGCCGCGATTGTTTATTGTTACAAAATGTCGCATCATATCTATCAAACAAAGGGGCCAAATAGTAATTGGAATGTCTACCATTTCATGTTTCATTTGTTAATGACATTTGAGTTGATGTTTATCATTAAAAAATTGTAAAATTGAAATTTGGACTTTTGAATTGAAAAAATAAAATGAATGGCAAACAACGAATCATTCAATTATTTAACGAAAATGTGAGAAATCAACCTATTATTATTACCGAAGCACAACATTGTGGCTCCATCGGACACTGGTTGGAAACACGGATGAACTTGTCCCACAATTCAAACAATTCTCCTGACATTGATGGATATGAAATGAAGAAACATTCTAAAAAAATATCATTTGGCGATTTTAGTGCAAGTGAATACGCATTTACATCCCGTAAAAGACGAAAATATTTATCCGAAGACTTTGATATGACTCGGACTGAGTTTATTCAGTACTTTGGTAATGAGAATGTATCAAAAAACAGGTATTCTTGGTCTGGAACATGTGTCCCTAAATATGGTGTATGGAATGAGTACGGACAAACGTTACTGATTGAATCTAAAGACATTTGTATTTTTTATTCATTTAATAATGATATGCGTGAAATCAAGCATACTTTTCCAGAATGGTTGAAAAAAGATGTAGTGATTGCAATCTGGAAGAAAGAAAAGATGGAAAAACACATCCAAGAAAAGTTTGACGTGAACGGATTTTTCATCTGTAAAATGACAAACAATGTGTTCACATCTATTTGTTTCGGAGACTGTTTTAATTACGATGCTTTTTTAGATGGTATTCGACAAGGTTTGATCATTTTTGATAGCGGCATGGTTTCTGGAAATAGACGAAATTATTCTCATTTTCGAAGTGTAAGTGATACCTTCTGGATGTCGCTGGTCACAGAAGAATACTAAAATATTTTTTAATTTAAAAAATATTGTAAAATAAAGAATGGAGTACAATATCAATTTTACGATATTTCTTGTACTTTTAGTAGCCAGTTTACTTCTATTGGTTTATTATTTGAGAAATTTAAAGACAGAATCACAATACTAATTTCATTTGATTAGAAACTGTTCCTACAATTGTTAACCAATTCAATTTTATTTGAATAAAATATCAGCTAGTTTTTCTTCACTGAATTTGGGTAAATCTCTTTTGTACGTTTTTTCATTTGGGATGTACTTGAATACGTAATGGAGTGCATGTTCCAACTGATTATTTTCTTTTTCGACGTAATCGTACGGATTGCGTAACCCATCTTTAAACCGCCACGGATTCTTGTCTTCCTCCTTGTATTGATTGTTTTTTAAACAATTGTACAGTTCGGGTTTGTACAAATAAAGCATGAAACAAGCAAGCGAATAATGGTCAAGATATCGGAAGAAAATGAAGGCTTGTTCTTTGGTTTCGAAAAAGGAAGACGATCGTGGATTATCTGGTAGATAGTAATAGAGAGACCGAAGTCGTTTGATTTGGTCAATGTCTTCCAACGTACTGTAAAAAGTGCACGTTTCCGTATCAATCAGTTTCAGTTTTACCATACCATCCTTTTCGTCAATGTAAGAATAAAAATTCTGTGGTTTAATATCACCGTGTGTAATGTTCTGGTCGTGAAACATTTGGAGTTTGGTGAATAACATTCGGTAGAGACAAATAATCATAATTTTATCACACTTTTTAGATAAGAGGGATTTAAGGTCTTCTCCTTCAATGTATTTCAACATGATGGCACAATGAGTTTCATCTTCGCGGTAATCGACAAAATAATCTTTGTACATTGGAAAGAGATTGGCGAGTTCTTTTAAACTCTTGATTTCATTTTTCATGTGTTCTTTTTTTACTTCACCAACAACTTTGATAAAGTATTTGACATTATCAATCACAATATCATGCGTTTCGCTATGTTTATTCTCGTCGTTGAATTTCTTAATGTATTTTTTAAGAATTCGTTGGAATTCAGACATTTTATATGATTTCTATTTTTTAAGACTAAATTGATATAAAAAAGAAATTGATAATAAAATGAAATATCTGTTTTTGTTCGCTTTGATGCTACTACTTGACAATAATTTATTGACCAAATATTCAACTATTCTAGTTGAAGAATATTGTATCGCCAATCCACATAACTGTTTTGTGTAATTGAAAGTTCATATAAAATTGAAATTGCAGAAGTATTATTTTAAAAAATAAAATGCAAGTATTTCCGTACAGTTGGCATCATTATGAAGAGTATGGTTCTACTAAAATTAGAATTTTTGGTCTTTCTGTCGCCAACGAGAGTGTATACGTACAAATCGACGATTTTCTTCCTTATATTTACGTCGAACTTCCGGAACTAACGTGGTCGTCTTCGTCATTCGGCATCGTCCAAAATAAATTGAAAGAAATATCTTTAAATTCTATCATTAAATCGGAACCTGTCAAGAAAAAAAAGTTGTATTTCGCCAAAAAAGAAAAGAATGAAAAAGGTGATTATGTCGACAAAACGTACCCATTCATAAAATGCTTTTTCAAAACGACAAGTTCCATCCGTTCATTTGTCTACAAACTTAAATATCCCGTTTTTTTTGGCGGTGTTGGTAAATTGCAACTTAAAGTCCACGAGAATGACGCAAATCCAATCCTTCAATTCATGTGCGTGATGAATATCAAACCAGCCAGCTGGTTTATCGTCAAAGGCAAAAAAATGGTGAACGAAGACGAACAAGAAAGTCTATGCGTTCACGAATACATTGCTAGTTATCGTTCGGTTGCACCTATTGAAACGAGTAAAGTACCAGCAAGACCGTACATTATGAGTTTTGATATCGAAGTGAATTCACACAACCCGAACGTTTTCCCACAGTCTTCGCAACCAGAAGATAAGATCTTTCAAATCTCGTGTGTTTTTGGAAGGAATGGAGATCCAGAAGACAAATATGAAAAGTATATCTTGACCTTATGCAAAAACAAAAAAGGAGAAATCATTGAATTGAATATGGATAAATTAGGTGAAGGAATCGAAGTTTTGGGGTACGAAACAGAAAGTCATTTGATGGAAGGTTTCAAAGATTTGATTCTGGAGAAAAATCCGCAGATCATTTGTGGATACAATATCTTTTCATTTGATTTGACGTACATGCACGAACGTTCAAAGATGTGCAACATTCAACGTCAATTCTCTCAATTATCGTGCATTCGCGGCATGTCTTGTCAAGTCAAAGAAATTAGTTGGAGCAGTTCGGCATTCAAAAACCAAAATTTCAGTTATTTTGACGCACACGGTCGTCTTTGGGTCGATATGTTACCTATCATTCAGCGAGATTACAAATTGGAAAATTACAAACTGAAAACTGTGTCTGACCATTTTCTTGGCGTCACCAAAGATCCATTGACAGCCAAAGGCATTTTCAAGTGTTATCGTATGTTTACTCCGGACAGTCTAAGTCTTGTTGCGAAATATTGCGTTGTCGATAGTTTACTGGTTTTGAAATTATTTGAAAAATTGCAAATTTGGATCGGTCTTTGTGAAATGAGCAATACGTGCAATACTCCTATATTCACTCTATTCACACAAGGACAACAAATCAAGATTTTTTCGCAAGTATACAAGAAATGTTTGGCTGATAATATTGTAATTGATAAAGATTCGTTCGTGACCAAAGAAACCGATCGATTTACAGGTGCGTACGTATTTCCACCTGTTCCTGGTTTGTACGATATGGTCGTTTCATTTGATTTTAGTAGTCTATATCCGAGCACGATCATTGCGTACAATATCGATTATAGTACGCTTGTGGTCGACGAAACGATTCCCGACGATAAATGTCACGTCATTGAATGGGAAGAACATGTGAATTGTGCGTGTGATGGCGCTGAAATCAAAAAGAGCAAAGATGTCATTTGCGAAAAACAACGTCATCGATTCATGAAAGAACCGATGGGTGTTCTGCCAACACTTTTGAAGAATTTATTGGATGCACGCAAAAAAACCAATTCTGAAATGAAAAAAATGAACACAGAATTGGATGATTTAAAAAAAGATACAGTCGAATACAATGATAAAAAACGAATGTTGACAGTCTTAGACAAGCGTCAATTGTCCTATAAAGTTTCCGCAAATAGTGTTTCGGCGAATACCCCTATACCTTGTATTGACGCAACTGGAAAATTCATGTACTTGACAATGGAAGAAATTAGTGATGGTTTTTGGTCTTGTGATGATGATTCAAATGAAGTTTCTAAACCTAGACAAGGATTATCTGTGTGGACAGAAAAAGGGTATACACCGATTAAATTTGTCATTCGACATCCGATTCGAACACCTCTTAAAAGAGTATTGACTCACACTGGATGTGTTGATGTGACGGATGAACATTCTTTATTGGACGAAAATGCGAAGGAAGTACGAACGATTGATTTGTCAATTGGAGATAAATTATTACATTCTACTCTTCCGCTTCCACTTGATACACCAAAAAGTCCAATGTTTGATACAATTAATAGAGAAACGATTGATACATTTGAATTGAAGAATTGCAAACATGAAGAAGCATTTCTTTGGGGCTTGTTTTTTGCAGAAGGAACATGTGGAACTTGGGGGGTATTAGAAAAAGCAAAAAGTTCATGGATTATTTACAATAATGATTATGCTTTATTAGAAAGAGCTAAAACTATTATTGAAAAATGTGAAGGTTTAAATATGACTATTACCAAGTTTTACGAAAAAGCTGGAGTTTATCATCTAAAACCGGTAAATAATAAAGAGGGTTCGATTGTTTCATTGTCTTCTAAATATAGAAATTTATTTTATGATTTACGTGGAACAAAAAGAATTCCAGATGAAATTTTTTGTGCTGATTTTTATACACGTCAATCTTTTCTGATGGGGTATTATCTTGGAGATGGAAGTAGGTTATTAAAAGAGATTGTTATCACAAATAAAGGGGAAATAGGTACAGCCGGATTATGTTATTTGCTAAAATCTTTAGGATATTTGGTAAGTATTAGTTTATCTCCCGAAAAAAATAGTATATACCGACTACAATGTTGTACATCTTTTCGAAACAAGCAAATTACAACTATAAAATCAATAACAGATTCTACTATTCCACAAATTAAAATAAATTGCAATTGTGAAGGTAAGGATGATCTACACGAATATAAAGAAAAGCCAGTTGAATATATCTATGACATTGAAACAGAAAATCATCACTTTGCAGCCGGAGTTGGAGATTTGATTGTTCATAATAGTATGTATGGCGGAATGGGAGCTCGAAAGGGGTATTTACCATTTTTGTATGGAGCTGTTTGTACAACTGCAAAAGGTAGACAGAGTATTGAGAAAGCTTCTAAATTTCTGGTTGAAAATTATGGAGCCAAATTGATCTATGGAGACACTGATTCCTGTTACATCAATTTTTCAGAATATGGAGACAAAAGTAAGGCTAAAGATTTAGATTCATTTTGTCGACAAGTCGAGGATGAAATCAGTTCACTTTTTCCTAAACCGATGAAATTTGCGTACGAAGAGCAGATTTACTGGCGGTACTTGATTCTCACCAAAAAAAGATACATGGCACTCAAATGTGATTTGGATGGAACTGTAGACAATAAAATCGCGAAACGGGGTGTGTTATTGAGCCGGCGTGACAACAGCAAATATATCCGTGATACGTATGCAAACACCATCTTGAAATCTTTCTATAAAGAGGATCTAGGTGACGTATTGCATAAACTATTTGAAGATGTGAAAAAACTGTGTATCAATTCATTACCAATCAAAGAGTTGACTGTCACAAAAGGAATCGGTGCAATCGAAGACTACAAGATAAGAGCATTGCACGTCGATGATAAAAAATGCGTAAAACGTTTAAAAGAATTGGGGTTGTACCACGAAGAGACAAATTTGGATGTCTTGCGAAATATCATCACCATGTTTGGGAAAAAAGAGGATATTGATGATGAAGCCATGTTGCATAATCTAGAATATCTAATATTCAAAGAATACGTAAAATTGTCTTTACCAGCTCAAATCCAACTCGCCGAACGTATGAGATCAAGAGGTTCATGTGTATCTGCTGGGGAAAGATTGGGGTATGTAATTACTCAAAACGGAGATAAATTGGGTGATAAGATGGAAGATACGGAATATTTCAAAGAGCATTCGACTTCATTGAAACTAGATTACCTTTATTACATGAAATTGATGATTAATCCGTTTGATGAAGTATTGACGACAGTTTATGGTGAAAAAGATTTATTCAAAAAGTTTTACAAAACAAGAGAACAATATAAGAAAGTGATGGATCAGTTGTATACATTGTTTTCGCCTAAAATCAGATTTGTATAAATTAAAGTTTATACAAAACATTGTGGTAAATAAATTTGATTTTTATTTAAAATAAATAGATAAAATAAAATGCAGACATTCATACAACATTTTTTATCCACTGCAGACATCAAAAAAGAATACGTTAAAATGTTAACAAGTCCCTTTTCAATGTCTTATTACAATACAGCATTCACAGACCCATCATACGACAATGAAAACAATTACCTTTTTCTGCGAGCGCTGGGAAAATTGACGTACGATAAAATTCTAGTTTGGTATCTCTTTGAACGATTTCCGTATGTAAATCAAGAGAAATTAACACAGTTGAAAATCATTTTTGTTAGTGCAAACATAAATTTGTTAAAGGATGAAATAAGCAAGTATATTTTACACGACCCGAAAATAATTCTTGGTGACAAGATTTATCAAAATGTGTTTGAAGCCATGATAGCTTCAACCGAATTTGTCATGAACCAAAAATACAAATTCGGTGTCGGGAATGTGGTTGTGAAAAAAATCTGCAAGTACTATTTAGACCAATTTGATATCGTTTTCTCCGAACAGGCTGATACCATCATTATAAACGGAGTCGAACATCCTCTTAAAGATTTCAAAACCAAATTAAAAGAAGAATTTTTTGATGCATACCGATTGAAAAAACAATCGGAACAAACAAAAGACGAAGACACCAAAATCTTCAAATTTACCTTACTCATATTCCAGAATAAATTTGAAGGTTCTGGTCTCACCTTAATAGACGCTGAACGAGAAGCATCCAAGAAAGCATATCTATTTCTCAAAAAAAATGGAAATATCAAAGAAAGATACAAGGAAGAAATACAAAGAAGTACGTACGATAATCGAAACATGGACGAATTTAAAGACTTTATTTTAAATCTCTTAAAACCTTTCTCTTTAAAAGATTTAAAATTTGAAAAAGAAGACGTCGACACTTTTAAGAAAGCGTTCACACTTCCAGCTGATAGTCCTCAAAATTATGAGGTTTTGGAGACGTTGGGAGACAATATTTTAAACCGCTGCGTCTTTTGGTACATTTCATCGCGATTTCCGGAATTGAATACGCCTGAAGGAATCGATATTTCAACCAAATTAAAAATAAAGATGATTCAGACGGATGGTTTCGGAAAAAATGCGAAAAAACTGGGATTTTACAAATTCATTTCCAATGGAAAACAGAATGAAATTGAGAAAAAGGTGTTGGAAGACGTTTTCGAATCTTTTTTTGCTGCCCTGGAAATCGTGATGGATAGAAAGTACGAAGAAGGTACTGGCTACATTATTTGCTATAAATTATTGGCGAGTATTTTAGACGAAGAAGAAATCAGTCTAAAGTATGATTACTTGGTAGACGTAAAAACGCAATTAAAGGAATTATATGATCGGTATCATATGGGTGTTGTGGTCTACAAAAACGAACGAGTCCAGAATGGATTTTATTCTACGATCGTGATTGACAAAAAGGTTGTGAGAGGGTTTGGGGGTACAGATAAAGAAGCGCAACAAAATGTGTCTAAACTGGCTTTGGAGGTTTACAGAGAACTTGGGAAATTCAAACCAATCCCAAAAGAATATTTAAAATTTTGTGTATAATAAATGAAAATAAATCTTTTTCTTGATCTAGATGAAACATTGGTGCATTCTTTTGACATTTCAGGGAAAAAAACGATGCCTATTTACATTGAAAATTTTGTTCATCACAATTTTGAAAAAACGTATGTTGTAATGGAAAGACCTAATTTGCAAAAATTTTTGGATTGGGCGTTTAAAAATTTTAATGTCTCGATATGGTCTGCTGGGCAAGAAGAATACGTTAAATTTATCGTGGAGAATATCATTGAAAAGTCAAAGAAACGTAAATTAAACCATGTTTTGCATTCAAAAGATTGCGATAATAGCGAATTGAATTATGATGGACATATCAAAAAACTGGATATGCTTTGGAAAATTTACAAATTTCCAGGATACACGCCAGAAAATACGATATTGATTGACGATTTAAGTTCAAACACTTTTTCCCAGGAAAACAATAGCATACGAATTCCCAAATTCAATGGAAAAGGGGGCGAGAATGATACAAAGTTGATCGAATTACAGGCAAAATTGCAAATTATTCTGGATAATTACAAAACAAAGCATAAGATTGTCAAATCTCCTAAACGAAAGACAAAATAAAATTAAATGGATTTAATTTTAAATATTTTTACGACAAATCGGGCAAGAATGGTTGATACTCTTCCATTTGTTAATACATTCTTCATGAAAAAGATGCTGACATTTTGTCTTTAAAATAACACATGAATCTTTGTACTCCTCAAAACAAATCGGGCAACTTTTATCCTCTTTATTTTTCAGGTTTTTATAGAGACTTACTTCTGCGTGATTTGGTTTAAACCCGTACGAACTATTTGAAATATAATAATTGTATTCCATTTGTTCTGAATGTCGTGAGTCTCGTTGGTTGTGTCGAGATACCTCTTGTCGAGATACCTCTTGTCGAGAGACTTCTTGTCGAGAGACCTCTCGAGCATTTTCGGTGGGTCTCATGACATAGTCTTCGATTTGACTGGAGAGATTTTGTAATGCGTGATTCACGTTATCTGAAATCGCCTGTAAAATAAATCTAGAAAAATTTCTAATTCTCAGATTTCCGTATTCATCGTATTCCTGAAACGCCATTTATTGTAAATTTAAAATCTTTAAAAAGGATAAATAAAAGAATGTCAATCTTTTTATTTCACCGTGATTTTCGTATTGTTGACAATCTGTCTCTAAATGTACTTCCTGGCCCAATACACCCCATTTTTATCTTTACGCCAGAACAAGTTACCCCCCAAAATCCGTACTACAATGAAAAATCCATCAAATTCATGATTGAATGTTTATCAGCCATTCCTCATATACAATGTTTTTACGGGGACACAATTAAAGTCCTCGAATCCATTTTCAAATCAAATTCTATCAAACATCTAGGATTCAATCTGGATTACACGCCATACGCCAAAGAACGAACAAAAAAGGTTTTAAGTCTAGCAGAAAAATACAATGTTAGTGTAATTGCGCGTGAAGATTATACAGTACTCGATCTAGCACAATACCGTGATAAAGGGTATTATAGAGTATTCAAACCTTTTTATGAACATCTTCTTACACTAAAAGTTCCTAAACCTTCTTTTAAACCAATCGAATTTTCAAAAGATAAACTTGTATCCAACTATACCTTAAAAATGCCAAAATTGAATTACAATCACCGCGATGAAGCGCTACAAATCTTAAAACGAAAATTTTCAGATTATGAAAATACGCGCAGTATTCCCTCCATCGAAACAACGCACTTATCAAAGTACATAAAATTTGGTGTTGTCAGTATGCGTGAAGTCTACCATGCTTATTCTAAAAATAAAGATTTGCTTCGTCAAGTTATATGGCACGATTTTTATGCCTCTTTAATGAACTTTTTGCCAGAAGAAGATACAATCGGTGGCGGAAATTTTCAGCACAAAAAAATAGTCTGGAAAAAATCCGAAACGAAATTCCAAAAATGGTGTGAAGGTAAAACCGGCGTTCCTTTGATTGACGCTGGCATGCGCCAAATGAATGAAACGGGGTGGATGCATAACCGTGTCCGACTTATTACCAGCAATTATTTGGCGATGGTGCTTGGTCTCGACTGGAAAAAAGGCGAGAAATATTTCGCACAAAAATTAGTTGATTATGATGTGGCCAGTAATAATTTGAATTGGCAAATGTCGGCACAAGTTGGTACAGATCGCAATCCATTTGTGAGAATTTATAACCCTTATATACAATCAAAAAAGTACGATAAAGATTGTATTTACATTAAAAAATGGGTACCCGAATTAAAAAATGTTCCACCGAAACAGATACACAATTGGAATGAAATGTACGACGAAAGTATTTACTACAAACCGATTTAAATCAGGGTGAGTCTTTGGATCCAGTGTGGAAACCCTATACCAGAATATGGTATTGAGTTACGGTTTAGTCTTATTGAGACTGTAGTGTTCTGTACAATACGGCCGGATTATTCGGAAGATACTTGAATTTGATAAGAAATGGGACATCATCTGTCCCATCTTCCGAAATTTGCGAGAATTTCAATTGAATTAAATAAATTAAATTAATCTTAATAATAAATGCATAGTTCAAAATCAGGTTTTTTCAAATTTAATGGTTTCATAATCGGAATCATGATGTTGGTTTTTTGCATATTGAGTGCAATTGCATCTATTTTAACTTCGGAGTATTGTAATATGACAGGTTTCCAACATTCAATGACAGTCAGTATTTTAACATTGATTGGTGTCATTGGATTATTCTTAATGTTTTTTGGATTATTCATGTTTCTTATCACAAGAACATCTCAACAAACACAAGATGCTTTTTCAAGTCAAACCTTTCTTCGAGTATTTTCCATAATCATGCTAATTCTGAGCATACTTTTTGTAACCGGCTCAGTCTGGTTTGACCAGATTGTTAAAAGCAACAAATTCATCTGTGGTACAGATACGATTGATAAACCAGATGCAATCCCCCCATTTCGAACAGACCAGCATACAGAAATCGTTCATGTTAGCGCTGGATTAATGGTTACAAGTTTCATTTTTATGGTGTACAGTATTGGTTTGGTGTATTACACGTTTGGAGAAACAGAAAAGGAGAAACTTAAGAGATTGCAATATCTCAACCAGGAGTTCCGCGCTCATCCAAATACGGCCAGTGAAGATAAATTGAAACAACTTGAAGAATTGACCGATAGTTTACGCGACAACGATTTTGAAACGCAAGAAAAACAGGATGTAAGTACCGGCGCTTCAAATATTACAATTATGCGTGCAAATATAGCAAAAGCTAAAGAAGCCGAAAAATCTGCTTATGCATCATCTATAAAAGCAAAACAAGTTGTTGATTACGTACAAGACTATATTAACAATGAAGGAAACGAAGAAAACCTTAAAGAGATATTGGATAGCATCTGTATAAATCCAAACAAAGAATCCATTATAAGAGAATTAAAGACCAAAGTAAATGGACAAGAATTAAAAGAAATGATAGATAAATCAGATTGTAAGGAAATAAAAGATATTTTTGAGGCGGCGGATAAGCGTAAAGAAAAAGAAAAAGAAAAAGAAAAAGAACGCGAGGATTCGGACCATAAAAATGAAGGAGAAAAAGAAAAAGAAAAAGAACGCGAGGATTCGGACCATAAACATGAAGGAGAAAAATTAAGTCTTTCACCAGCTACGCCTCTTAAAGGAAATGATGAAATACCTAAATCTGCTAATTCTATTCCACCTCTAGAGCCGCAAACACCACAAAGACAACCGAAATATGAACAAGTGAAATCTGAATTTAAATCAAAAACTAATAAAAAGCGTAGAGTATAAAAAACTTAATTTTTTAATCCATTAAAAAATTTATTCGCAATAACCTTCCACATGAGGAATCGTATCAT
>Ga0114951_10003457_pt1 | contig 16316 bp, 16 predicted proteins | sample AM7aDNAmetaG_FD_88677 | JGI IMG/M metagenome (GOLD analysis project Ga0114951, IMG submission 88677) | Freshwater microbial communities from Finland to study Microbial Dark Matter (Phase II) - AM7a DNA metaG | ecosystem: Environmental > Aquatic > Freshwater > Lake | place: Finland: Lake Alinen...
ACGTGTTTGTTGTGCCGTGGCAATTTGTTTGCCTGCACTGGGTATGGTGTTTAGTTATTGGTGGTTCATTAATTTTATGTATTATAATCGGGGAAATGGAAGACTAATATCTCGAAAAATCCCGAGAGCTCAGTTTTAAGATTTTTTTGCGCAATTTTTTTTTGGTTAAAAAACCTATATAAGGTTTATAATATCCCTATATTAACGTTAATGTATATTAGGAGCTATATTTTCTGGTGGCACGTCTTTAAGTCTTCTAGAAAAGAAAAAAGAGTCTCTCGGGCGTTTAGGGTCTGATCTATTACCGAATAATGAAGTTAAGGGTACATCTGTTTCTCGATTCGGGCCAGGTAAAATAATCTCTGTTTCTTTTTCTGCTATTATATCTACATCCGGTGCTAGTGTTATCTCTGGTAACACTTTTTTCACATACTCTAGATGCTCTTTGGGGGTAGGATGGACATCCATTCTCAGTACCTCTTTACGCTCCAGAGTACTAAAGCCATATCTCATTGACAGCGGGCGTGGTACCTTAGCAGCCCAGTCTTTACTTTCGAATACTATTTCACTAAAACTTGGTCTTATATCTTTGTATATAGTCTTATACCCGTTAATTATTGCTTGTAAAGAGCTTTGTTCAATGTTTTTCTTGTTAAAAAAATCTATATTATTAATAGATTCCATACATATGTTAAAATACGTACACTGAGAGGCTTTTAGTACAGCATTAACCGCTTTTATAGCTGCTAAGTCTTTTATTAAGTAATCGGTTGGGTGGGTCCAGTTTTCAACAAACTCTTTTGGATACTGGTTGTTGAATTGGTATATGTTTCCGCCTCCACCTCCCCAGTACCCGTCTTTCCATCTACTTTCTCTATTTACACCTGTCCACTGTACAATAATTAGGTCATCTTTGTTGAAACCGTACTGTTCATCTGCTTCCATTAACCGAGAGAATATAATTTGATTGGAACCTCCAGCCTTACCAAAGTTATAGTACTCTGCATTTGGATAGCTATAAGCAATTATATCCGCCCATGTAGACCATCTATACTCGGTAAAACTGCACCCAAATGCAAAAAAGCGCTTGTACATATATTATTCTATACTTATTATGTAAATATATCTATGCAAACCTATGCTGCAGTTATTATTGTTTTTACGGTACTAGTGCTCTTCATTCGTAGACAATTACGCAAGCAACATGGATGCGGATGTATTAAATGTGAATGTAAAAAAGACCAATGAACTTAAAACTGTTACAAGAAAAATATACTCAAATTGATGCGCTGTTGGAGTCTCTTGAGCCCGAGAAAAAGATGTTCGATAGCCCACAACACGGCGTTGAGATCGAAATCGATGACGAGGACGATAACAACGGTACATTGCATTACATGGGGTATGAGTTCCCGTTGTCCAAGACCTATAAGGCTGGAGTGATTCAGTACATTGTAGGTACCACGGTTAATAGCAAGTTGTATATGGCGAAGACACCCGATCAGTTTACTAAGGTGTTGGCGGCTTTAGATCGGGGCGAGGTGAAGCCTGCGGCTTCGGGAGGGGCGGGAGGGGGGATGACTTCGTCACCGTTGTCCAAGGTACAGAGAATGGCGACTGGGGAGCAGGTGCCGGTGTGGTACATACGCCCAAAGACCGGTGAGTATTACTCAGTAATGCGTACGTATATGACTAATGCTGATGCCGAGAAGTATATTTTAGATATGTACCGTAAAAAGGGTAATGCTATATTTAAGTCCGGGTATGGGGATAATTTTGACTGGAAAGGGGATAAAAATCCATTAAAAGGTTATGCTACAGATAACCAAAACTATACAGATGAGAAGTTCAAGTACGTGGACATTGGTAAGTGGGCCTCCAAGATGAACTTAGCCGACTATAGAGGCGGTCACAAGGGTGCTAACATTATTGGTCACCGTAGTAAATAAAAATGATTAAAAAAATTAAAAAGAAAAACCATTTACCATACATTAACTTAAGTGAGTTATATAATGAGGCTGTGTTGAATGGTGCAAAACCAGAGCAACCTTCTGTACCGTCTTCTGTACCTTCAGATGTAGCTGTTTCGGAACCAAAACCAGCACAACAAGCTGCACCTACATCCCAGGTATCTGAATATGATAAACTGTGTAATAAACATTTACAAGACGCAGTTAAAGCTTATGCATTAACTGAGCAAGAAATAGCTAATGCTCCAGGTATAACTATTGGTTCTCCTAGCGCAGTACAAGACAAGAATAATCAAAAAATCTTTGATACTTTATTTGATAAAGCACCTCCTAAAAAAGGAGATGAATCTGGAGCAGCTAGTAAAGCAGTTGGTTATGGAGAACTAGCATTATACTATCTTTTGAAAAAAGGTGGTAGTAATATAGTAGACAATCGTAGTGCAGGTAATGCAGATTTGTTAGTTAACGGTAATATAGGAATTGAAATTAAGAGCTATGATAGAATTACAAGTAAAATAACAATTGGTAGGTTTAAATCTGCTGGTAACAAGGTTGGAATAAAATTGGATGCTTTATTAAACGCAATCTTTAGTTTAAGTACATTAGAAGCTATGTCTAGAACAAGTAACAAGCCAGTAATGGAAGCAATCATTGAAGCTGGTTCTAAGACTACAACAGTTGTTAATACTGATAACTGGACCGGTGAACATATGAAGTTCGCATTTGAACATATCAGAGATTTTAATTTAAAAATGAACAATGCACTTGAACAAGCAGCTGCAGTTGGTTTCAATTTAGATCAGTACCCCGTGTTTACCACAATTAAAAACTCTACAGAAACTATTCGGAATTATTTAAAACAGGCAGGTGTAGTTGACGGTTCACTTAACAATCCTGAGTTAAATGCTGCAAAAATAATCAATTATGTTGTTAGAGCCAAGCTAGCAGAAAAACCCGGTGATCAGGGTTATATAGTTAATGTAAAGTCCCCTAAATTAGGCGGCACTCTAGAGTGGTATCAAGTTAATCTTAGTAACATAGAAAAAGCCTCTAGTCTTGATAACGGTAAAGCTAGCGGTGCATCTTTAAGCGTTAGTATTAACTTATTTAATAAAATTTAAATTACTTTCGCTTTCTACCAGCATCGGAACGCTGCTTACGAGCTTTTTGCCCAATACGACGTAACCACGCTGCGTGGCTAGCTGCACTTACACAATAACTTGGTCTGTTTTCTACTACTCTATTTTTAGCCATATTATTTCCTCCTCTTTCCTTTATCTGAGCGTGTTGCTCTCATAGTCTTAGCTACACCACCGCGTGAGCGGTATTCCTTAGCTAACGATTTTGATATATGACCTCGCGGTACTACTACTCCCCATTTATTAGTTGCCATAAAATTTGTTTAGTGATTGCACCTATTAGCAATTGGTCGGTAACCCTCTGCTTTTAAACCGCCAGAAATGTAATAACTTTCTGCAGCTCGAGGGTTCTTACATTCTTTAGCAAACAAAAACACTTTTTCTCCTACATGTAAATGTATTGCTATATTCATTTTGGTTAATTCATCAGTTAATATATTACCTGCACTAGTAAATGTATAACGACTGTTGCACATTTCTGTCATACGTTTGCGCAATGTACGCTTAGTTTTAGCTTCTACACTAGTACCTGTTTTTAATACTTCCTTTAACGTAGTAATGTAATAATTACAGCGTTTAAAATTCAATACGGATACTGGTTTTTTACCAAGAACAGACTCCGTGATCGGTATAAAGAGTATATCGTGAAATCTACCCCTACCGTTTTTAATTTTTTTTTGATCTAAAATATATTCTCCTACAAGTTCAAGATCTAGTGCATTAACAGTTGTTTCAGTATCGTAAAAGTACATAGCTATATAATAAGTTTTTTATAAAATAAATCAACTGGCAAAATAGTATTCATTAATTAAATAACATTATATGAAGTTTTCTATTGTTATACCTACTTTCAACCGTTGGGATTTATTAAAGAATTGTATTGACAGTGTTATCAAGACTGTTGATTTAACATTCGGAGAGATTATAGTTGTATCGAACGGTTGTACAGATAACACCCCGTTCTTAGTACAATCAACGTATAAGGATTATCCTGTACAGGTTATTTCCTGGCCAAGACCTCTTGGTTATCCTAAAGCAGTTAATATGGGTATATCAGCTTCAACCGGAGACATTGTTATTATGTTAAACAATGATACAGTATTTTTAAATAACAACTGGTATGATATTTTAGTTGAACCATTTAGGACTACTCCTACAGCAGGCGTCACCGGTGTTATTAAACGGTACCAAGGAGGCAAGCCATGGATCTTGTTCTTCTGTGCTGCTATTAAGCGTAGTGTTATTAACACTGTTGGTCTACTAGATGAAACGTTTACTCCAGGTTGCGGAGAAGATATCGACTTCTGTATAAAGGCTTTCAATGCTGGTTACACCATACATCAAGTACCAGAACAAAAGCTAGATCATATTGAAGGTACTAACAAAATGACTGGTAACTTTCCAATCTATCATGACGGAGGGGTTACAGTTAATAAGAACCCTAATCAGGGTATGATCTATGCTCGTAACATGAAAGTTATAGAAGAACGTTACGGTACACCTACAGACGGGCCATTATCATAAGAAGCGCATCTTATCGCAGAACTGGCTAGCACTGTACCAAAACTTTTCCCATACCTGCCTACGTAACCAACGTACTGGCTTAGTATGATTAAAGTACTTGTTAATCCAGCGCTTGTGCTCTCGAGCTATATCCTCTTTCATCTTTTTCCAACTCTTGAGACGCTCAGCATTGTCAGTCTTCTCAAACTTAGTTACTTCAACACCGTCTAATTGGCCTTTAGTAAATGTGGCTGCAAACTCTACCCAGCAATCATTGCCTGGTTTATCGGTTGAATTATAATCGTAGAATTGTAGTTTACCGTGGTACTCAGTATCTTCCCAGTACTCTCCTTTACGGTCTAGGTGACCGAAATCGAATTCGTCTTTATTATTAGGATCTGGTTCAACCCACACCTCTTCTGTAAACTTTTGTTGTAATAGTCTACCGTTCTCAATCTTATAGAGAGCTAAACAGTTTAATAAATCCTTAGTTTGGAAGTCTTTAATAGCACTAGGCAATCCTTCTGTCCACATCTCATCCGTCCAAGGTAATTTATCTTTAACAATAATTGTATCAAACAGTCCCATAGTGTTATTAGTATAGCGTTTTTATTTATTAAAGCAACTAGTATATATTTTTTATCCGGATTGTGTAAATATATACATGGGCCGTAACACGTTTAAACTACTATCAGAAAAGTATTCTTTAGTACAAGAAAATCCTTTAGAAACTGAAATTCAACCAGGTGGTATGCACAAGTCTGACCACAACGTTGAAATGACTCGTACCAAGGCTCGTCAAGCAGCTGAAGTGTCTGCTCAGCTTCATGAAATTTTAGAAAAGATCCCAGCAGAACATCCTATACAGGCTTGGATGGTTACACATGTCACTCAATCAGCTGACATGTTGCAAGACGTATTAGCTAAATTAAAAGAAGAAGTAGATAGTCCAGAAATGGAACCTGTCAAAGATGAAGCTAGTTACGAAACCCCAGAAGGTGCTGGAGAAGATATTGGCATGTCTGATACAATGACTGGACAACAAGGATAATTTATGAACAAGTACAACTATTCAAAAAGCAATTTAGCAAACAAATATCAGTTAGTAACTGAAAGCTATTTCCAGGAGATTAAAAAAGAACAAATTAACCCTGAACATTGGGATGAAAATCTTAATCATCCTAAAGTGTATTGCTTTGAAGAAGATGGTACATTAAAAAAGGAATGTATGCAAGGCTATGCAGAACCAACAGTACCAGAAAACACTGACGGTACAGATGGTGGAGTAGCTGGTAATATTGCAGCTGAACCAGGGTATGCTGGTTCTCAGGGCGGCGAGAGTCTAGGTGAAACAACCGATCATGTTGCTAAAATAAAAGAATGTATGGACATTCTAGAAAATCATTGTGCTGGTTGGTGTGCTTCAGGACATGAAGCAGCTCCTATGGCGCTTGAAACAGTACAGCGCTTAAAAGAATTTGTAAACGAATGCTCTTACTGAGCAGTTAATATATTCCAGACCATATTCTTATCCACGCCTTGAGGAATTAATTCCCAGGCTCTACGCATATCTCCATTCTGGAGATATGTTCTAAAATCTGTTCCTGACCCCAAACGAGGTGTTGGTTTTATATCTATAGCAGCAAGATACTCTCCGTATGTTTTAATTCTATCATATCGTCCTGCATCATCAGCATCAGTATAGAGTTTAACTTCAATCTGTCCTGCATCTGGAGATTCGTTTAATGTGGCTACGTATTGGTATATAGTAGCTACTGGAGATACTTCAGCTTCTATAATGTTTATCTTAGCTCTATACTGTTCTAATAACGGTTTATATAGATTCCATACAGCAAGCTTTTTATCAATTGTAATATTAGCATTATCTCTTTCAGTCTTAGAAACAATAATATAAACATCATCGTTTTCTTTTGCTGCTATTTTAGCTGCTTCAAAATGTCCAATGTGTGGAGGATTAAAGCCTCCTCCAAAAAATCCAACACTATATCTACGCTCTACAGCTGGACCACCTTCTGTTACAGGTTGCTGTTCTGCGGGTTTTCTACCGCGTTCACCAGCATATAAAAAGTTATTAGCACTAAAATTTAATCTATCTACTATCTTTACTTGGTTAGGTGTATCGCCAATATACAATACGTGGCCTTCCCCTGGAGCAGATATATAACTATCCCCAACAGGTATAAACGAATACATACCACTTAATTTACCTTCTACATTAGTTAATAGATTTTGAAATAACAATTTAATACGTACCATATCGTACGTGGCACCTATTAGACCATTAAGAGATGTTTTATTCTGTTGTAAATGAACTATTAAGTTATCTACTTTCTTTTGAGCATTAGCTTTAACTTTATCCGAACCTTCGGAAGCTTTCTTAATTACTTTGTCTTTATAAAATTTAGCAAAACCGTTTAGGTATTTGTTGATATCAAATTGCTCTCCACCCATAGCAGCTTTAAATATGCCGCCACCGTTTCTTACCATAAAATTGGTATATTCTCTTAAGCTCGTGGATAAAGCACCGCCTGTATACTCTGCATCAAATTCGTTACTGATACTATTAACCTTAACTTTAGCATCTTGTAGTAAGCCGCTAATAGTGTTTTTTAAATTAGGATCAATATTTAAATTTAACGATTTATAATTTGAACCTTCTGCAAACACTCCAGCCTTCTTTAAGCTACTTACTATACGGGTTGTGTCTCTACCAGCCATGCTAGAAGTAATAGCATCTCCATTTGCATTAACAGTAAATGCAGCATGTACCACTATACCCACAGGGGCTTTTGATACTTGCTGGTATAATGGAGATTGCGGGTCAGCTGGTATTGCGTACGATATTAAATTAGGACGAAACGTTACGTATTGTTTACCTTCAATTGTTTTTGTCTCAGGTGGCCTAGAAGGCGAAAATAATAAATCCCCTTGATACATTAGACCTGAATTATCGTAACCTTTTTTAAGGTAAGGAAATATTGTCTTGAGTACGTCTTTTAAGCCTTGAGGTGCTTCAGCATATAATTGATCAACTTCTTGCTCACTATGTACTAAATTAGGCACTTTACTGAATACAGTTTTTGTAGCAATAAAAAATTGGTTATCGAATTGCTCTCTTGGATCAATACCCCAAAATATAGCAGGGGAACCATCTACTTTTAAATTAACAGAAGTCTTACTTGTAAAGCCTTCTAGATATGAGCTAAAGTTTTCTACTTGCTCAATAAACTTAGCAAAACCTCTTTTACCTTCTTCAATAGCAAGATCCTCTAAATGAGATAGGTGATTTTTAAGAGTACTGTCTACTGTAGACTCTTCTAAAAGCTTTTCGCTAAAGTATTTCTTAAAACTTATCATTGTTTATAATATTTACTACCAATTAGGTTTAGTCCCTTTGTAATATAATAACTATATATGTTTTCTAGTATACCATTATCAGCATACCAATCAGTAACCGATGATGCAGATTCTGCTAATGTAGTTGATAAACCATCTGTACGAGTGTTCCAATCAATAAGACCGTTAACCGGGATATTGGTATATACATTATTATAGACAAAAAACTTATAGTTACTGTAAACTGGGGTTTTTAATCCCCAACCGAAAAATGAGCTTAATGGGTAGGAAGCTAATGGAAATGATAATGCGCTTGCTGACGGGAAGTAAGCTTGCATGTTGTTTGCAGTTACACTTGCATAGGATGTAATAGTAGGTACTTCTATTAACTCATAAAAATTAGAATCAAATATACTATTAACGACTATTTTTTGACCTGCTGTTACAGTTGCGCTTAATGGATATTGAGTTAATGCACTACCTAAATTAACATGGTCAGTAGTAGCATCAAAATTAGTATTATATTTTTCTCTTGTACCCCATAAACGTTCATGTGGTGTACTATAAAGATCAAATTGACGTTTTAGTACTGGTGGGGCGTTTAAGTTGTAGTTATCAAATTCAGTATCAACTAAATTCGCTAAAGAATATAGCTGATTAACACCGCTTGTCAACGGGTCAGCATTATTGCCTACAAAGTTAGCAGTTTTTTCATATGCTACTGTGCCAAAGTTCTCTGTAGGGTGTACATTATCCCCACCCATTGCAGATAGATATGTAATTAAGTTAGTATCTTCCTGTAAGAAAGGCTGTAATAAATAAGACTTAAGCAAATCTCCGTAGTTAAAGTTTTCATTTACTTTACGCACAAAATACTTTTGATAGAAGTCTGTAATATTAAAGTTAAATACCCCGGTTAAGCTTGTCGTGGTTAATGTGGCGTTCGCTAATGCATTAGCAGTAGAATAATAAGCAGGCGAGCCATACGGTGCTGGTTCAACAATTGTAGTAAAAGTCTTAGCACTTAACAACAGGCTTGTATTCATTACCGAGCTAGACATTGCAGAAAGCGGTAATGTACTTAAAATGTTTTTATAGTACCCGCCAGTATCTCTACCTAAATTATCGTATCTACTAAAATTAAACGTTGAGGCGTATACAGATGCTGCAGTACTTGGAGTTACTGTAGCTAATACATCAGTGTAACTGGCACCTTGGAAAGGATAATTTAATAACGCGGCATTATTGAAAAACGCAGATGATAATACAGCACTATTAACTGTTACTATAAATTGATTATCAGTATCAGGCCAAATAGTAGACGGTAATGGAATCGTACCACCATCAATACTAACATTGAAATGATTGGCAGATAAATTTTTTACATAAAATAATGCTGATAGAAGCACATTACTATTAGAATAAGATGGTGCATTACCATCATTGTTATCTTGTAAATTAGGTATATTAGTTGTATTATACGTTACCCACACTCTAGGGGTAGTAACTGTAAAACCGGAATTATATACTAAAGAAGGTATGTCGTCTATATAATAAAAATCTATAGAACCGTAATAACCTACTAACGTACCACTAGCTGAAGATACTTGTGTACCATCTGGGGTACTATATACTGGTACAATATTAGTAGCAGTAAGAGATGTGATAAAATTACCTTCTAGATCAGTAAACCTCCAACGAGGTCTTAACTGTGCAAATTTATTATCCGGTGTGGTTGTTTCCCACGGTTGAGATAATGAACCTTGAGAATATAAATCGAATACTAAATTACCACTCAATTGATTTGATGCAGAGAATGAAAATGTTAACGGGGTAAACGCGTTTAACTGGCCAGGGGGGCAAGACTGATAACCATGAAATAGTGCCCCTATTGAAAGATTTTGCTGGGTAAGTTCTGGCCAACGAGAATAATCCCAAGACATATAATCAGTTACGTAATTTTTTACTGTAATTATTTGTCTAAATATAGAAGGCGGACAACCGTTTTTAGGTATAACAGAAACCTTTACTTCAAACTTACCTGGCCATTTATATACGTGATCTGAACCGCGCATTACACTGTCTGTTACTTGACTTATTTCTTCTTCAACTCCATCTCCGTACTGTATAAAAATTGAAAATAAATTTAATATAGCAGTAGTTTGTGCACCGGTTGCAATATTAATATCTGCATACACAGGTGTTGCATATGCATAAGCAGTATTAATTGCTATTTGATTGTAAGACGCTTTAACTGTAAAGCCGCCGTTTGGCGCGGTACCAGTAATGTATGTAGAAACTAGGTTTTGAGCTTGCGAACAAAAAGGTATTGTCGGTAGTGTATATGTAAAATTATCGTTACTACTTGTCAGGCTCGTGCCTAGAGGGGTTGTTACTGTTACATCAACAACCCCTGTACCTGTAGGAGATACTGCAGTTATAGAAGTGTCTGAATTTACTGTAAAAGAACTTGCAGCAATATTACCGAAAGAAACACTGAGAGCGCTGGTAAAATTAGAACCAGTAATCGTAACAGTTGTACCCCCAGTAGTAAGGCCTGTATTAGGTGAAATACCTGATACAACTGGACCTGTAACAGGGGCTCCGCCTGAATTTTCAGTAATAAGTCGGTTGAGACTTTCAGTATTTAAGACGTTACCGTCTTCAGTATTGATGTATGTTGTTGCCATACATTACAAATTATTACAAGTAATGCTCAAGTTAGCCCAAATTATTTGACCTGTACCTACAGAAGCAGCTCTAAAACCAAATCTTATAATATCAGTACCTTTTAACAAACCAGTTCCGTCGTATGTGCAACCGCCGCCTGCAATTGGATCAATACCTGTTTGAGAACCATCAAACATAACAACACCGTGCTGTTGCAATAGGGAGCCACCGCCTGCGAGATCGGCTTGAGGATATTGCGCCTGTATAGTCTGTCCCCATGTTACGTTTGTACCATCCCAGCTAGTAGCTAACTGGTATACTACATTTAAGTTTATCAACGGGTCTCCCTGCGCGTAGCCGTTAAAGTTATATAAAAATATTTGTACATTATTAGGACAACCGAAACGATTAACTTTATAACCGCTCTGACCGGTGTTCCATCCAAAGAACGTTAAAGGGGTAATTCCTGCTCCCCACCATTGTTCAATACCATCAACGTTTTGTGGTCCAACTGGTGGTGCACCACCTGCAGTTATGTTTAATGTAGATGAATCTCTCTTTACTGCATGACCAATTGCAGGCATTGTATAAATTGGTGTGTAAGGAGCTGTACCGTTTAAGCTTGTATCTTGATTATAAACTGAAGTTATATTATTTATGTTTGCCGCTTTTAACACTGGCGATGCTAAAGAAATTGCAGCTGTAATTTCGCCGCCTGTTATGACTCCCGCGTCAAGATTTCTAATATGAGCAGATTTAATAAACACGTCGTTTCCATCCATTTCAAACGGTACATTTGCTGTTGTACCAATCTGATTCGTGTTAACTAATTGAAACTGATCTGCAACAATAGCAAAAGCACTTTCTAACCCTGTAGCTTTTTGTATACCAGTAACGTTGCCAGAGGTGTTTATACCAGGAAACGGCGTAAACACTCCTACCCATTTAGGGGATTGAGTATGGTCGTAATAGTATATCTTATTGTTGTCTTTAGTATCGTACCAGATATCTCCATCTTGGATATAAGAATCTGTTGGCCCACCACTACCGTTATACGGTGCAGTACCGGTGTTGTCTCTATAAAATACAACTTGACCTGCCCCTTCTCTTGTTGGAGCTGACCAGTGAGTACTAGACTCGAGTCCGGAAAAATCTCCTTTAATTAAGCCTACTATAGACCATAAAACCTGATTACCTGCAGGCACTGATGTAGTCCAACCCGATGGAGGATAAGGTGTATCACTAGGTGTGCTAGGCGCAGCGTTTGATCTTTGGTAACGCTTTTCATAAAAATCTCCTGTACCGGTTCCTGTAACTGTAGTGTTATTATAGTTATTAGTTACGGATTGACCTAATCCTTTATTCGTGAGATAATTTTTAAGCTCGTTAAATGTTATCGCTTTGGTATTACTCGAATCTACAATTGGAATCAAGTCTCCATCAGAAGCTGCTGCACCTGTAACTGTATTTAATTGTGAAATTTTAATGTCGGCCATATTGTTATTTATTAAATGTTAATTACTGAAGTATCTTGTGAGATGTCTGTTGAAACAAGTATGCGTGGTGTAATATTGTTTGCATCGTTTAAGTAAAGTGCCTGGAAAGGAGCTAATTGAGTGTTTTTAGTCAATATAGTAATGTCATTAGTTGGATAAGAAGGATTCCATAGTACTAAATTAACACCCTGTACCACCTCTCCTGTATCTTGACGTTGAGTATATACCATATATACTCCCGGTATACTTTCTATTTGAGCTGTTAAAGTAATTAAGTCAATATTATAACCCAAAGTAATTTGAGTCGGATCAAAGAAAGAAGTAATAATACCTGCTACTTTATTTTGTATAAGCTGAGTGGAAACTTTAGCTGTACGTTCTAACACAATTAATAATCTTGTTTGGTTAATAATAGTATTAACATCTTCACCAGTTGTACTGCTATAGCCTATTGTAATTGTTTTATATACTGGATCCATTACAATAATATCTGATGTAAGAGTTTTTTTACTAATAGCTGTATTTGTAATTAGAGTTTTTTGAGTAGGTGTTAAATAATTTACTGAATTACTTGTACTTCCCTGAGAAGCTCTCGGTAAAGCGTATATGTAAACATTATTAAAATTACATGACGTGGAGAATGCTAATTGATTGTATAATACTCTATTATCTTGATTAGGGTTAGTTAAACCAATATTATACAAATAACGTAAATGATTGTTAACATAATCCCCGTTACTATACACTAATACATCTTGTACTATGTTGTTAAACGTGCTCTTGATAAAATTTTTATAATCATCCCCTGTAACTAGTCTATACTGAGACTTGTAAGCTGCAGGTGCATTAGCGCGAATACTGTCTGCATTTTCAGCTTCTGTGTAAACAGTGGAGGTGTTTGCGTTGTTAAAGTTTAAATACGTAATACCTGAATCATCTAGGTATTGTAAGTCAGTACTGAATACATCTTTTTGTATTAAATTAAACTGAGCTGTATTATACAGTACAGCTGGTAAATTACTTAAATCGCCGGAGCCTATTTGACCGTTAATGCCTAACGTTTGCAAATAATATACGGCTACTATATCCCCGGCATTAAGTTGTTGACCATTTATACCGTTACCAAACTTGAGTTCATAGTTACGACTTTCGTTGTAACGAGCTTCATATGTGGTTGATGTTGCAGTTTCTAGATAAAGAGACTCTGTACGAGACCATTGCGACCATTTACCTGTTGCAGCACTCTGTACATATACATCAATATTAAAATGATCTACTTGCACCGCACTACCTGGTGTAACAAATACAACTTCATTAGTAGCACCTTGAGCTGTGTATAGAGGATACTCAGTCCATTTACCCTGATACATTAATGTTTGGTTGCCAATACTATCAATAAATTGTTCTGTAGATAACGTTTTGGTAAATGTTATATCTGTATTAAACGTGTAAGGTGCATTGTTTACTCTAATAAACGAGTAACGAGGTATTGTATATGCCCCAATTGGTAAGTCAGCTGTTGCAGAACAGGTAAATGTAACTGTAGAAGTCTGAACACCGATTGGAGAGTAGTTAATAATTCGAACTACCTTATTAATGTTCTCGTAAATCTGCGCATCACTAAACATAGACTCTGAAGAAGTCTTATTTAAGTAAAACATAAACGTGTGAAACGCGTATGCAATACAATTATTAATAGCATTTAAATTAGAACCTTCAACGTATTGATCCGTCCATAAACCGCTTTGTGTTAAGCGTGTGCGTAAAAAGTCTCTAAGGTTTGTAGCATCGAACGCAATGTATTCATTAGGTTGAATGTTTAGAGCTGATGCATCTGTATATGTTGTCGACATCTTATGAAATTATATATCCTGTTTTACTTAAAGTGCCTGGTATATTAACAGCTTGATTGTTAAGATATGGCATTATTATATTTAAGTCAATGTAATAGGTTTGCTCGCTAATGTTTAGTCTTATGTTTACGTTTGAGACGGTTACTCTTGGCTCGTATGTGGCTAATCCGCTTACAATTGCATTACCAATACTTCTAGCATTTGTTTCGCTTATTGGTTCAAACAAATACTGAGTCAAGTTTAATCCGTATAACGGATTTAATAAGTTCTGGCCAGGCATTGTATTAAATAAAGAGTAAATAGAATTTTTAATAGCTGCTGCGTCATAATCTGCTTCTAAATCTTTATTTATAGGGTTACTAAAGTCTAATTGTAAATCCGAATACGTGTAACGATTGGTTACCGTAGCCTTTTGTAAACCTGTAAAACTTATGGATGGCATCGTGAAATACTTAGGGAAGGAGTAAGTATAATCATTATATGAAAAACAGTAAGTTTAACTCTTTGTTTGAAAGTGCCTACAATCGTTATACTCAAGGTAACGGCTTTTTAGTAGGGGACGTTGTTAAATTAAAATCCGGTTATGAAAGCCTGGATAGCTTTAAAAAGTTAGGCGAGAATGTTAAACAACGTATTAAAGAAGCAGTCAAAGCAGGTAATAATATTCGTGTTGGTAGATTACACAACTATAGTGCAGGTTCACGTTATAGTGCTGAAGGTGCAAATCAAGCACCAGCTGAATTAGCTGATTGTTACGAAGAGTATGCACCAGGTATGGTTGCTAACTTAATGACCCTCCCTGTTGAGTGTTTAGAGGAAGTAGATACAGGTACAAATTTAGCCCCTGTACCAGATGGTCAAAAAGATATGAGAGACCGTACAGCTGAAGGCGAAAAAGAATTTAAAAGCAAAGCAACTAACGAACAAACTAAGTCAATGAAGAAGCAAACTCATGTTGAAAAAGGCGATTACGAGTTAGCTACAAAAAATACAAAGCTTGCCCACTCTAACAAATATAACGACATGCAGCCACCAAAGGTGAAAAACATGCAAAAGACAAAAAATATTAACGAGTCTCAAACGCTTCTAGAAAATTTATACCTTAATATCCTTACTGAAGATATTGGTACAGAAGGACAGAGTGCAAATGGTTCTCAAGATGGTGGTGACCAGCTAGCTGGTAACCCTCAAATGCAGTCTGAAGTTGAAACGGGTGCAAATATTAATAGTCAAGAAATAGAAAACCTTCTTAAGTATTATAATGACATTATGATTCAACACGGCCTCTATGGTGAACCAAAACGTGCAAAAATCTTTGATGCGCTTCGTAATGGGAATACTAGGGCTGCAGCTGAAGAAATTTGTTATTCATACCATGATCAAAATGGTGGCGAACACGAAATGAGTGGCTATATTAATGATATAGAATCTGAACTTAACCACATGTTACATAATGATACGCCTCAAGGTGTAGAAGATGAAGGTAACGAATTTACTGGTGATTTAGCTCATACCCAAAAAGGTGATAAATTTGAAATCGGAGGTAAAGAAGTAACTAACACGACTGGTACTATTGCTGAAGAAGTATGCCCAATTTGCGGTATGAATGTTTGTAAATGCGATACGCAAAAGTCTAAAGTAAAAGACGAATCTGGTTTACAAGCTTATATTGGTAAAAAGAAATACGGTGCAGCTGATTTCAAAGCTTTACAACAAGCTGGTAGAGAGCACGATAAGAAGAAGAAAGAAGAGATTAAAGCCAAGCACTCACACCAAGGTAGTTAATGCAATAAGACAAGAGAAAAAGTTAATCTCTTGATCCATTACTAAAGCAGATCGATACAGATATTCAGAGACTTGCAGCAATGCAAGTCTTTTTTTATCTTCTGGTATAGAGCTCTTATAAATTGCATTGAACAAGTCTTTCATTAACTTAGGGTAATCGTTTCCAAAGGTTTGCTCCGACTCTATAACGAATTTACGTATAGACGTAAGGTCTTCTTTGTTCACCGTTTTATCCAAGATCTCCTGTGCGAATCCCTCGTTATTAATCGTATTACTAATAGACAATACACTATCAACTACGCTACGTTGAACATAGTTAATAATCCTACGTAGATCCGGGTAATGATAGCGAATAACTTCTTTAATCTTTTCTATCTGATCTTTACCTACTTGTATCTTTTCGGTACGGAGTATATGACCTACTCGCTTAGCGTATTCTCCAATAGGAGGAGTAAAATCAGTAAAAACTTGACAGCGAGATTGGATCGGTTGAATAATACGATGTAGATAGTTGCCAGTGAGGATAAAACGGGTATTACCGGCATA
>Ga0114951_10003460_pt1 | contig 16313 bp, 12 predicted proteins | sample AM7aDNAmetaG_FD_88677 | JGI IMG/M metagenome (GOLD analysis project Ga0114951, IMG submission 88677) | Freshwater microbial communities from Finland to study Microbial Dark Matter (Phase II) - AM7a DNA metaG | ecosystem: Environmental > Aquatic > Freshwater > Lake | place: Finland: Lake Alinen...
AAAACGATCTTTGAAAATAACGTTCTTTAATATTTTGTTTCTTTGCAAATCGGAAATTAACGATGCAGATTTACTTGCATTCTTATTTACCGAAAACCTGCATTTGTAATTACCGCTTACAAAGGGATGGTCAGATTTGACGGTAACAGCTTTTTCCTGATGAATAAATCAAACATCCCGGGTTTGACCGTGAATTTTGTCAGTACACTTTTAGGAGGCCGCGATACAAGCCTGTGGATCGGAACCGAAGGCGACGGCCTGATCAGGTACAAGAACAACAGGTTTATTAAGTACAACAAATCGAATGGATTATCAGATAACCGCATATTCACCTTGTGTGAGGATTCAGATGGTGGATTGTGGGTCGGAACATCGGGAGGTGGTCTGAATTATTTGAAAAATAAAAATATAATTAAGTATGATAGCACAAATGGATTGGCCTCCAATTATATACGTTCGATTGTGCCAGATGCCAGGGGTAGAATCTGGGTTGGCACTCAAAAAGGACTTTCAGTCATCGATCATGGTCAGGTAAGAAGTTATTACCGCAAAGATGGCCTTTCGGATGGCTTCATTGAAACACTTGCATTTGATAAATATCAGAACCTGTGGATTGGAACCAAGAGTGGCGGGCTGAATGTGTTTAAACATGATAAGTTTTTTGTATATTCCATGAAAGACGGGCTGACCAACAATGCGGTCACATCGTTATGCTTCGATAAAGATGGGATGCTATGGATCGGCACAAATGGAGGTGGAATTACACGGATGGCAGATGGGAAATTCTATCCATTTACCACCAAAGATGGTCTTTCGAGCGACCTGATTGCTACGCTGTTTGAAGACAGGGAAGGGAATATATGGGCGGGATCTTCAGGCGTCGGAATCGATCGGATTAAAAAGAAAAATATTCAAACCCTTTCGGTTAAGGAAGGTCTGTCGGGGGAAGTTATTCTCCCGGTGTTTGAAGACCATGCGGGTGTTCTTTGGCTTGGCATTGCCGGTAAGGGTTTGAACCGATTGGAAAAAGGAAAGGTGCAAGCCTTTGCAGAAAAAGACGGACTGCCTGATCATTTGGTGCTCAGTATCGGGGAAGACCAGGATTATACCCTTTGGATTGGTACAGCCGGCGGCGGGCTCACCAGCTATAAAGATAGAAAATTCACTACCTATACCACTGCCGACGGATTGTCGAACAATGTGGTTACTGCAGTGTATTGCGACAGATCGGGGACACTCTGGGTTGGAACCACTGGCGGTGGGATCAATCGGTTTAAAGATGGCAAATTCACCGCTTACACCAGCAGGGAAGGACTGTCGGATGATATCGTCAGCTGTATTATTGAAGATAGAAAAGGCGATCTATGGGTTGGCACCAATGGTGGCCTGAATTGTATCAGCGACAATAAGATTACCGTGGTTAATCAGGAAAGAGGTTTATCCGATGACTATATCCTATCGGTGTATGAAGACAAAGAGGGAAATTTGTGGGTAGGAACTGCCTCCAATGGATTTAACCTGATCAGAGACGGAAAGATCACCCAATTTACCACGAAGGATGGGCTAATCAATGAAGTAGTGCTTAAGATTCTTGAAGATGAATTCGGTTATTTCTGGATAAGCTGCAACAAAGGAATATACAAAATCAAAAAGCAGGATTTGTTGGATTTTGCCGATCTGAAAATTAAATCGTTGAAACCTGTTTCGTATGGAAAAACCGACGGCATGGAGACCATCGAATGCAATGGGGGTGTTTCGCCCGCGGGCATCAAAACGAGGGATGGTAAACTCTTGTTTTCTACCATGAAAGGGGTGGCCATCATTGACCCTGACATGATGAAAGCGGTTTCCTCTGGTTTCTCTCCCATTTTTATTGAAGAATTTCTGGTTGATGGCCAACTGGTAAAACTATCCTCTCCTTTGTCCATCCCGTCATACTCCAAAAGACTTGAATTCCGGTTTGCAGCGCTGAATTATACAAGTCCTGAGAAGATCAAATACCGGTGCATGCTGGTAGGTTTTGACAAAGACTGGATTGATTGTGGCACCAATAGAATTGCTTACTACACAAATATCCCCGGGGGTACTTATGTGTTTAAAGTGATGGCAGGGAATGAAAGCGATCAATGGGATGAGAAGACGGCTGCTGAGCTGAAATTCCGCCTGACACCTCCTTTTTACCGTTCCTTCCTGTTTTATCTGATCTTAGTGGTTTTCTTCCTGCTGTTAATATTTTTTGCGACATATTACTTCATTGAAAGGTTTCAACGTAACCGGCTGAAACTGCTCGTTGAAGAGCGCACCCATGAACTGCATCTGGAAGTGATCGCTCAAAAACAAACCCAGGAAGTTTTGCAAAAGATGAATGAAGAATTGTTATTGGCCAAAGAACGAGTTGAATCCGGTGACCGCCTGAAAATGGCTTTCCTCGAACTGGAAGCTTTTTCCTACTCCATTTCTCATGATTTGAAAGCCCCTTTAAGGCATATCAATGGGTTTATAGGTCTTTTCATGGAAAATAAATCAACAGAACTTACCGCAGAGGAAAATGAATATCTGAAAAAAGTTACCGATTCAGCCACCGAAATGGGAAAACTGATTGATGCATTGCTCTCTTTCTCAAGGCTTAATCAGGCTGAGTTGCGGAAAACCAGAATCCACTCATCCGCCATGGTTCAAAAGATCATCAAATTTTTCGAGCCGGAGATACAAAACAGAGAATTAATATTCAGGGTAGAATCCCTTCCTGATATAGAAGGCGATGAAGATTTGATACATCAGGTATGGACCAACCTGATATCGAATGCCATCAAATATACCGGGAAAAAGCCTGAAGCGGTGATTGAAATAGGCAGCATCTCCAACGACACTGAAACGACATTTTTTGTAAAAGATAACGGAGCAGGCTTTGATATGAAGTATGCTGAAAAATTATTCGGGGTTTTCCAGCGGCTTCACAAATCCCGTGATTTTGAAGGAGTCGGGATTGGATTAGCCAACGTCAACCGAATCGTGATGCGCCACGGCGGACATTGTCGTGCTGAAGGCGAACCTGACAATGGAGCAACGTTCTTTTTTAGTATACCTGGGATGTCCTGGTAATATTTGAGAACGTAGCAAAATATTATTTGGTAGTCGCAAATATTTTGAATCACTGCTTAGAGCACATCCAATTCCTTGGTTTTTGAGTTATCTTTACGCAACATTTCGTTTTGAAACGCATCATACTGCCATCGATCGTTTCAAATAAGAATAACAATCAGAAACATGAAAAACCTGAAAATCGCAACACAAATCCTCCTTGGCTTTGCAGCCATGCTGTTTTTCGTTATTGTGCTGGGGGTAATCTCCTATATGCAATCCGATCAACTCAATCTGCAAACGGAAACCATGTATAACCACCCTCTTAAGGTGAGGCATGCAATCGGTGCGTTGCGCGCCAATATTCTTTCTATACGTGTCGACGTGAAAGACATTTTTCTTTCTACCGATGAAAAGGAAATTGCCTTTGACCTGAACCAGATGGAAATCAGTAAAACCAGCGCCTTTGAGCAGATTGACATACTATATAGCCAGTACCTTGGCCCCCGCGCCGATATCGACTCGGTAAAGCAGTCCTTCGTAAAATGGAACTCAATTCTCCAGGAAACCATCCGGATGTTGAATGCCGGGAAAAAACAGGAGGCCTCCAACCGTACAAAAAGTTTTGGCCTGAGCGGAATTCAGGCAGAGGCAATACTCGTGGCAGTTCAAAAAATTGACGATTTTGCTAAAAATAAAAGCGATGAATTATACACAACTTCCCAGGAATTGAACGATTCGCTGAACAGGCAGTTGATTCTGCTGGTTGCTGCCATCGTCTTGCTCTCGCTTACTATCAGCTATATCCTGCTGCGCAATATCCGTAAGCCGCTGGCCATACTGACCGGTGCCACCAACCGCTTTCATGAGGGCGACATGGCTGCCCGCAGTTCATTCGAATCAAAAAATGAATTTGGCATGTTGTCCGTTTCATTCAATACGCTCGCGGAGAGCATTCAGCGCAATACGGAGTTAAGCGAAAAAGCCTCAAATCTTTCCGGGGTGATGCTGAGCGAAGACGATGCCCGGAAATTCTTTCTTACAACGCTTACGACGTTATCAGAATATACCGGTTCCCAAATGGCGGCTGTTTATCTTTTAAGCGAAGACAAAAAAAGTTACGACCATTTCGAATCCATCGGCATAAACGATAATGCCCGCCAATCGTTTGCCGCCCTGAACTTCGAAGGCGAATTTGGCGTTGTGCTTTCCTCGCGCAAAGTTCAGCACATTAAAACCATACCGGAAGATACGCGGTTTGTTTTTCAAACGGTAAGCGGCAGGTTTATTCCGCACGAAATTATCACCATTCCCATTCTTGCCGGTAACGAAGTGCTGGCTGTTATTTCCCTTGCCAGTGTAAACAGATATGAAAAACAGTCCATTCAATTGATTAACAACATTCTTGATACAGTCAGCGCCCGTGTGGAAGGGATATTGGCCTACCGTAGGATGAAAGAATTACTGGAAAAACTTGCGCATCAGAACAGCGAACTGGAAGCCCAGAAAACCGAACTGTCATCGCAATCGGCTGAGCTTACCGAACAAAACACCGAACTGGTGATCCAGAAAAACCAGTTGAACGAGGCCAGCCGGCTCAAAACAAACTTCCTCTCAAACATGAGCCATGAGTTGCGCACTCCGCTTAATTCGGTGATCGCCCTGTCGGGCGTGCTCAACTGGCGGCTCGCTAAAATGATTCCCGATGAGGAATACAGTTACCTTGAAGTGATTGAATGCAACGGGAAACATCTGCTGAATCTGATCAACGATATTCTCGATATATCACGCATCGAAGCCGGACATGAAGACATTCAGATCACTCAATTTAATGCCGGCAACCTGCTTGCCGACCTGGTCAGCATGATCGAACCTCAGGCAAAACAGAAAAACATTGAACTGCTGTATCACAAAGCAGAGACAAACCTTTCATTGACCAGCGATGCCAATAAATGCAATCATATTTTGCAGAACCTCATTGGCAATGCCGTTAAATTTACCGAAGAAGGAAAAGTAGAGGTAACAGCCCTGCAAAGCGATACTCACATCGTGATAACGGTGACCGACACCGGAATTGGCATTTCAGAAGACCATCTGCCGCATATTTTTAGCGAGTTCCGCCAGGCCGACAGCAGCTCATCCCGTAGGTTTGGCGGTACCGGACTGGGACTTACCATTGCCAAAAAGTACGCCAACCTGCTGGGGGGAACAATTGCTGTTAAAAGTGTTCTTGGAAAAGGATCAGAATTTACACTGACGCTTCCCATGGTTTATGCGCCGGAGAACAGAATTCCGGAAACCAATGCCGTAAACGGTTTCAGGTACACCGAACGACAATCTCCGATGAAAGCCATTTCCGGTGCATCCGAAAAAACCATCTTGCTGGTTGAAGACAGCGAACCGGCCATCATCCAGATAAAAGATTTCCTCGAAGAGAGCGGGTATCATATTCTTGTGGCACGCGATGGCGGCGAAGCGCTGGGGATTATCGCCCATACTATTCCCGACGCCATGATTCTCGACCTGATGATGCCCGGCATCGATGGATTTCAGGTGCTGAAAACCGTTCGTGAAGCTGAACGTACATCGCATATTCCGGTGCTGATCCTCACGGCAAAACAAATCACCAAAGATGAACTCCGGTTTTTAAAACAAAACAACGTGCATCAGCTTATCCAGAAAGGCGATGTGAATCGCGGTGAACTGCTGAACGCGGTGGCAACGATGGTGTTTCCTGAAACGGTTGAAACAGCAAACCCTAAGCGGGTATTGCAATCCTTCAAAGGCAAGCCGGTTGTATTGGCTGTTGAGGACAATCCCGACAACATGATTACCGTTAAAGCGCTTCTTGGGGATGATTTTACTGTGATTGATGCTACGGATGGCTTGAAAGGACTGGAAATGGCCAGAAAACACAAGCCCAACCTCATTCTGATGGATATCAAACTTCCCTTTATGGATGGCATAGAGGCATTCAAAGCAATCCGCAATGACGGCAGATTGCAGCATATCCCGGTTATTGCCTTAACTGCAAGCACCATGATCCAGGACCGGGAAACCATTCTGGCGTATGGTTTTGATGCCTATATTATCAAACCCATCGATGAGAAAATATTTTACAAAACCATAAACGAGGTGCTCTATGGAAAGTAGGAACATCAAAATCCTGGCCATTGACGACAACCAGGATAACCTGACCAGCATAAAGGCATTGATTAAGGATGCGTTTCCTCAAGCAGTTACCCTTATGGCGCTGAACGGAACAAAAGGATTTGAATTGGCAGCGGCTGAAGACCCCGATGTTATCCTGCTCGACATCGTCATGCCCGGTATGGATGGTTTTGAAGTATGTAAAAAACTGAAAGCCGATAATAAGCTCTGCGATATCCCTGTGGTTTTTGTTACCGCCATTAAAGGCGACAAGGAGAACCGCATCCGTGCACTGGAAGCCGGGGCAGAAGCTTTTCTTGCAAAGCCCGTCGAAATAACCGAGCTGACCGCCCAGGTGCGTGCCATGGCGAAAATTAAACATGCCAACATCGCAAAACGTGACGAAAAAGATCGCCTGACCTCATTGGTCGAAGAGCAGACACAGGAGCTGAAAAAAAAGCACATTGCTACACTGAAGCTGCTGGAAGATTTGAAGCTGGAAAACGAAATCCGCAAGAATAGTGAGGCGGCATTAAGTGAAAACGAAGAAAGATATCGCACATTGCTGCTGCATCTCGAAGCCGGCATTGTGGTTCATTCACCGGATACTTCTATTGTAATGAATAATCCCAGGGCATCAGAATTGTTGGGGTTAAGCAACGATCAGATGAAAGGAAAAGCGGCCATCGACCCGGCATGGAAATTTGTTAATGAAAAGAATTCTCCCTTGGTTTTTGAAGATTATCCGGTAAACAGGATTTTAACCACAAAGAAACCGATTCTAAATAAAATCATGGGGATTCACCAACCGAATACAAACGACATTGTTTGGGTAACCGTCAATGGTTATCCGGTAATGAATAATAAGGGAGAAATAGCTGAAATAGTCATCAGTTTTATTGATATTACCAAGCGTAAAAAGGCAGAAGAAGCTTTGATCAAAAGCAGGGAGGTGATGAAAAGTATGGAGAAAGCGGCCCAGATTGGCGGCTGGGAATTCGATGTGGCAACAATGAGTCAAACCTGGACTGACGAAGTATTCCGTATACTTGAAATAGACCTGACAAATGGAGCCCCCGACGTACCCGAAGGAATTGGCTTCATAGCACAGGAGTTCCAACCCATGGCAATGCTTGGCATACAACGCGCCATTGAACATGGCGAGCCTTACAACCAGGAATGGGAAGTTATTACAACAAAAGGCAATAAACGCTGGGTAAATGCGATTGCAACACCGTTCCTGGAAAATGGGAAAACAAAATCTGTCGCCGGTTCTTTTCAGGATATAACCAAGCGTAAGAAAGCCGAAGATGCACTGATCAGGAGTGAAAAAGAATTAAAAAACGTGCAGCAAATTACCCATGTCGGCAGTTGGTATCTGGATGTGGCAACGAATCAGGTTGTATGGACGGAAGAACTATACAAAATGTATGGGTTTGATCCGGCACTTCCTCCACCACCCTATTCCGAACATCAAAAGTTGTTTACCCCTGAAAGTTGGGCGATGTTGTCTTCCTCTTTAGCTAAAACAAGAGAAACCGGAATTCCTTATGAACTTGAGCTTAAAACAGTCAGGAAAGATGGCAGCAATGGATGGATATGGGTACGGGGAGAGACTGTGCTAAATGAAGGTAAAACTGTTGGGCTTTGGGGTGCGGCCCAGGACATTACCGAGCACAAACGGTTGGGAGAATTACTGAGTAAGCAAAACAGTATGTTTACCTCGCTTCTAGAGAACCTGCGGATTGGGGTCTACATGATTGAAGTGCCCTCTGGTAAGCCTCTGTTGGCAAATGAGGCATCATTCAACATACTTGGAAGAGGAATTTTGCCTGAAGCGAACTCCAACACTATTGCAAGAACCTATGATCTATACCTTAGGGGCTCGAATATTCCTTACTCAAACGATGATTTGCCTCTTGTTGTAGCAATGCGTGGGGTGTCGAAATATGTGGACGATATGGATGTTGTCAAACCCGATGGTACGAGAACGGCCCTGGAGGTATTCGGCTCGCCTGTGCGGGATGAAAAAGGGAATATTTGGGCAAGTCTTGTGAGTTTTCAGGACATCACAGCGCGAAAATCAGCCGAAAATGAAATCCGCTTACTGAATGAAACCCTGGAACAACGTGTTGCTGATAGGACCAACCAACTTGCCGCCATCAACAAGGAACTCACATTTCGTTTGAATGAATTAGAACAGTTTTCTTATGTTTCCAACCATGATCTTCGGGAGCCGTTGCACACACTTTCTCAATTTTCACAGCTTTTCACTGAGAAATATACAGGCAAACTTGACGAAGAGGGCGAAAAATACATAGAATTTATCAGCAAGTCGGCAGTGAGAATGAAAATGTTGGTAAAGGATTTATTTGATTATTCAATGTTGGGGAAAGAGAGTATAAAGACCATCGTTGATTGCAATAAAGTTGTCGAAGCAGTTCTGAGTGATTTAGATGATTCGATACAAAAAAATAATGCAAGAATAACTGTTCAGAAACTTCCCATGCTCAAAGGTTATGAAACAGAATTGAAACTGCTGTTCCAAAACCTGGTTGGAAATGCGGTCAAATACCAAAAGCCGGACATGGTTCCAGAAATAAATATTTCTGCCGAAATCCACGAAAAAGATTGGCTCTTTTCCATAAAGGACAATGGCATCGGCATTGATGAAAAATACAAAGACAAGATTTTCATCATCTTCCAGCGATTGCATAACCGAAATGACTACGAGGGAACCGGTATCGGCCTGGCGCATTGTAAGAAAATAGTGGAAATGCATGGGGGTAAGATTTGGGTGGAAACAACGCCCGGTGCAGGAAGTGTTTTTATGTTTACAATTCCAAAATAATAGCCGTTCATGAAGAAAAAATTGAAAAGTGTATTGCTTGTGGACGACAATGATTCAGATAATTTTATCCACAAAAGAGTTATTGAAAGTGGCTGTTTTCTTTACAAGCCATTGACATTGGGAATGCTCGTTGAAATCATGCAAAAGCACTTTCAGGAATATCTGTAAAGCGATGCCATTTTTCTTCCCTTTCCCTTTTTTGTATAATTTTACGCACTCCATATTTCTATTGCGCAAATAAATGAGCTTTTTCAGAAGGAACGAAATATGGTTACCAAGCATATCAGCAATATTTTTTCAGAAGGAGAATTGTACGAACAAAGCAATGTGCATAATTTGCACATTCGTAGTAACGGCCAACCAGTCAATTCTATAACCTCGATGTGATGATTTTGGCGGTTATCGGGTAAAGTCGCAATAATGGCCTGTTGGAAGAAAAAGCCAACGCGGAAAATAAAACTGTAAGGAGAGCCTCGGGAAACTGGGGCTTTTCTTGTTCCAATTGTGGGCCCAAAAAAAACGATATAAGGATTTGTATGTCTGTTTGCATGATTATTTTTGAAATATTCATGCACTTTTGATTTTTGTTCGTATCTTTGCATTGGATTTTATGAAACTATTAAGGCAACATATCAAACCAGGTGAAGTTTATCGCCGTTCCGACCTAGAGTATTATTCTACTGCGGTGGATCGCAATTTGAGCCGATTAACTAAAGATGGTACGCTAAGGAAGCTGGGCCAGGGGCTTTACTATGCACCGAAAAAATCAAAATTCGGCGTGGTTCCGCCCAACGACCATGACCTTGTAGAACGCTTCCTCAAAGACACATCCTTTTTACTTGTTTCACCCAATGCTTACAATTCCCTTGGGCTTGGATTAACCCAGTTATATAATACCACCTGGGTATATAACCACAAACGTCATGGGGAATTCTTGTTGAATGGAAAAAACCTGCTGTTTAAATTGAAATCCGCATTCCCTGCAACACTTAGCAAAGAATTTCTGGTTATTGATTTATTGAACAACCGTGATGAATTAGCAGAGGATCAAGAGCAGATAGTAAAAAACTTTCTGAAAAATGTTGACCGCTTCGAAGCCCTTGAATTGGTAAAGATGGCACAACAGTATGGATCCGGTACAACAAAAAAGTTAGTGAAATCAGTTTTACGTAAAACCCAATTGATTCATGTCTGATTTTCTCCATAACGATACCGAATTCAAGGAACTTATAGCCATTGTTTCCGGGAAACTTGGCATTGATACTGCACTGGTAGAAAAGGACTATTGGATCATGCACTCATTATACGGATTGCAACAACAGGGAATAGAATTTGAGTTAAAAGGCGGCACATCTCTCTCAAAAGGGTATGGGTTAATCCAGCGATTTTCCGAGGATATTGACATTCATATCAGCACGAATTTCGGATTCAACATAGAAGGGAAAGAAGATAAAACAGAAATAAAAGAAGCACGCAAAGCATTCTATGATAAACTGGCGGGTGAAATATCGATTGACGGAATTGTAAAAGTTGAAAGAGATCATGAATTTGATGATCCCGAAAAATATAGAAGCGGAGGCATCAGGCTTTATTATAATTCCTACACCCCGGCATTAGAAGGATTGAAGGAGGGCATTCTCCTGGAAGCAGGATTTGACACAGTTGCGCCCAACCAGCCTATTGATATTTCATCCTGGGTATTGGATTATGTAAAATCATCGGAAGGATCATTTGATTATATAGATAATACTGCCAAAGCGGTATTTTGTTATCATCCGGGATACACATTGGTGGAAAAGCTTCAGACCATTGTCAATAAATTCCGAAAGGAATCAGGGAACATGGAGAAACCTAAGAATTTTTTGCGTCAGTATTATGATGTTTACTGTTTGCTCAAATACTCAGACGTTCAGAAATTCATAGGCACCCCGGAATATAAAGCCCATAAAGCAGCACGCTTTCGTGGTGCCGATAAGGAAATCCCATTAACTGAGCATCCTGCATTACTCTTACCGGATAAAAAGCTACGCAGCACATTTGAGAACCAATACAAGAGATCGTCAAAGCTCTATTACAAAGATCAACCGGATTTTGAGGTGGTTTTGGCAGGTATTCATGAGTATATTCACTTATTATAAAAAGAGCAAATAAAAAGAAGAGGCTGACCCCGAGGTGCAGCCTCTTCTTTTTATTGCTGCGTGTTCCTAAAGAAAATACTGTCCTTTATTATTCATCCCCGCAATTGTACTCTTGCTCTCATGAATTCAACTTTTATAAGGTTGTGGGATGTCCTGGAGATCATGGACTCTTTTGATGGCCAGGGAAAGCCTGCCAGGTTCCAATTGAAATTTGTAACGGCAAACCGGTTGGAAAAAACCGGTGGCGAGATCATTGAGCTGAAAGATGCTTGCAAATGCTCGGTAAGAACAACAAAGGGTAAGGAAGTTTTTGCATCAAAGAAGAACTTTCCTGCCAATGACCAGGTTTCCAAAGATCCCAACCATTGGGTCAATTCAACCAGGAATATCCTTTTACCCAACGGACAGAAGCGAAAATTGCATATCCGGCTGATCATCGAATTCAATAATAAGAAAGTCTGCTATTGATGAAACAAAAGATCGTTTACGAAAACGGAATCGCATTCTTACCGGGAGCCAAAGCCGTGGCCACATCTTATAAAAAAACAGAGGATGCAGCCACCGAGAAGGTCGTGATCCCAAAGGATTACAGTTCCTGGCCTTGGTCCCCCTGGGGTGATGACAATTTGTTTCCTCAGAATGTACTAACTGACCTGGAAAAGAATTCGATTGCACTCCGGGCATTGGAAAAACGAAAGACCGTCCATTATGGCCGTGGTATTCTGGCTTATCGGGATAAAGGCAATGATAACCTGGGAGCGCCAATCCGTGAGCTGGTCACTGATCCGGAGATTGTCGAGTTTCTTCGCATCAACCGGTTGAATTTTCAATGGATTGACCTGATCGGCAGCCTGGAAATATTTGCAAACGGATGGGTGGAATTCATCCTGAACAAGGGAAAAGATAAGATCAACAAGGTTTTCGTGAAAGACCCGGCCTATTGCCGCAATGCAAAGATGGACAGTGACCATCCATCACGGATTCCTTACCTTTTCTTTTCTGCCCAGAGGGATCTTTCTCCGAATGAAGCCGACGGGTCATTGGTTAAAATTCCGATGTATGATCCGGCAAATTATGACGGGAACCGATACAGGGATCCGCAGTTTGCCTACCCGGTTTTTTACCGGTCGTTCAATAAATCCTATTACCATCTTTCGGTTTGGAACGGTATTCGGCAAAGCGGATGGCTCAGCATTGCCAACAAGGTGCCTCAGCTCAAGCAGGCTATCATGAAAAACCAGATGACCATCAAGTATCACATAGAGATACCCGATGATTATTTCATGAACCGGTATCCTTCGCCTGATTACACTCGGGAACAGCGTGAGTCGGCAAGAACGAAGGTTCTTTCGGAAATGAACGATTTCCTGTCAGATGTCGAGAATACCGGAAAAGCCTTTCTCACCTTCACATTTTTCAACAAGTTCAAAGGTGAATACCTTGCCGGATGGAAGATCAACGTGATTGACAACAAGCTCAAAGATGATGCTTATCTGCCGGATTCGCAGGCAGCAAATTCAGAGATATTATTTGCCATCGGGGTCGATCCCTGCCTGGTGGGTTCAGGACTTCCCGGAGGCAACCTGGGGGCAGGAAGCGGTTCGGACAAACGGGAAGCTTTCTGGCAACTCAATGCCGAGATGGGTATTTACCGGCAGATTAGTCTGGAACCCCTTTATTTCATCCGTGATTTCAACAAATGGTCTCCGGATATTGAGTTTGATTACGTGACCGTTGACACCTCTCAAACGATGCAGGACCATCCGACGAAGATTGATAAACGCATCGACAAGAATATCGCATGACAAGACTGATAGACAATCTTTCACAGGTTTTGACCGCTGCATCCATTAATGTCAGCAACTCGATCGAAAACTGGTTTCCGTATATTGATGAAGCCCAGGAAACATTCATCAAACCAGTGCTTGGCAATGTTCTTTATGATCAACTGCAAGACCTGATGGCCATCGATCCGGTTCCTCCGAATGATGGAACCACCCCGGAAAACCTTGCTGATCTACTCTCAATGATCCGCAAGCCACTGGCACTTTATGCCTTGTGGCTTGGCGCCGATGAATTCGGCGTGAGCATTTCATCCCAGGGTATCCAGGTCATTGAATCACCAACACACAAAACAGCACCTCAATATCGGGTGCAGAACCTCAAAGAAAATTGGATTCGTAGGGCAAACACTTCGCTGGATCTTGTGCTGAAATTCCTTGATGAACACAAGGCAGATTACCCCGGATATGATCCCCAGGATGCCGACCTGTTTATCCGTGGTACCCTTGAGTTCAACAGTGAGGTGGATATACGCGAGAGCAGACGGGTTTTCGTATGCCTCAAACCGATCATCCGCTCTGTGGAAAAGAAGTATATACGACCTACACTTTCTGCGGAATTGTTCTACGAGCTTAAAAATGCCTGGAAATCCGATGATGATTTGGTCACGGCGCAATTGGTTCTCATGGACTTGATCCGTCCCGCACTGGCGCATCTTACCATGGCCAGGGCACTGATGGAAATCTCCATTGACATTCTCGACTGGGGAATTTTCGATACTGCCGGCAACACGTTTGCCAACGTATCTTCAAAGCAGGCTTCCAACAAAGAACGTATCTCCATGATGGCCGAAGCCAATCAAAAAGATGGAGAATCAGAATTGAAAGCACTGCAGCAGTTCCTTGATGAAACTGCCAGTGAGGATGTTTACCCGGCTTATTTTCATTCAAACCGGTATGCCGGTAAAGTAAAAGCAGAGACACGCAACGAATTCATAAACAAATCCGATAACTCATTTTTCCTTGCATGAAGCCACTTGATTTTATCCTCCAGGATGTCTTTGACTTCATAAAGATCATTGCAATTCCGGTGATCGGGTTTTTCCTATACCAATTCTACATAGGTGTAACCTCACTGAAGAAATCGGTTGATAAGCTCATTGTCCAGATGCAGTGTCGTGAAACTTACTGCACTGAGAAGCATAAGGAAATCGGCGAACACTTGTGCCGGCATGATACCGGCATTGATGAAATGAAAATCACCCTGGGCGATCATGGCGAAAGGATTTCAAAGGTAGAAGGTCAATTATCAAAATAAGAAGAACTTTTGCCATGAACCAAATTGAAATCGATGGTAAGACATATTTCACGCCTTCCGACTGGAATGAGCTGACAAAAAAACAGGTTTTATTTGTCAGCCGTCTGTTTCAGGGACAGCTCAGTATAGTGGATTTTAAACTTCGAGCGCTGTTTGATTTCCTTTCTGTCAAGCCTAAAGACATCAAACGAATCACTCCGGAGGATGCATATTTCCTTTGTGAATCGCTTGATTTCCTTTTTAAGGAAGTCTCCTTAACCAAAAATCTTATACCTGTAATACGTACCGGCAAAAGAAAATACCTTGGCCCGGCGGATGCCATGATGAACTGCACCTTTGGGGAATTTACGATGGCAAATTCCCTGCTTGATTCTTTTTCAAGAACCAAGGAGCAAAAGTACCTCGATGAAATGGTGGCAGTTTTATACCGGCCAAGGAAATGGTTTTGGTTCATCCGTAAGACTTTTACCGATAATCAGGACCCCCGGAAAAGATTTGTAAACCGGACGTTGAAGAAACGGTGCCTGAGAATATCCCAGTTGGATTACGAGGCCAAGTACTCCGTTTTCCTATTCTTTTCCGGTGTTTTAAATTCGCTGCCCCTGTTGTATCCTTACGTTTATCAAAAACAGGGTGATATCGGTAGTGAAGATAATGGTTGGGCTTCGCTGATCATCTCCCTGGCCGATGGCAAAACCGATGATAAAAGCCTTGAAACGGTAATGAATTCGAACATTTATAACGTATTCATCGGGTTAAACAAGAAGTCTAAAGAGTATCACGAGTATATGAGTAAGATCGAATCCTATGACCGACATTAATAGTTACGTTGAGTATTTCCGCACAATTGCCAGTGAACACAAGGAAATCAATGATTTCTACATGATGGACATCAACGAGCCGCTTGCAGCCCTGCGGTCAAATATCAAATACCCTGCACTGATCCTTACAAGCCTTTCCGGGAACTTTGAAGCTTCGAACTTTGACAACGTCTTGGATTCTATCAATGGCGGGTTCCTGATCATTGGCCACCTCGATCGAATTGATGATTTTTCCGGTGAAATGCAGCTTGTTTCAAAGATGAAGCAGATCGGAACCGATATCATTGCCAGGATGCTTCGCGATTATCTGGAATGCGAACTGCTTGCTCTGAAAGCCATTCCGGGGTTCGATGTCAACACTATGAGTTATGAGATGCTTGGGCCGGTGTTTGATAATGATTATGGGGTAATGTACACTTTCAAACTCCAGGATTGCCTTGATTTAGAGTTTTACCCTTCCAAATGGGAAATATCATAAGCCTTTCCCAGCGTGAAATCAATCTTTGCTCAAGTCAAAAATTAATATCTTTTGAAAGGTAGGATAATAGAGACCTGTTCTTGGTTTTATGCCTTATATTTGTATTTGGTTTGATTTTGAATAACACTACAAACTCATTTATCGTTCTTAAACATATTCAAAATATTGCGTTGCTAATATTTTTCTTATAGAAAACCGCCAATTTTTTAAAATGCAGAGAAATAGTTTTAGTGGACGCACCCAATGGGTGTGTTCCTTTTGCTATTTCAGTTGCATTTGGGTGCTTGGCGGTACCTCTATAAGCTGAACATGGGCGAAGGTTCATGCCCTTTTTTTTGTTCACTGGGAGTACATTCTATCTTGATTACCCAAATATTAGTTGTTAAGTCGCAAGTATTATAGTCCACAGTCAAGATTTCACATCCAAATCTTTGGTTTATTGCTTACCTTTACCATACGTTACCATAAAAAGCAGCGTTTATATCGCAATCCTTTCCCCATGAATACCAGGAAACAAAAATCAAAAAAATCTGCAAATGGCTCATTATCAGCAATATCCCCCCCCCCCCCCCCCCCCCAAAAAAAAAAAAAAAAAAAATATCCCCCCCTCCCCCCCCCGCCCCCCCCCCCGGGGGCGCGGACAATGTGGAAGTTTTTTTTTATAAACCCCCCAAAAAAAAAAGGGGGGCGTGTGG
>Ga0114951_10003461_pt1 | contig 16312 bp, 14 predicted proteins | sample AM7aDNAmetaG_FD_88677 | JGI IMG/M metagenome (GOLD analysis project Ga0114951, IMG submission 88677) | Freshwater microbial communities from Finland to study Microbial Dark Matter (Phase II) - AM7a DNA metaG | ecosystem: Environmental > Aquatic > Freshwater > Lake | place: Finland: Lake Alinen...
CCATAGACGCGGTCAAAGCGTCCGGCGACCTGATTGAAGAAAACCTGCGCCTGTTCTTTGCGGCGGGCGAGGACGCGCTTGAGATTGATCTGGTCGCCGCTGTGTTCGGCGAGTTCCTTCGCGCCGCGGATGGCGAGCTGGATGAATTCGCTGGCGACGGAATCCGCCTGCGGATTGAGTTTGTAAAACGTGCGCTTGCCCTCGCGCCGCGACTTCACCAGCGCGCAGTCAGCCAGCAAGCCGAGGTGCGTGGAGATGCGCGACTGCCCGAGCCGTGTCACCTCCTGGAGTTCGTTGACGGAGAGTTCGTCTTTTTCCAGCAGCGCGACGATGCGCAGCCGCGTCTGGTCGGACAAGGCCCGCAGAGATTTCAAGGTTGAGGTCATGATTATTTCCGTGCAGCCAATTTTTTCTGAAATTCCATTTGACGCACTTCAAAAAAGATATATCATCCTATCCAGATACGTCAATATGTTGTTGGCGTGAAACCAAAAATACTACATGAGCAACCGTTACATCTTTTCTTCCGAATCCGTCGGCGAAGGCCATCCGGACAAAGTCGCTGACACCATTTCCGACGCCGTGCTGGACGCCTGCCTGGCGCAGGACAAGTTCAGCCGGGTTGCCTGCGAGACTTACGTCAAGTCGAACATCGCCATCATCGGCGGCGAGATCACCACGAAAGCCAAGCTCGACTTCGTGGCCATCGCCCGTAAAGCCATCCGCGAAATCGGCTACGTCAACGACGACGATGTGTTTCATGCGGATAAAGTGTTTGTCAACGTCATCGTGACGCAGCAGTCGCCTGACATCGCGCAGGGCGTGGACGCCAAGAAGGCCAAAGGCAAAAAGACCGCGAAGCAGGGCGCGGGCGATCAGGGCTTGATGTTCGGTTACGCGTGCAACGAAACCCGCGAACTCATGCCGGCGCCGATCATGTTCGCGCATCGTCTCGGCCGCGAGCTCACCCGCATTCGCAAAGCCGGCGGCGCGGCGTGGCTGCGTCCGGACGCGAAGTCGCAGGTTTCCGTCGTTTATGAAAACGACAAGCCCGTCGCCATCTCGAACGTCGTCATCTCCACGCAACACGCGGCGGATGTCGAGCACGCCGAGATCGAACGCTTCTGCATCGAGAACGTCATCAAGAAAGTTCTCCCGAAAAATCTGCTCACGCCGAAAACGGAGTTTCTCATCAACCCCACCGGCCGTTTCGTCGTCGGCGGACCGCAGGGCGACACCGGCTTGACCGGCCGCAAGATCATCGTGGACACCTACGGCGGCATGGGCCGCCACGGTGGCGGCGCGTTCTCCGGCAAGGATCCGACGAAGGTGGACCGCAGCGCCGCTTACATGGGCCGCTGGGTCGCGAAGAATATTGTTGCGGCAGGCCTCGCCACGCGTTGCGAACTCCAGTTCGCCTACGCCATCGGCCATCCTGACCCCGTCAGCATACACGTCGAGACATTCGGCACGAACACGGTGGACAACGACCGCATCATCAAAGCCGTCAACAAAGTGTTCAGCTTCCAGCCGTCGGACATCATTGACCAACTCAACCTGCGCCGCCCGATTTACGGCAAGACCACCAACTACGGTCATTTCGGCAAGAGCGACAAGGACCTCACCTGGGAAGCGACCGACAAAGTCGCCGCCCTCAAGAAAGCACTTTAACCAATCAACGAATAAATAATATGGCCAAAATCAAATTGTCTCCTCCGCGCCGCACCGTTCTCAAATTAAACGGCAACGGCAAAGCCAGTGCCGCGCTGGCTGAAGTCAGCGCAACCTTCGCCCAATACGCCGCACAGACGCCGGCGGGCAAGGACTACATCGTCCGCGATTTCTCGCTCGCCGAATGGGGCCGCAAGGAAATCGCCATCGCCGAGCACGAAATGCCCGGCCTGATGTCCGTGCGCCAGAAATACGCGAAGGCCAAACCGCTCAAGGGCGTGCGCATCACCGGTTCGTTGCACATGACGATCCAGACGGCGGTGTTGATCGAAACACTCGTGGCGCTCGGTGCCAATGTTCGCTGGGCTTCCTGCAATATTTTCTCCACGCAGGATCACGCCGCGTCCGCCATCGCGGCGACCGGCACGCCGGTGTTCGCCTGGAAGGGCGAGACGCTTGAGGAATATTGGGAGCTCACGCTCAAGGCGATTTTGTTCCCCGGCGACAAAGGCCCGGAACTCGTCGTGGACGACGGCGGCGACGTGACCCTGCTCATTCACAAAGGCTACGAACTCGAAAACGGTTCCAAGTGGGCCTTCGAATCCGCCAAGGGTGACAGCCATGAAGTTTCCGTGATCAAAGCCCTCCTGCGCCGTCTCGCGACCGAGAAGCCCGGCCTCTGGACGAAGATCGTGAAAGACTGGAAGGGCGTTTCCGAAGAGACGACCACCGGCGTGCATCGTCTCTATCAGATGAAGGAAGCGGGCAAGTTGCTCGTGCCCGCCATCAACGTGAACGACTCCGTCACGAAATCGAAGTTTGACAATCTCTACGGCTGCCGTGAATCGCTCGCGGACGGCATCAAGCGCGCCACCGACGTCATGCTCGCCGGCAAGGTTGCCATCGTCTGCGGTTACGGCGATGTCGGCAAAGGTTGCGCTCATTCGCTACGCGCTTACGGTTCCCGCGTCATCGTCACCGAGATTGATCCAATCAACGCGCTGCAAGCCGCGATGGAAGGCTTCGAAGTCAACACGATTGAAAGCACGCTTGGCGTCGGCGACATCTACGTCACCACGACCGGCAATTGCGACATCATCACCGTGCAGCACATGCTGGCCATGAAAGATCAGGCCATCGTCTGCAACATCGGCCATTTCGACAACGAGATCCAGGTGGACGCGCTCAAGAAGGTCAAGGGCGTGCGCATCGAAAACATCAAGCCGCAATACGACCGCTACCACATTCCCGGCAACAAGAGCATCTATATGCTCGCTGAAGGCCGTTTGGTGAACCTCGGCTGTGCCACCGGCCATCCGTCGTTCGTCATGTCCAACTCGTTCACCAACCAGACGCTCGCGCAACTGGATCTCTGGGCGAACAAGGACAAATACGAGAAGTCGGTTTACCGCCTGTCCAAGAAGCTCGACGAAGAAGTCGCGCGTTTGCACCTGGAAAAAATCGGTGTGGTGCTGACCAAGCTGACCAAGGCGCAGGCTGAATATCTCCATGTGCCGGTGGACGGCCCGTATAAGCCGGAACATTATCGCTACTAATCGGATTCAAATCTGAAACACGAAAGGCGAACGGGCAACCGTTCGCCTTTTGCTCTGTCACGATGTCGCGCTGGATACGGAGCGCGGGCTTCAGCCCGCTTCAGCGCACGCAGGGACGGAGACGCTGGAACTTTTTTGCGGGCTAGTGTGCGTGAGTTGAAGCGGCGTGAACGCCGCACTCCGCCGGTGCGGAGCGGCAGCGGAAGGTTGAATCACGAATCGCTCGAAACCATCCCAGCGCCGTAGGCGCGGAATCTTTGTAGCACACGAATCCAGATGAGGCCAAAGCTCCGTAGGAGCGGCATAGCCCAAACGATGTCGCTCCTACGGAGCTGATGAATCTTTGACGGAGCAGTTCTACAAATATGCCGCACCTATGGCGCTGCACGGCCGCACTCCGCCACCGGATTGCACCGCGCGAAACTATTTTACCTTTTCGACCACGAGCATTTCCACCGGCTCGCGGCTGGGCACGAGTTCGAGGCCAAGTTGGTTGAGTAAAGCTGGGCGAAAGTCTTCAATATGGTGGTCGCTCCATTCCATGGGAAACGTGTCCATATTTAATTTGAGTGATATGTCGAAATGGCCAGAAATGCCTGTCCGATCAATCACTGGAGTGGCCAAATATATTTCCAAGAATCTAGCAAGATCAGCCATCGTCATATCGTTCCACTCAAATTTTGAAGTCCCGTTTGCCATGCTCCAACCCCCTTTGTTTGGCGTGCCGCCGTGCAGTTTTAGACCTTGGGCATTACGATTTGCTGTTTGAAGCAAGAAAACGTTCGTCTCTCGAATTTCAACTTTTTGAACCAAGCCAAATTGTTCTTCAAGTTTCATTTGCAACGCCTGACTGGAACCAGTTGGTAGGTTGACAATGTAATCGTAATAATTTGTCGGGAAGTTGTCTGGATAAATGTGACGTTCAGGCAATAAGTCCGTTGTGTTTGCGTTATCTGAAATCCATTTTAATGTCCTGTTGACACCTACCATTTTCTGATCCAAAACACCTCCGCTATAAGCCCAACCTTTTGATTGGGGAAATTTAGTAGGTAGTATTTCCACCAATGGTGGAGTTTCGTTCAATATGCTTACGATATTTGTGTTTAAGAATTCAGTTTCCCATGCACTGGCTCTGTGTTCATGTATTTCTTTGATCGTCACTATCGCCATCCCCGTCGCCAGCAACGCACCTAGGCCGACTGCAGCCGCCATTTTCGCTTTTGTCCATGCCATAACTTTCAATGCTCCTTTGATGAGGGTTAATGTTGAACCACTGACCACCGTGCCTTTCGCCGCCGCCGCCGTGACCGCCGCCGCCAAACCCAGCGGCGCGGCTTGCACGGAGTTTGCGGAAATCGCCGCCGTTAAAACCGTGGCCGTGAGCGTCACGCCTCGTTTGGTGAAGAAGCCGCGCAGCTTTTCCACCGCGCGGGTCACGCGCTTCTTGGCCGCGTCCTCACTCGCGCCCATTGCTGCACCGACTTCGCCCAGGCTCTTGCCATCGAAATACCGCAGCACGATGGCGTGGCGATCCGCCGCGCTCAACCTGGCCAGCGCGTCGTCGAGAAGCGGCGCGATATGCGGCCAGGTTTCGTCGTCATTCTTATTCAAGGCGGTTTGCATGTGGGCCTCCTGTTCGCGGTGGGTGCGGCGGATTTCGCTGCGGATGAAGGTCACCGCCGTCAGCCGCGCGGTTTCATACAGCCAGCCGGACAGCACGGCGTGCTGGGACAATTTATTGGCTTTGCGGGTCAAAATAACGAAGACGGCCTGCGTGATTTCCTCGGCGGCGTGGGCGTTGCGCGTGTGGCGCAGCGCGACGGAATAGACCTTGTCCACATGGCGCGCGACGAGCGCGGCAAAGGCGGCCTCGGAGTTTTGCTCTGCGTATTGCCGCAGTAGATCGTTGTCATCCAGTTCGTGCATCTACAAGTAAATGCCGCCAAACGCGCAAAGGGGACAGTTTATTTTTTCAATTGCAGCCGCGGCGTATCGGAAAATCGCCGCCAATATTGCCGCGCTCTGCCGAGTCGCAGCTACTAAAACTCAAAAGGCGGATGGGCAAGCATTTGCCTGTTTTCATTCGCCATTCGGCAGGGAGTCGCACGCCGCTGGATTGCGGTGTGAATCGCGCTTCCATCCTCCATCCACTATCCGTTATTCTCGCGGCATGAATTGCATCGTCACCGCCGGCCCGACTTACGAACCGCTCGACGACGTGCGCCGGCTCACGAATTTTTCCACGGGCCGGCTTGGCACGGAACTGGCCAATTTTCTCGCGGCGCGCGGCCATCAGGTCACGCTGCTCATCGGCGAGTCGGCGACTTATGCCGGCGAACGCCGGGCGCAATCGGTCAAAGCCTTTTCCACCACGGCGGATTTGCGGGCGAAGCTGAAAGCATTCTCCGGCAAAAAAGTGGGCGCCATCTTCCACGCGGCGGCGGTGAGTGATTTCGGGTTCGGCAAAATCTTCGCCCAGAACGACGCCGGCGAATTCGTGGCGCTCAAGGCGTCCAAAAAGATCTCCACGCGAGCGGGGGAGATGCTCGTGGAACTGGTGCCGACGCCGAAGATCATCGCGGAGCTGCGCGGCTGGTTTCCCAAAACGGAAATTGTCGGCTGGAAGTTTGAGGCGAATGGCCGGCGCGCGGATGCGCTGCGCGCCGCCAAAAAACAGATCGCCGACTGCGCGACGGATTTCTGCGTGGCCAACGGCCCGGCCTACGGCAAAGGGTTCAGCCTGGTTTCCGCGGGTGGACAGAAGCATTTTGCCGGCGCGCAGAAATTGTTCGCTGCGCTGGAAAACGGGATTGGTGGATAAATGGATTTATGGATAATTGGGCGGCGGACATTTAAACATGCATCCAACAATCCTGGTATCCGCCTTGGTTCACGCCTCGAAATTTTTCAATTCGCGCAGCCCCAGTTTCAGCGGCAGCCAGCCGATCATAAACGAGAGGAGCACAAACGCGATGACGCTTTCCAGCGCCCAGCTGGCGCGATCATGCAGGCCGGTGGTGCCGAAGCCGAGTATCAGCACGGACGCGAGGATGTAGAGGAAGCTCAGCACCAGGCAGAGCGTGCCGCCGAAGCCGCTGACGATCTTGCTGGGGTTCGCCTCCTTCAGGTTCGGATACAGCACGCCGAGGCCGACGGCGAGGCCGTTGAGCGCGAAGGTCATCACCGCCACGACCGCGCCGAAAAACGCCACGCGGTCCCACGTCATTTTCAGCAGCCAGCAGGAGAGCGTGATCAGGCCGAGCGTCACGGCCAGCGACAGCGCGCTCATCAGCCAGTATTTGATTTTTACCACGCGCTCCAGTCCCATCGGTGACATGCCGATGATCCACAGCCGCCGGCCTTCCAGGGAGAATTGCGGGAACACAAACCGCGTCGTGACCGTGGCGAGATTCAACGAACATGCGCCCAGATTGAGATACGCGACGAGGTTGATCCAGAACGGGCTGGTGAGTTGGTGCGTGAAGTTGCGCAGGTTGATGATGTAAACACCGAGCAGGCCGAAGAGCATCACGGTCTGGCCCCATTGCGTGGTGTCGCGCCAGAACATCCGCAGGTCTTTGACGGCGAGGGCGAGGGTGGCGCGGTCGAACCAGGAAAATTTTGCGGCGATTTTTTCGAGGGTGCCCGGGACCGGCCGGCCGGGTTTCGGCGCGCTCGGAAATTTCAACCGGAAGCTGACGGTCCCCCGGCTTTGCACGGCGGAGGCGGTGTTGTAAAATAAATTTCCCAGGCGCGTGAACGCGAGCCCGCCGAAAAACAGCGTGTGGCTCAAGAGCACCAGGGCGAAAAAGGTCGCCCCGCGGAAAACACCCTCCGCCCATTGCAGCACCGCCGACGAGAGCCAGTAGCTCGGCAGAAACGGCAGCATGGTGAAGCGCGTCTTGGCGAGCAGCTGGTCGAGCGCCTCGAGCGTTCGCTTGTCGAGCAGGTCGTCCGTGGCCGGGTTCGCCTTCCACCAGAAGGTCACCAGCGCGAGCAGCCCGATGGCCGTCAGCAGGATCCCGACCTGAAAAATGCGCCGGTCCAAAAACCGCCCCACCAGGATGGCCAGCCACGCGCCGAGTATGCCCGGCAGCATGATGAACAGCCCGATCAGCACCAGGGTCACCACATAAAAGTGCCAGGGCACGCCGCGCACCAGACCGAACGCCCCGAGCAGCGGCGCGATCAAAAACAAGAACGCCCATGACGCCAGCAGCGTGGACTCGATGAATTTCCAGTTGAAGATCGTCTGGGTCGAAACCGGCAGCGTCATCAGAAAGGCGGTCTCCCGGTTGCGGAAGAGGTTTGTGTAGCCGATGACGAGATTGCTCAGCAGCAGCAGCCCGAACAGGAACGCAAACAGCACGAACAAGAGCCGCTCCGTCAACACGGCGCCAAGGCCGGGGAATTTGGCGATGAACTTCAGCGAGTAGTAAAACAGCCAGAAGGACAGCACCAGATAACCGACGACGAACGTGCTGATAATGCCGGTGAGCAGCCGCGACTGGTCGCGCACGGCCAGCAGCCGCCGCCAGCTGTTCGTCGCATTGACGCGCAGCAGCAGGAGCAGCGGGGAGGTTTTGAGCTGGCTGAACAGTTCCGGCACACGCAAAACGTAGCGCGAGGATTGACAGGATGCAACGCTGGCGGACGCCAAACTCCTGAAGCCAGCCATGGCTTCACACCTCATTTTTCCGTTTCCCCGGCGACATCATCAAGCGGAGGACGCAATTTCCTTCGAAAGTTGCCACGACAAGATGCTTTGTAAATTTTCCAAACGGGAAAGTAAGCTTGGAACACCTGAAACTCGTGGCACGGGAAAATTCCGGGCGCTCATTCCAGTGGATTTCTTGCAAAGGCAAACTCCGCCACGATTTTCCCGCCAATCAAATGTTCCAGGATGATGCGCTCCAACACGGCGGGATCACAGGAGTGATACCAGACCCCTTCGGGATAAACCACCGCCACCGGCCCGCGCACGCACACGCGGAGGCAGTTCGCCTTGGTGCGGTAAACCAGCGGCTGCGCGCCGACAAGGTTCAGTTCCTTCAGCCGCCGCTTCAAAAACTCCCACGCGGCAAGGCTAGTTTCACGGGTGCAGCATTTCGGGTCCGTCGCGTCGGCGCACAGGAAAATGTGCCGGCGGTATTTTTCGAGGCCGAGCGCGGCCACGGCGGTTTGCAGTTCGTCGTTCATTGTTCACCGCGAAATACACGAAACCAGCGAAAGGGAAAGCAAATGTTTAATGCCAGAAGGTCAGCCCGATCACCCCCGCCACCGCGATGAGCGCGCCGACCAGCGAACGGAGGCCGATTTTCTCCCCATCCACGATCCGCGTCATCGGCAGCAAAATGATGGGGGTCAGCGCGACGATGGCGGTGACGATGGCCGCCGGTGTTTTTTCAATCGCCCACTGGAAGCAGCTCATGCCAAGCGTCTGGCCGGCAAGGCTGTTGCCCAGAACCCACGGCCAGATGCGCCGCCATTTTTCGCGAGAGACCTGCCGGGTTTTTTCTTCAAACACCCCGCCATGCGCGTGGGCGGAACGCCATTTGACCACGAGCAAAATGACGGCCGGAAGCAGGACGCCGCCCAGCACGCGCTGGTAACCCGTCGTGCCCGGGTCGGGATATTGCCCCGCCGCGTGCGCGACCGCAAAGGCCTTCCGGCTCATCACCGTGCCGAGCGCGCCGCAAACCGCGGCGAAGAAGCAGAACGAAACCCCGAACCCCAAATCACGCGCGGAAATTTTCAGATGGTCTCCGGGCGCGAGCGCGACGGCGACCCCGGCCAGGATCACGGCGATGCAGATGATTTCCGGCAGATTCAACCTGGTGCCGAGCCAGAGCCACTCGATCAACGCGGCGAACGGCGGCGTCAAGCATTGCACCAGCAGCACGGTGCGGCGGCTGCCGAGCCGGGGCAGCGCCTGAAAATAGCCGGTGTCGCCGAGGCCGACGCCGAGAAAACCGCTCAGGAGAAAAAGAGGAAAGGCGTCGCCCGCCAGCCCGGTGCCGAAGGTATTCGCCCAGAGCCCCAGGAAAAAAGCCGCCAGGCAGACGCGCCAGAGGTTCGCCTCCGACCCGCCGATTTGTTTTGAGGAGCGGTAGCCGCAAATCGCCGACACGGCGAGCAGCAGCGTGGTGAAAAGCGCGGCGAGCATCAGGAGAAGGTGCGGATGGTTTCGGCGCGCGTGACGAGCCATTGGCCGTCAATTTTCTTCAGCGTGAACTTGATCTCCTGGACGTTCAGGTCGCTGCTCGACTGCATCCGCGCGGTGAGATCGGCCACGGCGGATTCTTTATCCGGGGCGAGCGTGACCACCACATCCACAAATTCAACCTTCAGCGTGCCGCCGAATGCCGCCCGCGCGGCCAGATCGGACTGCGCGATTTCTTCGCGGCTCTCAAACGTGTGCTCGACGTTGGCCGGGGCGGCGAGTTTCACCTGCAACGTGGGGCTGCAAAACCCGGCCAGCTTTTGCGCGCCGCCCAGCGCGGCGAGCGGGCTTTCACTCGCGTTGAAGGAAGCGAGCCGGGCGATTTCGGCCAGCCGGCGGCGGATGACTTTTTCCGGGCCGGGAAAAAGCACGGTCCAAAGCCAGACGCCGGCGGCCGCGACGACCGCCAGCAGGATGAGCCGGAAAAGAATTTTCATGCGGTCATAACAACACCTTGCCGACGACGTAGATTCGTTTTTTCACGCCATGTTCGTGATCTTCCGGCGGCATGGAACGGTTGTCGCCCACAAAATAATATTCATCGAAGGCCAGCGTGACCGGCGGACTGTTCCAGTCACACGCGAGATTTTCTTCGTAGGGCTCCTCGAGCATTTTCCCGTTGATGAGGACGCGCCCGTCCACAAAGGCGACGGTTTCGCCGGGCAGGCCGATGATGCGTTTCATGAACAGCACATGCGGGCCGGTGAGCCGGATGGAGACGACGTCGCCGCGCTGCGGTTCGTGCCGGAGATAGGCCAGACGGTTGACCAGGTTCAAGGAGCCGTTCGGATACGCCGGCAACATGCTGATGCCCGCGATGCGGATCGGCAACAAGACAAAGCCGAAAACCACCCCGCTCACCGCCACCAAAACGGCGATGCGGATCAGCGTCCACTTCGGATTTCTTCCAAACAGCAAGGTGCGCATTTGAGCCGGTAATCTTTAGGGTTGATCCAGGGCGGGATTGAGACAGGTCAACGGCCCGGCACGAGGCTGGCTACAGCCCTTCGTAATATTCCTCCGACCCGGTTTCCGCGGCACCTTCGACCTTCAGCCCCTTTTCCTCCAGAATTTTGGCGATATCGGGCGACACCCAGCGGGTGGCCTTGTTTCTAGCCGCCACCGGCTTGATGCGATAGCGACCGAACGCATCAGTGTCCAAAACTCCGCGCTCCTGCATCCGCAGCAGCAGCGGCTTGGCCCAGTCGGCATTTTTATGGAATTTCTGCTTGCCGCCCGCGCGCCGGGAAATTTCCTTGTAGCTCACAAACTCCGAGCCCCAGGTTTTCAAAAAATGAAAAATTTCGCGCTCTTCGGAATCCATGGCATCAGGCTGGCAAAGTGTGGCGTTGAAGTCGAATCATTATGCGCCCCGTCACTTCAGCTTGGCGACGATGAACTGCTCCAGTTTCACGGCGTCGGCATTGAACAAACGGATGCCCTCGGAGGTTTTTTCCGTGGCCATCGCATTTTCGTTGAAGAGCCAGCGGAACGTTTTTTCGTCCGATGGAATTTTCTCGAGCTGGCTGTCACGCGCGAGTTCGGGACTCAGCTTGCGGGTCAGCGGCGCCGTGCTTTTTTGCAACTCGCCGAGCAGTTGCGGACTGATGGTCAACAGGTCGCAGCCGGCCAGCTCCTGGATTTCACCCACGTTGCGGAAGCTCGCGCCCATGACCTGGGTCGTGTAGCCGAACTTTTTGTAGTAGGAATAAATCTCCTTCACCGACAGCACGCCGGGATCCTCGGCCGGCGCGAATTCTTTTTTCTCCTTCGCCTTATACCAGTCCATGATGCGCCCGACGAACGGCGAGATGAGCCGCACCTTCGCCTCGGCGCAGGCGACGGCCTGGGCGAGCGAGAACAGCAGCGTGAGATTGCAGTTGATGCCGTCGCGCTGAAGGATCTCCGCGGCGCGGATGCCTTCCCAGGTCGAGGCGATCTTGATGAGGATGCGTTCCCGCGCGATGCCCTGCCCTTTGTAAAGTTCGATGAAGCGCCGGCCCTTGGCGACGAGGGCGTCGGTGTCGAACGACATGTTCGCATCCGTTTCCGTCGAAACCCGGCCCGGAACAATCTTCAAAATCTCGGCGCCGAACAAGACCAGCAAGTCATCCATGACCAGCGGTAACAGGTCCTTGCCGCTGGCCTTGGCCTTGTTGTCGGCAATGGCCTTGTCCACGAGGAACTGATACTCCGGCATCTGCGCCGCCTTGAAGATGAGCGACGGATTGGTGGTGGCATCCTGCGGCGCGAATTGTTTGATCGTCGCAAAGTCGCCGCTGTCGGCGACAACGGTCGTGAACTGTTTGAGTTGGTCAAGTTGGGTGCTCATAAATATTGAATGAAATTTGCCTGCCCCAAAATACGCAGACGCTACGCGTTGGCAATTCCTTTAATCGAAGATCCTCCCGGGAACATTCATGGAAATAGCTTTGTTCTCGTGACCGCGGATAAGGCTTGATTCGCGGCCCGGGTCTTGACAGGGTTTTGCTATGCCTCCTAAAAGCAATGCCGTCTATGCTTTTTCATGCCGCATCTTTGTTTCTCCAGTCCTTAACCCATGTCCACAGTCCATGAACCCCGAGCCGAAAGGAAATATATGAAAACCAGTTCCCCGCACTCAATCATGACAAAACTGCCCCTCCTCATTCTGGCGTTGTGTGTCGCGGCCTTTTCCCCGGGCTGCGACAATAAAACCAATGGGCCGGCGCAAAAAAAATTGCACCTGGTGTTTGTCGCCAACACGCCGGACGATTACTGGTCGGTGGTCCGGCTGGGTTGTGACACGGCAACCCGGGAAGTTGGCGGCGTGGATTTGGACTTCCGCTTTCCCGACAAGCCCACGGTGGAAGCGCAGCAGGAACTTTTGAACAACCTCGTCGCGGGTGGTGCGGACGGCATCGCCATCAGTCCGATTGACGCCGACCACCAGACCGATTTCCTGAACAGCATCGCCGCCAAAGCGCTGCTAGTCTGCGCCGACAGCGACGCGGCCAACAGCAAGCGCACCTGTTACATCGGCACGGACAATGTCGCCGCCGGCAAACAGGCGGCGGCCTTGCTCAAAGAAGCTTTGCCCAGTGGCGGGAAAATCGTTTTATTCGCGAGCTATCTGAACGCGCAAAACATCAAAGACCGCATTCAAGGCATCCAAGCGGGCTTGGCCGGATCAAACATCCAGATCCTCGACACGATTGCCGATGGTGCCAAAAGCGACGTCGCCCAGAAAAATGCCGAGGATGCGCTTTCCAAGCATCCCGACCTCGCCGGCATCGCGTGTTTGAACGGTTATCAAGGCCCGGCCATTCTCACTGCCGTGCGCGGTGCGGGCAAGGTTGGGCAGGTGAAGATTGTCTGCTTTGATGCATACAATGACACGCTGGAGGGGATCGCCGCCGGCGACATTTACGGCACGATCGTGCAAGCGCCTTACAATTTCGGCTACCAAACCATCGCCCGCATGGCGAAATATCTTGGCGGCGACAAAACCCAGTTAAGTGAAGGCAGCATCCTGCTCCCGTCGCGGCCGCTGACCAAGGACAAGGTCGCGGACTTTCAAGCCTGGCGAAAAACTTTGCTCCTTAAGCTAAAGGACGATCAAAAGTAAGAACCTGAATTAGCTCTCCCCGTGCCGGCGCAAAGGTTTTGAATATCACCAATGCCCCTAGAGTTGCCGACGACGGGAAGCGCGGTAGCGCTTGCTTCCACTTTCTCGTTCAATTCGCGGATGCGGAAGATCATCAGATCCACCCGGAAAAATTTCAATGCAACCGGGACGGCCCGTTCACTGGCTGGCGAATACGCTTTTCACACGGCGCGACCATGCCGTAAGCTTCCCGCGAATTTCTTATGCCTACATATTATCTCGCTTGCGACCTTGGCGCGGACAGCGGTCGCCTCATCCTCGGCACGCTCGACGGCGGCAAAATCTCCCTGGAAGATCTCCATCGCTTTCCCACCGGCGCGACGAAAGTGGCCGGTGCCCTGCACTGGGAATTTGACCGGCTCCTGAACGAGCTGAAGGCCGGCCTCAAGAAAGCCGCTGCGCGCCGGCTGCCCATCGCCAGCATCAGCACCGATTCATGGGGCGTGGACTATGTGCTCTATGACGAACGCGGCTTGCCGCAGTCGCCCGTCTGGTGCTATCGCGATTCCCGCACTGCCGGGGGTGTGGAAATCGTGAACAGCAAGGTTCCTTGGCCGCAGATCTATGCCGAGACTGGCATCCAGTTCATGGCGCTCAACACCATTTACCAGATCGTCACCGAACCGGCCGAACGCCTCGCCAAGGCGAAGCAGCTCCTGCTCATCGGCGATGCGTTCAACTTTTTCTGTTCCGGCGTGGCGCGCAACGAGGTCTCCCTCGCCAGCACCACCCAGCTTTACAATCCGCTCACCAAGACTTGGTCGAAAAAACTGTTTGCCGCGCTCGGCTTGCGCGAGGATTTGTTCGCGCCCATCTGTCCCAGCGGAACCAGACTCGGCCCGATGAAAGCCAATCTCGCTGCCGAAGTCGGTTTGCCGCCCATGGAAGTCATCGCCACGTGTTCGCACGACACGGGTGCGGCGGTTGCCGCCGTTCCGGCCGATGGCGGGAACTGGGCCTACCTGAGCTCCGGCACCTGGTCGCTGATGGGCGTCGAATCGCCCGATCCGGTCATCACCGAACTTTCGCGCACGCTGGGTTTCACCAATGAAATCGGCTACGGCAACACCGTCCGCCTGCTCAAGAACATCATCGGCCTCTGGCTCATCCAGGAATCCCGCCGTTTCTGGGCCAAGGCCGGCAAGAAAATGGAGTTCGCCGAACTCGAACAGCTCGCCATCGCCGCCGCACCCTTTGTCTCGCTCATCAACCCCGATGACGCGCGGTTCCTGAGTCCGGACAACATGCCGGAAAAGATCGCCGACTTTTGCCGCGAGACCGGCCAGCCCGTGCCGGCCGACATCGGCGCGTGCATGCGCTGCATCTACGAAAGCCTCGCGCTGTTCTACCGCCACACCCTGCGGAAACTCGAACGGCTCACCGGCAAGAAAATCGAGCGCCTCCACATCGTCGGCGGCGGCAGCAAGGACGCCACGCTCAATCAGTATGCCGCCAACGCGCTCAAGATCCCCGTCGTCACCGGACCGACGGAATGCGCCGCCCTCGGCAACATTCTGGTCCAGGCCATCGCCCTCGGCCATGTGCCGTCCCATGCGGCCGCCCGTGCGATCGTGCGGAATTCTTTTGAACTGAAAACCTTCACCCCGCAAGAGGCGGAACAATGGGACGCGGCGGCCAAGCGGTTTGAAAAACTGCTGGGCTGAACATTGGTGGGGTGAGCGCCCCCGCAAACCGTCGATTGATTTCCCGAACGGCTTGCGCGGACGCTCGCCCCACCGCTTGCTTTTTCCACCGGACATCGGCCTCCCTGGCCGCCAGTTTAGGATGGATTTGCGGCGGGTTTTTGCGACACTGCGCGACCGATGAATCCGATTGTCAAATTGTTGCTCGAAGGCGGCAGCCTCAATACCGCGCAGATGGCGCAGGTGTTGAACCTGTCCGAGGCCGATGTGAACCGCCAGCTCGACGAGCTGAAGGCGTCGCGCGTGCTGCTCGGGTTCCGGCCGGTGCTGAATCTGGCCCACGAAGATTCGGGCGTCGTCCGCGCCGTCATTGAAGTGCGCATCACCCCCGAACGCGGCGGCGGTTTCAACCGGCTCGCCGAGCGCATCAGCCGTTTTGACGAGGTGGAATCCTGCTTCCTCATGTCCGGCAGCTATGATCTGCTCGTGTTCGTCAATGGCGCCAGCCTGCAACGCGTTGCCGCGTTCGTTTCCGAGAAGCTGTCCACGCTCGAAGGCGTGCTTTCAACGGCCACCCACTTCATGCTGCGTTCTTACAAGGAGCAAGGCTTCATGATGGACGTGAAACAGGAAGAAGCCGAGCGGCTCAAGGTCGCGCCATGAGCAAAAACCATGGATAAGTGGATGAATGGATTGATGGATTGAGTGCGAGCCCGCCCCTCCAAATGTCCAATCATCCAACCATCCAATCATCCAATTATCCAGCTATGGACTCCTCCCGTTACATCGCCAAGCACGTCGTCAACCTGCCCAAGTCGGGCATCCGCGACTTCTTCGAGATCGTCTCCAAGATGAAGGACGTCATTTCCCTCGGCATCGGCGAGCCCGACTTCGATACGCCCTGGCACATCCGCGAGGCCGGCATCTACGCCCTGGAGAAAGGCAAGACCCACTACACTTCCAACCTCGGCCTCATCGAGCTGCGCCGCGCCATCAGCAAATACGTCGCGAAAAACTACGCCGTCAGCTATGTGCCGGACAATGAAATCATCATCACCGTCGGCGTGAGCGAAGGCCTCGACCTCGCCTGCCGCGCGCTCATCAATCCCGGCGACAAGGTCCTGTATCATCAGCCGTGTTACGTCAGTTATTCGCCCAGTATCACGCTGGCGCATGGCGTGGCGGTGCCGGTGCCGACGTTTGCCAGGGACCATTTTGCGCTCACCGTCGAGGCCCTGCGCGCCGCGTGGCAGCCGGGCTGCAAAATCCTGATGTTGAATCTGCCGTGCAATCCCACCGGCGGCACCTGCGACCGCGCGCAGATCGAAGCCATCGCCCAGTTCGCGGTCGAAAAGGATTTGATCGTCCTGAGCGACGAGATTTATTCCGAGCTGACCTTTGAAGGCGTCCATACCAGCATTGCCAGCATCCCCGGCATGAAGGAGCGCACCATTTTTCTGCACGGCTTTTCCAAGGCCTTCGCCATGACCGGCTGGCGCATCGGGTATGCGTGCGGCCCGGCGGCGCTCATCGAGGCGATGATGAAGGTGCATCAATATTCCATGCTGTGCGC
>Ga0114951_10003462_pt1 | contig 16306 bp, 17 predicted proteins | sample AM7aDNAmetaG_FD_88677 | JGI IMG/M metagenome (GOLD analysis project Ga0114951, IMG submission 88677) | Freshwater microbial communities from Finland to study Microbial Dark Matter (Phase II) - AM7a DNA metaG | ecosystem: Environmental > Aquatic > Freshwater > Lake | place: Finland: Lake Alinen...
GGCTTTTGCACGAGTAGCCGGAGAAACCGCTCCTCTCATCTTCACCGCCTTGGGAAATCAGTTTTGGAGCACAAGCCTCAACGATCCCATCGCCGCTCTTCCACTGCAGATTTATGTTTACGCCATCTCGCCTTACGACGATTGGCACCGCCTCGCGTGGGCTGGCGCTCTGGTTTTAATCATCCTGATTGTGCTTGCCGTTTCGCTGGTTCGCTTTGTCACCAGCCGCGGCGTTTTGAAAGGGGCTAGCTAAGTGGGCGTTGGGATAGAGGTCATCAACCTGAATGCGTGGTACGGCTCCAATCACACGCTGCAGGACATCAATCTGAACATACCGGCCAACCATGCCACGGCTCTCATCGGCCCCTCCGGCTGCGGCAAAAGTACGTTTGTGCGCTGCATCAACCGCATGCATGAGACCAATCCGATCGCTCGAGTCACTGGCACCATTCGTATCGGCGAACTTGATATCTACGAGAACGCCAAGCCGGTCGAGATCCGGCGTCGTGTCGGCATGGTCTTCCAGCGCCCCAACCCCTTTCCCACTATGTCCATCTACGACAACGTGGCCGCCGGACTCAAGCTCAATGGTTACTCCAACCACCGCGCCCTCGACGAGATCGTTGAAAAGTCGCTCAAGAACTCGGCCCTCTGGGACGAAGTCAAAGACGACCTGAAAAAGAAATCCGGTGCAAGTTTATCCGGTGGTCAGCAGCAGCGCCTCTGTATCGCCCGCGCTCTTGCTGTTGATCCAGAGGTGCTGCTCATGGACGAGCCCGCCTCAGCCCTTGATCCAGTCTCCACATCCAAGATCGAAGACCTGATCTTCCAGTTGAAGTCGCAGTACACTATTGTGATCGTGACCCACAACATGCAGCAGGCAGCGCGCGTCGCCGAGAAGACCGGCTTCTTTCTCAATGGCCGCATGGTCGAATTCGACGCCACGCACAAGATCTTCACAAACCCCAGCGATAAACGAACGGAAGACTACATCACGGGCAGGTTCGGATGACACGCATACGCTTTCAACAAAGCCTCGAAGACCTTAAGGAGAACCTGCTCGTCATGGCCGGGCTCGCCGAACAGGCCATTCAGCGCGCAATCGAGGCATATCGGGTGCGCGACCTGTCTATCTGCGACCTCGTCAGCCGCAGTGAATCCGCCATCAATCGCCTCGAGCGCGATATCGATCAGGCCGCTCTCGACCTGCTTGCCATGGAGCAGCCCATGGCGATCGATCTCCGCTTCATTCTCAGTGTCATCAAGATCAACGCTGACCTGGAACGTGTCGGCGACGCCGCCAAGAGTATCAGCGACCGCGTGCGCAACATGGAGCAAATGGCTGCCGCCGATCTCCCCGTCGATATCCCCAGAATGGCCCAGCTCGCTTCAGAAATGGTGCGTAGGAGCCTGCAGGCGTTCATCGAGGCCGACGCTGAACTGGCCCGCGTCGTGCTCACCATGGACGATGCCGTCGACGCCATGAACAAGGCCGCGTACAAGTCCCTCACCAAAGTCATGGAAGAGCAGAGCCACCTTGCTCCCCAGGCCCTCAACGCCCTTATGATCAGCCGTAGCCTCGAGCGCGTTGCAGATCACGCCACTAACATCGCCGAAGACGTCATCTTCTGGGTGCAGGGAGCGGACGTCCGCCACCACAAAAGCCTCATCGTCGGCGCCAACGATCCCCATGCCATGGGCTAAGCAGTATCTGATTTGCATGCCAACAAAAAGCCCCGCACTATGCGGGGCTTTTCTGTCTACTTATCTTCAGCCTTCACGGAGTAGGCAAGGATCCCAATAGAGCATTGACTAACCGATCACGGTCAGCTGTTAACTGCCCACTATTCTTACCGCCCCAAAGCCCGCACCCCCATGCTGTTTAGCTTGTTGCGCGCCCGCGCTGCTTCCGGCGCTTGCGGATGCCGCTGGATCAACAGGCGCAACTCATGAATTCCGGCTTCCCGCTTGTTCATCAGCAGGAGCGCCATTCCCTTGTGCAGTTGCGCTGCCGAGGCCTTGGGGCTGCCGCTGAACCCTTCCAGCACGGCATTGTAGGAGTTCACAGCTTCTGCGTAGTTCTGTTGCTGATAGGCAATCTCGCCTAAATAATATTGTGCGGTGCCGGCCATATCGTCCAGGGGATAGTAGTGCACCACATCCTGGAACTCACCTGCAGCCAACGGGTACCGGGCGGCGTTAAAGTCGCGCACGCCGGCTTGGAACGTCTCTTGCAGTGGCGGCGCCTGATTCGCGCCCGGCATGGCAGGAGTCTGGCCGCCAGCGGGACCTGCCGTTGGGTTCGCGCCTCCGCCCGTTGACGCGCCATTGGCTGCCGCTGCGGTGGCTTGTGCGTTCTGCAACTGCGTCTGCAACTCCTGCACGGACTTGTCCAACTTGGCGATGCGCGACTTCAACTCATCCACCGAGTCGTTCAGCGACTGCACCTGTCCGCTGACTGTGTCCATCTTGCCGCCTGCTGCGTCGTTCTGCGTGTTCAGTTTCTGCTGCAGCGCGTTAACTGCCGCGGTCATCTGGTTGGCTTCGTCCGCGGTCTGCTGAGCCAAGTTTTGCAGCACTCCAAACTTCGTGTCCATCGTGGACTGAAGGCGCTGCACCATGTCCAGCAACTGCTGCACCTGCGTCTGCAACTCGATGATCTCTTTCGATACGGCGTGTGCCGGCGTAGGCGCCAAGGCTAAAACAAGGCCAAATGCGGCTGCCGCCAGAAAACGATTGCGAACTGTGCGTCCTATGTCCATAACTCACCCATGATAACAAGAGCGTGCGGCAGCCACGCCATCTGGCGGGACTGCCGCACGCAATGCTACTGCTTTGTCCCGGTTGCGCCGGTCTGGATTTCCAGATTCAGCTTCGGGTGCCCCAGGTCTCGACCTTGAGACCTGGGAACCCATCAACCAAGAGATAGGCAACCAGACTGACGAGACTCAGAGTTGCCATTCTCATTCAGCGGATCACTGCCCACTGTCTTTTCTACCGGTCCATCGTGAGGCCGCCGCGGCGGTTCTGCTGCCAGCACTCTTCGGTGGACTCGGAGCAGAACGGCTTTTCCTTGCCGTAGCTAACCACGCGAATGCGCGTTGTCGCCACGCCTGCCGTGACCAGAGCGTTCTTGGCCGCATCGGCGCGGTTCTGGCCCAGCGCCAGGTTGTACTCGTTCGAGCCACGCTCGTCGCAATAGCCGCCAATGACGACCTTCACGTTCGGATGGCTCACCAGGTAGCTGGCGTCCTTTGCCAGTGTCGACTGCGCGTCGGCGCGCACATCGTACGTGTCGTAGTCAAAGAAGATGTCCTGCACATTGGCCTTGAACTCTTCTTCGGCACTCATCGTGTTGGTCGGAACCACCACGGCTGGAGGTGCATTCACCGTCACGCGCGCTGATGCGTCCGCCGAGCCACCCTCGCCACGAGCCACCAGGTGATACGTGGTTGAAGCGGTCGGGGTCACCGTCTTCACGCCCGAAGAGGGTACGTCGCCGATGCCGTCGATCGACACGGTGGTCGCGTCAGTCGTACGCCAGGAAAGTTGCACCTGGTCGCCGGCCGAGATAACCGTCGGTGTGGCTGTCAGTTGCGCTGTCGGCGCTACGGCGGCCACGGGCGGTGGAGGCGGTGCCTGCGGTAGAGGCTGTTTCTTTTTGCAACCAGCAACTGCTACCAGGGCGACAAGCAGGAAAACAGGTACAAGAATGCGATTACGTCGGTTCAATGTGTTACTCCTTCCGTAATTTGAAAAAATCTTCCGGCCGATCCGGTCTTTTCTGGCCCGTATACCGCCACCACTCGAGCCGTTCTTACCTGCGCGCATCGCTTGAGAAGGGCATAGTCCGATGGACTGGTACACAATAGCTCTGATCGGTATCCATCCGGAAAACGTTATTGTCTTAGGCCCGCTTAGCATACTGAATTGGCAAGAAATGCTCAACGTCCGTTCCGCTCTGCCTCCAACATTCGGCGCAATCCGCCGTCTGATTTCAGCAACCATAAAATCATAGCCCATGAATTCCGGATAAGCGCTAAACTATGTGACCGCGCTCACGCCGCCATTCACCCCGGTTTACTTCCAACTCCAGTTGGGCATCGAGTTGTCGCCCGTGCGCGTTAGCTGGTGCTGGTCCGTCCCGTCAGCCAGCATAGTCCATATTTGTGCAAATTTGCCCACTGTTCTCTGGAAAACAATGTGCCGCCCATCCGGTGCCCACGAGGGATAGTCGTTGCTGCCCGATTCATGTGTCACCTGCAGCCAGTGCATGCTCGCAATCTCAAATACATAGATGTCTTGCCCGCCCGGATCGCCCGGCCCGTACTTGCGATTCCAACTGAAAGCCAGCAGCCCGCCGTTCGGAGCCCACGACGGCGATACCGCATACCCGCTGTCGGTCATGCGCTGGATATTGGCGCCATCCTGGTCCATGACATAAATCTGCGGCAGCTTGGTTCGCCCGCTTACCCACGCCAGTTGCGAGTTGGTGCGCGGATTCCACACTGGAGCCACGTCCGGCCCGCGAAAGGTGGTAAGCCGATGCAGATCGCCCCCGTTCGCATTTGCTACCCATATCTCCGGATCGCCCGACCGCGAAGACGAGAACGCGATCTTCGTCCCATCGGAGGACCACGCCGGCGTTAGATTGCTGCCGCCTGCCGAGCCTCCTGGAAAGCTCACCATCCGACCCAACTCCAGCGAATACATGCGGATGGCCCATCCTTCCTTGCCCAGCGACGCAAACGCGACTCGCGAGTTGTCCGGGGACACGCGCGGCGAAAGCGAAATAGCGCCGAGGTGTGTGACCTGGTGCTGGTTCTGCCCGTCGTAATCCATCGCCCAGATCTCTTTCGACCCGGAGCGCGAACTCACAAAGTAGATCTTCGTTTCAGCAATGCCGTTGATGCCGCCGCCCAGCCGATAAATGATCTCGTCCGCAAAACGGTGCGCCACCGTCCGCGCCATGTCCTCGCTGGCTGCTTCGTTGTACTGCTTGCTCAGTACCTGCGGGTTGCCGGGATTGCGCGTGTCAAACAGCCACCCGTACACCGACAGCCGCCCGCCGTTCGCGGAGAGCGCCCCAAACGCTACCATGGCCGCATTGGCGGGAGCCGCGGACCACTGCCCCATCACCATCTCTTGCGGCGCGCCCGGCATCGCCTGCGGTGCCAGGCTCTTTGACACCAGGTCGAAGATGCCTCCATTCGACAGGTCGCTATAGAGCGTTGCGTCAAAAACAGCCTTCAGCGCCGGCGTCTGCGCATCGTCCCCCACCGGCTTAAAGTCCGCTGCCGCCAAACGAATCCGCGTGTTGCCCAGATTCGTTCCGGTATGCACCCAGTCCTGGGCGGCCAGTTGCGCTGTCGAAACGTATACAAGAGAAAGCAAACAAAGCGGCAAAAGCCGTAGAAGTCCCTTCATGCGATGAACAATCCTTCCTCTTACACAACCCGCGCGTTCCCGCGCCATGCCCTTAGTGCAGGACGCTGAACGCGGCCAATCGTTAGTATTCACAGTAATAAGACACCTTCAAAGTGCTTGAGTTATAAGCGGATGGCAGCGATCCGAATGTATCCACGCGCTTTGCTCCATTCAGGCATGAACGGTTCAGCGTCGGGCTTCCGCTCGCCTGATCCACTTTCACATCGTTTGCTTCCAGGCTGCCGTTGCGCTGGATCGTGAAGAATATGTAAACGCGTGTGCCCCGCGGTGTCCGCGGATCAACCTCCTGTTTGAACCAGCTGGTTGCCATCTTTCGGTTGATCTGGTCCACGTACCACCCGTACTTGCTGGCGAAATCCCCATCTCCCACCGCGGCAGGTCCATTCGATGCGTTCTGCGGCATCGTCTGTCGCGGCATCGACGATCCCGATTGCTCTCCATAACGTGCCAGGTTGTCTTTCGTTGGCTGCTGCTGGTGCTGCTGCGTCTTCTGGATTGGCATCTGCTTTGGCTTCTGCTTGCCCAGGATCGGAATCGCCTTCTCGTCAACCGCCTGCTTTTCCTTGGGGCTCGGTTCCGCCGGTGCCTGGCTTGGAGTCTCTGTGGCCAGCACATTCTGGTTCACAGGCTGATCGGCGGGCAAGGGAAGGGCATTGCTCACCAGGTTCACCTGCATGGCTCCACCGGCGCCCTTGTTGCCCCAAAAACTGGAATGGAAAAGCCCGCTCAACAGTCCATAAGAAACAATGGACGCAAGCAAAACGCCGTGGAGCACGAGCGATCCGACCGCCGGGCCCGCTATCGGCTCCGGTGTCAGCTCTCGCTCAAGGTGCTCTACGCCCTCCAAAACCGCGCTCATGCTCTCGTCCGAAAATTGTTCACAAAATCGTTACTTTCATCAAACGCGCTGTCGTCACCAACAATCGAGCTGTCATCCTGAGCGACCGCAGCGAAGCGAAGGGAGTCGAAGGACCTGCGGTTGCTCTTTCTCGTCGGACTCACGAACCGCCTCCGTGCCCCATCCTTCGCGCTTTTTGCGAAGGGTGGGAAAGATCATCGCTCCTTAGGGGCCGGAACCCTAAAGCCTTATCCCAACTCCGCTAATTCCCGCCCGCAGCGGAACTCTTCGTATCCAGCGGCTGCGTCACAATCGACACGTTGGTAATTCCCGCCTGCTTCACCGCATCCATCACCGTCGCGAAGGCGCCGAACGGCACGCTCTGGTCCGCACGCAGATAAATCACCTGGCTGGCCGGGTCCGCTCCCGCCTGATGCAACCGCTGCGCCAGGTCGTGGATGTTGACTGGCTGATCGCCAAGGAAGACCTCCTGATCGTGATTGATCGTCACTACCAGCCGTTGCTCGGTAATCTCTTTCACCGTGCGCGTCTTCGGCACCGCCACTTCAATTCCCGACTGCAGCACCGGCGCCGTAATCATGAAGATCACCAGAAGCACCAGCACCACGTCCACCAGCGGCGTAATGTTGATCTCCGCCAGCGAACTCCGGGTCTGGCCGCTGCTACTTGTAAACGCCACGTTCCGCCTCCCGGGGGATATCCGCTCCAACCGCGCGAGGCGTTGGTGGTGCGGCTGCCCGCACCGGAATCTCCTCCAGCGAGTTCAGCAGTTCCCGGCAGAAATCGTCGATCGCTGAGGCAAACACTCTGATCCGCGCTGAGAACTGGTTGTACGCCACCACCGCCGGCACGGCCACAAACAGCCCCGCCGCCGTCGTAATCAGCGCCTCTGAGATGCCCGGAGCCACTGCCCGCAGCGTTGCCGATCCTGCCGTTCCCAACCCGTGAAACGCGTCCACGACGCCCATCACCGTGCCGAACAGGCCCACAAACGGACTCACGGCCGCGATGGTCGCAAGCCATGTCATCCGCCGCTCCAGGCTGGTTACAGCCTCGCTCGTGGCCGTCTGCGCCGTACGCTCCAGCGGAACCAGGTTGCGCGGTGGTCCCGAGCCGCCCGTCTGCCGCTTGTATGTCTCGTATACGTCTTCGAACACCTGCGCCAGGGGGCTGGCTGCGCAGTCGCTTGTCAGAGCCGCAATCTCCTGCAGCCGCGTCGCTTTCCGGAATGCCCGGATAAACCGCTTGCTGTCCTTGGTCGCCTTGCTGAACGTTGAAATCTTGCCGAAGATCACCGTCCATGAGTACAAGCTGGAAAACAGCAGTAGCACCATCACGCCCACCGCAACCGGACCGATGTTGCTGATCATCTCCGCCAGCGCGCTGAACCCCGTCGTGACCGGCTGACCCGCGCCGTTGTCAGACTGTATGAAATAAACAAAAGCAGCAGTTAAAATCGGCATTTCACCTCAGTATCAACGGTATCAGACATCAGGTCAGCCTCCCAAGTTACAGATATGGTCCCCCACGGCCCGCGCTGCAGGCTCCCTAGGCACCAAAACCCGCCATTCATGCTATGCTGCGCTCGGATTGCCGTTGCGCTCATGGCGGTCCGCAACAGCCGCTAAACTTTGAAGATACCGGGTACCCCACGTCCTCTGATGTGCATTTTTGAGCGCATCGTTAAGGTAAGATTCCCACAAACGCTCTGTGTCCCATTCTTGCGACACCTTTTCGTCGCAACGGTGGGAAAGCATGATCACCAACTACCGTCCCCACTTCGGGAGGTCCGCTCCAAGATGCTCGTCGAGCTGCGCGCTGAAAATTATGCCGTCATCGATCACGCCATCGCCGTCCTCGGCCCTGGCCTGAACCTCCTCACCGGCGAAACCGGAGCAGGCAAGTCCATCCTCGTCGATGCGCTCGCCCTCCTCATGGGCGGCAAGTCCTCTGTGGAAGTTGTTCGCCATGGCGCAGACAAAGCCGTCGTCGCCTGCGTCTTCGAATCCACTCCCGGCGCTGAAGCCGTCCTCGAAGAAAACGGCATCGACGCCGAAGGCCACGAGATCATTCTCCGCCGTGAAATTCTCTCCACCGGCAAGGGCCGCGTCTTCGTCAACAACCAGCCCGCCACCGTCGCGGTGCTCAAGCAGCTTGCCCCTGAGCTCGCCCTCGTTCACGCCCAGACAGAGACCCTCACCAGCTTCGATCAGGCCCAGCAGCGCGTTCTCCTCGACCGCTTCGCCTCCATCTCCACCGACGCAGTCGCCGAAGCGTATGCAAGCTGGCATGCCGCGCAGAACAAGCTCAACGACCTGCTCCAGGGTGAGCAGGACCGTCTCCGCATGGTCGATCTCTGGAGCTATCAGCGCAAGGAAATTGAAGCTGCACACCTGGTGCCTGGAGAAGACGACGACCTCGAAACCGAGAAGCGCGTCCTCGCCAACGCCGAAAAGCTCTACGCCGCCGCCATGGGCGCCTTCGATCAGCTTTACGAAGGTGGAGCCTCCGCTGAAGTCGCTCTCCGCGCATCCCTCCGCAACGTTGAAGAGCTGGCCCGCTACGACAACCGATTCGCCGACGCCGTGCAACAGGTAGCTAGCGCCCGCGCCACCCTCGGCGATGTCGCCGCCACACTTCGCGACTACGCCGAAGGCATCAACGCCTCTCCTGAGCGTCTCGCCGAAATCGAAGACCGCCTCGCCCTGCTCGACCGCCTCAAGCGCAAGTACGGCCATACCGTTGCTGAAGTCATCGCCTTCGGCGCGGACGTAACCCAGAAGCTGGCCGAAGTCGAAGACCGCGAAGAGATCCTCAAGACACTGCGCATCGCCCTCGCTTCCGCTGCCGCGGCCTATCGCACCGCCGCCTCCGCGCTCACCGCCGAGCGTAAAGCCGCCGCCGCCAGGCTTGCCAGGCTGTCTGAAGCCCAGATCAACTCGCTCGCCATGAAGGTCAAGTTCGAAGTCGCCGTCCACTCCGCCGAAGTACTTCATTCGGAGGGAGGCGGGGGTTTCAACCCCCGCATAAAGTCGACAGAATCAACGCGGGCTTTAGCCCCCGACGGAAGTACTTCAGACACCGCCCACTGGACCTCCACCGGTTGGGATGTCGTCGAATGCCGCATCTCCACCAACCCCGGCGAGCCACTCAAGCCCCTTACGGAAATCGCCTCCGGCGGCGAAATGTCCCGCGTCATGCTCGCCCTCAAAGTCACGGTCGAAGAGGCCGCAGCCAAGCCCAAGACCAAATCCCCCACCCCCCGCACTCTGGTCTTCGACGAAATCGACATCGGCATCGGAGGCCGCGCCGCCGAGGCGGTTGGCCACAAGCTCAAGTCCCTCAGCCGCGGCCAGCAGGTCCTTTGCGTCACCCATCTGCCTCAGATCGCCGCCTTCGCCGACCAGCATCTCGTCGTAGAAAAGCGCGAGTCCGACGGCCGCACTAAAACCCAGATCCGCGTCCTCGACGACCGCGCCCGCACCCACGAAGTAGCCCGCATGGTCTCCGGCGCCACCGTCACCGAAACCAGCCTCCAACACGCCGCCCAAATGATCGCCAGCAGTCGATAAGCGATTACCTCCGCCTTGAAGGCGCTTGTGTCTGTGGGTACATGACCAGTTGACCAATCCCTTCTAATATCGAGTGTTCGATGTAGGGGCTTAGATATGAAGAAACAGAGCATCAAATCACACCTTACTTCGTACTCAATAATCCGTAAGCGGAAGACAACGATAAATCACGCCTTCGCCTCGGCCATCGCCCCTGTGGATAAGTACGATGAGGTGGCTCTTGACGCAGCACTTCGAATTCTCGGCCAGAATCCTGATGATTTGAGATGCGTTTATTGCGGGTCGCATGCTGATACCTGGGATCATCTCATTGGATTGGTTAAGGATGAGAAATTGCGCGGCTTTGGGCGTCAACTCGGCAATCTTGTCCCTTGCTGCCGTGCCTGTAACTCGAAGAAAGGGTCAAAGGACTGGGAAGTTTATCTTAGGGAAATGCCGTTGCAGAACAACTCCTTTGAAGAGAAATCCCGATTGATCGCTTCCTACCTCAGCAAAGCTACCGAGGTAAATCTCAAACGGCCTGAAGAAATGTTTCCTGTCGAGTGGAAGCGTTATGCGGAGATCAAAGAGGAGATATTCAATCTGATGAGGGAAGCAGACGAAATTGCTGAAAAGCTCAATAAGGTCGTCGCTTCCAGGCAATTCTGATCTCGGCCCTCGAAAATAACCTTGACGGAATATATAGCTTTGATGGAATATTGATGCATGGCGTACGAGGTCGAGTTCACCGAGGAATTCGAGGAATGGTGGAACAGCCTCAACCCCGACGAACAGGAGAGTGTGGACTTTTCTGTCCGGCTTTTGGAAGAGCAGGGAATTCATCTCAAGCGACCCCACGCCGATACGGCCAACCGAGGTTCCCGATTTCCGAATATGCGCGAGTTGCGCTGCCAGCATGAAGGACGGCCGTATCGTATTCTTTTTGCCTTCGATCCCAGGCGCACTGCGATTCTGCTGATCGGAGGAGACAAGACTGGCAAGCCGAACTGGTATGACGAATACATACCACTGGCCGACAAGATTTATGCAAGACACTTGAAAGAGATCGGCAACTGAATGTTCGTAAAGTCGGTTCCCCGCAGGAGGTAAAACAACATGGCTCGTAACTTCAAAGAACTTCGTGCAAAGATGGATCCCGAGCGTCGCGCCCGTGTAGAAAAGCGTGTGCAAGAGGCCCTAAAGGCCATGCCTCTTGATGGGCTGCGAGATGCGCGTCAACTTACCCAGTCGCAGTTGGCCCAGGTACTCACCGTCTCGCAGGGAGCGGTTTCCAAGGTCGAGCGCCGCACCGATATGTACATCAGCACGCTGCGCAGTTATGTCCGTGCCATCGGCGGAGATTTGCAGATTCGTGCTGTTTTTCCAGAAGGCGATGTGCTGATCGATCAGTTCGAGGACCTGAACCCTTCCGGTAAGACTGGTAAAGGCGCAGCAGCTTAGACCTCAATCAGCCAAGGTGCCCCATGTCTCGTCTTTGACACTTGGGATTGAATACCTACCCGAAAATCGCAGTAACAATGTGGTTCACCGCGAAGGCCGCGCACCAGGCCAGCACCAGCATGTACAAAAACTGCACCGCCGGCCACTTCCAGCTATTGGTTTCGCGCTTCACCACCGCCATCGTCGAAGTGCATTGCATCGCGAACGCGAAAAAGATCATCAGCGCCAGCGCGCCGCCCATCGTCATGTCGTGGTGCAACGCGGTCTGCAGATGCATTGCCTGTGTGGTCGGGTCCGCGCCGTAGAGCGTGCCCATGGTGCTTACCATCACCTCGCGCGCCAGCACGCTCGACAGCAGCCCGATTCCGATCTTCCAATTGAATCCCAGCGGCGCAATCGCCGGCTCGATGAAGTGGCCCAGCCGCCCAATCAGGCTATTCGCCAAGTCAGGAGCGCCCATCGTTCCCGCCGCCGTATGGATAAGCGGCAAGTGCGCCAGTACCCACAAGGCCAGCGTGACGCACAGAATAATCGTGCCCGCCTGCTTCAAAAACACGCGTGCCCGGTCCACCAGTCGCAACGCCAGAGAACGCACGGTCGGCATGCGGTACTGCGGCAGTTCCAGAATGAAGGGCGCTTCGCTGGACTTGAGAATCGAACTCTTCAGCAGCCATGCGGTGGTCATCGCCGCCACAAAGCCCGCTAGGTAAAGTCCCAGCATCACAATCGTGCGCAGTCCTAGAAATCCATGCAGGTACTCGATGTTCGGAATGAACGCCGCAATCAGCAGCATGTACACCGGCAGTCGCGCCGAGCAGGTCATGAAGGGCGTCACCAGGATCGTCGCCAGCCGGTCGCGCTTGTTCTCGATCGTCCGTGTCGCCATGATCGCCGGAACCGCGCAGGCATAGGCAGAAAGCAGGGGAATGAATGCCTTGCCGTTCAATCCAATGGTGCGCATCACCCGGTCTGCAATCAGCGCCGCGCGAGACAGGTAGCCGGAGTCTTCCAGAATTCCGATAAAGAGAAAAAGCAAAAGGATCTGCGGCAGAAACACCAGCACCGACGAGATGCCCTTCCAGGCTCCGTCCAGCACCAGCGACTGCAGCCAGCCCGCCGGCAGCAGCGGCCTCACGAATTCTCCTATGCGCGCAAGAATGTCGCCGAACCCATCGGAAAGCGGCTGCCCAACGGCGAACACCACTTCGAACACCCCAATCACCACGGCGAGAAACAGCAGCGGTCCCCAGATGCGGTGCAACAGCACGTCGTCGATCTTGCGCGTATTTTCTACGGAAAGCGGAGCCCTGTAGCCCGTCTTCCTGCTCACTTGCGCCGCCCATGAGTGGGCGCTCGCCGCGTTGCCAATAACCGGCAGCGCCAGCGGCTTGGCCGCCGAGCGGTCCGCTTGCTGGTTCAGAAACAGAGAAATCGCTTCCAGGCCGGTTCCGTTCACAGCGCTGATCTGCGCAACTGGAGCGCCTAGTTCCCGTGCCAGCTTCAGTGCGTCAATGTGACCGCCGCGCGTCTCCATCAGGTCGGTCATGTTCAGCAGCACCAGCGTAGGCAGGCCCACCGCCAGCACCGGCGCGGCCAGCATCAGTTGCCGCGTCAGGTGCAGCGAGTCCAGCACCAGCAGTACCGCATCCGGCTTCGGCGTACCGGGCATCTTGCCGCGCAGCACGTCGATCGAGACCCGCGCGTCTTCAGAATAAGGAGATAGGCTGTAAATGCCCGGGAGGTCGATCAGTGTCAGATCATCGCGGCCCACACCGGCCATGAGCCCAAGCCGCTGTTCTACGGTCACGCCAGGGAAGTTGGCGATCTTCTGGCGCAGTCCGGTCAACCTGTTGAATAAAGTGGATTTGCCGCAGTTCGGCGGCCCGATCAATACAACGGTCTGCAACTCTCCGTCAGGCTGAGGAGTGGCGGGGGGAACAAAGGCCGGAGGAGTGCAGCAACCGCTCATCGCGCGGCCTCAACCAGTTCAGTAATCTCATCTTCTGGATTTGTTTCGCCGGCAGCTTCGGGCGGCTTTACCCGGATGGCTGTTGCCGTCTCATGACGCAGCGCAATCTCCATCCCGTCAACGCCATACACGGTCGGGTCGCCGGCCGGAGCACGGCGCAGGGCCGTCACCAGTGCGTCGGGAACAAACCCCATATGCATCAAATGGTTCTGCACGGACTCAGGCAGGTCAAGGGCTACCAGCACCCCGCTCTCGCCCACATTCAATTCGCTCAGTACACTCACCCGCCGGACTCCGATGGGCCGCCGGAAAGGCAGCACCTTTAAACTACGACCGGAATGGTCGTAGTTCAGTATACGACCATCTGCCCTCGGTCTGCAAACTATTGCCAGGAGGCTTTTAGTTCCAATAATCCCCATGAATTTCCCCCAGGAGGGCAAAACTGGCCGGGTATCGCCAGTTCCTCCCACTCCCCCCTGGCGGGCCTGCTGCTTTTTCATCGGAGCAATGATTAGTTTCTACCAGCGCGGAAGCTGGTTGAATGTGAGCAAGATCACAATTGTGAGGTGGAATTTCCATTGCAGCAAACAAAAATAGAATGCTACAAGGAAAGCATGCAGATCGAGCAGTTTCGCGCCTCTTTGGAGCTTCAGAACCCGCCCCCGGGCCTTTCCGTTCCCCTCGTTGCCCTCTGGTGGGATGCAAAAGGGAACTGGGCACGCGCCCACGCCCTGGTCGACTCGCTCGATACCCCTCAGGACATGGCCGTACACGCCTACCTCCATCGCAAAGAGGGCGAGACCTGGAACGCCGACTACTGGTACCGCCGCGCCGGCCGCGCCTTCCACCGTCCCACCCTCGATGCGGAGTGGGCCGCCCTGGTCGAAGGCCTCGCGACGGAGTAGAACCACCGCCGTGCAGTAAAATCCACTCCGGGAACCGGGGAAGAGAATTGACCATGCAATTTCGCAATTTTGGATCACTTGATTGGAAGGCGTCGGCGCTCGGCTTCGGCTGCATGCGCTTTCCTGCACTGGACGGCCAGCGCAACAGCCCCAACATCGACAGGCCTGAAGCCGTGCGCATGCTTCGCCACGCCATCGACAATGGCGTCAATTATCTCGACACCGGCTACCCTTATCATGAAGGCCAGAGCGAAATACTTGTTGGTGAGGCACTCCAGGGCGGCTATCGGGAAAAGGTCAAACTAGCCACCAAGCTTCCCACCTGGCTCGTAAAATCCCCAGCGGATTTCGGCAGGCTCCTTGACGAACAACTCAAGAAGCTTCAAACCAGCCACATTGACTTCTACCTCTTCCATGCCCTCGATGAACGACGCTGGCGTGATGTTGTACTCCGCCACGATCTCCTTGCCCAGGCGGCGTTAGCCCTCGCCGACGGCCGCATCGGTCACCTGGGCTTCTCTTTTCACGGCGACTTCGCGGCCTTCGATCAGATCGTGAACGGCAGCGATTTATGGAGCTTCTGCCAGATTCAATACAACTACATGGATACCGAGACTCAGGCCGGAACACGCGGCCTCAAACTTGCCGCTGCCAAAGGCCTCGCCGTCGTGGTCATGGAGCCGCTGCTCGGTGGCCGCCTCGCCGATCCGCCCAAAGATATCCTCGAAGTCATCGACCACTTTCCCGTTCGCCGGTCTCCCGCCGAGTGGGCGCTCCAATGGCTCTGGGACCAGCCTGAAGTTTCGCTCGTCCTCAGCGGCATGAGCACCATGTCCCAGGTAAATGAAAACCTGCGTTTTGCCGGGACTTCGCGTATTCACTCCTTCGGCCCCGCAGACCAGGAGTTCATCGCCCAGGTTTGCCAGAAGTACAGCGCGCGCACCGTCATCCCCTGCACCCGCTGCGGCTACTGCATGCCGTGCCCCGTCGGCCTCAACATTCCCGCCAACTTCGAGTTCTTCAATTACGCGCACGCATTCGACGATCTCGCCAGCGCCCGCTTCCGCTACAAGGCCTTTCTCACCGAGGCCGAGCGCTCGGGCGCATGCATAAACTGCGGCATCTGCGAAGAACTTTGTCCGCAACACATCGCCATCCCAGAATGGATGCCCAAAGTGTCTGCCCTCATGGATTGATAGCGCCTTTCACCCCCAGTCTTCCCATCCCGCCAATCGTCACGGAGAATGCTCATATTCCGTTGATCGAAGGCTTGTTCACTATATGAAAACTAGTTCATAATGTGGGATTAGGCGTCCGGCCTGTGTCCCGCATCACTGCCACTCTACCCCTCCTACAGACGACACTCACCCTAGCGGTCAATTTCCGCAGGCCGCGTTATGAGGCAAAGTGAATGAGTGAACAGAAAATGGTCATCCTTGATGGGAACGAGGCGGCCGCCTCGGTTGCCTATCGTCTCTCCGAAGTAGTCGCCATCTACCCAATTACCCCCTCGTCTCCTATGGCTGAGTGGGCCGATCAGTGGCGCTCGGAGGGGAAGAGAAATATTTGGGGCGCATTGCCCGTCGTTGAAGAGCTTCAGAGCGAAGGCGGCGCAGCCGGTGCGTTGCACGGCGCGTTGCAGGCAGGTGCTTTTGGAACTACATTCACCGCCTCGCAGGGCCTCCTGCTCATGATTCCCAACATGTTTAAGATCGCCGGCGAACTCACCCCGGCCACCATGCACGTGACTGCCCGTACCTTGGCTACTCACGCGCTCTCCATCTTCGGCGACCACTCGGACGTTATGGCTTGCCGCTCCACTGGCTGGGCAATGCTCGCCTCCAACTCCGTGCAGGAAGTTGCCGACATGGCGCTCGTCGCCCAGGTCGCCACTCTTGAATCCCGCATCCCGTTCATTCATTTCTTTGACGGCTTCCGCACCTCTCATGAAGTGGGAAAGATCATCCCCATCTCGGATGACACCATCCGCGCCATGGTCGACGACAAGTTCCTCATCGACTTCCGCCAGAAGGCTCTCAGCTCAGATCGCCCCATGATCCGAGGCACAGCGCAGAATCCCGATGTCTTCTTCCAGGCCCGCGAAGCCTGCAAC
>Ga0114951_10003465_pt1 | contig 16300 bp, 16 predicted proteins | sample AM7aDNAmetaG_FD_88677 | JGI IMG/M metagenome (GOLD analysis project Ga0114951, IMG submission 88677) | Freshwater microbial communities from Finland to study Microbial Dark Matter (Phase II) - AM7a DNA metaG | ecosystem: Environmental > Aquatic > Freshwater > Lake | place: Finland: Lake Alinen...
CGGATACAAAGTTCAGGGGAAGAAAGAAGACTCCGCGCAGATAATTATTGAAGATGCTAAGATTTTGGAAGAAGCAGGCGCGTTTTCCGTGGTATTGGAATGCATCCCGGAAAAGCTCGCCCAAGAAATAAGCGAGTCTCTTTCTATTCCGACAATTGGTATCGGCGCCGGTGTTCATTGTGACGGACAGGTTCTAGTAGTCAATGATATGCTGGGTATGTTCGAAAAATTCACACCCAAGCACGTAAAAAAATATGCCAATTTGAATTTAGAGATTAAAAACGCGGTCAAAAAATATATAACTGAAGTGAAAGAAGGATCTTTTCCTGACGCGGAGCATAGCTTTAAATAAATTATGTTATTTTGCGTAGATATTGAAGAAGCTCAATTTGCTCTTCCAGCTGGGGAATTTTTGTCCGTGTATTAATTTCTGATAGCGACATTCCCAACAGGGAAAGAATCCGAGCCAGAGCATCAAACATATCAATTTGAGGATATACAGTCTTTGTAAGATATTTAATCAATTTAAAAGTTTTGAATCCGTCAAACCAATCATGAAAGTGATGCCTGAGAGTTTTTTCTTCTTTTGCATTGCGCCGTATCTTTGACCACGCATCGGCAAAACGACTATCCACCAAAAATGATTTTAACGCCGGATTTATTCTGTTGGCCTGAATTAAAATTTCGTCTTCACGGATTAGAAACGCAGTATTCATAAATTCCAGCCACTGCGATATAATGGTAAATATTTGTGGATCGTAAAGAAGATGCTCTTGTTTCTGACCGGAAAGAAATCTTTCTATTGATTTACCTGTCCCAAAAGGAACGCGGGTAGAAGAGCGGGCTGAAGGGTAAACGCATGTATCCTTGATATAATCAATGCTTCCTGTTTTTGCCAACTTGTTGAGAAAATAGAAGTCTTCACCTGCTTCGCGCCTGTTCATACCCCTCACTTGCAGATATGCATCAGTTGATGTGACAATAGTTGAACCTATGGAATGAAATGCCCAGGGAGATTTCGCATACTTAAGCCCCAATACCCAATAGCGCAAAAATATTTCATAGCAGCAAATAGCGGCCTGCCCCTCATAATCATCAGGCATTTGATGTTCATAAGCTACGACTGCCGTTTTTATTTTCGGGGCGAAATAATTCTTAATTGCAGCAAGATAATTTGGTTGAACCAAAGTATCGGCATCAAGACTTAGAATTAACTTTTTATCAGAAGCACTTGTTTTCAGGAGACGTAAAGCCATATCCATACCGATTTTTCGGGCCATCCCCACGCCACCATCTCTTAATGGGATTTCACAGCCTTCTGATGAGGCATCAATGTAACCAAGCTTCAATTTAGAATCAGCTATTTTTAGTAATTGTGGATATGTCGTCTGATCGGAATTGAATTTGCCTAAAACCTTTTTTCTGACTAAGGCATCAAGATATTCTATTGTAGTTTGATTATTGCTCACTTGCTCGGATGGTGAGTCGCTTTTATTATTGATAACACATAATACAAGAGAATATTCCAGTGATGGCGGATGATTCTGCGCCAGAGATGCTAACGTAGAAAAAAGCATTTCTTTTTCAGCATAAGCGGGAATGACAACTACTTGCGAAATATTTTCGATTTTATCGGCTACTAAATTCCATTTTCCCCCTGCCGAGTATTTTTCTAGATAATCTTCAAGTAAGAAAAGTTTATTCATGTAATCAGTTTAATTACGCTTTCTTTTAGCAGTTCATATTCATTGGCCTGTATCCATTTTATCGTAATGCCTTTTCTTTCCATTCTTCGAAACCATGTCTCCTGTCTTTTAGCAAATTGATGGATAGCAATATTAAGTTTATTCTTCATTTCATCAAATGAAATCAGGTTTTGCAAATATTGTGAAATATAACGATACTCAAGACCAAAACTATTCAATCTGCTCCAGGATAAACCTTCGGCATTTAGTCTTAGTACTTCTTCGATCATTCCATGTTGTAGTCTTTCTTCCAAGCGCGATGTAATCCGCTGCCGCAAGACTGACCTTTCCCAACTGATACCGAATACCGCCGCGTCAATCTCCGGCCTTTCTTCTTGCTCAGAGCTCTGAATATTTCTTGCCCGCTCAATTTCTATTGCCCTTATTAGTCTCTGTTTATCTTCTAAATCAGTTTTATTATGCAACTGAGTTTTGAAGGCAAAAAATATTTCCTTCAATTCTTCTATTGATTTTTGATCAAGGTCTTTTCGTAATTCCAGTTCAGGTGTGGCCTCAGGCATTTTATATCCTGATAATACCGCCTGCAGATAGAGGCCGGTACCGCCAACAAGTATGGGTAAATTACCATTATTGCAAATCTGAATGAATATTTGATAAAATTTTTTCTGGAATTCAAATAAATTAAATTCGGACTGGGGATCTATTATATCTATCAGGTGATAAGGTATCTTCTTGCTATTGATAATATACTGATTTAAATCCTTACCGGTACCGATATCCATGCCGCGATAAACTTGTCTGGAGTCCGCAGAGATGATTTCTCCGTGCAGATCCCACGCAAGTCTTGCCACGATTTCAGTTTTACCTGATGCAGTCGGACCAAGAATTACAACCAGATTCTTTGCCATATTTTTTATTATACCCTTGAAATTATCTGTCTTTGCGTGTAGTCATTCCTGCGTTATGATAACATTTAATACCAAGTTGCTTTCAAAATTTAAAGGGTTTATTTACCGGGCATAATACCAAGTAAGCTTTCAAATATTTATATTTTTTTGAAAGCAACTTGGTATAATAATATTTTTCCAATAATGGCTATAAAAAAATGATTAAAAGTATTGATTTAAGAACAGAGCCCATATTTACTCTAATTTTAAAAATGAGCTGGCCGTCGATTGTCGCGATGATCGCCATGTCTGTGTATAATTTGATTGATACTTTCTGGCTGGCTAGATTAAGTTCACAATCATTAGCGGCACTTACCATTTGCTTTCCTATTCAACTGATATTTGCCGCGATTGGTGTTGGTACTGGAGTTGGCGCAGGTTCCTTCTCCGCGCGGATGTTCGGCTCAGGTAAAATCCTTCAAGCCAAACAAGCCGCCGGCCAGATTTATTTCCTTTCTATCTTTTTTGGTTTCATCATAATTCTTGGCGTTCTCTTTTTTCATGATGCCATTCTTACTTTATTTGGCGCCAGTCCAGATATTCTACCTCTTTCTCGAGATTATCTCTCTATTATTGTATTTAGTGCACCCTTTCTCTTCTTTTCCATGATCTCCAACACTCTGCTCCGTGTTGAAGGACGGCCTCTTTTATCAATGTATGTTGTTCTTATTTCTTCTATTTTCAGCGCCATTCTTGATCCTCTTTTAATCTTCGGAATTGGGCCATTCCCGCATCTTGGAATAAAAGGAGCGGCACTGGCTGCTGTTATCGCCCAGTTTTCAGCCTGTCTGTTTTCCATATATTTTATGCAGCTGAAATCATCAAAATACGAGCTTAAATGGCAATATCTTGCCCCTAATATATCCATAATAAATTCAATTTATGCAACTGGATTTCCCTCTTTTGTTATTAATTTAATTGTGAGCTTTCTTTTAATCGTTTACAATCACGTACTGTCGCAATTTGGCTCTTTGACAATTGCGGCATTAGGCATTTTTTTTCGTGTAAATGCGCTGGTAACTATGGTTTTATTCGGTATTGGCTTCGGTTTAATGCCGATTGTCGGATTTAGCGATGGCGCTAGACTCTATCAACGCCTTCGCGAATCAGTATTAGTTGCATTGAAAGTGGCCAGTATATTTGCAACTTTTTCGTCTATTTTATTATTTATATTTGCCGATACGATAGTTGCTTATTTTACTAAAGATCCTGAATTGCTCGCAATTGCTATACCCGCCTTGCGTATCAATATTCTGGCGCTCATTTTCACCGCTCCCACTATAATTTTTATAAATATGTTTATGGGGCTGGGTAAGGGCAGTTTAGCAATGTTTTTACTTTTCTTCCGTGATATTATTTTACTGGTGCCTTTATTAATTGTCCTATCTTCATGGAAAGGCTTAGCGGGCGCTTGGTTCGCACTCCCGATTGCCAATTTTATAGCTTTTTTTATAGTTCTTTTTTGGGCAAATAAGGAATTGCGAAGATTCGGAAACAAATAAATATAAAAAATGCCCCTTGTAAAAGGGGCATTTTGACTTTAAGTTGACTTCAATTAATTGGAATTATTACAGCGGTTGAACATTTGTCGCGCTGGGACCTTTGTTACCCTGTTCAATATCGAAACGGATCTTTTGCCCCTCATAAAGAGTCTTAAATCCAGTTCCGGCGATTGCGCTATAATGAACAAATACATCACCACCCTCATCGTTTTCAATAAATCCAAACCCCTTCTTCTCGTTAAACCACTTTACTTTTCCTTCTGCCACAGTTAAAAATCCTCCTTTTCAAATATTCGTTTCTTTTGAGGCATAACCCCCTCAGAAACTAAAAAACCGCACGGATCCTTATCCCTAAATTTAAGAATCCAAAGCGGTTAATTTTTTCTCTGCAAACCTTAACACTAACTATTTCCTAACAAAAGCCGCCTACGTTTTCCCTAATAAAAATGCGGCTTGCTGATATTGGCTTAAATTTTAACATTATTTTTTTTAAAATCAAGCTTTTTTTAACAATTATTTTCATTGTAATTAACAATATATTTGAGCAAAATATTGATTAATTCTTTTTCTTTCCCGAAATAAAAATGATCCGTCCCGCTAATTATCTCAATGGGGGAATTAATTATCTTTGCCTGTTTCCTTAAAACCTCCGCGTCGCAATACTGGTCTAGATCACCGCTCACCAGTAAATCAATTTTATTTTTCAAATTCTCCCAGTTAAAATCAAATAAATTAACTGGCGGAGAAATAAGTATGCTGGCGACAAAGAGCTGATTAGATTGTTCCAAAACTTTAGATCCAACCCAGACACCAAATGAATAGCCGGCCAAAAATATTCTTTTTGTCCCATTCTTTTTTAGATATTTATGAGCTGATATAATATCAACCTGTTCTCCCCTACCCTCGTCATAATTGCCGGTACTATTACCGGTTCCCCTAAAGTTAAAACGAAGTGTCGTATAATTTTGCAAAGCAAAGGCGTCTCGTATCGCTTCGACAACATTATTATGCATCGAACCACCCATAAGAGGGTGCGGATGACAGATAACTACACCATTTTCTTCCGAATGCTTTTCAAGCAAACCCTCGATTTTCAACGACCCGTTATTCCAATATACTTTATCTTCCCGCATGATAGTCATATCGAACCTCCCCGATGGCAGGCGCAAAATCTCTCCTGATCATATCTTTTCAATGGAGGTTCTTCTTGCGCGCAAATTTCAATCTTGCATGAGCAACGATTTTGAAAATTGCACCCTATCTCACCTTCATTTCTGGCTTCTCCTTTTATTGACAATATTCTTTTTCTATTTTTAGGATCACCCGATGGTACTGCCGAAAGCAGCATTCTCGTGTAGGGATGCAGGGGAGTTGAGTAAACATCAACGTTTGCCGCCAATTCGACAATTTTACCTAAGTACATAACGGCAACGCGATCGGACATATTGCGAATCACATTTAGATCATGAGAGATAAATAAATAAGTTAAACCAAAATCATGTTTGAGCTCTTTGAGCAAATTCAATATCTGTGCCTGAATGGAAACATCCAATGCCGAAACCGGTTCATCGGCAATAATCAGTTCCGGCTTTAAAACAAGCGCCCGCGCTATTCCGATACGCTGCCTCTGTCCGCCGCTAAATTCATGCGGATAGCGATTGGCCTGCTCCTTACTTAAGCCCACTTTCGCCATCAATTTCATCACTATTTCAGACCGCTCATTTTTATCGCCGATCTTGCGAATTGTAAGCGGTTCACGAATGATACTGACTGCTGATTTTCTGGGGTTGAGTGAAGAATAGGGATCCTGAAAGATCATCTGGACATTGCTGCGGTATGATTTCAGTTCAGCGGCGGGAAAAGAATTTATATTATCACCTTTATAATAGATATGCCCCGCGTCAGGTTTCTCTAATCTGATGATCAATCTAGCCAGGGTTGATTTTCCACAGCCTGATTCACCGACTAGGCCCAGTGTTTCTCCTTTATGTATTTCCAGATCAATATTATCTACTGCATGGACACTTCTTGATTTGGGATTAAATAAACCGCCGCCGGAGGAATATGTTTTTTTCAGTTCTTTTATATCAACTAATGATTGAAGCATGTTTAACTCATGACGATGGTTTTTTAATTTGTGTTTCCGGGATATTTCCAGCACGAAACAAAATGGCCTTCTTCAATTTCTTTTAAAACCGGCTCCTCTTGATTACACTCTTTTTGCGCGACCGAACATCGATCAAAGAACCTACATCCCGCGGGAAGATTATATAAACTGGGAACATTACCGGGAATAGTTTTGAGATAATTATTCCTGTCAGAAGAAGCCGCGGATCTTGCCGGCATGGATTCAATCAAACCTCTGGTATAGGGATGAAACGGATGATCAAATATATTTTCGACAGTCGAGTTTTCCACAATTTTACCCGCGTACATCACGGCTACATTTTTGGCGGCCTGAGCGATAATTCCGAGATCGTGTGTGATTAAAATTACCGCCATATTATTTTTTTCTTTCAGTGTGGAAATCAAATCGAGAATCTGCGCCTGAATAGTAACATCCAGAGCTGTGGTCGGTTCATCGGCAAGCAGCAACTGCGGATGGCACGACATGGCCATGGCAATCATTACCCGCTGACGCATACCACCGCTGAGCTGATGCGGATAATCGCGCACTAATTTTTTTGGTTCATCAATGCCTACTTCACGCAATTGATCGATGCTTAAGGCTAGAGCTTCTTTAGTGGGAAGTTTTTGATGCAGCCTGATCGCTTCCGCTATCTGCTCACCCACTCGCAGGACAGGATTAAGTGAAGTCATCGGTTCCTGAAAAACCATGGCAATTTCACTGCCGCGTTTCTTACGCATTTCTTCGGAAGACAACTTAAGTAGATCATGGCCATCAAATAATATTTCACCATTAAAAATTTTACCGTTTGCCGGAATAAGATTCATAATGGAAAGGGCCAGGACTGTTTTCCCGCAACCTGATTCACCGACAATCCCCAGAGTGTCACCGGAATTGAGACTCAGCGTCACCCCATCTACAGCGGAAATCCTGCCCTTAGCGGTATCAAATACAGTTCTTAAATCTTTTATTTCCAATAAACTTGACATACTATCTTTTAACACGATTGCGCAAAAATTCTACCAGCAGACGTACAGTAACCCCTGATGCTCCCTTGGGAATATACGTTCTATCTTTAACAGTCCAAGCCGGGCCGGCGATATCTAAATGGACCCAGGGAAAATCTCCGACGAATTTGCTCAAAAAAGCTGCTGCTGTGATTGTTCCGGCTGCCCTGCCCCCGCTGTTTTTATAATCGGCAATATCGCTTTTGATCAGTTCACTGTAGCTCTCCCACAAAGGCAATTCCCAGACAAGTTCGCCGGTGGCTTTTGCCGCCTTGTTAATTTCGCTTTTAAGTTTATCATTCGTTCCTAACATTCCGATGACATCATCACCCAAAGCGACAATGCAAGCACCAGTGAGAGTCGCCACATCGATAATCGCGGCGGGTTTATATTTTGAAGCATAGGATAAGGCATCGGCTAAAATCAGCCTGCCTTCGGCATCTGTGTTGATAATTTCGATAGTTTTGCCGGAATATGATTTTAATATATCGCCGGGTTTGTATGCTGTGCCGCCGGGCATATTTTCCGTAGCCGGAATCAGCCCGACAATGTTCAGCGGTAACTGTAATTCAGATGCAGCCATCACCGTGCCCATAACGGCAGCACCTCCGGACATGTCTGTCTTCATCTCATCCATTTTTTCAGACGGCTTAATCGATATGCCGCCGCTATCAAAGGTCAGCCCTTTACCAATCAACACTATCGGCGCTTCACTCTTTTTTCCACCAGAATACTCCAGAATAATGAATTTGGGTTCTTCATTGCTGCCGGAAGCCACGCCCAGCAGGGAATTCATCCCCAGTTCTTTCATCCTGGCTTTATCCAGAACCCTGCAGGTAACATTTTTTCTTTTACCTATCCCCTGCGCTTTTTTCGCCATAATCGAAGGCGTCATTTCATTGGACGGAGCGGAAACAAGGTCTCGCACGAAATAAACTGCTCCGGTAATTATTTGCGTATTTTTGACTTCTTTCTCGATTAGATTAAAATCTTTTCCTTCACAGATTATGTTTAATTGCTCCATCTCTTTAATATCTTCGCGTCCGACAGTTTTATAAGGATTATATTGATAAAGCCCCAGCAATGCTCCTTCAACTACTGCCTGCATAATTCTTTCTTTTGTTTCAGAAATCATTTTCCAATCAATGGAAGTGACTGCTTCTTTGATATTCATGGACCGCAGATGCTGCATGACTTTGGCAAAAGCACCGCGAATTTTATCCAAGTCAGCTTCAGCAGATTTGCCCAAACCAAGAAGCACAATTCTTTTTGCCGGCAGCATACCTCTTGTATAGATTACAGATATTTGAGATTGCTTTGCCTCAAAATCGCGGTTATTAATTAGTTCGCTGATTAATCCATTGCATTTCTGATCAATTTTCAGCGCGGCTCCCGTTAATTTTTTTTGGCCCTCAAAGAATGTTAAAATAATGGCCTGGCTTTTAACCTCGGCAAGATTTCCTTTTTTGACAAGTATCTTCACTTCACCCTCCTGGTTTCTGGATAATGTATTTTTAATCACCAAACTTAGATGAAAGATAACACATCAATGTAAAAAGTCAATTAGTTAAGGACTTATCTGATTATTTTGTTGTAACAGTATTACGGCGCAGGCAGGCACGAATGTTTTCATGACTGGTTTTCAGGATATGTTTAAGATAGCTGATATTCTTTTCAATTGCTTCATCATAGATATTTATATCGATATTCCAACGATCCCGAAAGTGGTTGACCATATAACGATTAACATTACCCAGATCGTTTTCAAACCTTGCCCGGACAAATTCATAAAAATTAATGGTTTTTCTGAAGAGATCAAGTTCGCTTTCAAATCCGGAAACTTCGCCTTCCTCAAATTCATGAAAAAGATGGATCAATTTTTCCAGATAGATACGATCAGCCATTTGCCCTAACAAATCCGCTGTTGCGAGTATCTTAGCCATGATTTCTATACTGACTGAGGGGAAAGCAACCTTTTTAATATCCTGATTTAAGTCTGTACAAATTAACATATCGCTGAAGCAACCCAAATCATCCTGAAAATATTTTTCGTTAGCGTAATAATACTGCGTAAACATTATACTTCTCGTGACATGAGTTAGAGTGTATTTGGCGCCAGTGCCTAAATTATCATCAGCCTCCTGAATATAGCCGGTATCATGCATCAGCGCGGCAATTAAGCCCAGATTGATTTCCTTGTCAGTAAATTTAATTCCGCCCAAACAGGCACCGTGAATCAGGCGCGCCATGGCCAGAAGAACAAGCATTGTGTGCCTTAAATCATGGTAATTGGTGTTGCATTTTTGAAATCCCGGATAATCGCCGCGAAACAGTTTTTCCACATCGCGGAAAGCTTTATCCAGATACTGAAAATCAAATTGGGGATTAATCAGAGAGGTGGTAAATTTAACTTCTCCCAATATTTCGGCAGCATCCCGAATATCCAGAAGTTTTCTGTGCAAAGCATTATTATCGTTTATGCCGGTATTTATCACCATTCATTCTCGACTATGGAATAAAATAGAATGTGCAAAAGGGGACGGTCTGATTAAACGGGTAATCCCAGATAATCAGACCGTCCCCACAATATTCATTTAAAACTCGATCGGCTGAATGAATGACCCGTCAGCGGCGGACACTTCCCCATTTTCCAACTGGAGGCCGAAATCGTCGAAGTACACCCGGTTTGAATTTTTGCCCCCGGTTACTAAGAAGATACCTGTACCGCAGAACAGGTAGGCACAACCTGAGGGAGTTATGGTAGCAGCTGATGAATCGGTTATGGGGCCATAGACTTGGATGACGCCACTATTTCCAGTAGCACCAGGGATCTCGGCAGGGTTACCGTTCGCCTCGTTCACCTCAGTTGCAGTTGTTGTAAGGTTAAAAATGGTGGGGCTGGCCGTGGGGCCAGCAACCCAGCCATTTGCCAGCGTGAAGTAATCATTCAATTCAGCAACAACCGAGGACCATTTCCATTTACTGATATCGTCCACGGGCCAATTTAACACGTTTGCAGTGCCACAGAGCACGGGGTTGCCTTCACGATATTGGTTAATCGCTAGTCGGTTTAACGGTTGACCTGACCGCTGCGCAGAAGTACCGTCTGGGTCAGTAGACGCATAGTACACGCGAATGTAGTGAGCCTTGGCGCCATAGTTCCCCGCCGCTGTTGCCTTTTTTGTACCTTCCACCCAGAGTTCGTCGCCGGAAGTGACGCTCTTCGTCGTGTCCACATTGGCGATAGTCAGCGTGCCCGCGGCAATCCCGCCAGCCCAGTTGCCGCTTGTCACAAGAGGTGTCCCGTTGATACGGAATATGGTAATTGGAGTAAGTACCGAGCCGACCCACCGTTTGACCGTAACAATGTCATTATACAGGAAGGTACTCGTGCCATTGTTAAATGGCAGGGGATAGGCCTCGATAGACCGGACAGTGAGGGTCGAAAAATCTTTGAGTACAGGCGCTGAATTGTCTGCATTATGAGATGAGTCATATCCAGCAAAAATACCCTGTTCGTTATTCATAATTTTGTATGCTATTAACTGCCAGGTACTATTCTGCCTTTTAGCAATAATAATGGCCGGTTTTGAATAACACTGCCACGTACCCACTTGGCAGTAGTCAGTGCAAGACCCACTGCCATAGGTGCAGGGATAGAATACCTCGTCCGGTGGTAAAAGAAGGGTATTAATGCCGGAGTCTTCTTTAGGATCAACTGAGCCAACTGGTATGCTTTTGTGGCCTACCACGAATGCAACGATATAGGCTTCCACCTCATCCCCAGTAAGATTCTTACCCTTAAACCCGATTCCCGCCAGGAAGGCCGTGGGTTTATTGATGTCGAGAATCGCGGTTGCATCCTTGTCCACCTTGATCTTGATCTGAATGTCCTGGCTCAAGAGTTTTCCAGCTTTCAGCCAGATCGAGTTTAAGTCCATATTTGCCGTACTCCAATTATAGGGGGTAGCACTCCAGTAACTGGCACCCTCAGTTTTTTGTCCAACATTATTCACACGCAATGCGTAATTTAGCCCAGTACAGCCGGTGGTCGCAAAGTAATCTACGTTACTTCCGGGGAACCAATTCTGAATCCCCTGGGCAATGTGTGATTTCGTCGCATCGCTAAAATTATCTACATCCGTCTGCTTACCAGAAAAGACTGGTTGACCTGGAGCAGATACCCCACTCGGTATCCAGCCATATACTTTCGTGCGTGTCACATTTAAAATACCGAAGATACCGGGGACGGAACCAGTTGATGTTATCAAAACCTGATTTGAGGGAAACCAGATTTTATTGCGTGTCGTATCAGTAAATGAGAAGCCTGACTGTGGCAGACTTTTTCCCGTAACAAGCGTCAAAAAATACCTTGTCCCATTGAATACCGGGTCCTTTGTGTCGGCCAAAATCTTCTTCTTGTAACGCAATAATTTATTTGGTTGAGTAAAATCGGTATAGAAATAACCATATGATTGCGGTATTCTGTCGGCATAAGTGGAATTGATCATGAGATCACCACCTACGTTCAAAGTAGGGGCCACATTTCGAGCCAGCCCAATGTAGAGATATTGAGACGCAATAAACGTAGGGTCTATGTTAGCTGCTATTGTTATTGTAGCCTTTACGTTGTTGCCGGGTAATGTTATTTCTTTACCATTTAATGCATAAAAATCTGTTGGTCCTTTTATTCTGTATGTTGCCATCGCATATCTCGCCCCTGCCTCCGCTGCGTAATAAGCACGCTGAGCACTGTTGCCGTAAACGGCATCAAGGGAGGGTGTACTGAAAGTATAATACATGGCTGTGCCAAGGATGCTGAATATAAGCATGGTTACGATCAATCCGATCAGGAGAGAGCCATTCTGTCTGCCTTGAAATCTATATTGATATAGATGAGTTAGCATATATTTAAATGATCGCGTTTGATTGTAACTATTTTCCATAATCGTTCTCCTTATTTTGAATGACTCTTTTTAATGTACTGTTAATTAGCAGTGCTTCTTGGATATACATTGGTTGAAAACACAACCGGTGTTGCGCTATCCGGATGGTTTAAACTCATCGTGACTACGATGCTTTTATATTTATCGTCGGTGTTATACTTCATAGTGAATGCATTTACACTGTCGATCAAAATATCTGTGGTTGTATAGTTATCCGTGGATATCTCTATATTGCCGTTGTCATTATTGAGCCGTATATATCTATCTCTATTGTAACAGTCATTCCCGCATTTTAGCTCAAGTGTATTTCTAATTGGCATAGATACGGTTGCACCACTTACCCAAGTACAGTTGACACATTCGACCAGTTCAAGATGGATTCTGGCCAGGGCCATTTGCGCTTTTCCGCTGATAGCCGCGTTGTTTTTAGAAAACATATAACCATTCACCGCGGTTATAATACCAAAGCCGGCAAAAACGGCCATAATACCCACAATAATCAGAACCGCGATCATTTCGATCAGGGTGAATCCCTTTTGTTGATTTATCAACCTTTTCATATACCTTTGCCCCCTTATTGCATAAAATAGGTAACAAATGTCTGGTCACCTACTGTGATCGTGGCTGCAATTGTCTCCTTGCCCGCAAAACATATACTGCAACCCTCTAATACACTACAGGACGCATTCGTACTGCAATTGGACTTAAAAGTAGTCCAATCACCCGTGGCAAGATACCCAGCATAACTAGAAGAAATTTTTTCCATGGCTCCTTTAGCCGTAGCTAAATTTATAGCCTGGTTAACTGAATCCGAGCTTCTTAGCACAGAGGTTCCTATGAAAAGGATCATAAATGTCCCCAAAATCGCTGCTAAAGCGATCGTTATAATAACTTCAAGCAGAGTAAAACCTCTTGCGCGATCGCATAAAAGCCCTCTTTTTTTCAACTTAATGTTATTAAAATACATATCTTCCCTCCCGGGTTTTTCTAAAATAATCAATCAGGGAATAAATCCCGTATTCTTTGTCACGGTAATATTGCCGCCGCTGGTTTGAATTGTGACATCTGCCGTCTCCGGAAGAGTTGTGGTTGGGTTCCACGGCCTACCATATTCATCAAAGGTGACCCTCCTCACCGTCGTGATCGTCAGCGCTGATCCTTTGGTGACCAGGTTTACCGTGGCATTCTCCTCGCCGGGAAGCCGTATCGCAGTTGTCGAACCAACACCCTGAAACAGATAGTACTCCGTTGCAGAGCTAAAATTGATGCCCCAGAAACCCTCCGTATTCATGGCACTGGCCTGGGCTGATCTTAGGTGACCCTTGACCATTTCCAACTGACTGGCAAGATCGACATCCGTCGTTGAAACGCTTCTTGCAATCACAACGACAGAGATGATGGCGATAATGACCAGCACGGTGACAACCTCAATCAGGGTGAAACCCCTGTTGTTCCTCAGCCGACTTTTAATGATTTGTCTTCTCTTCATCATACAGTCCTTAATCCCGCGACTTGGAATCTCCCTTCGCCATACGGAGAGTAAAGCGCCGTAACCCGCGGGAGGTCGCGTTATTATAGGGAGCCTCCGGCTCCTGCCGGATGGGGCTCCACTTCTACTTTTCCAACGGCCTTTGCCAGCATAAAACCCATGATCGCGCTTGTTGCCACAAATCCGATGATAAACACACCGGCAAAAGGAAAGTGCAGATAACTCCGCATCAATATTCCGTTCTCCAAGGCGAAAAAAACATAAACCAGAGTCCCGTATCTTGCCACCTTGATGCCCACGCTAACATTTAACATTAATACTACCCCAAGCGCAAGAAGCCATATCGCCACGCCGATGGTAAGATGAGGCTGCAGTTTTATCCATTCCATCGCTCCCATACCGGAACTTATCCCTGAAAGCCCCATCATCAGTATAATCCCTATAATCAGGTAAAAGAATCCCGTTATAAAAAAATAAAAAGAACACTCACGCCGCGTCAGACCACCTTTTTTATCGTCATCCGGTGCCAGTGCATATTGGTAAAGTTTTTGCACAAAAGAGGTAACCGCAAACAGGACGCCCGGATACTGATCCGGCAGTCGCAGCATGACATCAGCGGCAAAAGACTCCGGCGGGTCCATGGTTTTTTGTTTCTTAATTTTTTCTATTATATCGGCGAACTTTTCCATATTCTATCCTGAAATATATTATACTGGGATATACATATTCAAACAGCAAATAGTCACAAATTTTTATTGTGAAACTCCAATTCCGAAAGCGTAGCAACCTGAAGGTCATCTGCGACGTAGCGGAATTGGTAAGTTGAACAATCCCACACAGCGGAGGGTATAATATCCAGCAGCTTGCTGCGGAATCTGTTTCCAAAGCTTGCTTTGTGGTTCATACCCGTGATTCTTTCATTCTTTCTTTTAACTTTTCCAATCCGCGATATATGCGCATTTTAACGGCACTGATGGATTTGCCGGTAATCCCGGCAATTTCTTCAAACGAAAGCTCCTGCTGATACTTCATTATCAACAAAGCCCGCAGCTCATCTTCCAGCCGCAAAAGACATGAACTTATTTCCTGATTTTCTATCAACCTTGCTTCCGGTGAAGGATTGTTATCGGTCAATGACGATGCGTTTAATTCTTCAGAAAGTTTTTCTTTTTTATTTTTCCGCAGGTGATTTTTGATTAAATTAAAAGCAATAGTGTAAAGCCAGGTAAAAAATTTCTTGCGTGCATCATATCGCCATAAGTATTTATACGCCCGGATAAATGTCTCTTGCGTTAAATCATCGGCATCCTCCGCGTTTCCGGTCACCCGGTAAGCTAAATTGTAAATGGGCGACTTATACTCTTCCACCAGCAAGGCATAAGCCTGCCTGTCTCCCTTTAGAACCCTGGCAACAATTTCTGCTTCGATTTTCTGGTCCATTGCCAAGCCTTTTCGGAAGCACTATTTAGCTTTGAATGACAAAATCTAACTTCTTGAAAGTATTATGATATTTATTCTTTTATAATCGCAGCAGACTGTATTTCACGATGCAATACAAAGCGCGAAAACCGTCTTTCCAATTGATTTTTTTGCCTTCTTTGTAGGTCCGGCCATAACAGGAAATACCAACTTCATAGATCCGGCATTTGGTCTTGGCAATTTTTGCCGTGATTTCCGGTTCAATATTGGTTTCATTGTTTTGTTTTTTTCAGCCGTGCGAGTGCTTCTTTCGCCCGGACATAATCGGGCTTGATCTCAATTGCCTTTTTTAGGTAAGCAATAGCATCATTAATTCTCCCCATTTTCTCAAAGGCAAGCCCCATATTATAACGCACCTCGGCATTGTGAGAGTCCGCAATAAACGCTAACCTGTAATGATACATTGCTTCTTCCATTTTGCCGTTTCTGTAAGCAACCAACCCAAGATTATTATGCGCTGAAACGTTTTTCGGATCGATCCGCAGGGCCTCAGTCAAGTAATACACGGCATCCCCCGTTTTGCCCAGATCGGCCATAACGGTACCTATTCCGACGAGCGCATCAACGCTTTCGGGATTGATCTGGAGAACATCTCTATATTGTTTAAGCGCATCGTCGCTGTTTCCTTTTCTCTGGTAAAGATAGGCAAGAAATAACTGGGCACCAACATGTCGCGACGCAATCTTTAGCCCCTCTTGATATTGTACAATGGCTTCCTCAATTTCATTCTGAGCAGCGAGAGCACGGCCAACATTAAAACGGTTCTCAGCAATGACATAGGGATTTTCTTGAAAAACCTGCCGATATTGCTCTTCCGCTTCTTTTTTTTGTCCATGCAATTGCAGCATTATCGCCAGTCCCAGGCGTGCCCTGTGGTGGTTGGGCTTGATGCGAATCGCTTCACGGTAGTGTTCTAATGATTCCAGGTATCTCCCTTTATTGCTTCCAATAACTATTGCCAGATATGAATGGGTGTCCGGATTTTCGGGCTTGAGATTCAGTGAAGCTCGCAATAGTTTTTCCGCCTCTTTTACTTTTCCTTTTTGCCACAGCGCCTGCGCTAAACTATTGTGAACCGTAACGGAGTTCGGCTGCA
>Ga0114951_10003466_pt1 | contig 16300 bp, 17 predicted proteins | sample AM7aDNAmetaG_FD_88677 | JGI IMG/M metagenome (GOLD analysis project Ga0114951, IMG submission 88677) | Freshwater microbial communities from Finland to study Microbial Dark Matter (Phase II) - AM7a DNA metaG | ecosystem: Environmental > Aquatic > Freshwater > Lake | place: Finland: Lake Alinen...
ACAATAAATCTAAAATGATGGCGATCTTGAGCTATATCAATTGCAAATTTTTTACCATAAACATCATCACTTTCACTATCAAAAAATTGAGCACACTTACCATCAATCGCCACTTCATTTCGAACTAAGTATTTAATATGTTCATTAACTGCCAAGATTTTTTGATCTAAATTGTACCAGGGTTTACTTTTTACAATTCTAGATTTGATAACGGATAATCGGTAATAGCTTGGTGGCTGTAAAATATAATTATTACCTCTAACTCGTTTAGCCATAGCTCGATTGCCAGTAAACTTATATTTTTTAGTTTTTTTACCACTAGTTTTTCTGGATACACTTTTCATTAATGCAGTCATACTATTGAATGGCAACGATTCATTAGGATGATTTTTATTTCTGTTTTCTTTAAATATTTTGGTGTCCATCTAATGCTCCTTTATAAAAAATAACGCTGAAAATCCGAAAAACTAACCTAAGACAAGATAAAAGGTTTCGTATCCATGCTGTCGTTTTTGCTATATAGTAATTAGCTTTTTTAGTGCTATTAGTTTTGCAGCTCATATCACCACTTTTTTTAAAACTACTATTTTTAAAACACTAATCGAGTGCTATTCATAAACATACTCTTTGCTTATTTGTTAAAATCATTGATTTTTACAGCATTTTTGAGTGTTCATTTAAAAACAATAAGCGGTCTAACTACCGCCTTTAAATCTTCTCTATTAATTGGTCCGAAATACCTAGAATCTAAAGAGTTATCATGAGCTACAATTGCCACAAAAAATTCTTGGGTGATTAAGTGGCGACAAATGGGATACAAATTTAGCCGCTTATTTTTAGTTAATTTGATTTGGTTGTTAACCACAATTGAGTTGTCAATTCTACAAACATTGTCGCCTTCCATCGCTATAACTGGTTTTAATAACAACCCTTTAAACTGTAAGTGTCCTTCCTCAAACAAAAATTTTTGCACCTCAATTGGTAAATCAATAACAACTAAGTCACCAACTGTAGGGATCTTTTTTGTCACCCAATACAATCCTCTAGGTAGAGATTTGGTGGTATTTAAATAGAAATACTGATCTAGCTTATTAGCTGAAAAGATATTAAGAATTAAACCTAAGATAATTAAAAAAATTGGTAGAGGTTTAATTTGGTAACGCATGATTAGGTAAGATCAACGGTTTGCCAGTTTGGATCCTAGCATTTTGATGTAACCAGTAATCATTACTAAGTCTTGAAAACTCTATACCAAACTCAGCTAGTTCATCGAGCAGTTTTAAGGTTCTTTTTACTCTAGTTGCTCCAAAGCAAAAAAATAACAAATCTACTTTTGGAAAGACGCCTGGTACTAAATTTTTGCAACTGTCTTTAGTTCCGGTTCTAAAAATGTACAGCACCCATTTAGTAGTACCAAATAGGGAGCCTTGCCAACGTTGCATAGCAATTAGTTGTTTAGGTAAAACCAAACACAGTTGATCTTGGCGATTAATATCAATTCTTTGACAATAGTTACCAGCTCTTATTTTATTGCCGATCTGATCTGCTACTCTAGTTTCTTTAATAATGGTATAAGTTAATTGATCGCTATGATGCATAATTCCACCTAACAACTGCCATATAATTATTTGTTAAGCTAGTTGCTTCCAATAGATATAATCTACCTTGATTAGTTGCCACCGTAATACTAGTAGTAATGCCTGATCGTAATGGCTGGATGGTTAAATGCTGTCCTGTTGCATTGCTCATAGTACTGATCTTCCACCTTACTGGATCGCCGCAAATTGGATTTCCTACAATCTTCTCCCCAGAATCTAAAACTATGACCGTTACTTTATGAGGTGAAGTATAAATTTGATATAGCTTATTTGGACTAAAACTATAATTAGTAACTGCATTAAATGTTTGGGATTTATTTAGATCTTGTAGTTTAAAATATTCTTGGGTGTTATTTTTTATTGCTTGATCATTTGTTACCGCAACTGCTCCTTGTTTCGCCTTACTATCATTACCTTTATTACTAGAACCATTACTAGAACGATCTAACTTGGTAGATTTTGATAGATCTTTGTTGGTAGTATTTTGAGATGATTTGGTACTAGTAAGACTAGCTTTATAAGCAGCAGAAAACTCTCGAGCCATTTCTGGAGATATTTTGGCTAAATCTCTAGTAAATTCTTCCGACAATTTTTGGGTGTTTGGCAAACTCTGTAAACTATCAACCACTTCCTTAATCCCTGCCGCTCTTTTAGTTGGCTCGGCATGGTGTAAGTCTTGTAAAAATAAAAAAGGATTATTTTCTTTGGAGCCAGATTTTAGATCAAAAAAAGTATGATCTCCACTAGGAGCAGAAGCACGATTAGGATTAATATCGGCAGCACCATTATGCCCCATATAGTTAGCACCGGCAGTATTGGTATGATCTGTATGATCAGGTGCATCATGATTTAGATCAGCCAATTCTCGTTGCATACTTTGCTCTAATTCGTCAGCTGATTTAATTTTATTTTGATTATCCATATTCTGTAATTCTCTTAGCATAGCAGCTTCAATGTCTTTAGCTTTTAGGATCTCTTGTTCCATATCTCTTTGTTCTGCTTGCTTACGGTTGGCTTCATCACGATAAAATTGGGCAAAACGATCATTTACGATCCGACTGGCTTCTTCTCTAGCTATCCCATGTCTTCCTGCTATAGCAACAATTGGTGTCATACTAATCATAATAATAATTATGGATAAAACATTTTTATACATATTTTACTCCTCGCCTCTTATATAGGCAATAATGATAAATCTTTGGCAACTATAATATTAAACGGCACTCCGGCACGAATAGTGATCGTTGGGTTTTGTTTTAATTGTTTATCAGCAATTTTATTGGCAATTTCACTAACGTTTTCGCTAGCTTTATTGATGGCTCGCTGCCGATAAATTGAGCTACCTCTAAACTCATATAATTCATCTTTACCTGTTCCGGCAGCAGCTAATAATGAGGCTAAACTAACACCAACAGCCACTTTATCATAATGATTATTAACTCGATCAGAAATACCGGAATGTCCTGATAAATCAGATCCTGTTATTTGCTCTAACTGAACAGTGTAACCACTAGGATGTTTAGCATTTGGCGGTAAATCAAGCCTATCAAACACAATTTGTACTCGTTCTTGCCCAAAATTTACCTCATTATTGTAATGGCCGATTAACATTGCTCCTTGCGGAATTAATAAAAAATTACCGCTTACAGTATCAAAAACATGCTCTCTAACTCTAGCCACGACCACTCCAGGCAGATCAGAATTGATTGCGGTAGATAGTACACACGGAATAATACTACCTGCCTTTAATAATTTATGCTCACCAATATTATTGGTGTTGTTTGCCTCTACATTATTATTTAAATCAGATAGGCCATTTACATTAACATGTTGGGAAATTTTGGCAGCAGCATCAGTTATTGGCATACTAAATGCAATAGGTGCAATTCTAGCATCATCTTCTTCTTTAATTTTAATTAACGCTTGTTGTTCAAAATATTCCCTCAATAAACTAACATTATGCTCTTCCACGTTGCCAGGATCTTTAGCTAAACTGTTTGAGGAACGATAGTAATAATCATTGTGATCTTGATGGCTAGTTTCACTACCTTGCGTCATAGTTGCGTTACTATTAGCACCACTATCTCTAGCCTTATTTTTATCGTACAACTTAGGCGTAATATGCTCAAAGTTTAATTGTTCTTCCTCGATAACTTCCACAGTATTCTTTTTAGGCATCACCCAAAAGATTGAAACTATAATTATTACTATTATGCCTATCACAATCTTTTTAATTAAATCCCGATCATACTTAATAACATTAGGCATAGTTGCTGTTAAATTTAAAGCTTCAGCCGGTTGTTTAATATTTAAGTTTTCCATAATTATTTAGTCCTCTTGAGCCGTACAATTTCAGGGTTAAGAAGTCCAAGTCTTAATTCTGCCTCGATAAAAAGCCTATCGACAATTAAAACATCTCCTCGCTGCCGATAATTCACTAGTTGGGTAGCGCTTTCGTGAGACACTATAAATAAAGTAGGCAGTTCATTTTGATTAATAGCAGTTGGGAATTGAATAAAAGTTTTTTCGCCATCATCAAAAACTTGAGTAGGCTTCCATACGGGTTTCCCTGACTTATTAATGATTTTATAGTTAAAATTAAGTTTTTTAGGTACTTCGTTTTGAGCAAAAAGATTTTCTTTACGTTCAGAGTTAATAATTATATTGTTAACCGCATAATTCCAGCTAACATCTGCCATATAATTATTTTTTAAGCTAATTAATTCCAACAAATACACTCTGCCTTTATTAGTAGTTATGATCATATTATTGGTAAGCTCTTCCCGTAACGGCTTAATAATTAAATGCTGCCGAAGATTAGCTCCAGCCCCTGAGGTAATACTATTAACTTGCCACCTAACCGTATCACCACTTTGCGGAGCAGCCACCATTACCTCGCCAGGCTCAAAACTTACCATAGTTACTTTTTGTGGAGCAGTATAAATCTGATAAATGCTGCCTGGAATAAAATCATAAATGGTTGTAGCATTTAAAAAGCGGCTATCTTGCGGCCGTTGTTTCGCTTGTTTTAAGGCATTAGCTAATAATGTACTGGTATTGGTTGTTTGGGAAGATCCTTGTTCAATTGCTTTAATTTGCTCTGGTTCAGGGTTAGGATCTATAGTAACATTTTCAGATCCACTGACAGGTGCTATTGGCATAGCGATTTTAAGATTATTAATCGGTTTAGCACAACCAGACAAAACTACAACTAACAATAAAATTAATTTATTCATCGGTCATCACCTTAGACCACGAAAAATCAGTGATCCAAATCCCTAATGGATTTTGCAAAATAGACTTTTCATTGTTAGGAGGTACAATTTTTATGGTGACAAACCCGACAAACTTTTCTTTAGTTAATAGTTTGCCGCTTGGATCATGCGTTTCTTCCACCCATTGCAATTCATATACATTCTTTGATACTAGAGTAAAAGAATTAACTATCACAAATACCGATTGCTGCTCTTTTAATTTGTTGAACATGGTATTATCTGATGACATAAAGTATTGATCAAACTTATTAGCGGTTTTAGGAGTTAAAAAACTATACGCCTCATATAACCATTTTTTATTAACTTCATGATCGATTGATACCCCTCGAATTTTTTCTATAAATTTAATTAAATAATGTTTTATTTGTGGATCTCTAGGGTGATATTGAACCTGGGAAGCTTTGGCAACGTTCGTAACCTGTAACTCCCCTACCTCAACAATGTATGGGATATACTTAGGCTGCATATTACTAATAATTAACCCAATAATGAGAGCAAAAATTATACCGGATAATACAAATGCAATTTTACGCCAGTTATATGCTTGGACAACAGCACTACCAATTCTATGATCCCATTCTTGTTTTGCTTGCAGGTATGGCGTTTCTGGCATTAAATCATCAGGTGTATTAATAATTCTTTTCATTAGCTCAGACATAATCGATCCTTAATGTTTATTAAAATCCTGATGTTCTTGAAATGCTTTAGCTATTCTTTGGTACATTTCAGCTTGTTTTGCAACGTTAGCAGCCATTTTATGATCAGAATAATTTTGAGACGGTGACGCTATATTATTCCCATTCCCGCCTGTTGAAACATACCCTTGTCTAATACCACGAGCAACACTTTCACTAAAACCTCTAGTAATACTTTCTTGAATTGTTTTAGGGGTAGAGAGCGCCATACCAATAGTACCTTGTGCTGCACCATAAGCCATTGAGGCAATTTTACCTAGCTCTGAATTACCGGTATAGGTTACGCCTCTCAGTTGGGCACCGGTTACTGCGGCAGCACCAGTTGCAACAGTACCACCAATAATAGAACCAGCTATGTTTTTGCTGCTGGCTACAGCTCGATTCGCAAGTACCGCAGCCCCTGCTCCAAGCCCAATCACACCGGCAGCGGTGGTTACTAAATCACCGGCACTTGCGGTAGGACTTCCTGAAAACATGCCAGAGGCCCAAGTACCCGCTTTTAACGATAACGCCACTAGCACAAATGAAGCTAGGACTAAATAACCAACTTCTGTTAGAGTTTGTAGTTTACCAGCAGTTACCATTAGCGATCCAATCCAAGGTTCGGCTAAATTGATGATAAATGCCATCGTAAATAGTTTAACCGCATGTTGAATCGGACCACGGATCGCACCTACCGCCATCCATGCAGTAGGACCAAATATATGAAATGCTAAAAATAGAGGCGCTAAAATAGAGGTAAAATAAAAATCTACCAATGCCATAAACATTTGATATGCTAAGTAAAAAAATGCACCCAAGATCAAAACTACAGCTATGATCCCAAGTAATACACTGATTAAATTACTACCAATAGTTTTAGGTGATGACCAAGACAAGCTATAAAGCCACATTCTAATTGGAGCTATCACTTTATTACCATATTGAGCAATTTCAGAAGGGTTTAAAACTAGATCAATGGTACTAGTACCGCCAGCAGCTTTAATTCCTAGTTTAATGGCTCCATCTCTTAATACTTCATGCAAATATGGTAGATTACCGATTGCCCATACCATAAAGCCAATTTTAAATAATTTAACTAATAATGCTGCTAAAATGCTACTATTTTGATCAAAGGCATAACTTAAACCCAATTTTACTAAAGTAATAGTAGCAAAAGCATAGAAAAAATAATAAGCCACGGGTAATAAATTACCATAAGCTAACGCTATTTGATCTAATAAATTTTGTAAAACAGTGTTTAAGATTTGCCCTTCCATATTTATGGCCTACAGATCCCTTCATCACCAATTAAATTACCTCGTCTACCCAGCATAATTAAATCGATGCGTTCTTTAACTGCCGGAATATTGCATTTATGATCTAGTTTTAATTTTGCCAATACTTGGGGTAGCGAACGTTCTTCATAGCCATTTGGTACAATATGATCTGGTTCTGCGTACTTTAAATATTGTTCGGTACAATTAAGTACTAACTCGGCATATTGACGATCTTTCTTGTTAAGTTTACTTAAATTATTTAAGTTTCTCTCGCCATGATATAAATCTGGATAACCACATTTACGATTATTACCTACTTCCGCCAACCTGCCGATCACCGCCCAATTAGAGCACTTAGGATCTTCCATTAATCCCTCGCTTTCTTCTCCATATTTAGTCCAACAAAACTTAACTAATTCGTCCAAACTTTGGTCATGATCTTTGCTACAACCAATCAAACAACAACTGAAAACAACTATTAATAATAAAATTTTTTTCATAACACTATAACACTCCTTAATTAACTTAAACTTATTTTTTCTTCAAATTTGGTAATTTGATCCCTCGATATTTAGAATATGGTTTAGCCATTTCTTGCTGAAATCTCTGATGAGCTATAACTTTAGCAGTATTTTCTTCAGCAACTGCCGCACTTCTTTGTTCTAGATCATGAGCCATTAAGGTTTTTAGATCTTGGAGTTGCTTAATTTGAATTGCTGCTAGCTGATTAGCAGATTGCATAGCTTGCATCTGCCCTGCTGCTTGTTGCGAACTATTAACTAGATCTTGGGTTTTCTTTTGCTCTTGCTGCTGTGATTTTAAAATTTTAAGCGAATTAATAGCTCTTTTGTTAGAAGCAATGCTTTGCTTTAAATGCTGTTGCATTAAAAAATTCTGTTCAGCATCAGGCAAACGATTAGCATCGGCTTTACCAAAAATATCTCCATATCTCTTGTCTAAATCACTTAAAGTATCAGTAATACTATTAATTTGATCTAGGCTGTCTTTAGTTTCATTATAAGTATTATACAAATCTTTTACAGTGTTTAGATCTAAATGTTTAATATTGTCTTTTTGCAGCATTAATTGTTGTGATAGCGTCCGATATTGCGAGATTTGGTATTGAGTTTGCTGTTTTAATTCTTGTAAACTTTTAAGGTGCTCGCCATAAATTTTGACATTTTGAGCGAAATTTTGAGCATCAAAAGTTACCATCGCCATACTACTTGATGAGTATAAAAAAACAATTAATGCAAAAATTTTAATAATTACAAATCTCATACAATTCCTCAGATCTAACTTTAGTTTTAGCTTTAATAATATTAGCTGCCCAATCTAATTTTTTTAGTTTTAACCACTCTTCTAAAAAACGATCTTTACCGTGTTTAGTAATAATTTCATCGCATTGATTAGAAACCTCAATTCCTGCATTACAGCAAATAGCTAGAGCTAATTCGCCCATAGTTAAGTCAAACAATCTAACGCCGCAACTCGAATAATAAAAATATTGTTTTTTACCAATCGCCTGAGAAATAATGGTTATTTGCGGCTCATTTAATCCAATCTTTTTATACATTAAACTAATAGCAGGATTAAGAGCTTCTTTATTAGGTAATAAAATCTTAGTTTGGCACGACTCTAGTAATAATGGCATTAATGGTGTATCAATAGCGTCAGCTAAACTTTGCGAGGCAAAAATTACTGATACCTCGTTTTTACGTAATTCTCTTAACCAGGTTTGGATCTTGTCTAAAAATAGTTTGTTCTTCAGATAAGTCCAAGCTTCATCTAAAATTAATAAGGTTGGTTTGCCGGTAAACAGTTGCTCTAATTTATGGAATAAACAAGTCAATACCGGTTCAATGGCATCTTTGTTACTCTCCTTTAATTTGGCTAATTCAAAAGTGATCCAAGCAGCATTAGATAAAGAGCCTTGCGTACCATCTAACAAATAACCATAAGGACCGCTTTCAGTAAATTTGCTAAGTGCCATTGCCATTTTTTTGTCTGATTCTTGAAGAGATAAACTTAAATTTAATAGAGTTCGATATTTTTTAGATCTGGTTGCTAAACTCTCTAATGCTCCCCTTAACTCTTTTTTATGTTCAATGGTTAAGCTAACTCCTTGTTGCTCAATAATACTTTGTAACCAATTTTCTGCCCATTGCCGATCTTCTAGGCGATCAATATTACTTAATGGCTGCAAACTTAAGCCGCCATTGTTTTCAAATTGGTAGTATTTGCCATTTACCCCAAGTGTTGCAACTTTAGAGCTATAACCTTTATCAAAGAAAAACACTTGAGCATTAGGGTAACGTAAAAATTGTAACGCCATTAAAACTAATAAGGTTGATTTACCTTGGCCAGTTGGCCCTAAAATTAAGGTATGCCCCACATCTCCTTGATGGATATTTAATCTAAATGGGGTATTACCTTCAGTTTGCGTTACCATAAGAGGTGCTTCATTTTGGAATTTTTTAGCAAAATGCTGATTACTCTTATGCCCAGGCCAAGCAGAAGAAAGAGAAATAAAGTGTGATAAATTATTAGTACTAATTAAGGGATAGCGAACATTAGCATGAGTATGGCCTGGTAATGAACCAAACCAAGCATCAACGGCATTAATAGTTTCTTCTTTACACACAAAGCCTTTATCATTAATAAAATTTTTAATTTTATTAAGCTTCATTTGGCATAAATCTAGTTCTTGATCATAAACGATAATAGTTGCAGTATAATAACCAAACCCTACTTGATTATCAGTTAATGCTAATTTGGCATCCTCGGCATCAAATTGATTAATGGCAGCATCTACATTATTACTTTCGGCGTTTGATGTAAAATGAAACATCTGACCAATAATTTTCATTAAAGATAGTCTTTTGCTCATCCAGTTTTTAGCTTTTTTATTAATTTGCGCCATCGCATCATCTTTGTCTAAAGCAATCCACCTGGTCGTCCAGCGAAATTCTACATTTAAGTGGTTTAAGCCATCTAATAAGCAAGGGAAAGAGCTGTTGGGAAAAAATCTAATTGTCAAAACTTTAAAGTACCGATCTCCTAACTTTGGTTCTAAACCACCAACAACCGAAGTATCAGATAACATATAATCTAAATATACTGCTCTCGAAGGTATTTTAACTATATGATCAGTACTAGAGATCAAACTATGCAAATAAGACAAGGTTTCTTCATCGTTTAAACTCTCTACATATAAGAACGAAAAACGTAAAGAATCAATTAAACTGTTCGTTACTTTTTTAAATTCTTCTAGATCTTTTTCTCGATCTAATTTAGCTTGGCCGTTAGATTGTTTGATAAATCTTTTAGCTAAGCTCGCTTCCCGATCTTTAGGTGGCAACCACACAAAAGTTAAATAATATTTAGATTCAATAAAATTATTTTCTAATTCAAAGCGATCTTTTCTTTCTAAATCAATCAAAAGTGCCAATTTATCGGTAAAAGTTGGCTCAGGGTAACTAATGCTTTTTTGTCTAACAACATCAAAATATAATGCCCAATTAGAGCCAATTTGTTTAAAAATATGATTTAATTTATTACAGTTGGCCTCTAATAATTCAAGTGATGAGGTTTCTAAATCGAATCCCATTAATTGTACCGTACGCTGAAAACTACCATTTTTATTTAGGACAATCGATTTAGCGACCAACCCAAACCAAATTAATTGATCGGCTAAATGTTTTTTGCTTGTTCTATATTCCGCTAAACTAAACATCTTTATCCTTCCAAATAATCACTAGATTTTGCATAATAATTAATTAACAAATCAAAAAATTCCGGATCTTGATTACAAACATGTCTTGCTACTATATGAATTGTGATCGATAAAACTATTAACCACCAAGCACCAAAAAATACTAGATCCATGGTAACCAAGGCATTAGCCCAAAAGATATTACGAGCGACCCCCATGATCATGATCGGCTTAACTAATGACTGATGAACTATCGCTTGCATTAAAACAACCAGCCTTTAGCAAAACCTAACATTGGCAACAAATGAGAAGTAGCATTAAAAGCGATAGATAATGCTGTACCAACTTTAGCTCCCTTTTGCACCATATCGTTACCAATACCAAAGGCCCAAGCCAGTCCCGTACCAGTTAAGGCCACAACTCCGGCACTTTTAGCTACAGGCCCCGTGATACTTCTAACCACCTTATCCATCGGTCCTTCCCACGGCATCCCAGTATTTAAAGTACTAGCTGACGCATAATCACACAGCACAAAATAAGCTAACACGGCTATTCCCCAAAAATAAATCATCCTTCTACTCAACATAATTCTCCCTCCTTAACATTTAACAATCTTGTATGGTGTAACAGGCTTAATTAATCCTTGTACTTCTAAAATTTCTTGTACCACTCTTTGGCGTGTCTCGTTTTTAGCTAAAAACACCACTACATTAATAGCTTTAGAAATTAAATGACGCTGACAATCAATCGAGCCCTCTAAAATCAATTGTTCTAGCCTATATAAAGCATCTATCGCTGAATCACTATGAATGGTGGCTACTCCTCCGGGATGCCCAGTGTTCCACGCTTTTAATAGATCTAGGGCTTCTTTGCCTCGCACCTCCCCTACTACAATACTATCGATATTCATCCGCAAAGTATCTTTAAGTAACCTTTGCATACTAACTTGTTCGGTGGTTTGAAATTTATAATGATTGGGAGAACTACATAATAACTCCGCAGTATCTTCTAAAATTGCAATTCTAGTATTCATCTCGGCAACTTCTTTTAAGACGGCATTAGCAAAAGTTGTTTTACCGCTGCCGGTAGCTCCTGCAATTAAAATATTTTTTCTGCTTTGGATTGCGTACTTTAAAACTTTATATTGGGCTATGGTTAATGCTTGATGTTCCAAGTAATCTTGTAAAGAAAATATTTTAAGAGGCTTTTTACGGATCGTAAAAATAGGGTAAGACGATTGCGGCGGCATAACTCCTTGAAATCTCTCGCCATTACCTATTAATTCGGTAGCAACACTAGGATTAGCTTCATCAAAATATTTACCTTTAATACCGCTGGCTAATCTAATTATTTGCTCTGCTTGCTCCCACTCAATACGCTCTCCTGTTTTAGTTTGGCCACCAGAAAAAGTATCGATCCATAAATTGCCATCGGGATTTAGCATAAGATCAGTAACATTAGGATCATCTAAATATTTTTTAATACCACCTAGTGCATCATAAAAAAATTCTACGGTTTTTTGATTTAAATTTGCTACATTATTTTCATGCACGATCTACAATCCTTCTATGAACTTTTTGGCGTCAATTTGCGAGAGCCATTCTTCTTTAGGTAAATCATTAAATAAACTATTGCCAGCTAAACTCGCTTCATAAACTTGTTGTAAAAATTGGTTAAATAAATGGTTAGCACGAGCCATAGCTGCACCGCTTTGCTCTTTTGGGATTTCAGAGAGCCTGGCAAAATAAGTTTTAATATAGATTGAAAAAGCTTCACTTAATGTTGATAAATTAGTATGTAACTCCTCTACTTTACGATCTATTTGATCTAATCTTTTTAATAAAACAGCTTCTCTATTTTTAAGGGAATCTAAATCAAAATATTGGATCAGGGCATCATTTACTATTAAACCATAAGGTTTATTTAGTCTTTTGGATTCTTCACGTAGATAGCGCTCAACATCCATGTCTACCGAAGGCTTAATTTGGATCTTGGTTTTGTTCACTTTTCCACCCCTAATGCTACATGTCTCGTTACTCTATTACTGCAAGTTTGCAGATCTAGATCAGCCTCCAGCTCATCACAACTGTTTTCTATAGTTTCCTCTAGTGTTTCATCAATCAAAGTTTGCTTCACCTCTGGCTCTTTTTTTATTAAAGCCACTTGGATTGCTTGAGTATCGCCAATTTGATCTTGTTCCTCATTTTTCTCTTTAACTACATACCATTCCTCTGGTAGCTGCTCTGGTAAATCGATATACTTTTCTGGGGTTAACTCTGACGCAGGAAGACATCTACTTTTAAAAGGCTCTTCCTTATAATAAAAGATCTTATCAACAATAATGGGATAATGTTTAGCTACCATAATTATTACTTGATTGTCCGGCAACTTTTGTACTTCATCAGGGTTTAACAAATTACGGGCAGTTTCTTGATCAGCAACTGAAATATTAGATAAAAATGGTGCTAATCTTTTGCCGGTAAAATTGATTTGATGACGTTTAACGGTAGTTTGTCCTAACGAATTTGATATGATCTTAGCAGTATCGTTATCATTAGGAGCCATGGTTACTCTAATATGGCAATTATCAAAAATAGAATTTTTTACTCCATAATGCTCATAAATGTTGCTATATGATTGGCAAACCAACATACATTTAATGTTATATCCAGCCATAAATCCTAATGATTTCTTAAAGAAATCCATACAACCCAATGCTGGAAATTCATCAAGTAACAATAATAATTTGTGTTTGTGTGGTGAACCTGTTGCTCCAATTGCAACTTCGGTAAGTCTTCTACAAATCATATTGATGATTAAACGGTTAAGCGAAATCAAGCGATCTAAGTCGCCAGCTGGCACTACCAAATACAATGATACTGGGTAGTTAGAGTTCATTAAATCATTTATTTTAAAATCAGATTTAGCAGTATTTCTAGCAAGTATGGGATCACGGTACAAACCTAAAAAACTCATGGCCGTTGATAAAACTCCAGAGAGTTCAGTATCACTTTTATTTAGCATTTCTTGAGCAGCTGATGCTACCACTGGATGAGGTTGGTTTTTTAAATGTAAAGTGGTTTTCATATAGTGTAGTGTTTTGATAATGTCTCGATTAGGATTAGCTAAAAAATTAGCAACTCCTGATAAAGTTTTGTCTGGTTCAGCGTATAAAACATGTAATATTGTTGCGACCAGCAAAGCATGGCCTGTTTGCGCCCAATGATCACGAGCTTTACCTCTACCATTAGGATCAACTAAAATATCTGCAATATTTTGCACATCTTTTACTTCATTAATACCTTTACGTACTTCTAACAAAGGATTCCAACAAGCACCTTTTAATGATGTTGGATCAAAACAAATTACATGAGAAAATTGCTGACGAAATCCAGAGGTGATCGACCAGTTTTCTTTTTTAATATCTAAAACTACTACTGAAGAATTCCAGGAAAACAATGTCGGAATAATAAAACCAACTCCTTTACCGCTTCTGGTTGGCGCGTTTAATAATATATGTTCCGGACCATTATGGGCTAAGATCCCAACACCAAGGAATTTACCTAGAATCACTCCATTTTGTTGATTAAATCCCATTTTTTTAACTTCTTTTTTTACGCCCCACCTCGCAGTACCATGAGTATCAGTAACTTTACCGTGACGTAACAACACGATTGACGCTAACACCATCACAATAAAACCATTGATTAATCCGCCAGCGCAAATATATAACGCCGTATCAAAAACAAGGGCATGTTTATGATAATATTTTACCGTCCAACCAATGATCGCTAATGGGTTATATATGGGAATAATAAACTTGGTGGCAGGTGTGCCTAATCCAGGATTAAATCCCAAGTTATAGGCAACATATTCAGTAGCAACAAATAGGCTACCCAAAACAAATAATACTAATATGCTAATGCAAATAAACCTATATAGTTTCACAAAATCCCTCTTAAACTATTCCATGATAGAATTTGCTTGGTTTGAAATTTAGATTTACGTTCCTTGTTTTCATTTTTTTCCATAAATAAAAGTCTTTTGTTTAACTACCTTACAAACCGATTCGATTTCATGACTTCTCTGCAACTTGTAATATCTTAAAATTTAACTCTTAACGCACAAAAAGTCAACCACCGCGATTGTTTATTGGTTTGTTTTTATGTATACTGTTGTTATTTTAATAACAAATTTAAGAATCTTTTTGCATATTTACTAATTTTTTATGAAAATTAATTGTTATAACACTTAAAATAGGATCAGAATGAAATCGGTTAATATATATTTAAAAAATCAAAATCAAAGAGCTAAAGCTAGAGCTGAATTTTCAGGCAGATTGACCAAATTGCTAATTGAGAGAGGTAAATGTTCAGCCAGAGCATCCAATTTTGCAGATCCAAAGTTTTTAGCAGAATTAGTAGATTGTTCTCTCAATATGGCTCGTAGATATTTGTTAGGACAATCCATACCGACTGAAGCCAATTTAAAAAAGATTTCAGAATGGGCAAATATAGATCCAATTTGGCTGTTATATGGAAATATGCAAACCAATCACCAAGATAATTTAAATGCAATCAATACTACAATTGATAAAGAAATCTTGACAGAAATTTTAGTTCAATTACGTCCATATTTATCAGATCTTTCTTTAAGCGAACAAGATTTTAAAAATTATATTTTGTTTGCTATTGATATTTACGATAATGTTTATCCTTTTGACGCTGATATTAGTAATAAAGTAAAGATGATCGAAATCATGGTAAAATCTATAGATCTTCCTAAAAAGAAAAACAATAAAAATACAGGAACTGATGTTTAATTTGATTTTTTCTGTATGACAAACTCAATACATTTATCACCATTCCAAAAATGTTTAGTAGTATTATAGAACCAAGCATTTCCAAGCAAATACTCTATCTTAAAATCAATATAAGTACTATCTAAAAGATCATGCCCCACAATTCCTTTTAAGTTAGCAAAAGGATCCATACATAATTGATAAACTATCTTATTATCCTTAACTTCTGGAAAATTTACTATAAGACCAACAGAATTATCTCTAGCAGTGATTACTTCTTGGAAACTTTTAGGATTGCCTCTCTGAAAACTAATAGCATCATATGCTTTTTTTAATCCTTTTATCATTATTTTTTTAAATAATGATAAAGCTTCATTTTTTCCATATGTTTCTTGCAAAACCAAATACATATTTTCATATAAACTGAAAAATGGTGTATTAAAATTAGCTAATTGTTCTGTCATCATAAATTTCCCCATTCAACGCTGTTGATTTCCATTTTATATTACATATTGAACCTAGTGACGTTAACCCACCTAATGCAGATAATGAAAGTACTATTCCTATTAAAAACTGCATGCCTGTTGTATTAAAGAACGTGATTGATATTAATGGAGTCAAACTGGCAAAAATTGACATGCCTAAATTATACACCAATGAAACCCCTGTATAACGAGATTGAGGAGGAAAGTTTTGTATAAAAACAGCAAACATTGGTGCTGAAATAAGAGCTATAATAATTCCAAAAATAAATTCAGCCAAAACAATTGATCTTATAGAAGAATCCTGCAATAACATAAACAACAAATATCCAGCCATTAAAAGAAGTAAGCATCCTATTTGCACTGTTTTTATATATCCTATTTTTTCTGATATAATCCCCACCAAAGGTGATAACAACCCTATCCATAAAACCCCTAAAGAAGTTACCAACATTCCTTTATTTAATCCTAACCC
>Ga0114951_10003467_pt1 | contig 16296 bp, 10 predicted proteins | sample AM7aDNAmetaG_FD_88677 | JGI IMG/M metagenome (GOLD analysis project Ga0114951, IMG submission 88677) | Freshwater microbial communities from Finland to study Microbial Dark Matter (Phase II) - AM7a DNA metaG | ecosystem: Environmental > Aquatic > Freshwater > Lake | place: Finland: Lake Alinen...
CACAAAATGATATAACAACACTGATACATTGTGTGACTTATGAAGGTATAAACTCTTTGCCATAGGCAAAGTTAATGATTTTACGCCGCAAGCGGCGGGGAACTAACCCCGTAGCGATTAGAAATATTTTGTTTATCTATAAACGTCCATATCCTTTAATTTATTACAGAACGTTACAAAGTTCGTATGCGGTTTTCAGTTCCTTCTCATTTATTCAATATAAAAGCTCTAACTGTGCACTATCTCAGCACAAAAATAATTTCCGTTTTCATCGGAAACCCAAATGGATCACCGGAAAACAGCAAACATTTGCCGTTTGATAATTGATTAAACTGTTTTTTAAAAGCCTGCTTATTTCACGGGTTCCGTTTTCGGTGATTCCTTATCACCGCTACAGGCATGATTTATCTTTTTGTTTGGATCAGTATACTCGGTTTCATAACCGATCTTCTCTATTGCTTCAACCAGCTTTTTCTCATTGGTCAGATCAGCATTGTACGTAATGGTAACAATTTTAGTATTAATATCTGCAGCTACTGCCATTACACCCGGTTCCTTCACCAGTTCCTTCTCTATTAAAGCTTTGCCATTGGCACAATGAAAGTGGGTTTTTATATGAGATTCTTTTTTGTTCTGAGCTATTGAAGTCTGATGGATGCAGATAAAAAAGATTAAAAATAAAATGAAAATAATTTTTACTTTTTTCATACTTGCCGGAAATTTTATGCAAAATTACAACTTTTTTCGTTTGCGCCTATGTTAATGCACCCTAAAACATTAAAAAACTTGCAGGTAAAAATTTTATTTATAAATTTGATATTAAATCATCAGAAAAATATCCATGCAAGAAGTTTTATCTTACAAGCCGAATAATCATATACGTGTAGTTACTGCCACATCATTGTACGATGGCCATGACGTGGCTATTAATATTATGAGAAGGATACTGCAATCGTCCGGAGCTGAGGTTATCCACCTCGGTCATAACCGTTCGGTACAGGAAATTGTCGACTGTGCCATACATGAGGATGTTCAGGCCATAGCCATTACGTCTTATCAGGGTGGCCACACCGAGTTTTTTAAATATATGGTTGACCTTCTGCAGAAAAAAAATGCAGGTCACATCCGGATATTCGGCGGGGGTGGCGGTGTTATTCTCCCTCATGAGATCAAAGACTTGATGGATTATGGTGTCTGCCGTCTTTATACGCCCGACGATGGCCGTGAACTGGGATTACAGGGGATGATTAACGATATGCTGTCCAGATCCGATTTCCCGACGGGTTTAAAAACAGGAGTCACTGCTCAGCAGATATGCTCGAAGGACTATTTTTCCATCGCCAAAGCGATCAGTGCTGCAGAAAATTATCCCGCTGATAATACAGAACTCATGAAAGAACTTGAGACCATCGCTTTTCTTTCAGATTCAACAGTGATCGGCATAACAGGTACAGGCGGATCAGGTAAGTCATCCATTGTGGATGAGCTGATCAGGAGATTCCTTCATGAATATCCTCTTAAGACCTTTGCCATCATTTCTGTAGACCCGTCCAAAAGAAAAAGCGGAGGTGCCTTGCTGGGCGACAGGATCAGGATGAATGCAATATTTCACCCTAATGTATACATGCGCTCTCTTGCAACACGCCAGACCCACCTCGCCGTGTCAAAATATGTTCACGATGCCGTTATCATTACCAAAGCTGCCGGTTTCGACCTGATCATTCTGGAAACATCCGGCATAGGACAGTCCGACACTGAAATCATCGACCACAGCGATATATCGATGTACGTAATGACCCCTGAATACGGCGCAGCTACACAGCTTGAAAAAATCGATATGCTCGACTTCGCCGACATCATTGCCATCAACAAATTTGATAAACGAGGGGCAGAAGATGCTCTGAGAGATGTCCGTAAGCAATATATGAGAAACCATAATCTCTGGGAGCAGGATCCCCTTACTTTGCCTATATTCGGCACTATTGCCTCCCAGTTTAACGATCCGGGGGTGAACCATCTGTATAACAGACTTTCTGAGATTATACATGCACGGTCTGAATACAAACATCCTCACTCCACTGAAGATAACCTGACTTACAACGAGAAAATAAACATCATTCCGCCAGAGCGGGTCCGCTATCTTTCCGAAATTTCGGAAACTGTCCGCCGCTATAACAAATGGGCTGAAGAACAAGCAGGCATAGCCGGTAAAATGTATGCCCTGAAACAAACCATTGAAGAACTGGAAAAGGATGAATGTAAAGATGAAAACATAACAGTATTGCTAAAAGATAAATACTATGAAAAGGAACGTACCCTTGATCCTGCTAACATAGAAATACTGAAAAGCTGGCAGGATAAGGTCAGCAGATATAAAACAGAATTTTTCACCTATTTAGTCAGGGATAAAGAACTGAAGATCAAAACGTATTACGAATCATTGTCCCATCTTAAGATCCCTAAGGTATGCCTTCCGGCGTATAAAGATTGGCGTGAAATATTGAAATGGAACCTGATGGAAAATGTACCCGGTGAATTCCCATTTACAGCAGGCGTTTTCCCTTTTAAGCGCGAGGAAGAAGACCCTACCCGCATGTTCGCAGGTGAAGGCGGACCTGAACGCACCAACAAACGCTTTCATTATGTCTCCTTCGGCTTAAGGGCTAAAAGACTCTCAACTGCCTACGATTCGGTTACGCTCTATGGTGAAGATCCTGATATAAGACCGGATATTTACGGGAAAATAGGTAATGCAGGTGTCTCGATTTGTTGCCTCGATGATGTAAAAAAATTATATTCAGGATTCGATATCCTCGATTCCAGAACTTCCATATCAATGACTATCAACGGCCCAGCCCCGGCCATGGTTGCCTTCTTTATGAATGCAGCTATTGACCAGCAATGTGAATTGTATATACGCAAAAAAGGGCTTTACCTTGAAGTGGAAAAGAAACTTAATGAAAAATACACAGACAAAGGCCTGCAAAAACCGTTTTATCAGGAAGAACTTCCCCGCGGTAACAACACCCTGGGCCTGATGCTATTAGGCATCTCCGGGGATGAAATACTCGAACCCGCTGTTTATGAGAACATCAAGCGTGAGACGTTATCCAGGGTAAGGGGAACAGTTCAGGCAGACATCCTGAAAGAAGACCAGGCTCAGAATACCTGTATTTTCTCAACCGATTTTTCACTGAAGATGATGGGCGATATCCAGGAATACTTTATAAAAAACTGTGTCAGAAACTTCTATTCAGTTTCCATCTCTGGCTATCACATAGCTGAGGCGGGCGCCAACCCGATAACCCAGCTGGCATTTACTCTTGCCAACGGCCTCACTTATGTTGAATATTTCCTTTCAAGAGGAATGGGTATCGACAGTTTTGCCCCGAATCTTTCCTTTTTCTTCTCCAATGGTATAGATGCTGAGTTTTCAGTGATAGGGAGAGTATCACGGACGATCTGGGCAAAAGCCATGAAACACAAATACGGAGCCAATGCCCGTTCACAACAGCTGAAATACCATATTCAAACCTCTGGCAGATCACTGCATGCACAGGAAATTGATTTTAACGACATCCGTACCACCTTGCAGGCATTGTACGCCATTTACGACAATTGTAACTCACTGCATACCAACGCATACGACGAAGCCATCACCACTCCGACCGAGGAATCGGTTAGAAGAGCCATGGCTATACAGATGATCATCAACCACGAGCTGGGTTTGAACAAGAATCAGAATCCACTTCAGGGAGCATTTATAATTGAAGAACTGACCCAACTGGTTGAAGAAGCGGTATTGACTGAATTCGACAGGATAACCGAACGTGGCGGGGTACTTGGCGCCATGGAGCTGATGTACCAGCGAGGAAAGATCCAGGAAGAATCCATGTTTTACGAAACTCAGAAACAAAGTGGGGAACTGCCCATTATGGGAGTGAACACTTTCCTGTCGTCGAAGGGTTCGCCGATTGTCACACCGGGCGAGGTCATTCGTGCTACTGAAAAGGAAAAACAATACCAGCTTTTTATGCTCGACCAGCTCCACAAAGCAAATGCCGGGAAAGCTCCGTTGCTGATGAATTTACTAAAAGAAACAGCAAAGAACAATAAAAATGTGTTTGAAGCCCTGATGGAAGCAGCCAAGTCTTGTTCAGTAGGACAGATTACGAATGCTCTGTTCGATGTGGGAGGTCAGTATAGAAGGAATATGTAAGATATAGTCGTCAGTTGTCATTATTAATTCGCCCTGAGAGAAGTTACGGGAAAAAGTGTACCATATTTTCAAGTCACCTTGATTATTATACAGGCAGCTATATATTTTTTATTTCTCTATTTTTCAATCTTAAATCCTTCCTTTTGCAACATTTTAAGATGATATATATCAATAATTTATTAGCTAAATACTTCATAATTAATCAAAATTTCAGAAAAAGATTAACGTTAAGTTCCTATCTTTACTTAAAACTTATGGATTATTGCATTCTGATTCACCGATGACTGGACATACATATAAACTACTTATTTTTAAATAGTTATACCAAGATATCAGAGCATGCAATTTGAGATAATGTGTATTTTTTTGTATCTCGGAAAAATAAAATTGTAATTCAGACGTCAAAAGTTAAAAAAATAAATAAATCATTAAAACAATGAGGAAAAAATTATTAAAGTTGTTCATTTGTTTTGCTGTTCCTGCAATGTTGATGATCAGTAAAAATGCCATCACACAAACGGCCGGGACATTATCCTTTAATGTAACGACATTATTTACGAATGGCCAGTGGGGAACAGAATCAGATTTTGTGGTATGGATAGAGAATTCAAGTGGTGCTTTTGTCAAAACAAGGGTTCTGAATGGTAATGATCTGGATCATTTACAACAATGGGCTTCAAGAACACCTTCACACAATACCGTAGATGCAATTGTTGGTGCTACACAAACAGCAGACCCATTTACGCTGCCTGTTATTTTATGGTCAGGCAATGATATAACGGGTACATTACCCTTTAATCTGCTACCTGACGGAAATTATACTGTGGGTATGGAATTAGCATGGCGGCAGGTTTATAACCTTGGAACCGGAAGGCAAATTTTTTCCGTCACTTTCACCAAAGGGTCTTCACCGCAGACTGTATCACCTGCTGACCAGACAAATTTCACAACGATGACTTTGCAATGGACACCTGCAGCCCAGATCGCCGTAACAACATCAGCATTATCTTCAGTCAGTTACTGTGCAGGCACGAATGTGAGTGTCCCTTTTACAAAAGGTTCAGGTACAGTGTATAACAACAATGTCTGGACAGCTCAATTATCAGATGCTTCAGGCAGTTTTTCAAATCCGGTAACGATAGGGACACTTAACGGAACTTCAGCCGGAACAATTTCAGCAACAATTCCTGCCGGTACAGTTCCGGGAACAGGCTACCGTATCAGGGTAGTCGGAAGTCAGCCTTCATGTACCGGTTCCGACAACGGATCGGATATTATTATTCCTGTCACTCCACCGGCGCCTGAAGCCGGAACAATTACCCCACCTACCTGTACTGAAGCTTTAGGAAGTATTGAACTTACAGGTTTACCGTCAGGCGGAGCCTGGACACTGACAAGAAACCCGGGTGGCATCAACACCGGCGGATCCGGCAGCACAGCCACTATATCAGGGCTGGCATCAGGCACCTATTCTTTTACTGTTACAAACGCTTCTTCCTGCACATCTGCCCCATCAGCTAATATAGTTATTGACCCGCAACCACCAACACCGGCAATTTCTGATCAATCGACTTCTATAATGACAGGAGGCACATTTACGATAACACCCTCCGGGGCCGGTGTCCCTTCAGGAACTACCTATACATGGGATACGCCAACTTATACCGGAGGTGTAAACGGTGGCAGCGCCCAGTCAACACCACAATCAAATATAAGTGGAACCCTGTATGTCGCCAATGGTGAAGGTACGGCTGTTTATATGGTTACACCTGTTACCGGATTATGTACCGGATCAGCGTTTACCGTTACAGTAGACGTTACTTCTTCATGTACACCTGTGGCTATGATATCACAACCGACAGGTAACACCATATGCGGGCCGTCTGCAAACGCCACATTTACTGTTGGTCTTAGTGGTACATCTCCCTTTGCGTATCATTGGCAATATAATAATGGCAGTGTCTGGGTTAACCTTACCGACAGTTTTCCGGCTGGTGCACTATATAGTGATACCAATACAGCAACACTAAATGTTACCGGCATTACTCTTCCGGGCAGCTATCAATACCGCTGTTTTATCACCAACTGCTTTGGCAACAATAATGTAACTTCAGATGCAGTTACCCTTATTGTGAATGAGACACCTTCTGCCCCGCTGATAGGATCAATTACACAGCCTGCCTGCAAAGTAGCCACCGGCAGTGTTGTTTTAAACGGGCTTCCTGCAACCGGAAACTGGACATTAACACAAATTCCGGGAACAACAGTTACAGGATCAGGCGAAAGTTTGATTCTTTCAGGCATCGTCAGCGGTACATACAATTATACGGTAACAAACTCCTTTTCATGCGCTTCATTGCCATCAACAGCCGTTGTTATTAATCCCCAGCCGGAAACTCCTCCGACACCCACTATAACATACGATGGCGTTTTCCTGCACTCAAGCGATACCAGCGGAAACCAGTGGTACAATCAGTATGGCTTAATATATTATGCCACTCACCAGGATTACAAACCGGTATTTAATGGCGATCATTTCGTTATAGTAACTAAAAACGGTTGTAAATCAGAATTCTCAAACGAGATTAATATTACAAACGCAGGCATTGACTCTTATATAAATAACAAAAAAATCAATGTATACCCGAATCCTGTTTCTGATGAATTAATTATTGAAATTACAGGAAATACAGAAAAAATTGATTTTGAACTGCTAAATTCTTTTGGGCAAACTGTTCTCAAAGGGAATATGCTGGAAAAGTCCGTTATACCGGCATCAGGCTTTGCCCCTGGCTTCTATCTTATAAAGCTGGATAATGGCAAAACATATGAATTAAAGAAAGTGATTAAGGAATAAACAACCATTTCTTTTATTGCATCAGAAGTTCCCTTAGTCCTGCCGGGTGGAGATAATAGGGATTTTCTGTTTATATTCGTTTATCAGGAAAAGGCAAACCACGAAAGCCTTAATCTGCTGAATATAAACAAAGTCTCTTTAAGATACAACTTATAAAACCGACCAATTTATTGATAAAGAACCTTTACAAGGATTGAACTTAATCTATTCCGGAGAAGAATCATCAATGATCTTTTTTAAACTAGGTGATTCAAAGATCCGGTAATTACCATTTTCGTCAGAATAGATCAGAAAGGCTGCTAACTCAGGATGCCTAGTCAGAAAGCGAATTGATTTTTCGAGTCCCATGACCATAAAGGCTGTTGCATAGGCATCTGCTGTGATACATTTGTCAGCTATTACCGTTGCACTTAAAACGCTGTTATGTGCAGGATACCCGGTTTTGGGATTTATTTCATGTGAATAACGGATACCGTTTTCAATATAATACTTTCTGTAATTTCCGGATGTATTTATAGCCTTGTTTTCAATCCTGGCAACAGCAATCAGAGGGTTGCTTCCCTCTTTATTGTCTATTGGTTTCTCTATACCTATCTTCCAGTTACTTCCATCAGGTTTTTTACCCTTTGCATAAACTTCACCGCCAATTTCAACCATATATGCGGATATCTTTTTTGAATCTATCAATCGGGAAACCAGGTCGACTGAGTAACCTTGAGCCAGTGCATTAAAATCAAGTTGAACCCGTTCATCTTTTTTTATTACTTTCCCGTTCTTTATTTCAACCAACTGATAACCGATGAACTTGAGTAAACTGTCGACCATAGCACTGTCCATTCTTTCTTTCCGTTTATAACTAAATCCCCAGCCTTCCACCAGTGGTCCGACTGTAGCATCAAAAGCACCGTCTGTTGCTTTTGAGACTTCCGTCGATTTATCAAAACACACTTTAAAGTATTCATCGATCACAACATTTTTATCATTGCTGTTGACTCTTGAAATTATTGAAGTGGAATCGTACAATGAAACCGATTTATTAAAATCATCCAGCAACTGATCAATTTCGGGTTTCAAGTCTCTGTTTTTTTCATCGAAGTATGTAATATGATAGGTAGTTCCCTGAGCGAATCCGCTGATCATCACCGGTACTGTCTGAGAAAATACAGTCAGCGAGGCCAGTATCAGAAAACAGCAGGCGAAAATAAACTTTATCATATCTTTTGAAATTAATTGAGTTTATAAAATTCCAAATAATTACTTAAAAAGACAAATTTAAAATTATAAAAAAAGGAGGCTATCCTTTTGAGACAGCCTCCTATAATTAAAACATAATTAAATATTAGGGATTTGCATTGAGAGCTTCCAGTGTATTCTGCAACAGAGCTTTTACATACATAGGATTATGAATACCTAAACTATATTCTCTGAGACACAGCTGGAAGTTTATTATAGCTCCCCACTGTGCATTCTTTAATGTACGGAGCTTTGGCAATGCATTGTTTGTATTATTGTTAGCTGCAGTCCAGGAACCAGCCGGGGCCGGGTTCCTAATATGTCCTGTCGGGTTAGTGGAAGGATCATAAATATCTAAGTAACCATCATAGCCGGCAGAAGTAACATGGGCAAAAATGTTAAGACTGGGGTTCGGTTCTTTATGCATGATCTCAACACCATTAGATGTTAATTTTGCTGCTATCTGTGTAAGCAGGTTTGTAGCAATCTGTCTAACGCCTGTAGCACCTGACCATTGGGTATTTGTTGCACTCATTGTTGTATGGCAACCAGATACGTTGCAGCCTTTGAAGTTGCGTGAAAGAAGGAGCGCAGGAGTAACGGTATTGTCATAATCAGCCACTTTGAATGAATGTCCACCCGTCATACCTGTTGGAATAGCCATGTGGCAATCCTGACATGCAGCAACCGTTGAGTGAGTTGAATAGCCATTTGCAGCTGAAGGATAAGGAACACTTCCTGCAAATTCTACAGCGCCCTGGCCTGCAAAAATAGCACCTATGGCGCCATAGTGATTGTGTGATCTGTAACTGGGGATCAGTTTGTTGGGTGAAGCATTACCAACAATACTGTCGTAGAAAATGTTGCCGGGATTAGTGGCTAAATCCACATAGTCAACGCTGGCACCATAACTTGCAGCTGTACCAATGGTAGTACTCAACTGCATCGGGCGCGGCTGGTGACATTTTACACACAAATTGCTGATACCGTTCTTCTGAGGCAGATCAATTGTTTTGGGAGCTGTTGTAACAGTGCCGCCAACATAGGCAGGGTACATGGTCATCGGAACAGGAGCTACAGTGTATAAAGCCATCGAATCGGAAGCAGCGCCTTTATGACAGGTAAAACAGGAAATTTTACCGGGCATGGTATTTAAATTTGTTGACTGACTTGCTGCAGCATTGTATGCAAATGTATATTTATTGCTACCCCATACAAGCTGTGGCTGAACGTTACCGTCAATTACGCTGTGAACACCTTCATGTGAGTGACATGGAGCACAACCGGCAGTTCCGCCTTCAGAAATTGAAAGTTCAGCACCTTCAGCATGCTTTGAATATTCACATTCATTCTTGGCATTCTTTAATGCATTAGCAATAGGACCTGATGTTGTGCCGTTATGATCGTGGCATAATAAGCAATTGACTGATAAAACACCGGAAGGGCCCATTGCACCATCATGACCTGTCGGGCCAATTGGACCCTGTGCACCGTCATTACCTGTTGCTCCCGTAGCACCAATTAACCCCTGTGGACCAGTCGGACCGGCAGGACCCTGAGCGCCAACTGCGCCATCATTTCCTGTAGGACCCTGGGGACCCTGAGGACCGGGAGTTGAACTGCCGGATGTCTTGGCATACATGGCATAAGGGACACTTAACAACTGTGTTGTACCGGCGATGGTGTAATTTGAACCACCGGTGGGATCCGTTTCTGTTTTAATATAAAATGGACCATTTGTCCAGTCAATGCCACCAATAGAGCCGGAAATATTTGCTCCGTCACCAATTTTGACGGATACCAGACCACTAGCGTTTGTTGTGGGTGTCTGGGTTTCTTCAAATACAGGCGTTCCTGTAATGGAACCCTGTAAAATACTGATCCTCATTCCAACACTTGCATTGGTAATCAATGCATTGGAGCTATTGCGGATTACTGCCTGATAACTCAGAAGACCCGGTGCCTGAGCAAAAACCGCCTGAAACGAAAAAGCAAATAAAAGAATTGCTGTAAAACTTAAAATTTGATGGATTTTTTTCATGGTTACTTTAATTTAATTACTTTAAATGTTCTTAATTCTCTATTATTACTGATTACTTTGAGGAAATACTTTGCAACAGCCAGTTGCGTCATATCAATTGTGGTTTCCGGTTCCGTGATCTTGCTGCTGCTGATTAGCTTGCCATTATCATCAAAAAGCTGATAAACCAGACCGGTAATATCACTTTCAACTTTTAAAGTTAAGGTTTCAACTGTTGGATTAGGATATACAGTCGAAGTTAAACTGACTCCTGTATTGTCATCAATACCGACAGCATAAATTTCAAAAGGTTGTTGTAAGCCTTCATTTATATTACCGCTTCCTGTTCCTGGCTGATAATTATAGTTAACCTGGCCAATGGTATAACTTACATTACCACCCGTTCCGGACGCTTCTCCACCGGAAGTCACTGTTCCCTGCTGAGCCTTAAGGATTGTGCCCCAACCTAACAGGCAACAACCTAAAATCAGAATTGTTTTTTTCATTTTTTTTGTTTTGGTTAATATAAAATTCTTGAACTTTTGTTTTTTTTATTTGTTAACAAATTAACGATTTTAAATTTTTTTGACAAATTATTTTCACAATTTATTGATACACTTTTAAATTGTTATTGATACACATTTAAATTGATAAATATCATTATATACATTTCGTCCAAATACAGCCTTGTTTTCCTAAACAGGAACCATACTTTTTATAAATGAGCACCCGTATTAAAATACTAACTCTGAATAATTAACATAAATTTGCAAATCAAAATTACGAATATGAAAAAAATCCTGAACCTTTTGTTTTCGTCAAAACTTACCTTAATATTACTTTTAATTTTCGCCCTCGGCTCCGGTATTGCCACTTTTATAGAAGATAAACTCGATACCTATACTGCCTATAAAATGGTGTATAACGCATGGTGGTTTGAAATCCTCATGGTTCTTCTTATTATTAATTTTATAGGTAATATTCGAAAATTTAATTTACTCAGCAAAAAAAGATTTTTCGGATTTATTTTTCATTTTGCTTTCATTCTATTAATATTAGGTGCAGGTATTACCCGATATTTTGGTTTCACCGGGTCGATGCATATCAGAGAGGGCAGATCGTCAGACATTCTTTATTCTGCAGATACTTACCTTCAGATAAAATCCAATGACAATACTACTGAATTCCGTAAAGACTTCCCACTTGCATTAAGCGAAAATGTCGATAATAGTTTTAGCTTTAAAATGGCGGTTGGCAACAGCAGAAAAGTGAAGATTTCATCACATCAATATATAAAACATGGTGTCGAAGTGGTTGACAACAATGTTCCGGGTGGCTCTGACATCCTTGAATTAAGAGTTTTAAAAGAGAATAAAGTTGTTGTTATGCATATTAAGGATGGGGAAATTAAAAATGTCGGAAAATACGATTTAGCCTTTAATAACAGCAACAGACCGAAGGCCATTAAAGTGGTTAAGAAAGACGGAAAATTGTGGGTCCATTCACCATATGATATTATCCGTACAACTATGCAGGAAATGGAACCCGACGTCATTTTACAGGATAGCACCAAAGAATTTCTGACAAACCATATATACAGATCCAATGGAGTAATGTTCGCTTTCACCCAATTATACAAGAATGCCGCCACACACTGGGCTACAGGAAAAGAAGAAGATATGAACGATGATGTGATTTTACTGAATATTACTCTGAATAATAAAACTACTGATGTTCCGGTATATTGCAATGAATTACATTTATGTGATTTTCAAAACGTTGAAATTGAAAACGTAAGATTACGGGTGGGCTGGGGCGAAAAAGAAATAAAACTTCCTTTCACCTTATATCTCGATAATTTTCAGGTAGAAAGATATCCGGGTTCAATGAACCCATCAGCATATAAAAGTGATGTGACTTTAATTGACTCTGCCAAAGGCATCAACGAAAAACACAGTATATTCATGAATAACGTACTTGATTACAAAGGGTATCGTTTTTTCCAGTCCTCATATGATAATGATGAAAAAGGAACAATCTTATCGGTAAATCATGATTTCTGGGGAACATGGGTTTCCTACATAGGGTATATCCTTTTAAGTTTAGGTGCTTTTCTGACTTTAATCGATAAAAACTCCCGCTTTACTGCTGTCAGGCAGAGTATTAAAAAAATGCGCGCGGAAAGAAAAGCCGGCATCCTGACCATATTCTTCCTTTTATTTTTCACCGGATTTGGCTTTTCCCAGAATAAACCACTTAATCCAATCAGCCGCGATCATGCTGATAAACTGGGACATTTAATTGTACAGACATACGATGGCAGGTTCGAACCACTGAATACACTTGCCTATGAGGTAATGCATAAAATATCAAGGAGAGATGTTTTTAATGTTGAACTCAAAGGGAAATTAAATGCCATGCAGGCTTTCTGGGATATGTTACTCGACCAGAAATTCTGGAAAACACAAAAGATCATATATATCCGTGAACAGAAAGTGAGAGATGTATTGGGTATAGGGGGAAATGCCTCTTACAACGAATTATTCGACCAGAATTTCAATTATAAATTAGCCAAATATGTGCAGGACGCTTTTAAGAAAAAGCCTGCCGAGCAAAATACTTTTGACAGGGAGATCATTAAACTTGACGAAAGAGCCAATATATGCCGAATGGTTTATGACGGGAGCATGCTGAAATTGTTTCCGATAGACAATTCGCCGACTTACCTCTGGGTTGATGCTAACGACACCCTTGCTTATTATCCTTTGCAGGGTGCATTGAAAGGCATCAACGAAGATCTGCAACTGCACATTTTCAATTACACCAATATTCTCCGCCTCTATTACCAGAGAGTATTAACAGCAGTTCAAAACGGGGACTTTTCAAAAGCCGATAAAATTGTTGAATATATTGGGATGATACAGCGCCAAAGCAAAGCAGGGGAAATTCTCCCCTCAGAATCGAAGGTCAATCTTGAGATATTCTATAATAAGGCTAAAATATTCGAGAATCTCAGGAATATATATGGAGTTTTAAGCTTGCTTTTACTTTCTTTTGCTTTTTATGTGAACTTTAGTTCACGAAAAAAAATAATTGCCGGAAAAATTTTAAACGGCCTGATTGTGCTTCTTGGCATCGCTTTCATCTATCATTCCTTTGGTTTAATTCTCAGGTGGTATTTATCCGGTCACGCCCCTTGGAGTAATGGTTATGAAGCCTTATTAACAGTAGCCTGGGGTGGTTTACTGGCAGGGTTTTATTTTATGCGCTACTCAAAAATAACATTAGCATCAACAGCTTTGCTGGCATTTGCTTTTTTAATGACTGCAGGCCACAGCAGTTATGACCCCCAGTTAACTAACCTTCAGCCTGTTTTAAAATCCTATTGGCTGATTCTTCATGTTGCCATTATTACAATAAGCTACGGCTTTTTAGGACTGGGCTTTATGCTTGGTATCATTAATATGTTTCTTTTTGGATTGAAGAACGGAAAAAATGCAATAAAGATGGATTCATTGATTGCAGAACTGACCAAAATCAATGAGATGAATCTTGAGATCGGTCTATTTTTAGCGACCATAGGAACATTTCTCGGGGCAGTTTGGGCGAATGAATCGTGGGGAAGGTACTGGGGCTGGGATGCAAAAGAAACCTGGGCTTTGGTGATTATTATTGTTTATGCCATCGTTCTTCATTTACGGCTTGTACCCAGGTTAAAGAGCGCTTATATTTTCAATATAGCCTCTGTTATTGGCTTTTCGAGTGTCATCATGACCTTTGTCGGGGTAAATTACTATCTTTCAAAAGGCATGCACAGTTATGGCAGCGGCGACACTCCTGCATTCCCGCTTTGGGCATGGATGCTGATACTATCTGTTACTGCCCTGATTTTCTGGGCTGGGATCAGGCAAAAGGAACTGAAAAAAGAATAGATTTCTTTTCTTTATTTCAACATACCTGCTGGATTTATCGTTTTGAAGATCAGAAAATACCGGTAAAAAAAAGAATATTCAAAATATTTCTTTTATCACACCATAATCAAGCATCTGGATTACCGCCATCAATTCTTCAACGGAAAGTCTTAGCCGGCATTCTTCCAACACTTTTCCGGGACGGTTTGCTTTAAAATAAGCAACAAGCGTAAATTCGTCATCACGTATCTGAATGTAATCAGCAATTTTTGAAGTCCCTTGGATTTTTATAATATACATTAAAATTTAATCTCTTTGTGTTGCAATATCGAAAAGTAAAAAAGCTGATTTACAATATGGTAATCCGGAAAGTTTTCACTGATTTATTTCTAATCTATTAACGGGAAACTAAAAATTTTTCATTAAAGTTCAATCCTTCCGCTTCTATTTTAATGTAATACAAACCGTTTGGAAGATCTGCAATGTTTACCGGAAGCAGCATTGAAGGGATCACCTCCATTGTCCCACTGATCATCATTTGTCCCGATTCATTAAAAATTTTTACCGTTGCATCACGACACGCAATTCCTGTAAAATGAAGATTTAGCAAAGAAGAAGCCGGGTTCGGATATATTTCAACCAGAGTTTTGCCTTTTGAATCGTAAACTCCAACAAAAGAAGGAGCCCAGTCCAATGTCATACTTTTAAAATTATTCTGGTCTGATGGCGTAAGGTGCTGGGCTGAAGGACCTTTTGTAAAACTGACCGAATAAGTAGGGCCATTGCTGTTGGCATAAGCCATCTGCATCCATACAACATAATCTCCATCAGGTACTTGTGCTCCGGAAACATCGGTACCATCCCATATAATATTTTCAGTCTGATGGGAAGTAATAGTTGCGCTGGTAGTTGCATCTACTACATTATCACCTGATTTTGTCCTCCACACGTTCAGGTACTGAACTCTTGTCTGTGCCCTTTTCAGTTTTGTTTTGATAAATGTTCCGTCTGATTTTTCGATCCAGATGGCAATGCAGTGTTTCGGGCTGAAGCTTCCTGTAGATGCCGAAAGCACAGAAAAACTCAGGGTGCCGTTCGTTTGTGCAGGTGTTTTAAAAGATGCCGCCACTAAAATTATTAATACAGGAACTGCCAAATAAAATATTCCTTTTCTCATATAGATGTGAATTTAATTTTCAATGTAAATTTAATTCTTACAAATATATGAGTTTTAAATTTCCACTATGTACCTGATTAAAAAAGAAAAATAGTTTTTTCAGAATATAATGTACCAGATCAAAGTTTTAACCATGTAATGCATTTTTTAGATCTGATCCGAAAAAACTAACTAATCCTATTACAGCAACTTACGGATAAAAAGATACACATATTCTTCCCCAAAAGGGTTCTAAATTGATCAGAAGATCAATTTACCACCTAGCAATATTTTGCCATCCAGCAGATAATCATAAGACATGAATAATATTGCCAAATGTACGAAGTGGTCAACAACGGTTATAATTAAAAAATTATTATTTGACTTTTTACCCCAGGCCGTTTCCTTCCATCCTCCTGTAAAGAAATCAACAACAAAATGCATCAGTCCGTTGAATATTGCAAATTTAAGAGCTAATATGGGGGTTAAACCAACGAGTAAAGAGAATTGGGTCGCTACGACAAGTACTAATGTATATATACTTCCGTGCACAAGAAGGTAAAGGAACCTTTTGTGTTTAAGGTCATCCATTTTATTTCCCTGAAAGACAACATCTGCCAGCAGGTGAATAAATAGCAGGTAAACGATTCTAATTGCATCCATGGCTTTATTTTATTAAGATTAATATTATAATATAAACAAGGAAGGGGTCACTTTGTTGTATTATTTTGCAGAAAGAATGAATAATAAATGTTAATTTCTATTCACTTTTTAAATAAAAAGAGGCTGTCTCAAAAAAGAGATGGTCTCTTTTTTTTATTGACTTAAATTCTTGATCCAACCCATAAAATTTCTACCCGACTATGTTCGGTCCATATATAATCGTCAATATTGACTAAA
>Ga0114951_10003468_pt1 | contig 16294 bp, 12 predicted proteins | sample AM7aDNAmetaG_FD_88677 | JGI IMG/M metagenome (GOLD analysis project Ga0114951, IMG submission 88677) | Freshwater microbial communities from Finland to study Microbial Dark Matter (Phase II) - AM7a DNA metaG | ecosystem: Environmental > Aquatic > Freshwater > Lake | place: Finland: Lake Alinen...
AAAAGTGACCTCGCCCGTGTCGGACTTGCCCAGGACCTGCCGGGCAAAATTGGCGATCAACTTGCCTTCTGGCGTGGCGTCATTGATGGCGGAGGGCTTGAGCGTCGGGCTGCCCTTGAGCAGATCGTCCGGATTCTTCATCAGCCCGCCGGCCCACTTGGCGGCGGCGATGAGCTCCGGCACGCGCACGCGTCCGTCCTTGTCCGTGTCAATCAAGGCGAGCGTGGCCTTGTCGAATTCGACGCCCGTGGTGGGACAGGCGAGCGCGACCCAAAGTTTCTGGTCCAGCTGGTCGAGGTTCAGGAGGTCAGCGCCCGAACTGATGACGACCTGATTAAAACCGCCCGCGCGAAAGAATTTCCAAGTGTGAGTTGTTGCCATAAATGTTCCTTTTTTCTGAATCGGCGGAAAGATTAACCACGAAGACGCGGAGACGCCAAGAAAACTTTGTGCCGGATTAGTTTAGATTTTTCGCCAAGAAGTCCAAAACCCGCCGTTCGTATTCAGCTCTAGCGAATGAAAGCATGTCCACATGCGCTGCGCCCTCCAGCAACCAAAGCTGTTTCGGCTCCGCGGCGGCATCAAAGAGGGCTTGCGACTCGAGCAAAGTGGTATCGCGGTCCGCGGTTCCGGCGATGAAAAATTTGGGGGTGACAATTTTCCGGACATGTTCAATCGGTTTCAAATCGCCCAATCCGATTCCAAGCCGTGGCTTCAATTGACAGGTCAACAGTGGTGTCGCGAGTTTGCCCAAAACGCCAAACCGGATGGCCAGCCGGTCTTCGACGGCTTGATAAATCGTCGGATACGAAGACTCCAGAACCAGCGCGTTCACCGGCAGCGGCGGTTCGGCCAGCAATGCCGAAGCCGCGCCCAAGGAAACGCCAATGACGCCAATTTTTTCACCGGAAAATTTCTTGCGGACAAAATTCACGGCTGCGGTCGCGTCCCGGCTTTCCAAAAACCCGAAGGTAATGTTGGTTCCAGCGCTTTCGCCATGCCCCTGAAAATCAAACAACAAAACGGAATAACCGGCGTGTGAAAGCAATTGCGCACGAGTGGTCAAGGCCAGCCGGTTCGCATGGATGCCATGCATCAGGACGATCACCCCTTTACCCGGCTGTCCCGCCACCAGCCAGCCATGCAACGTCGCGCCGCTCGCGCTGCGAAATTCGACCGATTGGACGGGCAGACTCGCGGGCGGATTTCCAATCGGGCAATTGGACGGAGCGACGAGGACGCTACCGATGTTCCATACGAAGATGACGCCAAGAATGGCAGCGGCACAAAACAACGCGCCAATAATTTTCAGCGGACGACCGCGCATTGTTTGTTAATGGTAGTCAAACCAGCTCCGGCTCCTCGATTTCTTTTGGCGGCCGGGCGAGCGGCGTGCCGTCGGCGGCCTCGGGATACTCGAAGATTTTCCCCTCAAAATTACGGATCACCACGCGGTCGGCGTTGTGGCTCAAGACGTATTCGGGATTGACCGGCACCTTGCCGCCGCCACCCGGCGCGTCGATGACGTATTGCGGCACGGCGTAGCCGGTCGTGTGCCCGCGCAACTGCTGCATGATCTCGATCCCCTTGCGCACGCTGGCGCGCAGGTGCGACGAGCCGGAGATCAAATCGCACTGGTAGATGTAATACGGCTTCACCCGGCACATGAGCAGCTTCTGCAGATGCGCCTTCATCACCATTGCGTCGTCGTTGACGTGCTTGAGCAACACGGACTGGTTGCCGAGCGGAATGCCGGCGTCGGCCAGGCGGCCCAGCGCGTCGCGCACCTCGGTCGTCAGTTCGCGCGGATGATTCGAGTGGATGCTCAAAAACAGCGGATGAAATTGTTTCAGCATCGCGCACAGCTCCGGGGTGATGCGCTGGGGCAGAAACGTCGGGATGCGCGAGCCGATGCGCAGGAATTCAATGTGCGGAATCGCGCGCAGCCGGGTCAGCAGGTTTTCCAGCTTTTCGTCGCTCAACAAGAGCGGGTCGCCGCCGCTGAGCAGCACGTCGCGGATTTCCGGGTGCGCGGCGATGTAGGCGATCTGCTTGTCGAACTCCGGATGAAAGTCGTAGCCGGTCGCGTTGCTCACGAGCCGCGAGCGCGTGCAGTAGCGGCAATATGCGGCGCAGCGGTCAGTGACCAGAAATAAAACGCGGTCGGGATAGCGGTGCACCAGGCCGGGCACGGGCGAGTGCGAATCTTCGCCGCAGGGGTCGGACATCTCCCACGACGCGGTGTGGGTTTCCTCGATGCGCGGAATGACCTGCAAACGGATGGGGCAATGTTCGTCCGCCGGATCAATCAGGTTGAAGAAATACGGGGTGATGGCAAGCGCAAGCTTGGTGTTGGCCAGTTTCGCCCCGGCGAATTCCTCCGGCGTGAGCGTGGGCATCAGCCGTTGGAGCTGCTCGGCGCTGGTGATGCGGTGTTTGAGCTGCCAGTGCCAGTCGTTCCAGTCGGCATCAGCGACGTCGTGCCAAAAGCCGCGCCCGGCGGAATGGAATTTTTTCAGTGATTCAAACGAGCCGCCCGCGGGGGGCTCGTCATCCTTGGCACATGATTTTTCAGCCTGCATTTAAGTATGCGAACTATAGGTTTGTTTTGCGCACTGTCAAGTTGACCGTCCGCCGCTGCCGGCGTTCAAGTTAAAACTTCAGCGGCGCCAGATTCGGCTGCAGCGAGGGCTCCGGCCGGGCGGTGGCTTCAATGGTGCGCCGCCGCACATCGAGCGCGTCCAGTTTTTTCAGCGTGCTGGCCGCGCTGGGACTGCCTAGCGAATGATACAAGCGCGCCGCCCACGACGGAGCGCCCGCGCCGGCCGGCCGCTGGCCCAGATAGCTGCCGATGGTCCGCCGGTATTCCGCAGTCAAGACGACGTAGGGCCGGGCGACCCGGAGCTGGGCGAGATCGAGATCGCGCAGCTTGGTCTGCAGGATGGCGTTTTGGCGGGCCGGGTCCAGATTGCGGATGACGGCTTGCAGGGAAATCTGCGTGTAAACCGGCAGGCTGTTGGACGCCGCGCGGACCTGCACCGGCACCCGCAGGATTTCGTCGAGCTTTTCACGGCTGACCGCCAGCGTCCAGCCCGGTCCCGGATCGTGCGCGGCAAAGTCCACCACGCGCAACGCCCACCATTTTTCCAGGTCCAGCGGACTCGGGAAATCCTCGCGGAACGCCGACCGGAAGGCGACCTGCCAGTTGTAATATTGCGGCAGTGATTCCAACATGGCGCGCAGGTGCGCCGGGCCGTTTTTCAATTTCAACACCTCGCTCACGAAGAGTTGCGCGCTGGCGTGATACACGCCTTCGTCGTCACCGTCCAGTTGCGCCCCGGCCGGCCAGCTCAATTCCTCGAACGTCAGCGCCGGATGATTTTTCAAAACCCGCCGCGCCCCGGCGAGCGGGTCCAGGCCGTGCTGGAGCTTCTCCAGCCGCGTGACCGGCAGGCCGTTCACAAGTTTGTCCGGCGCGGACAGCAAAAATTCCGGCGAACCGGCCGCGAGCAGTTGCTGCGACAAGCCGTCGGTGAGCCAAGCCGGAATTTCGGCCGAGCGGTCCGCCGCATTGTGATTGGCAAATTCCAGCAGCAGCACGCCGGTCAGCGCCCGGGCGAAACGGGTGGGCGCCAGAACGTCGGGCAGTTCCACGCGGTAATTCCAGCCGCTCGTGAAATGCTGGGCCGTGACGGTGACATTTTCATCCCCCGATCGCGCCGGCCGCAGCAGGAGATAAATCTGCCCGCGCCATTGGCCTTTGATGTCGAGGTTGTGCCACAGCAGCTCCCGGATGCGCTCGGCGGAAACGGCGAGCAAGGCCGGTTCCAGCCGGACGAAATTGGTGGGGATGCCGGCGGGCGGCCGGAGGACCGGCGGCGAAGGCTGCGCCGGGCGGTTGATGATAAACTGTCCGGAAATGCTGCGCGCAGAATCCCGGTCCGGCGGGGTAATCTGGGCGACGGCCAGATTGGAGAAATTCCCTAACGCGACAAGCGCGACAATAAATAAAAACCAGCGCACCGCCCGGCGGCCGAATCGCGGCGACGACCTGATGAGCCAGCGAGCCGCGGGACGTTTCATTTTTTATCCGGTTTGGCGGCGGGCTTGGCCGGGGCCGGCGCGGCCGGAACCGGCTTGGCATCGCCGCTGGCGGCCTTGGCGGGCGCGGCCTCGGTCTTCGCCGATTTTTTGTAGCCTTCGCTGCGGTAATCGGTGATGTAAAAGCCGCTACCTTTGAAGATCAAACCGGCCCCCGCGCCGATCTGCTTTTTGACCTTGCCACGCCCCCACTTCTTCTGCGCACAAACTTCCTTGGGGCAGATCAACAGCGGCGGGGCGGACATGGGGCGCGCGGCTTCAAACTCGAGACCGCATTTTTCGCAGGCGTATTCGTAGGTCGGCATGAAAAGGAGCGGAAAATATTTCCGCAAGACCGCGGATTAATGAGCCGTCGTGTTGGTTGCCGGCGGGATGACATGGACCGAGCCGTCCGAGCCGACCTCGACATTCAGGTCGAAGGGCGAGGCGGGTTTGGCTGGACTGGTGGCACTGGCGGCCGCCTTGGCGGATGCCGAAGCCGGGCTGGCCGGAGAAACACTGACTGTGGCGGCCGGCGCCGGGGTGCGCCGCATCAAAAGCGCGGCGCCTTTGGTCGGCGTGCTGGGATCGGCGCCGTTGGCCATCCATTCGAGCCGGCGGGCGACGAAGAGTTCGTCGCGCAATTTCTTCACCTGCGCGCGAACCACATTCAGGTCATTGAACTTGCGTTGGAGTTCGGCCTTTTGCGCCAGTTGCTTCTGCAGTTCCGCCGTGAGATACGCATTGTCGGTTTCGGAGTTGGCGAGTTTGTGCTTGGTGACAATGATGAGCGCATCGAGTTCGGCCAGGCGGTTGGTCAGTTCGCTGGCGCGTTCATCGAGCGCCTTGTTCTGCGCTTCCAAGTCGGTGATGCGGCCGTTCAGGTTCACGATCTGTCCCTCGGCGCTGACGAGGGAAACCTTCGTGGTTGAAAGCACGCTCGACGTTTCGATCAAGTTGTTGGACAACACCGCCGCCGCCTGATGCAGCTCGGCGATGTCATTTGTCAACATGAGATTGACCTGGCGCAAGTCATTCACACTGGTGGTGGCCGAGACCAGCTGATTGGAAAAATCAAGAATGGCGGAGTTATCCCGCGACCGCTGGTCTTCCGCCGCCCTTTTGGTGGCGAACAGGGCGACGAGCAATGCGATACAGGCCGCAGCCAGAACGATAATCCCAATCTTAATTTTCATAACGTGTCCAAAATGGCGTTGCCAAGTGGATTTGGCAAGCCTCGCGCATCCTTACGGCGTTTCCGGCGGGGCGTTGGTGGCGGCCGGCAGGGCCGCGATGGCCGCTTTCAAATCCTCGTTCAGGATTTCCACGTCCGCTGTTTTCTTCAAGCCGTCCAGGAACGCCGGGGCGAGCTTCTGGGTTTGTTGCTGTGTCAGGAAATCCTTGATCTTGTCCGCGATGGTCAGGTCGGTCTGTGGCACCTTGTCCGTCAACACCAGCTTCTTGGCCGGGGTTTTGGCGAGCAGTTTGATGATATGGTAGCCGTAGGCGGTGGTGACGACATCGCTGATGCTGTTGGTTTGCAACGCAAAGGCCGCGGCTTCAAATTCCGGGACCATGTCGCCATGGCTGAACGGCGGCAGCTCGCCGCCCTTGTCCTTCGAGCCGGGATCTTCGGAATACTGCGTGGCCAGCTTCGAAAAATCATCGCCCGCCTTCGCCTTTTTGAGAATGTCATCAATCTGCGTGCGCTTGGCTTTGATCTGGTCGTCCGACAGCGGGGCGCGTGTGGAGGGATTGATGGTCAACAGCAGGATGTGCTGAGCCTTTGCGGATTCCGGCTGTTCGAAGTCCGCCGGATGATTGGTGTAGTATTTTTGAACTTCGGCGGCGGTGATGGTGATGCCCAATTCGCGGGTCAACGTCGCCGTGGCGGTGGCTTCCTGCGTGATCTTGGTGCGGAGTTCGCCCGTGGACATGCCGACCGCTTTCAACTGGCGTTCAAACGCCTCCTGTGAGCCGGCCCGCGTCAGCAGCGCGGCGATCTGGGCGTCGGCCTTTTTCTTGCCTTCGGCCTTGTCCGCGTCCGTGGACTTCTGCAGCAAGATCTGGATCTGGATCAGCCGGTTCAACATCTGCGCCTTGATGCCGTTCATCTGCTCCGCCGGAATGTTTTCGTTGTGCGCGGCGGCGGCGGATTTGATGCCGGTCACCACTTCGTCGAGCTCGCTCTGCTTGATTTCAAAACCCTTGCCCTTGGCAATCGCCGGATCGCCGAACAGCGCCGTCATCGCGTTGGCGGGCGCGGCGTTGGTGGTGGTCGTGGCGGGTGCCGTGGCCGCATGAGCGGACGGCGACAGAATCATGGCGGCGGCGAGTGCGGCGGGAAGGATCAGCTTCATTTTGGTATTCATTTTGGAGTTCGATTGGTTTGGATGCAATTCAGTTCAATATTATTAAAGATTTACCACTTTCACGTTGGCGATATCGGCGTCTTTCTGGAGTTCGGTGAGCAAGGCCGGCGACGGCACGCTATCCAGGCTGAACACCGTCAACGCCCGCCCGCCCGCCGTGTCACGGCTCAGGCTCATGGTTGCGATGTTGATTTTATGGTTGGCCAGCAGCGTGCCCAGATGGCCGACGATGCCCGGCTTGTCCGCGTTGTTCAACAGCAGCAAGGTGCCGGTGACGGGGATCTCCACCGACTGGCTGAACAACCGCACAATGCGCGGATTGTTCGGCGATCCGAAGAACGTGCCGCCCGCAGAAATCAATTTCTTCACGCCGCTAAACAGCTGCACGTGGACCCATTCGTTGAACGTCACCGGCTCGTCGGATTTTTTTTCCTCGACCGTGATGCCGATGCTCGCCGCCGCCGAGCGGACGTTGACGTTGTTCACGTCCTTCAAATGGCTGCTCGCCAGAAATCCGCGCAGCACCGCGCGCGTCACCGGATCGGTGTTGGGCAGCAGCCGCGCATTGCCGCCAAACGTGATGTAAATGCGGTCGGCGCTCGCGGGCGTGAGCTGCGCGAGCAGTTTGCCCAGCGCTTCGCCGAGCGGCAGATACGGCTTCACCTGTTCGTAGGTCTTCGCGTCGAGATACGGCAGGTTCACCGCATTGCGGACTTCGCCGGTGAGCAGATAGCCCGCGATCACTTCGGCGACTTCAATGCCGCATTTTTCCTGCGCTTCTTCGGTGCTCGCGCCGAGGTGCGGTGTCAAAATGAGATTGGCCTGCTTGCGATACGGATGGTCGGCGGGCAGCGGTTCCACGGCAAAAACGTCCAGCGCGGCTCCCGCCACCTTGCCGGATTCGAGCGCGGCGATCAGATCCGCCTCCGAAATGATTTCCCCGCGGGCGCAGTTCACGATCTTCACGCCGGGCTTCATCTTGGCGAACGCGGCGGCATTGAGCATTTCCTTGGTTTCCTTCGTCACCGGCATGTGAACGGTGATGAAATCGGCCGCCAGATAAACGTCGTCGAGGCTCGCGGCGAATTCCGCACCGATGGCTTTGGCGCGCTCTTCCGTGAGATAAGGATCGTAGGCGATGACGCGCATGCCGAATGCCATGGCGCGCTTGGCGACTTCCGTGCCGATGCGGCCCATGCCGAGCACGCCGAGCGTCTTGCCCTGGAGCTCGACACCCTGAAATAATTTGCGGTCCCACTTGCCCGCGATCATCGTCGCGTGCGCCTGCGGCACCTTGCGCGCGAGACAGAGCAGCATGGTGAAAGTCAATTCCGCCGTGGTGACCGTGTTACCGCCGGGCGTGTTCATCACGACCGTGCCGTGCTGCGTGGCGGCTTCGATGTCCACATTGTCCACGCCGACGCCGGCGCGGCCGACGACGCGCAATTGCTTCGCGGCCTCGATGACTTTGGCGGTCACCTTGGTTTCGGAACGCACGACGAGCGCGACCGCGTCCGCCACGATGGGGAGCAGCTCCGCCTCGGACAGGCGTTTCGGCAGGACGACGACGTTGAATTCGGGCCGTTGCTGCAAGAGCGCAATGCCTTTGGGCGAAATCGGGTCACAAACGACGATTTTCATAATAAAAACGAATCGCGAGTTTAGGCGATGCCGGCAGCCAGGTCAAATGGCGAAAACGAAATAAACCGCGCACTGGCGGCAATTGCTCACCGGAATGCAATGGCGGATCGGCCGGGGCGAGCCGGCGGTTCCAGCGCATTGTGTTTAATGGGTTGCGATAATCGGTCGTTTCAGTAGGATTAAGCAAGATTTTCGCGGAAACATGCCAACCCTGACCATCCAACTGCCCGGCCTGCCACCGGTGGAGCACATTGTGCGGGAAGATGCGATCACCCTCGGACGCATGAAGGGAAATTCCATCTCTTTGAGCGAAACGTCGGTTTCACTTTCCCACGCCAAGATCACCCGGGTCGGCAACGATTTTTTCCTGAAGGATCTGAACTCCACCAACGGCACGATGCTCAACGGCCAGTCCATCACCGAAGCGCGCCTGCGCGACGGCGACCAGTTGAAGTTCGGTGAAGTCGTCGCGTATTTCCGGCTGGAACCGTTGAGCGCACCCACGCCTGTGTCCGCACCGGCGCCGGCACCCGCGGCAGCGCCCGCGGTGGTATCGACGCCTGTCCCCGTCAACGTCGCGGCTCCGATCCCGGCCCCGGCTCCGAAACCGACCGCGCAATCCGTTCCCACTCCGCCGGCCCCGCCGTCAATAGTTTCACCTCCGGTTTCGGCGTCCGTTCCGGCGCCGGCCCCGTTGCCGGTTTCCGCAAACCGTCCTTTCGCACCGGTGCCGCCACCGCCTTCGGCCCCGCGCAAGTCTTCACGGTTGCCGCTGGTGACGGTCGGCGGAATCGCCGTTATGGCAGCCGCGGGTTTCCTGGCGTGGAAATTTTTTATCGACCACCCGGCACCCCTCGCCCCCGCGCCGCAAGCCGCGCTCGTCACGCCGCAAAAAAAAATGCCCACCAGCAATGCTGTCACGCCCAAGCCCTCGCCCGCCGGTGCGTCAGTTGCGCCGGTGCCCGACCAAAATCTTGACGACCTGATGAAGGCCTTGAAATCGCCGGAGGCCGCCGTGCGCCGCCATGCCGCCTCCGCGATTTACAATCTCGGCCCCGCCGCGCAGGCGGCGTTGCCGGTCCTGCCCGCGGCCCTGACCGATGCCGACTCGGATGTCCGCATGTGGGCCGCGCTGTCGCTGGTGCATAACAATGTTTACGAAAAGGCGACGTTCCCGATCCTGATCCAGACCTTGCACCATGAAAACCCGACGCTCCGGCAGGTCGCTTGTCTTTCGCTGGCGATGATTCCTTACACTGACAAGGACAAAGAAACGGTGATCCCCGCGCTCGTGACGACTGCCACCAAGGATGCGAACCCCGACGTGGCCAACGATGCCATGACGGCGTTGAAAATCATCGCTCCAGACCTGGTGGTCGGAAAATAAGGCGGGCCGGATTTCCGTTGCCTGCACTTTGGTTCGCACAAACTCACTTTGCCAATCCCGCACGGGGTGTTAACTTGCCGCCCGTGAATTTTTTCATTCAACACAGCGAGCTGCGCGACCTCTACGACAAGGTCGTCGCGGGCGAACGCATTTCCGAGGCCGACGCGTTGCGGCTGTTTGAGACGAAGGATCTCAATGCGCTCGGCGCGATCGCGGATTTCGTGCGGCAGAAAAAAAACGGCAATCGCGCCAGCTTCATCATCAACCGCTACATCAACTACTCGAACTACTGCATCCTCTCGTGCCAGTTCTGCTCCTTCTCGCGCAAGAAACGTGATGCTGACGGCTTCCAGCTTTCGGTTGCGGAGATTGTCGAGAAAGCGCGCGAGGCCTTGAAGATCGGCATCACGGAACTGCACATCGTCGGCGGTCTGCACCCATCGCTGCCTTTCAGCCACTACCTTGAAATGTTGCGCGCGCTCAAGACGCTGGATGCGCGGCTCCAGTTAAAATGTTTCACGGCGATCGAAATTCTGCATCTCGCCTGGCTCGCCAAGAAATCCGTCGAGCAGACCTTGATTGAACTGAAAGCGGCGGGCCTCGATTCGCTCACCGGCGGCGGCGCGGAAATATTCCGCAAGGAAGTCCGCAGCGCCATCGCCAAGGGCAAGGAATCCGCCGAGGAATATCTGGACGTGCATCGCACCTGGCACCGGCTCGGCGGGCGCAGCACCTGCACGATGCTATATGGCCACGTCGAAAGCCTCGCCGACCGCGTGGATCATCTGCGGCAGTTGCGCGCCTTGCAGGACGAGACGCACGGCTTCACCGGCTTCATCCCGCTGGCGTATCAGCCGGACAACAACGACATCCCCGTCAAGACGCCGCCGACTGGCTTTGACTCGCTGCGCACCATCGCCGTCAGCCGCATCTACCTCGACAACTTCCCGCACCTCACCGCCTATTGGGTCGGCCTCGGCATGAAGCTCGCGCAGGTGGCGTTGAGCTACGGCGCCGACGACCTCCACGGCACGATCATCGAGGAGCACATCTTCCACATGGCCGGCGCAACCACGCCGCAGTTGCAGACCGAGACGGAAATGATCAAAGCCATCCGCGAAACCGGCCGGACGCCCGTGCAACGAAACACGTTTTACGAACCGATCAAAGTCCTGGCCGAGTCTATGCCCGCAGCCACCGAGCCGCCGGAAAATCCCGCGCACTCGAAAGTGTTGGAAGATAATCTGGCGACGGCATAATCACCGCTCTCGATTGCCGTCGCCCACCGGCTTCACATCTCAAGCGGTGCGGCCGTGAAGTGTCTTGGGAAAATCGGCCAACCTTCGGGTGCTTGTGCAGCACGGCGCTTTGCAGCCAAGCGCGGGAGGAAGCACCGGGGAAAATTTAGTCTGTTATCACCTCATCCGCGCTACCACTTCAGCCCGGGACTTGGCCGCGCGCAGTTGGCCGCACCCGGCGGCGACGTCAATGCCCCGGCGCTGGCGCATCGTGCTCGGGATGCCCGCCGCCTGCAGCACCTGCTTGAAAGTTTTCGCCGCAACGGATTGCGTGGCCGTTCCGGCGAAGCCGTCTGTCGGATTGAGCGGAATCAAATTCACGTGGGCATCCAGGCCTTTCAGCAACGCGACGAGCCGCCCGGCCTGCGCGGGAGAATCATTCGCCCCGGCGATCAACGTCCATTCAAAGAAGATCCGCCGGCCCGTCTGGGCGAAATAGGTGCGACAGGCGTTCATCAACTCCGCCAAGGGCCAGCGCGCACTCACGGGCACCAGCGCCGAACGTTCCGCCTCCGTCGCGCCGTGCAAACTGACGGCGAGATTATACGGCTGCTTATCTTCCGCCAAGCGCAGGATGCCCGGCACCACGCCCACGGTGCTGATGGTGATCCGGCCCGGGCCGAGGTTCAGGCCGCGACGATCGGTGATGATTTCCAGCGCCGTCATGACTGCGTCGTAATTGTGCAGCGGTTCGCCCATGCCCATGAGCACCAGATTGCGCAGCCCGTCACCGCCCGTCGCGCGCAAGGCGCGCTGCGCGTGGCGGACTTGCGCAATGATCTCGCCGGGCCGCAGGTGCCGCACGAAGCCCATCTGCCCCGTGGCGCAGAAGACGCAACCCATCGCGCAACCGGCTTGCGTGCTCAGGCAGGCGGTATGCCGTCCCGTGAAATCCATCAACACCGTCTCAATCGTCTGACCGTCGGCGAGCCGCAGTAGAAATTTTCGCGTCAGCCCATCGGTGCTCGCGATGTCGGCTGTCTCGACCGGAGCATCGATAAAGAAACGCCGGTCGGCGCCAAAATTCACGGCGAGCCAGCTCTTCAAAGGCGGAACGAAATCCGGTTCATCCGCCAATTCCGATTTCAGATCCCGCTGCAACGCGCTCCACAATTTCCGCACGTGGACCGGCGGCAGACCGGACGCGACGAATTCCCGTTCCAGCTCCGCAAACGTGAGGTCGAGGAGCGAACGGGGCGCGGCGGAGACAGTGGCAGTGGTCATCATGTCTTCGAAAAGTGTGGCGGTTTCAACCATCTTCCGCGACATCGAAATAATTTGCGTGACGCCGGTAGGTTGAAGGTGTCTCTTCGCCCAAATTTCCAGCACAGCAACATCTCTGCCCCACCGAGGGCTGTCGCTCTCTCGAGACCCAATTTAAATGAAATTGCTGTTTACAGGTGAGCTAATCGGTCTATGCTCAAATTATAAGTCTATGAAACACGCAGGCCAACTTACGGCCTTCTTGCTGACGGTGGCTTTTGCATTCTGCCGATCGGTGCAAGGGGAAGATCAAATCCAGCTTCAGCTCAAAAAGTCCGCCGCTCAGGGCGAGTTGGATTTGCACTCCCAAATGGAACTACCAGTCAGCGGCATGTATCCCGAGTATGTTGTCCAGCAGAGCAGCAATCTGGTGAATTGGACCACAGCGGCTGGACCCTTCACCGGCAGCATTGGCGTCTCGGATGAATTTCTTCGCGCCGCTGTCCCGACCGCTGGGTCCAAGTTATTTTATCGTGTCGTCGCCAACGTGAAGGTGGCCGCGGGCGGCAGCGGAGTCGGCGATGCCATCTACGGCTACGGCACGGCGTTTGGCCAGCAACTCCAGCAGCTCGGACAGCTCTCCCTCGCGAATTTTGTCTCGACCTACCAGCCCACTAATCAATACCTGCCGCAAATCACTTTCAATCCGGCCGCGGCCGATTTCTGGAATCTGTTCAGCGTTGATCCCGCCGTCTGGAACGCCACAAACTCATATCAGAACCGGCGGATCTTTGATTTCCGGCTCAATCCCGCCGAACTCGCGGTATTTCAGACTAACGGATTTGTCGTCAGTCAACGTCTCGAGCGCCGTAGCTTTGCGGATTTTTATTACGACCTTTACACCGACGACCTGCCGGTCTTCGTCACCACTGATTCAATTCTCCAAGCGTGGCATCGCTCAATCGTGACGATGGTGGCGGAGATTGAAGAAACTTGTTTTCACCAGACCTTGTCGAATCTCGTGGTGTCCATGTCGGCGCAAGTCCCGGCGCTATGGACGCAAGCCTCGGGCACCGCGATGGTCAACGGGATTCAGGACGCCGACTATTTCCTCGCCGTGGCCCAGTCGCTCGTCAGCGGTGTGAACAATTACGGTTCACTTGGCCAGTTTACGCGCGTCAACACGGCGTTGACCGCCATCAACAACCTGCAGCCCGTCTCGTTCAATTTGTATGGGGAAAACCGCACGCTGGATTTCTCCCAATTCACCGTGCGCGGGCATTACGCCAATTCTGTCACGCTCCAGCGTTATTTCCGCGCGATGATCTGGTGCGGACTCGCCGATTTCCGTTACGCCGGCCTCGCTAACGGTGCCACCAGCGGCACGAACTCGTTGCGCGAACTTTCCGGCGCGGTGGCGCTGGAACTCTTGCAGCGCAACTCCGGCAGCTTCAGCAATTGGTTTCAATTCAATCGCACGCTGGAGATGCTTGTCGGCACGCCGGACTCGCTCACCTTCGCGCAATTGCACGGATTACTGGTGATCGCCGGCATCAGTTCACCCGCAGACCTGCCCAACCAGACCGCGTTGACCAATCTCCAAAACCAGCTCATGTCCGGCCAGCTCGGCCTGCAGCAAATCACCAGCGGCTATTACTATTCGCCGTTCAGCGCCACGCAGGTGAAGCTGCCGCGTTCATTCTGCTTCATGGGTCAGCGGTTTGTGATGGATAGCTGGGCGTTCACAAAAACGACCTTCGACAGCATCCTATGGGACGAGAATGGGATTCCCGAACTCACCGACAAAGTTCTAAGGCGCGTGCCGAGCGCATTGGACGTCGCCTTCTCCGTGCTGGGCAACAGCCAGATCATCCCCGAGATCGCGGCGCGCATCGCGCGCACCAATCTCACCGCCGCCGATGGTCGGGCGTATTGGCGCGACGGTCGCCAGTATCAACACAACCTCGCCGCCGTGCGCAATGTCATCGACAGCCAGAATCCGTCTGCGTGGACCAATAGCGTTTACAATCACTGGCTGGCGTGCCTGCGTCTGCTCTCCGAGCCCACCACCGGCGACCAATATCCGGAAGCGATGCGCACTCGCGCGTGGGCGATGAAGACGGTTAACACCCAACTCGCCTCATGGACGCACCTGCGCTACACTACCGCGCTCTACGTCAGGGAATCTTACACACCGATCTACGCGTGCATGTATCCCAAAGGCTACGTCGAGCCGCGCCCGGCTTTCTGGTCGCGCATCGGCGAAATGGCGCGCGCCACCAAAGCGGTTCTCGCCACGCTGCCGACCAACGGCGTCTTCAACTACACGCACTACACGAACAATGCGCAGGGAATAGCGAAACCCTATACCGTCTCCGTCAGCGCCGCGACGATGTTTGCCAACCGCCTCGCCATGATGGATTACTTCACCAGCACCATGGACACATTGCGAGCCCTCTCGGAAAAAGAATTGAGCAAGACGACGTTTTCCGCCGCCGACACCTCGTTCTTCCAACATCTGGTGGAATTCGATTATACCGGCAGACGCACCTACACCGGTTGGTATCCCAACCTGTTCTATCAACCCGGAAGCGAATATGTTCCCCCCACGCCCGAATACAACCAGGACAGCGGCGACGAAAAGGGTTCGGATTACTGGGACGCGTTGGTGACGACGGTTCACACGGACTCCCCCGACGCCACGGTCGGCGACCCTGGCAGCATCTTGCATGAAGCGGTCGGCAATGTGCAGTTCATGCTCATCGCCGTTGACAACGGTCCAAGCGACCTGGCGGTTTATGGCGCACCGGTATTGAGCCATTATGAATTCGAGCAGGGTCCCACCACGCGCCTGACCGATGCGCAATGGAGAAGTCAGGTCACCAATAACATCATCCCAGCCGCACCGGATTGGACACAAACCTATTTGGTTCCCAAGTAAGCCGGATGACCCGATGTGATTTCCGATAGCAACGATCTTAAAGTGCAAGGGGTTTGAGGAGGGTGGGACAAAGAGTTGGCGCAACAAGAGCGCATTTTGTTTATGCAACAACGGCAAGGTCAGATGCCGGATCTGTTGCCAAGTGTCTTGGAACAGAGCTTACAGTTGCCCGCGATGACGCGATAACTCCGCGACATCAAATCCACCGACACACCGCTTCAGGCGCAAATGAAAGCGCGCGGATGACGGGGTGACCGTAACCCGATTGTAACTTTGCTGGCATAATCGTCTGCCCTATGCTCCCGCCATGAATCCGGCCGACTTGTTTGCCCACGAAGAAAACCCCCTCACCCTCGCGGCGGGCGAGACGCTGTTTCGTGCCGGCGACGCGGCGGACGCCATGTTCGTCGTGCTCGAAGGCTCGCTGAACGTGCTCGTTGGCGACAAGGTCGTGGAACATTCCGAGCGCGGCGTGATTCTGGGCGAGATGGCGCTGGTGGACAACTCGCCGCGCGGCGCGACCGTCGTGGCGGTGGAACCCTGCAAACTGGCCAAGGTGGATCAACGCCGCTTTCAACGGCTCATCCAGCAAAACCCCTTCTTCGCCACCCACGTCATGCGCGTGTTCGCGGAACGCATTCGCTCGATGAACAATCTGGTCGCCAGCACCCAGAACGGCTAAAGGCGGCCAAGTTTTCACTCCTGACGCACCGCCGAATCAAGGGAGCCCCATTACTGGCCGAAACAAAAAACGGGAGGGAAGCGCCTGACGGCCACTTCGCCTCCCGTCAAAATCGCATAGCGCGATCAGTGCTTCACTTCGACCACCTTGCCCATGGGCTGGCCGATTTCCTTGAGCAACTGCACGAACCACTTGGTTTTGATGTTGAATGGCTTGCCGCCCTTGATGCGCTCAAACTCGATTGCTCGGAGTTGATTGCCGCGCTCTTCGTCTTCGCCCACCACCCCGCCCTTGCCGGCGAAGGCGCAGGCAACGGCCTTGACGGCGCAGCGCTGGATGAGCTTGCGGTCGGCGGCGTTCGCGGCGGCCGCGCGGCTGTAGTAACCGCTCTTTTGCACGAGCGTCTTTTCGGCGCCGATCATCTCGGCAAACTGTTTAGCGAACCATGCGCCGACATTGACCTTGTCCAGCCGCACATGGCCGAACGCGTCGCGCGGCACTTCTTCACCGCGCGCTTCGATCTGCTTGACGATGTCCGAGACGCACGCGCCTTCGGAGACGAACAGGTTCACGCAGTCGTGCTTGTCCATGATCTTGCGCAGGCGGGCGGCCTCGGTCTTGATGTCGAGCGCCATCTCGGGAATGAAAACGCCATGGACGCCGCGGCGTTCGCTGCTCAAGCCGAGTTCC
>Ga0114951_10003469_pt1 | contig 16288 bp, 9 predicted proteins | sample AM7aDNAmetaG_FD_88677 | JGI IMG/M metagenome (GOLD analysis project Ga0114951, IMG submission 88677) | Freshwater microbial communities from Finland to study Microbial Dark Matter (Phase II) - AM7a DNA metaG | ecosystem: Environmental > Aquatic > Freshwater > Lake | place: Finland: Lake Alinen...
AGAAGTATATCGAAATTCCCGAACCCGTGCGTGACATCTATGCGCTGTGGCGGCCCACGCCGTTGCTACGCGCGGTGCGCTTGGAAAAAGCGCTGAACACGCCGGCGCACATTTATTACAAATACGAAGGCGTCAGCCCCGCCGGCAGCCACAAGGTCAACACCTCCGTGCCGCAGGCGTATTACAACAAAATCGCCGGCACCAAACGCCTCGCCACGGAAACCGGTGCCGGCCAATGGGGTTCGTCGCTGGCGTTTGCGTGCAGCCTGTTCGGGCTGGAATGCAATGTTTACATGGTCAAAGTCAGCTACGACCAGAAGCCGTATCGCCGAATGCTCATGCATACCTGGGGCGCGACGGTTCACGCCAGTCCGAGCGACCAGACGGAATATGGCCGCAAGCTACAGGCGCAAGACCCGCATCATCCCGGCAGCCTCGGCATCGCCATCAGCGAGGCCATTGAAGACACGGTCAAAACGCCGAACACAAAATACTCGCTCGGCAGCGTGTTGAATCACGTGTGCCATCACCAGACTGTCATTGGCGAGGAATCCATCAAGCAGATGGAAAAAGCCGGCGAGGAACCGGACGTGATTTTTGGCTGCTGTGGCGGCGGCAGCAATTTTGCCGGCCTCGCGTTCCCGTTCATCCGCGGAAAAATTAAGAACGGGAAAAAATACCGCATTGTCGGCGTCGAGCCGTCGGCGTGTCCGTCGCTGACGCAAGGCGAACTGCGCTACGATTTCGGCGACACGGCGGAAACCACGCCGCTGCTCAAGATGTTCACGCTCGGCCACAATTTCATTCCGCCGAGCATCCACGCCGGCGGGCTGCGCTACCACGGCATGTCGCCGATGGTCAGCCACGCGCTCAAGCTTGGCCTCATCGAAGCCGAAGCGATCCACCAGACGAAAGTGTTTGAAGCGGCGGTTTTGTTTGCGCGCAAGGAAGGCATCGTGCCGGCACCGGAATCATCCCACGCCATTGCAGCGGTGGTGGACGAAGCCATCAAATGCCGCGAAGCCGGGACGAAAAAAGTTTTGCTGTTCAATCTTTCCGGCCACGGCCTGCTCGACTTGAGTTCGTTTGAAAGCTATCTGCACGGAAAAATTCAGGACGTTTAATCCCCCCAAAAATATATAAATGAAAATACTCACTCGTTTCACTCTGGCCGCCACCGTTTTTGCGTTCGCGGCGCAATCGCACGCGCAACTGCCGGTCGGCAGTCATTATCCCATCGGCGCGGAAGGTCTCAATGGCGCGAATCTGCCGCCGCCGGGATTTTATTTGCGCGACTACAATTATTTCTACTATGCCGACAAAGTAGATGGTCTGCCGTTGAAGATGGACATCTTCGCCTACGTCCAGGCACCGCGTCTGGTTTGGATTACGCCCTGGAAAATTCTCGGCGCGAACTACGGCTGCGACATCATCGTGCCGTTCGCCTACCAAAATATCACCGGCCAGCTTGGCACCGCCGGCCAGTTTAACCTCGCCGACATTTACGCGTGCCCGGCGGTGCTCTCGTGGCACCTCAAGCAATTTGACTTCTCCACCGCCTACGGTGTCTGGGCGCCCTCCGGCAATTTCGACGCCGGCACACCGAGCGCGCCGTTGCGGGGTTTGGACAGCCCGGGCAAAGGCTACTGGTCGCACATGTTCACGCTCGGCGGCGTCTGGCATCCGGACGCGGAAAAGACCTGGTCGCTCTCGCTGTTGAACCGCTACGAAATCAGCACTGAACAGGATCAAACGCACCTTACGCCCGGCAACATGTATTCGCTGGAATGGGGCATCGGCAAAGCCGTGGCAAAAGGCGTGGACGTCGGTGTGGTTGGTTATTACCAGCAGGAAACCACTGAAGACAGCGGGAAAGGTGCGGCAACGGCGCTTTCGCACGTCGTCGGCATCGGTCCGGAAGTCGGTGTCGTGTGGGAGAAGATCGGTTTGATCTCCACGTTGCGTTATCTTTATGAAGTCGATGCCAAAGACCGTCCGCAAGGCCACACTGTCACGCTGACGCTCACCAAACGGTTTTAATCGGTAGTGCCCCAAATTATTAGCCGGGCGCGCCGAAATGAAGTCGATTCTGGACAAGGAATTCGCTTTGGCACTTCGCGTATCACACGTCGCTAATCCTCTGTGCAGCGCAATTTGCTGCCATAGGTTGCTCCACCTTTGACATTCCGCGCGCGATTTGGTTTGCTGCCAACCGATTCATGCGGTTGCGAATATCAATCAGCTTCGAGCGTGAGCACCGCCGCGCTGCAAGATGACGAGGTTACTTGAAATTTTCCGGCCGTGCCTTGGATGGCATTGGGCGTTGCTGCGGTCCACCGACCATCAGGGTTCACAGTCGCCCCCGAATAGGTAGTCGCGGTCTGCTCCATCGGGGTCGCGGCGCTGAGGTGCGCCACAGTTCCATGGGAACGATGGGAACCGGCGAGGACGGTCGCCTCGGCACCTTCGGTGAGGCTCTTGTTGATAATCACCACTCTTAACCTGCCGTCGGCAGTTATTCATTCGGCCAGATTGCATAATTTACGAAACACACCAAGAAATTTAACAGGTTATTTGCCTATTAGTTCGGATGACAATTATTGCCTCGCGATTGAGGAGATTTTTTAGAGTATGGCAGGAAGAAGCGGGGTTGGGACGGGGTGTTTCGTCCATGCGAAGACACGGCACATCATGGATTGGAAAGCCGGTAAAAATAAGCTGATTTGCCAATGGAATTGGTGTCAGTAAAGAACCAGAGGCCGTTGGTGGCCATGACATTTGTGGCGAGGACGCGCCAGGAACCAGGGATGGCAAGATTGGTCGAGACCCAAAGCCGGTTGGTGCTTTTGGCGACATTCGCCATGGCGAGGGCGAAGCTGCCGCCGGCGGGGTTGTAGGTGAAGGCAAACAGATTTGGTGCGGTCACGACGACGAGGCTGGCAGGGCTGCTGGTGGCCCTGCCGTATAAGTTGGTGACGACCGCAAGATAACTGCCGACAAGATTGGTAATGGCATTGGTAAAATAGAGGTTATTGTTGGTGGCCCCGACGATGGCGGCGTTCGTCTGGTAATACCACTGATAGTTGAGCTGTCCCGCGCCCGTGGCGGCGATGGCGCAAGCCGCCGGGTTGCCGTTGAGCACGGTCAAGTTGGACGGTTGCAGCGTGATGGCCGGCGACAGCAGCAGACTGAAAGCCATGCCGCTGCCGCTGGCACCGCCCAAATAAGTGGTTCCCCACAACGTATTGCTGTTCAACACGAGGCCTCCCTGTGGGTTGACGCCGTCGGGAGTATTGGTGAAATTCTTAAGGGTCAGAAAGCCACTGCCGTTGGTGCTGAGTTGGAAAAGGGTGCCGTATTTGCCGCTGCCGCCGGCGACGGTGGCGCCATAAAGCAGGGTGCCGTTCAACAACAGTCCGGTTTTGGGATAGGCGCCGTCGCTGTTGGTGGCGGGCGAAGTCGGGCCGGTGAAATGATGCAGCACGGAATAACTGGTGCCGTTGGTATTCAGGGAGAAGACCGCGCCGCCGCTGTGGCTGCCGCCATAGGAGGTCGTTCCGAAAAGCTGGTTGCTGCTGAAGACGAGTCCTGCGCAGGGATATTGCGCATCGGGAGCGTTGCTGAAATTATAGATGACCGTGTAGCCCGTGCCGTTGGTGTTGAGTTTGAACACGGTGCCGTTGCCGTAGGTGCCGCCATATTCCGTCGTGCCATACAGCGTGGCCCCATTCAGCACCAGGCCAGCGCGGGGCGTGGCCCCGTCCGGCGTGTTCGTGAAACTGCGGAGCACGGCGTAGCCCGTGCCGTTGGTGTTGAGTTTGAACACGGTGCCGCTGCCGTAGGTGCCACCATATTCCGTCGTGCCATAGAGCGTGCCGCCGCCCAGGATCAATCCACCCATCGGAACTTCCGCATCGGGCGGGTTGGTGAAATTACCGATCGTCGTGCAACCCGCGCCGTTGGTGCCCATATAAAACACCGTGCCATAACCGCTTTTGCCGCCTGCCGAAGTGGTTCCGTAAATCGTGCCGCCGTTCAACAGCAAATCGTTGGGCGCCGCGCCGGTTGTGCCGCCGGGGAAATTATAGAGCACGGAATATCCCGTGCCGTCGGCAGCAAGCTTGAAGGCCAGGCCATAGTTTGATGTGCCGCCATTGGCCGTCGTGCCATAAAGCGCGCCGCCGGCCAGCACCAAGGTTCCGGGATTCGCACCATCGGGCGAGTTGGTGAAGTAATGCTGGGCGGTGAACAGTTGCGCGGGGAGCTGCAGGGCAAAGCCCAGCACCAAAAAAATGGTGGCCGGCAGGCGGTGGGCAGTTCTGAATTTCATGGGTGGCTGGGGTAATCCGTGGCGTTCTTGATTTCAGAGCAAAAGGACGCCCGATGCCGGAGGCGGAATCGGTTTAGCCGGGATTTCCCATTTGGTTTGTCGTTCATAAGTCGAGGGAGACTTTCGCGTGATTTTATCCCGAGCTCTCCTGTCCTCAAGTCATTTTCGGTCCACAAATTCAGTTTTTCAGTGGCTTCGGCATGTTCTAGCCAAGTTTTCACTCCCCATTGAGTGTTTTTGGCCGGCTGTGAAGACACCGCTTCCGTGTTTTTTGTTGTCTTCATGTGAGTCATTTCACTTTTCTTTCATCCGGTTGCTGCTGCCGATGATCTCAGCCGCCCAATCCGTTCCAAAATCGCCTGAACACTCTCTCAGTAATGCCACTTCCGCCATCTGGAAGACGATCTTCCGGGAAACTGATTGAAGCAAAAGATTGGGTGGTAGCAGGCGCAGCCGAAATGTCCATTGAATGCGGTGCCTTCCTGTTCACCATAAATTTCCATGCTCATTTGAAAGTCAGAGCTTATGATTTTAACCATCGCTTCGCAACTCGCACCTCTGCCAAAATCTTGCAACTGGTTTCAAATCAGGTTGTCAGTTGAGGTTACGGTGTTTAAAATAACCACAACATGCTAATTAAAAGAGAATTATGCAATAATAGTGCCGAAAAGCCCGATTTTTCGTCGGAATACATTACACTTTTTGCTCTAAAAATGCCAGATTCCCCATTTAAATAAACACTGTATATCATTAATATTAAATAGCTTATAATATATCAAGAAGTTGTTTTTTTGGTTGGCATTGCTATTGCTAAAATAGCTGTAGCTGAATTAACTTTAACAAAACCAAATATGAAAAACCAACTCATCACTATCGTAGGTGCGGCCATGTTGTTTATGGCGATTGCCCAAACCACCCAGGCCACCATGATTACCGGCAACATCGGTTTCACTGGCCGCGTATCTCTTGACACCACCTCGGCTGGAAGTGCGACTGAAGTCGTTAACTGGTTCAGCCCAACGGTCAACGGAACCAGCGGGGGTTTTACCACGGTGGCCAACGGCACCTCGGTTAGTTTAGTCTCGCCGTGGTTCTTCACCACCACCAGCCCGGTCAATTCATTCTGGACGGTGGGTGGTTTCACGTTCCAGTTGCTCTCCTCGTCAATCACCTTTCAAGGTTCCGGCTCGGTGATCGTCAACGGCACGGGCATCGTCAGTGGTAACGGCTACACGCCAACCACGCTAGGCTGGAGCTTTTCAACTCAGGACCCGGCGGTGACGCAAAATCCATCCACGTTCACGTTTTCGGCTTCGGCCAACTCTGTGCCGGATGGCGGCGCGACGGTGATGCTGCTCGGCATCGCGTTGTCCGGGGTTGCGCTTCTGAAGCGCAAATTGGTTGCCTGATATAACAGCCAATGTCTTTCCAGCAAGGGCGGGGATTTTTCCCCGCCCTTGTTTTTTTATTGCGGATGATTTCTTTGCTGCGTTCTTGTTTCTAATGTGAGAGCGTGACCCGGTCAGATGAACGCCGCCGCCCTGCTTGCCATTGCCAGCGCCATTTTCTGTGGCGTTTTGGCGCTGTTGACAGTGTGGCGGGAAAAACGCTCCATCATCCATCTGGCCTTCGTGGCCGGCATGTTGGCCCTTGCGGTGGAAACGGTTTTTCGCAGCCTTTCTTGGTCGGCGGCGGGCATTCAGGAAACCGTCGGCTGGCAGTATGCGGGCTTGGCGGCGACGGCGCTGCTGCCGGGCCTCTGGCTCTTCTTCAGCTTGAGCTATGGGCGGGGGAATTACCGGGAATTCTTGAAGCGCTCGCAATCCCTGCTGCTGGCGATTTTTCTCATTCCCGTCATCTTGGTGGCGGTGGCCGCCGAAGAACTGTTCTCCGTGTCGCGGCAGGCGGAAACCGGCCAGTTGACGCTGGCTCTGGGAACCACCGGATATTTGCTCACCGTTCTATTCCTGATCAGCATGGTGCTGGCGCTGTTTAATCTGGAGCGGACTTATCGTGCCGCAGTCGGCACCATGCGCTGGCGGATCAAGTTTATGATCCTGGGGCTGGGTCTGATCTTCGCCGTGCGCTTCTGCACCAGCAGCCAGATGCTCTTGAGTCACACTGTTGACTCGCGGTTTCAGGTCGTTGATGCCGGGGCGTTGCTCCTCGGCTGCCTGCTGATGCTGCGCTCGCAATTTCGCGCCGGTCACTTTGACCTGGACGTTTATCCCTCGCGCTCGCTGTTGCAAAATTCGCTGACGATCCTGTTCGCGGGAATTTACCTGCTGCTCATCGGCATTCTGGCGCGGGTGATTTCGTGGCTGGGAATGAGTGAAGGGGTCTTTGCCCTCAAGGTGTTTGTGATGCTGGCGGCGGCGGTGGTGCTGGCCTTGCTGCTGCTTTCCGACCGCGTGCGGCTTCGGATGAGCCGGTTTGTCAGCCGGCATTTTCAACGGCCGCTGTATGACTATCGCACGGTGTGGCGCCGGTTCACCGAAACGACCGCCTCCTGTGTCAAGTCGGCGGATTTCTGCCGGGCGGCGGTGAAGTCCGTGACCGACATTTTCCAGGCGCTTTCCGTGACCATCTGGCTGGTGGACGGCAAAAAGGGACGGGTGGTTTTTGGCGCCTCCACCTTTTTGTCCGAAGCCCGGGCGGAAAGCCTCCAGCCGAACCCGGCGGACGTGGCGGAGCTGACAAGATATTTTCTCAACCGGCGCGAGCCGGTGGACCTTGATGCCGTCAGGGAAAGCTGGGTGGACGCCTTGAAGCAATGCCATCCCGACGAATTCCAAAAGGGCGGCAATCGCGTCTGTGTGCCGATGATTGTGGGCGATGAAATCCTCGGCTTTATGATCTTGGGCGACCGCGTCAGCGGCGTGGCGTTCGCGTGGCAGGATTTCGACCTGCTCAAATGCATCGGCGATCAGATTGCCGCCGGTCTGCTGAATACGCGGCTATCGCAAAAACTTTTGCAGGCACAGGAACTGGAGGCGTTCCAGACGATGTCGGCCTTTTTCGTCCATGACTTGAAAAACACCGCAAACACGCTCAATTTGATGCTCCAAAACCTGCCGGTGCATTTTGATGATCCGGCCTTTCGCGCGGACGCCTTGCGTGGCGTGGCCAAAACCGTGGCGCATATCAACCGGCTGATTGGCCGACTGGGTTCGATCCGCCACGAATTGCAGATCAAGCCGGTCCCGTCCGATCTGAATGAATTGCTGGGCCGGGCACTGGCCGACTGGGAGCACGTCGCCGGCATCAATTTGAAAAAGGAATTGTCGCCGCTGCCGAAAATCATGTTTGACCCGGAACAGATGTTGAAAGTGGCGACGAATCTGATTTTCAACGCGCGCGAAGCGGTGACGGCCTCATCCGGCCTGGTTCAAATCCAGACGAGTCAGGACGGCGGTTGGGTGGTCCTGGCCATAGCCGACAACGGCTGCGGCATGAGCCGTGAATTTTTGGAACGCTCGCTGTTCCGGCCGTTCCAGACGACGAAAAAAAGCGGGCTGGGCATCGGCATGTTCCAGAGCAAAATGATCGTCGAGGCGCATCAGGGCCGGATTGAAGTTGAAAGTGAACCCGGCAAAGGCACGACGTTCCGGGTTTTTTTGCCGTTGAAAAATTCCTGAATCCGTTTTGCGCGGGCCGGATGAAGCGTGGAACCGGACCGGCTTCCACGGCTTTAAAACTTCGCGGAGGCGGTTCGGTTCCACCCTTTTGAATTCATTTGGTTCGCGGACATTTTGCGATTATTGTTGCCAGCCAACACCGTTGATTTAGGGTGTTTTTGAGGCTGAAACACGAATGAATCCCAAACTGCTGATTGTAGATGACGACGAGGAAATCCGCACCCAGATGAAATGGGCGCTGGCGAAGGATTACGACGTGGCGCTGGCCGAGGACCGGGCGGGCGCGCTGGAAATGTTCCGCACGTTGCAGCCGATGGTGGTGTTGCTGGATCTGGGCCTGCCGCCCAATCCGAACAGTCACGAAGAAGGCCTGGCCATTCTCTCGGAAGTGCTCGGCCTCAATCCGCTCGCCAAGGTCGTCATCATCTCCGGTCAGGGCGAAAAGACCAACGCGCTCCGCGCCATCGGCACCGGCGCCTATGATTTTCTCACCAAGCCGGTGGACATGGAGGAGTTGAAATTTCTGCTCAAGCGCTGTTTCCACACCGCGCAACTGGAAAAGGAATACGGCGAGATGCAGCGATTGATCCGTGGCGATTCCTTTGAAGGCGTGCTGGGCGAGAGCGCGGCGATGCGCGCCATTTTCGACAGCATCCGCAAAGTGGCCACGACCGACGCGCCGGTGCTGATTCTCGGCGAGAGCGGCACGGGCAAGGAGATGGCCGCGAAAGCCATCCACCAGCGCAGCAACCGCAAGGACGGCCCGTTCGTCGCCATCAACTGCGGCGCGATTCCCGAAACGCTGCTGGAAAGCGAATTGTTCGGCCACGAAAAAGGCGCGTTCACCGGCGCGCACGTCCAGCGCAAAGGCCGGATTGAATCCGCCAACGCCGGCACGCTGTTCCTCGACGAAATCGGCGAAATTCCGCTGCCGTTGCAGGTGAAGCTGCTGCGCTTTTTGCAGGAGCAGACGATTGAGCGCGTCGGCGGCCGGCAACCGATTCAAATCAACACGCGCGTGGTGGCGGCGACGAACGTGGAATTGAAGAAGGCGATGCTGGCGGGAAAATTCCGCGAGGATTTGTATTACCGGCTGGCCGTCGTGCAGATTTCCCTGCCGCCGCTGCGCGAGCGCGAAAATGATGTGCGGCTGCTGGCGCAGTATTTTTTGAACCGTTTCGCCGCCGAAGCCAACAAGTCCAGTCTGACGTTTGATGCGGAAGCCGTTCGCGCCATGAACAAATATCCGTGGCCGGGCAATGTGCGCGAGCTGGAAAACTGCGTGCGTCGCGCCGTCATCATGGCCGAGGGCAAACGCGTGACGGCAAAGGATCTGGAACTGGACCCGACCGGTTTGGGCGTGAATGTCGTGACGCTCAAAGACGCGCGCGAAACCGTCGAGCGCCAGATGGTGCAGCAGGCGTTGAAAAAACACGGCGGCAAGATTGCTCCTGCCGCCGTTGAGTTGGGCTTGAGTCGCCCGACGCTTTATGAATTGATGGACAAACTGGGCATCAGCCGCGCCGCGTAAAAATCAGAACAGCGAAAGCCGTTCCGGCACGTAAATGATGTCGTCCGGTTGGAGGTAGAACGGCTGGTTGTCTTTTCCGTCCAGAACATTTTTCAAGTTCACCTTGTAATTTTTCATCGTGCCGTTTTCGTTGCGGATGATTTTGACGGCTTTCAAATTGGCGGTGGTGTAATCAAAGCCGCCGGCTTCCATGACCGCTTCGAGCGCGGTGAGCGGATGATCCGACAGGATTTTTCCTGGGTGAACCACCGAGCCGGTGACAAAAACGGGGAAGGAAGACGTCTGGAGCACGACCGCGATTTCCTTCGAGGAAATCTGCGGCGCGTATAGCTTGATCAATTTCTCCTGCAATTTCTCCGTCGTCAGCCCGGCGGCCTCCACCTCGCCGACCAGCGACAAGGTGATTTTTCCATCGCGTCGGATTTGCTGGGTGGCGTCGAGGTTGGGCGAGGCCGGGAACGAAATTTTCACCGTGTCGCCTTCGCGCAGGAGAATGGTTTCCGCATGGGCCGGCTCCGCCGCCGTCCCGGCATGGGGCGGATTTTCAACATGGGCGGTCTCACAGCCAGTGAGCGTGAACAAGGCCGCCAGCAAAACGACGGGAAAAGTCAGCATCAGCCGGGGAAATTTGGCGCAGGCGTTTGGGTTGGAATTATTTTTCATGGATGTCCTCATGGTTGATTGTTCAAAGATGATGACCGAAAAACGGGTCAAGCAAAACAACTTTTTTGCAGCCGCTTTGATGATTGCGGGAAATAAAAACGCCAGACACCTTGCAGCGTCTGGCGTTGGTTTCATTTTGAAATCAGCTTTTGCCCGCCAGTTTGCGGCGGATAAAACCCAGGCCGGTCAGACTGACGCCCAGCAGCAGCGCCGTGTTCGCCACGTCGGGAACTTGTTGGTTATGCGGCGTGGTGGTGGTGGTATTATAGCTGAAGGAAATGCCGCCAACTGAAAAGTGGCAGTCTGGATCAAGCCCGATGTCCACCAACCCGTTTGTCGCGTATGAATTCAGCACGGCAAGCTGGCCGTCGTTCAAAACATAGCTCCAACTGGCGGTGGTGCCGACGCTGCCAAAAACCTGCGTTCCCAGACTGGTGAGGTTGGCAGCCGGAACGGCAGCGGCAAAATAATCGCCCGGCGCATCGCCGTCGTAATAAGGCGTCACCCCGGCGGAATTCAGGTTCAGCAAATCCGCGTAAAGATACCCGACGCCGGAGGAATTGGCGACGTTCAGCGTCACGGAACTGAAAGAGATGGTGGCGCTGCTGACGGTTTGGCCGGCTGTCAGGCCAATGGGAACGCCCCAAGAATAGGCATTCTCGCCGCTCAAAACTTCATAGCCGGTCAGGCTGGTCGGCGCGTTGATGGTGGTGGCTTGAGCCAGAGTGCAAAGACCTAGACAAATTCCGGTCACAATTATTTTTTTCATAATCACTTCCTGTTGTTTTTCAGCAATCCTTGTGCCGCTCGCTAAATCTGAAGGTTAAAAACGGCATTAGGCATTGTGTTTCAAGCGGATTGATATCCAACAGGCAATTCCAAACGATGACGCATTGGCTTCAAGAGTGTAAGCGATTCCGACAAAAAAATTGATTTTTATTTCAATCCGTTCAGCATTTGTTTCGCCGCATCGGCCTGCTGGCCGGACAATTTCAAATCCAGGGCCTGTTGCAAACAGCGTTTGCTTTCCGCGCGGTTTTTAAGCTGGAGCTGGGCGGTGCCGAGATAGAAAAACACCTCCGCGTCCGCGCTGTTTTTGGCGGCACTTTCTTTCAGCACGTTCACCGCCCGGCTGAAGTCGCCCTTCTGAATCAAAATCACGCCCATCGTTTTGGCCACGGCCGGATCGTCGGGATACGCGGCGCGGGCCTTGGTCGCGAGCGCATACGCCTTGTCAATTTTGGTGGCATCCGCCGCGCAAAGCCGGGCCAGTTGTTTCTGCGCCGGGGCAAAGTCCGGCCAGCGGCTCAAAACTTTTTCACACACCAGCGCGGCGGCGGGCGCGTCGCCATTACTTTCCTTGAGCGCAGCCTGGGCCATGAGCGCCGGAACATTGTCGGGTTCGGCTTTCAAAATTTCCGCCACCCGCGAACTGGCGGCCGCTGCGGCGGCGGGATTTGCGGCGAGGTCAATCATTTCCAGCATCCGCCGGGCCTGATCGGCTTGGGCGGTTGGCAGGCCGAGACGCAAAGCGTTTTGCATCGCGGTTTGGGCTTCGGTGATTTTGCCGATGCTGTAAGTCGCCTGCGCAAAATCAAAATCAGCTTGCGCGTCGTCGGGCCGGGCCTGGACAATTTGCCGGAGCAGGTTCGCCGCCAGCTTGCTATCTCCTGATTGAAATGCCAGCCGGGCAAAAATCTGAACCACGTCGGAATTGTCCGGTGCCAGTTGGTAGGCGGACTTGGCAAAGTCATAGGCTTTCTGGACATCCTGCGGCGCATAAAGTCGCGCGAGGCCAACCAGCGCGGCGAGATTTTTTGGATTCACTTGCAGCACGCTTTTGTAGGCGGCGATGGCCTTGGCGGAATTTCCCTCCTGTTGATAAATGACCGCCAGCCGTCCCTGCGCGACCGGATCATCGGATTTCTCAGCGACCCGTTTTTCCAAAAGCGTCCGCGCCGCCGCGTCAGCGGATTTTGGATTGATGGCAAGAATGGCCAGACAGCGCTGACATTCATCACGGCCCAAAAATGCCGCGCCGGATTGCAGCGCGCGCTGCAACGCGTCGCGCGCGGCGGTTTCATCGCCCGTCATGTAATCCGCCATGCCCAGGTGAAACTGAACTTCCGCCTCGCCCGGCAGTTTCGCCGCGCTTTCCTTCAGCAGCGCGAGCGCGGTCGGATAGGTGCCGCGCTTGAAGCAAATCCAGCCCAGCGTGTCCGCCGCAGACGGATCAAACGGCAGCAGCTCCCGCGCGTGCTGGGCCAGCTCGTAGGCGCGATCCAACCGGCCCAAATTTTCGGAATACAGATAGGCCAGATTGTTGAGCGCCGGACTGCACTTGGGACTGACCAGCAGCAATTTTTCGTAGTCGTCCGCCGCGCGCTGGTAATCCTTGTCATCGCTGTGGATCGTGGCGGCCAGCATCATCGCCGAAATATTTTTGGGATCCTTCGCGACGGCCGCCGCGAGCTGCGCCAGTGCCTTGGCGTTCTGCCGGGAGTCGTGGTAAAGCTGCGCCAGCAGCAGATAAGTGCCCTGATTTTCCGGATCCATTTCCAGCGCCTTCAACAAGGTCGCTTCCGCCTGATCACGCTGATTTTCGGCGAGCAGGATTTTGACCGTCAGGAGCTGTAATTCAACCTGCTTTGGTTTTTTATCCATCTCGGTTTTGACGCGCTGCATGGCGGCGGCAAATTGTTTTTCTGCCAGATCCAGATTCACCAGTTGTTCGAGCGCGGACAGGTTGTCGGGGGCAATTTCCCGCGCACGCTCAAATTCCCGGCGCGCGGCCGCAGCCTCGTTTTGCTGGACCAGAGCCGAGCCGAGCAGCAGCGGAATCTGCGGATTTTGCGGAAACATCTGCTCCAGCGGCCGGTAAAGTGCCAGCGCGCTGCCGAGGTGGCCTTGTAGCCGATAGGCGTCGGCGAGCAGCAGTTGCGCCTGGATGAGTTGCGGCTGTTTTTTAACCAGCGGATCAAGGGCGATGACGACTGGATCAGGATTATTGTTTCGGATTTGAACATCCGCCAGCACCAGAATCGCCTCCGTAAAATTCGGATCAAACCGCAACGCCTGGCCCAGACTGCTGACGCCTTTGGCCGCATCGTTGGCCGCGAGATAAGCCAGCGCGAGCTGGTAATGCACCCGTGCCGACTGAGGATACATTCGGACCATCCGTTCCATACCGGCCACCGCCCCGCCCGGATTGCCTTGCGCAAGCTTCAATTGGCTGTCGAAAAGCAGCGCCTCATAATTGTCCGGATCGCGCGCCAGCACCTTGTCCAGCAACTCGGCGCACGCCTCATATTTTTTTCCGCGCGCGGCGATTTCCGCCAGCACCATCTGTGCCGGAACATAATCCGGCGCTGATTTCACAATGGCTTCCAGAAACTGCTGGCCGCCGGCGGTGTCGCCGGTCTGGATTTTAAACCGTGCATATTGCATCCGCCGCGGCGACCGGACCGGCGAAGCCTCGGCGGACGCCTTGAAAAATACTTCGGCCGCTTTCAAATCGTTCTGCGCCCAGCACAACGACCCCAGCGCCGCGTTGACCGCGCTGGATTTTGCATCCAAAGCCTGCGCCCGCTTGAACGCGGCGTCGGCGGTTTTGAGATCCTGTTCGCGCAGCGCCAAGTTGCCCAGCGCCACCTCGAATGCCGCCCGGTCACCGTTGTGAATCAAGATTTGCAGCCGCTGGCGCGCGGCGGCGATTTCCTTCGGCTTGACCGCCGCTTCCGCCAGCAGTAACGGCGCGTCGTCGTCCTGCGGTTTTCGGTCCAGAATATAATTGGCCGCGTCCTGCGCCGGTTGAAACTGTCCCACCGCCGAATAAACGAAGCCCAGCTTCAGCCGCAGCGCCAGATCGTTGGTCGCCAACTGGCTACCCTTGGCGAGAAAAAACGCGGCGCGTTGCAGGCGACCCTCCTCGTAATAAATGACGCCGAGCCGGCCCATCGCCGGGCCGTTTTGCGGATCGTTGCGGAGGACGTTCAGATATTCGATCTCCGCGCGGTCATACTGGCCGGCGTCGAAAAACTTGCCGGCCCGCTGCAGGTGATAGGCTTTTTTCGCCTTGGCCGAACAGCCCGCGCCGGCGAACGCCAGCAGGATCACGGCGGCCAGCGTGATGAAAAAACGGAATTCCTTTTGCATGGTTAAATTTGAGATGACGGCAGTGGGCGCGAAACCCGGGGCCGTTCAGACTTTCTTATGAAATACAAAAGCAGGAAGAATGGCAACAGCGACAGCACAAAAAACAACGGCCCGCCGTGGCGGTGGATCGGGGAATTGATCATCTCCGGGCCGATGCGCGTGCAAAGTTCGCCGATGACGAGGATGCGGAAGCCGTTCCGGGCCAGCGCCAGCGGAATCACTGCCAGCACCAGCACCGCGCGATGCCACGGGCGGCGCAAAAACATCTGTGCCGCCAGCAGGCTGGTGATGAACAAAACCAGCGTGGAATGAATGCCACTGCATTCCGGTGCCACTTGCAGGCTCATGCCCGGCAGTTGAAAATTCATGCCGTCGCGAAACACCGGCAGCCCGGACAGCGTGAACATCCAGTCTGCAACTCTGGCGGAACCGTGCTGCAGTCCGGTCTCGATTCCGTTCCGCAAAAAAATGGGAAACGGCACGGTAAAAACCAGCAGGCTGAACGGAAACGCCACTGCGCGCATCACCGCGCCGCCCAAAAATTCGCAGCCGGCCGCCGTCAAAAAAAACAGCAACGCCAGCATCGCCAGCGACAAATAATTTTCTTCCGCAAAACTCGCCGTCCACCACCAAACCATCAAGCCAAGGCCGCAGGCGAAAAAAAAGGCGGCCAGTTTTCGCGCCGGCGCGGAATCGTGCGGCAGTTTTTCCCGTTGCTGCCAAACCAAATAAAAGCTGACCAGCGGAATGAGCGGGATGTAGGAATGTAATTCATCGTGCATCACAAACCGCGCCAGATGCCAGAGCGGAACAGCGAAGCCCGCCGCCAGCGCCAGCGCCGCGAGCCCAAAGTTCCGCCAGCGCGGCGGCGAAAGTGGCGTGGTGGTTTCAGGCATGGTCATCCTCCAATGCACCGGAAAAATTCCCGGCGTTCGCAGCTTCAGAAGCCGTAGGAAATTTCAAAACCAATCTGGCTGCTCTGGTAGCCGAAGCCCGGTTCGGTGGACTGGTTGTCGCTGTATTGATAGAATACCGCGCAGGTGCCGCGCTTGAGCAGCGGGTGGCTCAAGCGGGCGTTGAAATAATAATAATTGTCCCGGCGATCCGCCGAAATGCCGCCCAGCGACGAGGTGTATTGGGCGATGTTGTAGCCGCCGCCCAGGCTGAGCTGGAATTTTTTCAGGAGCCGCTGGTTCAGGTTGCCGCCGAAACTGGTGGTTTCCGTGACTTCGTTTTGGAACAGCGACGGCGCCACCGAGCGGTTGGCGTTCAGGGAAATTTGCGTGTGTTTGAACGGCGCGTATTGCACCACCGCGCCAAAGATGGGGGAAACCAAATCGGACGCGGGCGAAAGATGAACGAGATTGGTGCCGACAATTCCGATGGCGCTGCCGGTGAGGTTCAAAAACTGCCGGTCTTCGATGCCGCCGTTGATCTGGAAACTGAGCTTGTCCGTGGCCCGCCAGTTGATGCGCGCCAGCAACTGCTCGTAAGTCTGGTCCGAGCCGGCATCCACGTTCACATAGCCGAAGCCCGCGCCGACGCCGGCGGTCAGGCGCGGCCAGAACTGGTAGTTCAGCCAGTCCGTCGTGGCCCATTCGCGCGAATTTTGATAGCCCTCGGTGAACAGAAGATTCTGGTTCAGCCCGAAGTCGGCGGACATTTTGTTGTTGAGCGCACAGGAAGCCGACAGCGCGGTGGCGTAACTTTGCTGCTCCGACTGCGTGCCGGTTTCTGCCAGCGGCGCGGTGGTGTAAATGAAATTTTGCATCAGGCCAAAACTCCAGTCGTCCTGCCGCGTGCCGCCGGTCAGCGTCGCGGCGTGATCCACGCCGTCGCGAAATTGTTTGTTGGAATAAAACCGGATGGTCGGCGTGTAATCCACCGTCCAATGCCGGCCGAGTTCGACGAGGATGCCCGGCGAAATTTCATGAATCACCGTTTTCTGCTGGTTGGTCGGAGCCGACTGGA
>Ga0114951_10003471_pt1 | contig 16283 bp, 13 predicted proteins | sample AM7aDNAmetaG_FD_88677 | JGI IMG/M metagenome (GOLD analysis project Ga0114951, IMG submission 88677) | Freshwater microbial communities from Finland to study Microbial Dark Matter (Phase II) - AM7a DNA metaG | ecosystem: Environmental > Aquatic > Freshwater > Lake | place: Finland: Lake Alinen...
GAACGGAACTCTTCCTCCATCCATTCGTGTGATCGACGCAAGAACGATGCCTGAAACCTTTCATGCCCGCCATTCGGCGATGGCCAAGACGTACGAGTATCGGATCTTTCGCGCCGCTATCTGTCCGCCCTTTCTGGCCCGCTATGTCTACGCCTGCCGCTGGCCCATGGACCTGGACGCGCTCGAAGAGGCCGCACAGCAGTTTCAGGGCGAGCACGATTTTCTGAGCTTTGCGGCCACTGATCCTGATTTGGCCAGCCGCAGCGCTAAAAACAGCCAGGATCTCGACCCGCAAGTGCAATCGTACAAGGCTGGGGCGGTCAGGACCGTCTATTCCTCTGCCTGGGAGCGGAGGCCGAGTGAGGCCGGAGAACTGCTGGTCTATCGCGTCCGGGGGAACGGATTTTTACATCATATGGTTCGCAACCTGGTGGGAACCATGCTGGATCTGGGGCGTGGCAAGCTTAAACCCGAAGCGATCGCCGAGATTCTCGCCGCTCGTTCCCGATCCGCAGCCGGGGCAACGGCTCCGGCACGAGGCTTGTTCCTGCATTCGGTGGAATATCCGCTCTCCGAAGGGCAGTCGTCTGGTGATTAATTCACCTTTCGGCGGCCTTGTGATCTAACCCGCATTGAATCTCCCTGCTACCCTGAAACCACCCGCATGGTGCTCTTTTCCCGCAATTCGCCCTTTTCACGCGTGACGGCGCTGGCTGAACTGAGGCCGGTACATGCGGCCTTTGCCTGGCTGCACGGAAATCCGAAGAAGATCATGGACTGGCAAGCGCAGCTTGTGGCGATCCCGGCACCTCCCTTTGGCGAACAGGCGCGCGGGGAGTGGCTGGCCGCCCGATTTGTGGAGGCAGGCCTCAAACTGGTGGAGGCAGACGAAGTGGGCAACATCTTCGGCGTACTGCCCGCCACTGATTTGCCACCGGAGAGCACAGGCCCGGTGGTTGTCCTTTCGGCACACCTCGACACCGTCTTTCCCGCCAACACGCCTTTGAATCCCGTGGTAGACGGCGACCGCCTTGAGGCTCCGGGCGCTTGCGACAATGGGGCCGGTTTGGTGGGAATGCTAGCCATTGCCCATGCGCTGGTCCAGTCCAAAGCTGAGTTGGCCGCGCCGCTGGTGTTTCTGGGCAATGTGGGCGAAGAAGGCGAAGGCGATCTGCGCGGTGTGCGCCACCTCTACGAGAAAAGCCCGCTGACAGGCCGCATTGCCGCCCACATTGTTCTGGACGGAGCGGGCGCGGACTCGGCCGTGACCCAGGCTTTGGGCAGCCGCCGCTATCAGGTGAACATCAACGGGCCGGGCGGCCATAGTTTTACCGATGCTGGCACCCCGAACCCAATCGCAGCGCTGGCCTCGGCATTGGCGGTGCTGGTGGAAACGCCCCTGCCGGACGACCCGCGCACCACCCTCAATCTGGGCACCATCCGAGGCGGAACCAGTGTGAACTCGATCCCAGAAAGCGCTCAGGCTGCGGTAGATTTCCGCTCCACCGACCCCGACCAGCTTCTGCGCCTCGAAGTAGCTTTGCATCGCGCCGTTGAAGATGCGGTGATGCACGCCAATCGAAAAGCCCCGGCAAAAAGGGTGGACGATCTGAGGCCGCTCGCCTTCAACATCGACAAAATCGGGGACCGTCCTGCGGCGCATCTCCCAGCAGACTCTTACCTGTTAACGGCATTACGGGCTGTGGACCGCCATTTAGGCCTGCGCACCGATCTGCGGCTGGGCTCGACGGACGCCAATATCCCGCTCTCGCTCGGGGTTCCAGCCCTGTCCATGGGTGCCGGTGGCGTGGGAGGCGGCGCACATACCCAGGCCGAGTGGTACAGCGCAAGGGATCGCGAGACGGGCCTAAGGCGGGTGCTGCTGCTGACCCTGGCAATGCTGCAGTGGGCATCGGAGCAGTGACTTCGTTCTGCTAAACTCCGCCCATGCGCGCCCTCACTGCCCTGCTTGCCTTTATCCTCGCCGCTGCATCGCTCTGCACCGCCCAATCCTCTGAGTTGAGACGGATTCCGACCTCTCCGCTGAAGCGCGCGACTGCGCTGGACGCCCCACCCGAGACAATCTTCTTCAACGGTGTGATCTATACAGGTGAAGGGCTGGCTGAGGACAAACCACAGACAGTTCAAGCCATGGCCATCGGCGGCGGCAAGGTGCTGGCCATAGGCACTAACGACGAGGTCAAACGGTTGGCAGGCACCAATACTCGCCTCCGCGACCTGAAGACGGCAACGGCCGGCGTGTTCGCCTTCCCAGGGTTCAACGACGCCCACACCCACCTGGGCGGCGCAGGACGCACCCGCCTCAGCGTCGATCTGACCGGCGCGCAATCTCTGGGCGAGATGCAGGTCAGGGTTGAAGCCTCGGCCAAAGCAGCGCAGGCCGGACATTGGCTTACGGGCGGCGGCTGGGATCACACCCTCTGGACACAGAAGACCCTCCCCACGCGATCGGACATCGACAAGGCAGCCGGCAATCACCCGGCATTCTTCGAACGTATCGATGGCCACATCGCACTGGCTAACACCGCCGCACTCAAGGCCGCTGGCATTACCGGCAAGACCGTCGCGCCGAAGGGAGGCGCCATCGATAAGGGTGCGCGCGGCGAGCCCACTGGAATCCTGCGCGAATCGGCAAAAGGATTGGTCTCGCGGGTCATTCCCGCACCCAGCCAGGACGAACGCTTGCGCGGAGCCGAGTTGGCTATTGCAGACGCACTGGCCCACGGAGTCACCAGCGTGCAGGATTTCAGCGATTGGGAGGATTTTCTGGTCTTCGAAAAGCTGGAGGGTGACGGCAAGCTCACCCTTCGCATCACCGAATGGCTGTCCTTTAACGCGCCTTTGGAAAAGCTGAAACAGATGCGGGCCCATCACGACCCCGACGATCCTCTGCTCCACACTGGCATGTTGAAGGGATTCATGGATGGCTCACTCGGCTCACGGACAGCCGCAATGAAGGCTCCTTTCGCCGACGATTCGGGTAATACTGGCCTTCCGCAATTTACACAGGCTGACCTCAACAAGATGGCAATGGAGCGGGCACACGCTGGATTCCAACTCGGGTTCCATGCCATCGGCGACCGGGCGGCCGCGATGGCCCTGAATGCCTACAGCCAAACCGTAGACAAGTGCCCAGATCTTCCAATTCAGTACAAGAAACCGGCCGAGGCGCCGACCTGCTGGGGACCGTTGGCCGAGGGTGCTCGCGACCGCATCGAACACGCTCAAGTCGTCGACCCGGCCGACATTCCGCGCTTTGCCAAGCTAGGCGTCATCGCCTCCATGCAGCCCAACCACCTGCTGACCGACATGAACTGGGCTGAAGACCGGTTGGGGCCAAAGCGCGCGGCTTACTCCTATGCGTGGAAGGCCTTCCTTGATGCTGGCGTGCATCTGGCCTTCGGAACAGACTACCCGGTCGAACCCATTACGCCATTTCGCGGCCTGTACGCCGCCGTAACCCGCATGAATGAAGCCGGAACCAAGTCCTACTTCCCTGAAAACAAGCTAACCCGCGGCCAGGCGCTTTACGCCTACACGCAGGGTTCGGCGTACGCCGAATTTGCCGAGGAGCACAAGGGCAAGCTGCTTCCCGGCTACGATGCGGACTTTATTCTGCTCGATCGGGATCTCTACACCGTGGACGCTCCGCGAATTCTGAAGACAAAGGTTCTGGAGACCTTCGTAGCCGGTCAGCAAGTGTACGCTGATGGTATCCATAATCAATAGGATGAAATGCATGGCGCGACTCTTTCGGCGTGGAAGCGTCTAAGCTGAAGAGCGGGCTAGCGCATCGCAGCGCCGCTTTGTGTTCATGCACAAGGGCCTCTGGGAGCCAGACGGGATTGCCCGCGACTGGCTATACTGAGTGCTGGTGCAGTCAACAATCCAGCCGCAAGGCTGGTCACATCACGAGGTCATCGAATCCATGAAATCGCTCTTCGAACGGCTGCGTTCGCGCCGTCTCGCTTCAGCATTTATCTTGCTTGGAACTCTCTCGGCCGCCATTGTGGCCGGTTCCTTTGCCGCTCACGGAGTTCGCGGGCAAGAGAAGCAGAACGACAGCGCAGACGCCACTCCTCTGAAAGTAGTAAATTCTTCCGTCCTTCCCAATGAGTTTGTGAAAATTGCCAAGGCGGTTGGGCCAGCTGTTGTGAACATCAACACCCAGACCCTGCCGAAACAGACCGGCAACAAGGGACAGCGGAACTTCCATTTCAAAGCCCAGCCCAATCCGCATAATCCCGGCGGCAACGGCGACGACCAGAACGAGGAACCTCAGCAAGGACAGGGGCAGGACAACTTCCAGGATTTCTTCAACCGCTTTTTTGGCGGTCAGAATCCGGGCGGTACGGATGGCGGTGACCAGGGCGGCGGCGTGCAGGAATCGCTCGGCTCCGGCTTCATTGTCGATGCCAAGGGCTACATCATCACCAACAACCACGTGGTGGAGAAGGCCGACAAGATTTACGTCAAGCTATCGACCGACCCCGACACACAGGATCTGGGCCGGCCGGCGCGCGTGATCGGCACCGACAAGGCCACCGACCTCGCAGTGATCAAGATCGACACCAGTTCTCCCCTGCCCACCGTAAAACTGGGCAACTCCGACACCGCAGCGGTTGGCGACTGGGTGGAGGCCATCGGGAGCCCGTTCGCGCTGTCGCAGACGGTTACGGCCGGCATCATCTCCGCGAAGAACCGGACCATCCAACCCGGCGCCAGCGGCCAGTTCCAGCACTTCATTCAGACTGATGCAGCGATCAATCCCGGTAACTCCGGCGGGCCTTTGCTGAACATGAACGGCGAAGTCATCGGCGTGAATACGGCCATCTTTACGCAGTCGGCCGGCTACCAGGGCATTGGTTTCGCCATGCCGTCCAACACCGTGGTTTCTGTCTACAACGACCTGATCAGCCCCAGCCACAAGGTCACGCGCGGCTCCATCGGCATTCAGTTCCGTCCAGGGCTCCCCGAAGCCGTGAATCGCGTCTATGGATTCAAAAACGGCGTCCTGGTGCAGGAAGTCACGCCGGGCGGTCCGTCAGAAAAGGCCGGGCTCAAGTCAGGCGACATCATTACCACCATCGATGGCCGTTCCATCAAGGACGGCGACGATCTGGTGAATGAGATTGCCAGCCGCAGGCCGGGTTCAAGCGCACGTTTGGGTTACCTTCGCGACGGCAAGCAGGCCGACGCTACAGTTACCATCGGCGACCGAGACAAGGTCTTTGCCGATCTGGGAAGCCAGCAGACCGAAAAGGACTCGGAGAGCCTGGGAGACGCAGGCGAAACCAAGCTGGGACTTGTGGTCCGCGAGATTTCGCCGTCCACGGCCGCCAAGATTCACAACCCCGGCATGGTGATCGAGTCGGTTCGCTCCGGCTCCTTCGCCGACCTGCAAGGGCTGGAACCCGGTCTGGTGATCACCCGTGTCAACAGGCATGCCACCGGCACCAAGGAACAGTTCGATGCCGTGGCGCGCTCGCTCAAAACCGGGGATGATGTGGTCTTCGAGATCGTCGATCCGCGCCATCCCGAGCAAGGCATCAACTATGTAGGCGGCACGCTGCAGTAGACGCTGAAAGGGCGCCGGTTGCGAGTCTTCGCAGCCGGCGCCCTTTCTTCTCACCTGGTAGATAACCGATACCTAATCGATTTTGCCATTGCCGTAATGCGGTACACTTCGCTAGACTTTGAGTGGAAGTCCCGCACAATTTGTTTTTTTCGAGGTGCATCCGCGTGTTTTCTTTACGAGCAAGCATGGCATTCCTATTTTCAGCTGCACTGATCTTGTCGCCGGCGTACTCGTCGCGCATTCACCGCGCTCCCACCAGCGGCCAAACGCATAAGTCCCACAAGGCTGCAAAGAAAGCCACGCACAAGCTGCACGGCCAGCAAGCCATAGATTCAGAAAGGGTTATACAGATTCAGCAAGCCCTGATCCGCGAACACTACCTGGACGGCGATGCCACCGGCAGGTGGGACGCGACGACCATGGCGGCGATGCAGAAATATCAGGCCGATCAGGGATGGCAGACGAAGCTGATGCCCGATTCGCGCGCCATCAAGAAGCTTGGTCTCGGCCCCGACTACTCCGGTGCAATCAACGCCAGGGACTCTTCCTTCAACGATCCGCCCCCGATCAGCACCATTCCACAGGACCAGTCCTCTGGCTTTGCCGCGGCTGCGGGTGTGAACCAATAAGTCATTTCCGGGGCCGCTTCCCGCCCCATACGGTCCGCAATGAAAACTGAACTCACGTTGGCTTCCCCCATTGGCAACCCCATACTCTTCCGTTTGGGAGCCTGCGTCGTGGCAACGCTTTTCCTGTTGCCGAGCCTGATCGCACAGTCCGCTTCTCGATCCTCCGATTCTGCTGATTCTAAAGCACTTAATGATCGCCTGATCCAGGTCAATCGCGATATTTCCACGCGTGGAGTACACGACTTTCCAGAGTCCAAGGAGAAGCTGCTCACCGGCTACGCCTATGGCGAGTTTTACGACTGGGATTTGTACTTCGAGAACATCTATCTTTCCTACTATGGCGTGAGCAAGTTCGACTTCTCGAATTTTGAGGTCTTTCTCAACCGCCAGAAGCCGGACGGATTCATCTCCCGCACTCTGAACGAGCCTCGGCCGACCCAGATGTTCAAGCCCTTCCTGGCGCAGCTCGCTGTCCTGGGATCGCAACAGACCGGCTCTTATGAGTGGCTGCGCGAAAAGGACTACGAAAAGCTGCAAAAGTACCTGAATCGCTGGTTCGTCTACGATGCAGACCGCAACGGACTACCAACCTGGAACAGTTCCGACGCCAACGGCATGGACAATCAACTGAGCAGATCCGGCAACTTCGACTCCAATTTTGACGAGGGCGTCGACTTGGCCTGTTACCTCTACCGCGAGCTTCAAGCCATGGCCATAATCTCCGCGGAATTGGGCAGGGCCAATGAACAGGCCATGTATCAGGCGCACGCGCAGTGGCTTGCAAAGCTCATCAACAGCGTGTTTTGGGATGAGAAGGATGGATTTTACTACGACCGGAATGAATTGACGGGAGAGTCGATTCGCGTCAAGTCAGTGGCCGGCTTCTTTCCGCTCTGGGCCGGAGTAGCAACGGAAGCACAGGCGAAGCGACTGGTGCGCGAGCATCTGATGAACGAGAAGGAATTCTGGCTTGCCTACCCGGTGGCTACTTACGCCAAAACCGAGCCCGACTTCTATGAGGGAACCACCAAGGGCGAGTGCAACTGGCGCGGAAACACCTGGATTCCTTCCAACTACATGATCTTCCACGGACTGATGCACTATGGCTACGACAAAGAGGCGCGCGCACTGGCGGAGAAGACCTCCGCAATGGCCCTGGATAAGAATAAGGTCACTCGCGAGTATTACGACTCCCAGACCGGCCAGGGATACGGCATGAATCCGTTTTGGGGATGGTCGTCGCTGGCATACGTAATGCCGCTTGAGTACAAACTCCACTACGATCCCACCGACCTTTACGGTAAAGTCCGCCCCGTTGTTACTGAAGAACTCGGCCTGCAGTTTCCTGAAATTGCCAAAAGCAGCCCAGCAGCTTCGCACTAATCATGCAAAACGGCTACTCCCAATTCTTTCGCATTCTCTGCGGAAGAAATGGGGCGCCCTGTTATCGAACCGGATCAATAGCGATTCAAGGCCGCGCTGCCGGCATTCCCTTCAGTAGAAACTCATAGCGCGGACGGCGTGTATCCGGGCCCGCGGTGATAGTGCTGTCCAGATGAATAAGGGAATCGTCCTTGTCGTACTTCGGCCACGTGGGAAGCCCCGCCCCATTGGGGTCGCCAGTGCGGGCAAAGTTGGTCCAGTAGCCGACCATCTGCTCGCTCAGTCTGCGGTTTTCGGGGAGCCACTCTGCGCCTGGCCGTGTGTCGAGCGCTCCAAAGACGTATTCGATATCGTCGGAGTGGAAGGCGAACGAGCCCTCATGAAACTTGCTGGGAGGCGCGGGCTGTTCAAAGTGATAGCGATAGATCGGCGATTCGCCTGTCTTGCGATGCGCTTCAATCCACTTCCAGGTGCTGAAGGCAATCCAGGAGTCACTGCCGTAGTCGATGGCCGAGCGAGCTGCCTGTTCATCGGTATCGCCGGGATAGAGCTTTAGGAATTCTTCTGCCCGGTCACTGAAGTGCTCGGCTGCACAGGCCTTCCACTTCTCAACCGTGATGTCCTTGGACACGCCGTTGTTTTCGTCGCGGTTCCAACCGGCGAGCAAAGGAACGTGCGCCTGTTTTCCGGCCGCGAAGGTCTCCGGCACGGGTTCAGTCAGCAGTTTGCCATCGATAACGGGCGAGAAACCTGGCGCGCCTTTCTTTTGTGCTTCATCGAGGACGGTCTCGGCAGGCAAAGCTCGCAGATCCGCTAAATTAGTTGCACCCAGTGAGTCAGCCCATGCCTGGTCCCGCTTTTCGCGGGCATCCAGCGCGGCCGTCGGCAGCAGGTCGCTGAAGGCTCCGCCGCTCTCACCGATCGCCTTCTGGAAGAGTCCATGCGCCGGTGCCGCCGCCATCAGTGTGCTAACGGCAAAAGAGCCTGCACTTTCGCCGAAGATGGTCACGTTGCCCGGATCCCCGCCGAACTTCCCGATGTTGGCCTTGACCCACTGGAGCGCAGCCACCATGTCGAGCAGCCCGTAGTTCCCTGCCTTACCATTGCCTTCTTTGGCCAGATCTGACGTAGCCAGGAAGCCGAACACGCCAAGCCGGTAGTTGATAGTCACCAGCACCACGCCCTTGGTGGGGAGAATGTCGCCGTTATGGCGAGGCTCAGAGGCGGAACCGCCCGCGTACCCGCCGCCATGAATCCAGAACATGACCGGCAGCTTGCCCCTAACATTGGCCGGTGTGAAGACATTCAGGTAGAGGCAGTCCTCGCTGGGAGCGCTGTCCTGAAACACCATGTCAGAAAAGACCCTGCCCTGGATGCAGCGCGCACCGTATTTCGTCGCGTCGCGCTCGCCCTTCCATTTTGCCGGCGGCTGAGGCGCTTTCCAGCGCAGGTCGCCCACCGGGGGCGCGGCGTACGGCAACCCAAGAAACGCCTTGACCTTTCCGTCGTTGATTGTCTTGCCTATTACCTTGCCCTGCTCGGTCTTAGCCTTCAGCCCATCGGCATAGACGGCGGCAGACAGCCCCATCGTGAGACCTGCGATTGCCAGCGCACACATTGCTTTCATTCCAACTTGCATCGTGAAATCCCCTGCGCACCAGCATACAGCAAGGACGGATGCTGGATGTTTCACAGTTTGGGGCAGGAACAAACGACACTATGGAAGCGTTATCTCCGGCGCCAACAGGTCGGCCATGGTTTCCCGCCGCCGGATCAGCCTGGCCTTTCCACCCTCGACCAGCACCTCTGCCGGGCGCAGCCGCGTGTTGTAGTTCGAGCTTTGCGCCATGCCATAGGCTCCCGCGTCGAGAATCGCCACAAGGTCGCCCGGCTCCAGCGGCTTCATAGCGCGGTCATGGGCAAAGAAATCGCCAGACTCGCAGATCGGCCCCACCACGTCGACAACGCGGGCTTTGCCGGGGCGTGGCTTGACCGGCTCAATATCGTGATGCGCCTGGTAGAGCGCCGGGCGAATCAGGTCGTTCATAGCCGCATCGGTAATCACAAACGTCTTTTTGCCGTTGCGCTTGACGGCGAGCACCTTGGCCACCAGCGCACCGGCCTGGGCTACGAGGAATCGGCCCGGCTCGATAAGCAGACGGCCTTCAAAGCCGGCCAAAGATTTTTCGATGGCCGCTGCGTATTCGGCTACCTTTGCCGCTGCATCGAACGCTCCGCTGTGATAGTCGATGCCCAGACCGCCGCCGGCGTCGACGGATTTAAGCTCGATGCCTTCACGCTTCAGTTGGCCCACCAGCTTCTCCACTCGCTTCACCGCCGCGCCAAAGGGCTGAGCCGAGCGAATCTGCGAGCCTATATGAACGCTCACCCCGTGGGCTTCAAGCCAGCGGTTGCCGCCTGCACCTTTGTAGATTCCTAGCGCCTTGCGAATGTCGATGCCGAACTTGTGCTCGCGCAGGCCGGTGGAAATGTAGGGATGTGTATCTGCGAATACGTCGGGGTTCACGCGCAGCGCAAAGCGCGCCTTGCGTTTCAGCTTGCGGGCGCGCGCGGCCAGCAGCGCCAACTCCACCTCGCTTTCCACGTTGAACTCGATAATGTTCGCATTCAGAGCCAGGTCAATCTCCGCCGCGGTCTTGCCAGCGCCGGAAAAGACGACTCGTCCCGCAGCCTCGGGCGCGACTGCCAGAACCCGCTCCAATTCGCCTCCTGAGACGATGTCGAAACCCGCCCCCCGGTCGGCAAGCAGCTTGAGAATCGCTAAAGCCGAGTTGGCTTTCACGGCATAGCAAACCAGGTGTTCCCTGCCCTCAAACGCACGCTGAAACAGGCTAAGCCGCTCCGCGATCTGATCGCCGGAGTAGACATAAAGTGGTGTACCGAACCGCCTGGCCAGGCCGTCGAGCGAGACTTTTCCACAATACAGGCCTCTGCCCGGCTGCGGATAGTGGAACGGGCGCGAGGATGAAGATGAGGGCGAAGAATGCGATGTCACGATCAGTTTCCCCTGGAAAAACACTCTCTTGAGCCTACAGTATTTCGCGACCAGGCGAGATGCGCTCACCGGCCCATTACAATAACCAAATGAGGGAATTGCCGAAGGTTGATCTCGTGGGCGTAGGGTTGAACGCCACAGACACTCTGATTCCCCTGCCGATTTACCCCGTGCGAGGCTCCAAGATGGAGTACAACGCCGCGAGTGTAATGCCGGGGGGCCAGACCGCTACCACCGTAATTGCTTGCCAAGCTTGGGGACTGAGTACCCGCTACGTGGGAAAACTGGGTGATGACGATGCCGCCCGGCTGCATCACGCGGCGTTTGCCTCGGCTGGCGTTGAAACACAGCTTGCCACAGTTAAAGGGGGCGTGAGCCCACAGTCGCTGATCCTGGTGGATGGAGGAGGCGAACGCACTGTCCTTTGCCGACGCGATGAGCGTATGGCGCTTCAGCCGGAGGAGTTGGACCGCGCATGGATTGAGAATGCGCGCGCTCTTCACGTGGACGGCCATGACACGGCGGCGGCGACACTTGCAGCCACATGGGCGCGCGCTGCCGGCATTCCGGTGGTGGCTGATCTCGATGAGTTGTATCCGGGTGTTGAAGATCTGATCGCAAACATCGACTACCTGATCGTGAGCCGGGATTTCCCTTGCAGGCTGATGAATGAGAGCAACCTGGAGCGGGCTCTGCGTCAAATGCAGATACGCTTTGGGTGCCGGCTAACCGCTGCTACATTGGGTCCGGACGGCGTGCTGGCCTGGGATGGCACGAGGATGCTGCACTGCTCCGCTTATCGCGTTCCGGTCGTCGACACCACAGGTGCCGGGGATATCTTCCATGCCGGATTCATCTATGGTTTGTTGCAGGACTGGCCACTGGAGCGGATACTCGACTTTTCCTGTGGGGCCGCCGCCATGAATTGCATGGCTACCGGGGCAAGGGGCGGAATCAAAACTGTCGAGGCCGTTGAGAATCTGATGTCGACTGTTCCCCGCTACGAGATTGCTTACAATGCGACGATATTCGACGAGGGATTTTCAGTCTGAGAGATCGGCTCTGGCAACTGCGCCAATGCGCAACCAATGCAAAAAAACGGCTGAGTGCATGTCGGCAGCGTACACGCCACACAGGCACTCAGCCGTTTCTGTCAAACATCCAAAACGTCCGCGCGGAATCTGAACGCTTAAACGCTTCCCTGCGACGAAATCAACGAAAGCGTTACTGTTCCCGCCGTCGTTCGCTTGTGCAGCGTGCCGCGCGGAATCACCAGCATGTCGCCCTTCGTCAGCGTTAGCTTGGTTGCCCCTTCCGCCTCTGGGGCAAGCCACTCGCCGGGCCGGACGTTGTGGCCGCCCTTCGGCGTCCCGCCCACTTCGTAGACCGTTGTTCCGTCCAGAATCTGAAGTACATGGTCGCGGTGCTCATGCCACTCGAACTCCTTGGCGCTCTTGTCCGTCTCCACGGTCAAAACAACCAGAAGTTCCTTCATCGTCACCAAGTTGTTATTGCCCGACTTTGCCTGAATGGCCTTGACGTCATCCGCAAGAGTTGACGCGGTGAATAGTTGGAATGCACCTGCGACAGCAGGAGCTGCGCTCTGGGCGGCTGCGGGCGTGGCAAGAAGCGATGCTTCTGTAAGCGCGAGACCTGCAGCGGCGGCGACTGGCACTGTGCGTAAGAAATTGCGGCGGCTTGGATTTTTGATTGCGATATTTTCCATGACTGTGCTCCCGCATAAGTAAAACATCAAACGCCGCATCCTGTCAGCCCACAGGGTCTGCGATGGACTATTGGGCCGCGGGTTGGCGCAACCAATCAGCCAGCAGGGCCGCAACTTTGCGCGGCTGCTCATAGGCTGCAAAGTGCCCTGCATCCGGCAGCAAATGAAACTCGCAACCACCCGGCGCCGCGGAGAAGGGCTCCATCTCCGCAGCCGTTACCCCTGGGTCTTCGCCGCCCGCAATAGCCAGCACCGGAACGCTGATAGTGGCAATCGCAGGCATCGAATCGGGGCGTGTCGCGAGGCCTGCCTGAACAGCGACCAGAGCTTCAGCGGTAAGGGTCATGCGGGCTCGCAGTTCGGCCACAATCTCTGGCCGGCGCTCGCGAGCGGTTGAACCGATAAGCATCTGCGTCATCCCGTCGAAGAGCGCGCCGGCGCCCCCGGCGCGCGCCTGGGCAATGGTCACAGCGCGTCGCGCGAGGTTGGCCTTCGCGTCCGGCTGCGGCTTGGAGCAGATAAAGACAAGTCCGCTGATCCGTTCCGGAGCCATGCGCCAAAGCTCCAGCAGAACGTAGCCACCTATAGAACAACCTGCAAAGACTGCCCTCTTCACCTTGAGATGATCCAGGAGAGCGAATACATCGGCGGCAAGCTGCCGCATGGTGAGTACCGGTGCATCAGGAACATTCGCGAACAAGCCCACCGGCAACGTCGAACCCAACTCCGAGCTGCCGTGCCCGCGCAGGTCGGGAACAATAGCTCGAACACCCGCGAGGTCTTCCGCGAGCGGCCGCCAGTAATCACGATCAAGCGGCGTAGGGTGGAGAAAGACTACCGGCAGGCCTGCTCCTGTATCGCTATAGCCGAGGCGCGCTCCGTTCGATTCGTAAGTACCGTTCATATACCAGGAGGATACGCCCCCGGAAGGTTCAGTGGCTCCTCTGGAATGCCAATCCAGCCAGCCAGGTAGGCCACGCCAACGAATCCGCCGGAGAAGCAGAAGCCCAGTACCGTAGCAATACGAACCACTGCGACATCCCAGCCGTTCGACTGCGCCAGGGCCAGACAGACGCCGGCAATCTGACGGCCAGTGCGGGGCCTGACCAGAGGCCTGCCCGGCATCGACTCCATAACAGGAATGACCGCACCGCAGTTCGAGCAAAAGCGCGCGCTCGTGGGCAACCCGGTTCCGCATTGATGACAAAATCTCACTGGCATACATTACTCCTTTGAAGATGCGAGCCGAATAAAGATACGCACGATAGATGCAGAAAGTTGCAGTGGGGCCATTTCGGCAAAGGCCGGTGGTCCCGCGTCGGCGCCCAGTCTCCCAATTCCGCATGGAATCCCCTATACCCAGGGCACGGTAAGCATGCAAACATTTGCTCACTACATATGCAAATGTTTTCACAGTCGACTGAAGTAGCTCGATCTAAGTTAGGAGAAATAAAGGGCATCGGTTTGGATATGAAGGTGCAAAAGCTGCAGCATGCAAAGACGGCACAAGCGGGAAGATGAGTTTGATAAGTCATCTGTGAAGCCCTCTGGACACTTCCTGGCACGAATGAATGGGATGAGGTCCAGGCTGGAAGAGGCGCTTGGCTTTCTTATGGCGAGATTTAATCGAGCTGACCGGAACGCATGCCGGCCTAGACCCCATCCCTGGGGGTTACCGGCTTGAAATCCATATGCATCTCCGCGATCCTCTTTCTTGCCATACATCTGGTGGCTCAAGTGCCGTCGGAAGAATCCAAACCACGCCTTGACCGCGTGGACTGGGCGCTGTTGGCATCTGATGCCGGCGCACGGGCGCTCGATACCTATTCAACGCAGAAGATGCTAAGTGACAGAAATCGCGAAGAGTTTTTGCCGGAGACGGTTGCCAACAATACAGCATTGTTAGCAACATTCGAGGGCGGAATGGTGACGTTGAATTACTTCGTGGCCCGCAATCTGGTTCGTCATCACCACCGAAAGCTCGCCAGGTTTGTCGTCGTCGCCGACATGGTTCAAGTCTATCCGTGGGCCATTCACAATCTCACACTGCCATCAGACAGCAAGTCGCGAGTGTTTGCACCGAGGTGATGCAGGTAATCGCGAGAGGGAACCATTGGAGCTAAAGCACAGGTGGGCACAGTTCGGTAACGCGAACAGGCGTCAAATCGCCACGACATGAACTTTCGTTGCAAATCAGGGTAGGGCGTCCAGCAATCATGAGGTAGAGCAGATGATCACTTCAAACGACATGGAACCCAGAATCTCAGAAAACTCAGACTGGTGGGCGCTTTACACGCGTCACCAGCACGAGAAAGTGGTGGCCGAGATGTTGTTGGCTAAGGGTCTTGACGTCTTTCTGCCACTCTACGAGACGCAGCGGCGCTGGAAGGACAGGAGAAAGATGCTCACGTTGCCACTCTTTCCTGGCTACTTGTTCGTCCGGGGGGGGCTTGAACGCCGACTAAAGATCGTGACGACCCCCGGAGTACACATGATTCTAAGCAAAGGCGATCAAGCCGCGGTCATCCTGGAGACGGAAATCCAGACAATTCGCAGAGCGGTTGAAGGGACATATCGCATTGAACCGCATCCCTTTCTGAAGTGCGGTGAGCGGGTTCGAGTGAAGCGTGGATCCCTCGAGGGCGTGGAAGGTGTCTTGGTGCGGAAGAAGAATTCTTGTCGTTTGGTCCTTTCGGTTGACCTGCTGGAGCGCTCCGTGGGAGTGGAGATTGACGCTTCAGACGTAGAGCGCGTGGAGACGCGGAGTGCGACCGGATCTATGGCATCCTGATAATCTGCAGTGAGCAAAGACGATGGAGTACTTTAACAGGGCCTCGAACTCCCGGCCAGCGGGCTCTGACCGGAAACTCGAGGCTCTACCGTGTTGGCGATCGCTTAAGTTCGTTGATCATCCCGCGGAATCCGCGAAACGGTAGCGAAAGAACAGCCACCAGGATGCAAGCCGGGCTCGCATCCTGGGTTATGGAATTGCCACGCGGAACACATTGGACGGAATGCTCAGAACAGTATGACTGTCGACACTCATGACAATATAGTCATAGCTTTGCCCGCTCTGTACTGGAGAGTCCACGTATGTTGTTTGAACATCCCCAGATGAATGCAACAACTGGTAATTCGAGGTGCCACTCGGCGCACGATAGACGTTGTAGCCTACAACGGGATCAGAAGAGTTGCTTGGCGGATTCCAACTCAGTTCGACTTGATGTGCCGTACCGGCGCCGGTGAGGACTATCACCGCCGAGCTGCTGGTTGATGAATTGCTGGCAATGGTCAATGTGCCTGTTGCTGTTCCTGTGGCAATGGGGTTGAATACGACCGCCAACGTCAGTGCCTGACCTGGATTCAGGGTGACCGGGAAAGTGGCGCCTGAAACCGTGAATCCTGTGCCGGTCAGTGTGGCCGAATTCACCGTGACTGAGGCGGTGCCGGTCGAGGTAAGGGTCACCGACTGTGTTGCCGGGGTATTCAACGTTACATTGCCAAAAGTTATGCTGGCCGCGTCGACACTCAGCGTCGGTACAGCGGCAATCAACTGCAGGGCAAAGTTCGCCGACACACCGGCTGCTGTAGCCGTCAGCGTCACCGGTTGCGCAGTCCCAACCGAGGTAACGGTCGCTGTGAACACCGCGCTGGTTGCGTTCGCGCCAACCGTCACCGCAGTCGGCACCGTCACTGCCAGATTGCTGCTCGACAGGTTCACGGCTGTTCCGCCAGCCAGGGCCGCACCGGTAAGCGTCACCGTGCAGGAATCCGTCCCTGATCCGGTCATCGACGCATTGCCGCACGACAGAGTGCTCAACGTGGGTAAACCGGTACCGCTCAAGCCGATCACCGCTGAGCTGCCGGCGGATGAGTTGCTGGCGATAGTTAGATTGCCTGATGTCGCCCCTGATGTGGTTGGGGTGAACC
>Ga0114951_10003472_pt1 | contig 16282 bp, 15 predicted proteins | sample AM7aDNAmetaG_FD_88677 | JGI IMG/M metagenome (GOLD analysis project Ga0114951, IMG submission 88677) | Freshwater microbial communities from Finland to study Microbial Dark Matter (Phase II) - AM7a DNA metaG | ecosystem: Environmental > Aquatic > Freshwater > Lake | place: Finland: Lake Alinen...
AACCGGGAACATCAAGTACCGCGATATCAACGGGGTGGATGCCAATGGAGTACTGACCGGCAAACCGGATGGTAAAATTGACGACAGCGATAAAACCATTATCGGAAATGCCAGTCCCAAGTTTACCTATGGCTTAAGCAACTCGTTAACTTATAAGAATTTTACCCTTGATTTATTCCTGCAGGGGGTGCAGGGGAACGATATTTTCAATGCCACAAAGATTCTTTCCGAATCGATGCGTTTGGGTATGAACCAGTCGGCTGATGTGGTTAACCGCTGGCAGAAAGTGGGCGATGTTACCTCTATTCCCCGTGCAATCAAGGATGATGTAACGAACTCTGAGATTTCATCAAGGTACATTGAGAATGGTTCATACCTGCGTGTGAAATCAGTCACTCTTGGTTATAATTTGCCGAAATCGATTGTTAATAAATTAAGGATCAGTCGGTTTATGTTATTTGTCACTGCAGAAAACCTTCTCACTTTCACCAAATATTCCGGGTTTGATCCGGAAGTTAGCGCTTTCAGTGCCTCTTATCAGGACAATACCAGCAAGAACACCTCTGCAGGAGTGGATTATGGAACCTATCCGCAATCCCGCGACATTTTATTCGGTGTGAATATTACCTTCTAATGATTTCAAAATGAATAAAAACATGAAACGAAAACCATTATATCCTGTTTACCTCCTGATATTCATATCATTGGTAACTTTTTCCTGTCAGAAATTCCTGAATGATGCTCCTCTGTCGAGCCTGACTACCGGAAACGCTTACAGTTCAGCGAGTGATATAGAGAATGCACTGGCTGGTTGCTATAGTATTTTCTATACTGATTATTATCAGTGGGAAAATGTGATGCTTAGCGATAATCGCTCCGACAATGCCTATCCCGGTGGTGGAGGCGAGGAAACGTTTGTGGTTATTGATCAGTTCAATGTGCCCCCGTCGAACAGTCACAATTATAATTTCTGGTGGGGACAGCCTTACCAGGGCATCGGTCGGGTCAACATCCTGCTCGATAAAATCGGGGCGGTAACAGACCCCAAACTTGACGAAAACAACCGGCGGAACCAAATCATCGGTGAAGCCTCCTTCTTACGTGCTTTCCACTATTATCAGCTAGTCAAGCTGTTTGGGGGAGTGCCGCTTGAGCTCAAGTCTAACACAGCCGATCCGGCAGTTACCAGAAAGCCACGGGCTACCGAAGCCGAAGTATATAATCAGATAGCCGCTGACCTGCAAACCGCATTGAATGATCTTCCTGATTCTTACGGAGACCCTTCCATTGATAAAGTACGGGCCACCAAAGGAGCCGCAAATGCCCTGCTGGCCAAGATCTGGGCCCAACGGAGCGATAGGGATTACAGTAAGGTACTGGAATATTGTAACGCCGTTTTGAATAGTCCGGCCGGATATGCACTTGCCCCAACCTATTCTGAACTGTTTGACGGATCGAATTACCTGAATTCAGAATCCATTTTACTGGTTCCTTTCATCGAGGGCAGTCCCACCTCAAACTGGGGTGTTGAATTGTTTCTCGCACCGGAGGATGGCTGGCAGAAATATTGCGTGCCTTCCAAAGACCTGGTTGCAGCCTATGTTAAAGAAAAGGATAATGTTCGTATGAACTCGAACATCATTTTTTACAAAAACCTGGTATGGGCCGATGAGAACTGGAGCCCGTGCGGAAATGCAACGGATTCCGTTCCCTTTAATTACAAACAGAAACACACAGCAGGCTGGGCAAGCGGTGATAATCTTTACTTGCTGCGCCTGGGCGATATCCTGCTTCTGAAGGCCGAAGCCCAAAATGCCCTGGGAAGTACGTCTGATGCAGCTGCAACGCTGAACCTTGTCAGGGCACGGGTAAAACTGGCCCCGGTGAGTGCCGGGCTTTCTCAGGCTGACATGAAGATGAAAATTCTGAATGAGAGACGGCTGGAGCTTGCATTCGAGGCCCAGCGTTGGGATGACCTGGTGAGGTCGGGAGAAGCCACGAATATCATGACAGCCCTCCTGGAATATAAATATACCTGCAACAACGGACTGCCAAGTTCACCGATCAGGATTCCTTACAACTGCGATCAGAACCATTGGCTGATGCCGATTCCACAACCTGAAAGAGACGCCAATCCGAACCTGACACAGAATCCCGGATACTAGGCAATTACCATAAGGAACTTCATCGCAGGATGAGATGATTTTTCCCCCGGCTCCGACTGCTTCTGGCAACCGGAGACGGGGGATTTTTTTATTGGAACCGCTTTATAAACTAGATGAACCTTGATGAAAAATCAGTTCGACCAGCCGGGCCTTCTGTAATTTACCTTATTGAAGTTCAGATAGTTGAAGTGTGATTTCATTCTTATCTGAAAAGAATACCAGTTTCGGCCTGGTGTCCAGCAGATCTCGGCCAGCGCTTGCATCCTGGGAAAAACGATCTGTTCAAAAATTTCTTCTGAGGGTACCTGCTCGGTCCAGACACAGGTCTGAAGTCCGGCAACTTTTCCCAGAATGTCGGCTGAATAAATTGTTGCAGGATTATAATCATACAACTTTTGCAGCGCCTCATCGGTGTTGGCACTGGCGAGGTAAAAGGGCACCCATGGAGTCAGGATAATCGGATTTCCATTTGCTGCACTGCGGGCCGGTGAATCTTTTACCCAATCGCGCCAATACATCATGGTGATATTCCCATCGATTTCCCCTTCTATCACATCGTCCCATGCAATGACAGTTTTACCCCGGGCTTCGAGGTGTTCCTGCATCTTTTTAACGAAAAAGTTTTGAATCCCATTAAGGTCCTTAATGTTGTTCTTTTCCATAAATGCCTTGCATTGCTCTGACTTTGCCCAGGTATCTTTTTCCACCTCATCGCAGCCAATGTGGATGAATTTCGATGGAAAAATGTTGGCGATTTCATCCCATACCTGGTAACAAAATTCCATTACTTCATCTTTACAGGGACAAATAGGGAACGAAAATTCTTTCCCCCATCCGGCAGAATCGGCGCAGGAAAGCCAGGGAAAGGCCCTGATTGCTGCCGACATGTGACCGGGCATATCGAGTTCAGGAATAATATCAATATACCTGGCACTGGCATAGGCGATGATATCCCTGATGTCCTGTTTTGAATAAAACCCACCGTAAACTTTTTTGCCGTTGACCTCTCTGACAAAACGCGTATCGATGGTGTAATTAATATCCTTTTTAGCCAGTTCCATACAGGCTGAATCCATGCTGTTAAATGAACGCCAGGCGCCAATTTCAGTGAGTTGCGGGAATTTTTCCGATTCAACTCTCCACCCCTGGTCATCGGTAAGGTGGAGGTGGAGTTTGTTGAGTTTATAGTAGGAGAGCCAGTCGATGATTTTATAAATGTATTCCTTGCTGAAGAAATGCCGCGAAACATCAAGGTGAAATCCTCTCCAGGGATATTTTGGTTTGTCACTGATCGTCATGCATCGTAAGCTGACCGAATCCTTCTGTACACCGGAGGTGATATTCCAGATCATCTGACGGATAGACTGGGCGGCATAAAAAGCACCGGCCGGATTGCTGGCTTTTACCGTAATTCCTTTGGCTGCAACCTCCATCTGATAACCTTCGGAGTCGAGGGTGCTGTCATTCAGAAATTGGATATTTACTGCTCCTGCTGGAGTGCTGTTTTTCTTTACCGGTGATTTAATCGACAGATTAATAGCATTATAAATAATATCTATTGCCTCCTGGTATTTTGAATTGTTTACCAGTATCGCATTACCGTCTATAATTAGTTGTCCGGCCGTCAGGTCAACGCGCAGGGGCAGGGGAATGATACCATGGGGATGCCCGGTGGCAGGATCTGTTATTTCCGAATTTTTAGCACATCCGGGAAATATCAGAAGGCAAACGAGAATAATTCCGGTGCGAAAACAGGTCCTGTAATTGATTGTCATTTTTATTCTGTCTAACCCAAAGATAATTTTTCCGTACCTAATTATAAAAATAAAGTTTGACGTGCGTTCTTTGCAGCGGTATTGCTAGATTTTGTAGTTTTATAGCATTAAACAGATCATAATATGGCAGACCTATCAACCACTTACATGGGCTTGAAATTAAAAAGCCCGATCATTGCCGGAAGTTCGGGCTTAATGAACAGCCTTGAAAACCTTAAACAATTTGAAAATGCCGGCGCCGGTGCGGTCGTGCTGAAATCAATTTTTGAGGAACAGATCCTCCTGGAAACTCAAAAATTCATTAATTCGGGCGACGAAAACGCTAAGCAATGGAACAATACCTTCAAGGGAATAGTTGATAGCCAGTCGCATTACTATGAAGAGGCTCTGGATTATATCAATAATTTCGCCAAGGAACATACCCTCGACCAATATCTAGCCTTCATTAAAGAAGCCAAGAAAAACCTCCGCATCCCGGTTATTGCCAGTATTCACTGTGTTTCAAAGTATGACTGGAGCTATTTTGCCCGGCGCATTCAGGATGCAGGCGCTGATGCCCTGGAGCTGAATGTTTATGTTCTGCCTTCGGATTTTAACCGCACGGGCACTGAAAACGAGCAGGTTTATTTTGATGTTATTGAAGAAGTTAAAAAACAGGTAACAATCCCTATTTCCCTAAAAATTGGATACTATTTTTCCAGCCTGGTAAATACGGTGCAAAAGTTAAGCGAGACAGGCGTTTCAGCTCTGGTGATGTTTAACCGGCCTTACAATCCCGATATTGACATTCATAACTTAAAACTCACCTCAAATTACCTGCTGAGCAATCCTGAGGAATATGCGAGAACCTTGCGTTGGGTAGCTATTTTATCAGGAAAGCTGAAATGCGACATAGCAGCATCATCCGGCATTCATAGTTTTGAGCCTGTAGTTAAACAACTTTTGGCAGGAGCCACTGTTGTTCAGGTAGCGTCCGCTATCTATCTCCATGGAATCGATCAGGTCAAACAACTGGTGACTGGACTGAATGGTTGGATGGACGAGAATAATTTTGAACGGATAAGCGATTTCAGGGGTAAACTGAGCCAGCAAAATATAGAGAACCCGGCTGCTTATGAGCGGGTTCAATTCATGAAGCTGTACTCGAAGATCGAATAATACTAGTACTCTGCTGGCATATTATTCAGCTGGCTCAGCGTAAATACCGGGCCATCCTTGCATACGTAATATTTTCCGACATTACAGCGGCCGCATTTGCCAAAGCCGCATTTCATCCTGTTTTCCAGTGTCGTAAATATATTTTCGTCCGCGAATCCAAGCTTCTTTAAAACGGGGAAAGTAAACTTAATCATGATCGGCGGGCCGCAAACTATGGCAATAGTATTTTCGGCTTTTGGTGCCACTTTGTCAACAATGGTTGGTACAAATCCGACTTCACCTTTCCATTCAGGGGTTTCGCCCCCTGGATCCACCGTGGTTATCAGGTTAATATCCGGGCGCTCTTCCCATTCCTTTAATTCATTTTTATAGACCAGATCATTAACGGTACGGGCACCATAAACTATGGTGATGTCCTTATATTTTTCGCGTTTGTCAATGGTGTTCCAGATTACGCACCGCATGGGTGGCAAAGCGATTCCACCGGCGATGTACAGCAGGTTTTTACCTTCCCACTCTTCGATTGGAAATATATTGCCGTAAGGTCCGCGTAAACCAACTGTGTCACCGACTTCAAGTTTTGATAATGCATTGGTCACCCTGCCGGTACGGCGGAATGTGCATTCAAGATAACCGGCGCGGGTTGGGGGAGAAGCAATACAAAAGGTTGATTCGCCTCCGCCCATAACAGAATATTCAGCGAACTGGCCGGCTTTAAAATTGAAATTTTCCCCTTCTTCCTGGTTTTTAAATTTCAATCGAAAGGTACGTACCTCGGGAGCCTCTTCAGTGATGCTTTCGATTTCCATCAGATAAGGTACGTAGATATTGGATAGGCTCATGGTTTATTGTTGATTTCGGTAATACAATTCTATTTAGCGACCTCAAGTTTTTCCAGGGCAACCAGTTGCTCCAGAATATTCATGTCGACCGGGCAAGCCCTGGAACATCGTCCGCAACCTACGCATCCGATGAATTCATTCCTGTCGGGCTGATAGGAAAACTTGTGCATGACTCTCTGGCGCCAACGCTGGCTTTGAATCTCCCGAGGGTTATGACCGGAAGTATGCAGGGTGAACAAACCGAACCCGCAGGAATCCCAGCATCTCAGCCTGCGGCCATTTCCTGCCTTGGATTCATCCTGGATATCGAAGCAGGTGCATATAGGGCATACATAGGCACAGGCGCCGCAACCGATGCACCGTAGAGAAAACTCATGCCAGAAAGGATTTTCAAATCCATTGGCAAGATTTTCTGTGACTTTCGAATGGTCAAATTGCTTTTCAACTTTTGCCAGAACCTCTTCTTTATTTTCCCCATTTGAGGCCGTAAAAAGTGATGCGTTCGCATCGGCAATGGCTTTACCCTGTTCAGTAAGAATTTCAGCAAGGTAGGTCCCGTTTGCCAAAGGAGTGAGAAGTATATCACTCCCTTTCACGGATCCGGGATTCAGGTCGACCGAGGTGCAAAAACAGTTTTCATCCGCTTTAATGCAACTCATGCCAATGACTGCCAGCTTTTCACGCCTGGAGTTATATATTTCATCCTTGAAATCCCAGTTGAAAACAGAATCGAGTGCCGAGAACGCTGCTGCATCGCAGGGATGGGCATTCCAGACAACCACCCTGGGAACTTTTGTAAAATCGATATTCAAAAGATCAACGCCTTTTTGGCTCGACTCAAATCTGAAGAGGTTTTCGATTTTCGGAAAAACAGTGTTCTTAACCGATTGAGTGGTTTGAATATGATTGTACGAAATTTCACTGGCATTCGGATTGTATTCAAAGTCAGTTTGTTCGTTACGGAAAACAGGAGCAAACATCTTATTTCCTGCTGCCTTCAAACTTTCGTATAGTTTGTCTAACGCAACCCTGTCAATAATTTTCTTTTCAGGTGTCATAACCGCCATCTTATTAAGTATGGTTAAAGGATAAAGTTTTCTTTATCATCTGGTTTGTATGTCGAAAGTGCTGATTCAGCCTTCATGGAAGTGCCCGCGCGAACGCCGAACATATGGAAGGCTTCTTCAGCCTGCTGCATGGTTAGCAAATGAATCGGGATATTCAACGGACAGGCTCTGCCACAGTCACCGCAGCTTACGCAACGGCCGGTCAGGTGCATAGTACGAAGCATGTGCCACTCGAGGTTTCCCAGCGGATGTGCGGGTGCCGATATCCATTGCGGCTGGTTGCATTCTACGGTGCAGCGCAAACAATAACACATCGGACAGGCAGCCCGGCAGGCATAACATTTAAAACAGCGCTCCAGCTCATTTTGCCAGAATGCCCTGCGCTGCTCCATCGTCATGGCATTTAGTTTATCCAGTATTTCCTGATCTGACTGGGGATTGCCAAGTGGAATCTTTGCAACATATTTTTCCACTACTTCCAGTGAGGGGAAATCAAGCAGACTGCCATCCTCACCGATGCCCAGGGCAACAATATTTTCTTTTTTTACCTGGCACTCCGAGACCAGCACCAGGATCGACCGCATAACCATGAGTGGTGCGACAATGGCAATTTTACCGTAGTGCTTTACCTCGTGCTTATTAAGGTAAACGGCTAAATTCTGCTTGCAGCGCTCATCATAAATCAACTTGCCGGTTTTTTCCGGATCCGTGATGAAAACAGCGCGGGCCTTACCATTAGTGCCATTCTCGTAGCCTATAACCAGGTTAACGGTTTTACTTTCAAGTAATTCTTTGGCTTTCTGACGCAAGTTATCCATTGAAATTTTCCTCCTCGATACCTGATTGTACCAATTTTTGATATTCGGTGAAAGGTCCGAGCTTTCGGATCTGTTCAACGCTTTGATTTACAACGTCTGCCCATTTTGCTCCTTCAGCTGCTGAAACCCAGGAGAAAATGATCCTGTCGGGATCTATTCCCATGAAGGTGAGCATGGCATTGAATGACATCCATCTCCGGCGGGCATGAAAGTTGCCCGATGTATAGTGGCAGTCATTGGGATGACACCCCGAAACAATTACCCCGTCGGCACCATTGGCAAATGCTTTGCTGATAAGCATGAAATCTATCCTTCCGGTACAGGGAAAGCGGATTATCCTGACGTTGGTTGCATATTTTATGCGGCTGGTTCCCGTAAGATCCGCGCCGGCATAGGTACACCAGTTACAGACGAACGCTACTAATTTAGGCTCAAACTGCTCCATATCCGGGTGTTATTTATTGAGTTAGAGTTATTAAACAAAGGCTTCTTCCAGTACTGACAAAACTTCACCGTGCATCTGATTATCGGTATAGCCCAACAGATCGATCGATTTCGAACGGCACAATGCTACACAGGTACCACAACCCTGACAAAGCCCTTCGTTGATTCTGGCCAGGGATTTAATGATGTTACCGGCGCGGTCCTTGATATCTTCACGCTCGATGGCCTGATACGGGCAAACCGGCTGACACAGGAAGCATCCCACGCAGGTTGAATGCGATGGTCCTGGAATTCGGTTTACTCTGGCAACAATAGGTTCACGGGTAAGCAGGTCGGACGAGAATAATGCAGCCACTTTGACTGCTGCACCTGAAGCCATGGCAACACTGTCGGGGATATCCCGGGTGGTTTGGCAGGCTCCGGCCAGGAAAATTCCGCCGGTATTTGTTTCAACAGGCTTTAGTTTTGGATGAGCCTCGGCAAAGAATTTATGCTGATCGTATGAAACATGCATCTTCTGAGCCAGATCTTCTGAACCTTCGCTGGCAACACCAGCTGTAGCCAGAACTACCATGTCGGCTTCAATTTCAACGGACTGGGCGCCTAACAGGGTATCGGCTCCCTTAACAATCAGTTTGCCGTCAAGTTCATAAATGGTTGATACCCGTCCCCTGGTGTAATTTACATGATCCTCAACAATTGCACGGCGGACAAATTCTTCATACATCTTGCCACCGGCACGTATATCCATATAGAATACATGTGCTTCACCATCATGTACTTTATGTTTATAAAGCATGGCATGCTTGGCAGTATACATGCAGCATATCTTTGAACAATATTCAATTCCTTTGGCCGGATCACGCGAACCCGCACAGGCAATAAAGACTATTTTTTTCGGTATCTGTCCGTCAGAAGGCCTGCGAATCATTCCCTGTGTGGGGCCTGAAGCGGATGCGAGACGTTCAAACTGCAATCCATCAATAACATCCTTGTATTTTCCTTTTCCATATTCGGGGAAGAAATCGGAATGCTTGACATCGAATCCGGTTGCCAGAACAATGGCGCCGATTTCCACCTCAAGGATGGTATCTTCCTGATCAAACCGAATAGCTTTTGTCGGGCATACTATCTCACAAATCTTGCATTTTCCCGTTTTATAGAAAGTGCAGTTATCGCGGTCGATAACCGGCTTATTTGGCACCGCTTGCGGAAATGGCGTATAGATGGCAGGACGGGTGCCGAGTAGTTGTTCGAATTCGCTCGGAATCTTCTTTTGCGGACATTTTGTAGTACATAAACCACAGCCTGTACACAAATCTTCATCGAGACTACGGGCCTTCTTTCTGATTTTTACATGAAAGTTACCGATGAACCCGTCAACACTCTCCACTTCACTATGGGTATAAAGCGTGATATTGGGATGCTGGGCCACTTCCACCATTCTCGGGGTGAGAATACACTGGGAACAGTCAAGGGTGGGGAAGGTCTCGGAAAGCTGGGCCATAAGACCGCCAATCGAAGGAGAGCGCTCCACCAGTATAACTTTATGTCCGGTATTGGCAATATCCAATGCAGCCTGGATCCCGGCAACACCGCCGCCAACTACGAGGGCCCTTTTTGTTACAGGCACCTTGATAGGCTCCAGGGCAGCATTATTGGAAGCCTTGGAAACCATGGTCCTGACAACATCAAAGGCTTTCTGAGTGGTCTGTTCGCTCTTTTCGTGCACCCACGAGCAATGCTCACGCACATTGGCCATTTCACTCAGGTAAGGGTTAAGCCCGGCCTGAGCGCAGGCTTTACGGAAAGTTGGCTCATGCATGCGCGGTGAACAGGCAGCTACCACAACACCAGTCAGATTATGTTCCTTGATGGCTTCCTTAACCAGCGTCTGACCTGGGTCGGAGCACATATATTTATAATCAACACTGTGAACCACTCCGGGTAATTTGGAGGCTTCTTCGGCAACTTTAGCAACATCTACGGTTGCACTAATATTTTCACCACAATGACAAACAAAAACACCTATTCGGGACATCTTTATATTGTGTTAGTTGGTTCTTTAGCTTTCTGTTTCTTTGATTCTGGTACCGGGGGAATATACTCAGCCATTTTTACGGGTACAAAATGGCGCTGCAAACCAAGAGTCTTCTCATCGATACCTAATGCCAGCCCTATGGCTTGTGTAATATAGATAACCGGGATATCCATCTTTTCCCCGATATATTCATTGATAGCTGGCCGACGCATGTCGAGGTTTGAATGGCACATCGGGCAGGCAACAACAATTGCCTGTGCACCACGACGGGCGGCATCCTTAACAATTTTGCCGGAAAGCATACCTACGATTTCAGTTTTCGACATGGTAAGCCCTGCACCACAGCATTCAACTTTGTAACCCCAGTCAATGGCAGTCCCGCCGAGAAGGCGTATAACATTATCCATCCCCTGCGGATCCTCATGCTGATCATACTGCAAAACTTTATACGGACGAACCATCAGGCAACCATAATAACAGGCAACCTTATGGCTGAAGTTTTTAACGATTTTTTCTTTAAGTACCGGTGATACATAAAGGTCAATCATCTGAACAACATTCAGAATATTGGTTGTTCCCTTAAAATCCATTTCTATGATTTCGGAAATCCTGTTCTTTAACACCGGATCGTTATTCAGTTCGTGCTGCGTTACCATCAGGCGGCTATAGCATGCAGCGCACGGAATAACAATATCTGTCAGGCCGGCCTTTTCTGCCTGGGCAAGTATACGTGCCGGAAGTGACAGAGATAGTTCCTTATTCATATTATGCGCAGCAGTTGCTCCGCAGCAATTCCAGTCGGGAACCTGTTCAAGCTGAATATCGCAAGCTTTTGCTATTGCAAAAACCGATTCATTATAATCCCTGGCTGAACCGGTTAATGAGCATCCTGGATAAATTCCTAACTTCATTTTTCTTCCTCCGATTTTAATCCGGTAGTTTTCGCGAATATTTTGGCCATCTCTTTAGTGCCTTTGATCATTTCCGGGATAAATCCTAGTTTCCCCCTGGAAATCATGGATGGAACCAGGGTCAGATCCTGCATCATCTTTAATGAGCGAAGCTTATAATCAACGGTCAGTCCGAACTCAGATAACCTGCCGGTAGTCCGGATGGAATCGAGAAAAGCCTTATGAAAGCGTACAATGTTTTTTGCCCTGGGATTAACCATTTTCTTTTTGTAGGATACCTGCCTCAGATAGTCCATCATTTTCGGGATATCTATCTCCATCGGGCAACGCGAGATGCACTGTTCGCAGCTTAGGCAGAGCCAGATGGAATAAGAACGCAAAACCTTTTCTTCCATTTCCGGAAGACCGGTTTGTAACATTCTTAAAATCAGGCTTGGAGGATAATCCATCTCAGAAACCACCGGACATCCTGCGGAACATTTTCCGCATTGATAGCATTTTTGGACCGGTACTTCAGTATGCTTTAAGATTAACCCGGATAATGAATTATCCACATGGATTTCATGATTTGAAGCGCTTGACATATCAGCAGTGTTTACCTGTTTTCAAGTTCAATTTTACTTTTCAAAGCCCTAAAATTAATCTTTTCAGGGATAATTGAAAGTGATATTGTGCAGCAAATAACAGATATGCATATAGAGCTATGCATGAGGGAGTTGCGACGAAAACTATTTCTTTTTTTCTGTCGCCAGCACTATTTTTACCTTTTCCTTGGCCCCAACCTCAAGATAATCTACCAGATCCTGTATTATCAGGTTTTGCGCCATCCGTAGAATAATGGTTGGCTCATCCATGGTTGTTGCAACCTTCTTTAGTTCTGCAACGTATTGATCAAAGGTTATCTCTTTATTATCCAGGTAAATACGTTTGTCTTCAGTTACTGAAACCGTAATCTGAAGTTTGCTGACCGTTTGAGTTGAACCTGCTTTTGGTAGAAGAAGCCTGATGACATTAGGATTAGCCATTGTTGAAACAATGAGGAAAAACAGCAGCAGGAAGAACATGATGTCATTCAGGGAGGTGGTGCTTACCTCAGCCTGAAATGGTTTGTTTCTACGGAGTTTCACGGCTGGGTAATTCTTTTCATAAAATCAAATGCGGAATCCTGAACCGACAGAGTAAACCGGTCGATCATCATCTGCAGGTAATGGTAAAAAGAATAGGCCATAACACCAACAATAAGACCTGCGCCGCTACAGACCATCTTCTGATAAAGTCCTCCGGCGATAATCCCGATGCTGATATTATCGGTCATAGATATGCTGTAAAATATTTTTATAACCCCTGAAATTGTTCCGATAAAACCTAGCATTGGAGCTATACCTGCGATGATACCCAGGTAGCTGAGATTCCTTTCCATTTTACCGATCTCGAGGTTGGTTGCTGTCTCAATGAATGCTTCGATATCCTTAACAGGCCTTCCTATGTAGTGAAGCCCTGTTTCAAATATCCGGCCAATGGCAGTAGTATTCATTTTCGACATCGAGATCGCGCGGCCAACATCGGTGCCATCAAGGCTATTCAGAATGTTAATGACATAATTCTGGTCCACCAGGGCAAGGCGCCTTATGTAAGCGAATTTGTTGATAAATACATAAACGGCGATTATGGAGAGAAGGAAGATCGGTATCATAACGTAACCCCCGTTGAGCAAGAGGTCGAAAACTGAAATACCGGCTGGTGCTTTGGCTATAACCTGATCAGAAATTGCTGACATATTAGTAGGTCTCCCGTTTTATTTGAAAAACGATTACAATGGTAATAAATTGTTAGATAAAGCCAATATTAAAAAAGGCATCCGCTAAGATGCCTTTTTAAGATTATTTGTTGACAATTGGTTTTTGCTTCAAAGCACCTATAGCATCTAAAGCCTGTTTATCGTTAGGATCGAGCGTGACAATATTGTTCCAATAGACCAGTGATGAATCCCGGTAAAGTGGAATGTCTGCTTTTTTTGCGGCTTTCGTGGCATTGTCAAAACGGACATAATAGTAGTATCCCATAAACTTTAAGCATTCGGTAATTTCTTTCTTGAATTTATCAGGAGTGGCATTCAAGATTGTTAATGCTTTTTCATAATATGGTTTGGCAAGTCCCTGCTCTGTTTCAGGATCAAGGAGTGTTTGTGTACGAGCCTGGAAGAGCCAACCTAAATAGTTGTTAGGAGATAACTCACAAACCTTGGCGAAATTTGCTGATGCCTTTTTGATGCGTTCTGGTTTTGCCAGCGAATCGGCAAGTTTTTGAACGGAATCAGTGGCTGGTTTTGCTGTAGCTGTCAAATAATATAACCTGCCGACTTTGAAATATTCAACCTGAGTAGGAGTTTTTTTAGTCATCATAAGTTCATAATAATGAGCTGCTTCAGGGAATTTTTTATTTTTCTCATAAATCCTTGCAATCTCTTCATTTAGCGAAAAGCGCGTTGTATCAAGTTCAATGACTTTCAGGTATTGCGGAATTGCGAGTGAATCAAGATTATTTTTCTTCAGCAAATTCCCATAATATTCATAATCTGATGCTATCGGATTTACATTTTGTGGATTCTGAAAGAAGTTTTGAATAGAAGCCAGACCTTCAGGATATTTGCCGGTTTCATAATCTGTGTAAGCCTGGAGCCTCAAAATATTTTTGTCCTGAACATTTTTTGCTTTCAACTGGGCGAGAACTTCGGAGGCTTTGGCGAAATCTTTATCCAAAACCAGAATCGAAGCATAGCGAATCAGGTCGTTTGGTTCCGGATCAATTTTACGGATGTAGCTGTCGTAACTTTTGCGGGCAAATGGATACTGATCATACAACAGATAGATTTCACCCATGTCCCTGTAAGCGGGAACATAGTTGCTGTCGATGGCAATTGCCTTCTTCATTTCATTGATGGCATCCTGATAAATTCCTCCCCTACGGTAAACCTGTGCGGCTTTGTAGTGGGTGAGAGGATTGTTTTTATCATAATAAATTGCCTGTTTGTAGGAGTTTGCAGCATCCCCGGCTTTGTTCTGGGTAAGGTAGAAGTCACCTTTTAAAATGTGTGCTTTTGCATATCCGGGTTTAATTTCCAGCGCTTTGTCAAGGTTTTTCTCGGCCAAAACTGCGTTTCCCGGATTAGGCTGCATGTACATTTCAGCAAGGGCCAGATAATAGTCAGGATTACTGCGGGCTAATGACGAAGAATATTTCAGGTTTGATTTAGCCTGAACGGTATCACCAGTCTGATAATAGCAATTGGCCAGACCGACATAATTCAGAGGATTGGATTTAGCAATCAGAATTCCCTGCTTGAAAAAGAATGCTGCAGAATCAACCTGATTAGCTTTCAGGTAGATATTTCCCAGATTGAAAAAGAGGTTGGGATCTGTAGTTTGCTTTTTATTGTACTTGTCGAGGTAGGCAAGTTTGGCTTTGGCATATTGTCCCATTTCCATGCGTTTAGCCGGATCCTGGGCAAAACCTGATAAAACCGGGATAATTACAACAGCGGCAAGGGTAGCCAGTGAGATAAGGATTTTCTTCATAACAGGTTATTCTTTAATTTTAACTTTTCGAACAGTTTCATAGACCGGCAAAATTCCGGTCTTCAGGAGGATGCGTTGGCCACGGTCGCTACAAACGAACGATGCCATGCCACTTGCCAAACCTTTATGAGGTTCGGCATTTATAAGAAAAATGGACCGGACCAGCGGATACAATCCGGGAAAAAGATTTGCCTGGTAAGGATAGTATGAATTGGCCAGGGTTGGGTTGTCGGAACGGCTAACCCGCAATACTTTGATTTTCTTAAGAAATGACATGCTAGTTGAATCGCGTCCGTTACTGATCCAGCCAACACCAATGATACCAATAGAACTGGGGTGGTTAGATACATATTGGATAACTTCGCTGTTGCTTTTAAGTGCATTGAGATGTTTTCCAAGAGCTTCACCCTGACAAACTGAATCAATCATGAAGCGCACAGTACCTGAACCTGTATTATCGAAAACCAGCTTGATGCTATCGGAACTGCTCCGAGACCCAAGCTGGTTCCATTTAGATATCTTGCCGGTGAGAATTTCGCGGATTTGTTTTACCGAGATCAGAGAGTCGGTATGGGTTGGATGAACAATTAATGCAATAGCGTCACTGGCAAAATGAATTTCAACTGGAAACAGTTGGTAAGAATTGAAATATTCTTTTTCAGCTGAGGTTAGTTTGCGCGTGGCAAAAATCATCGAATTTCTGCCTTTCAGAAATAGGTTCATTCCATCCGTTTCTGAAAGGTAAATGCAGCTAACCGTGGCATACGGATAAATTGCATTAAATACGCTCAGCAAAGGGTCAATGACTGGTTTGAATGACTCGTCGGAGTAAATGGTCACAGTCCCGGAGGTAGGAGTGCTGAGCTCCTTTGTTTTATTATTCTGACAGGAAACACAGGTCAGCAATAAAACAGCCAAAGGCACAATAAATATGCTAATTGGCTGTTTCATCACTTTCCTTATTTGAATTATCGCTAATAGCCCGGTAAATCCGGAATATCCCGTAAATAACCATCAGGCCTCCGGCAGCACGCCCGTACTTACCAACCTGTTCAACCAGAAACTCGGTGAACAAAAGAAGGATTCCCACAAGAATATAGAACGCCGGCATAATCAAACGAAAGTACCTGATCGCTTTAACGGGAACAGTCTTCATCAGTGGAGTACAAAATTGACAGGTACTGAATAGGATACTCTTACGGTGTGACCATTTTGCCTGCCTGGCATCCAGTCTGGCATTAACCTGATAACACGTAAGGCTTCCTCATCAAGAGCCCTTGATATACCCCTCAGAAGTTTCACGTTCGTAACTTTACCGTTTGTATCGATAACGAAACCAATAAAAACACGGCCCGAAACGCCTGCTTCAATGGCTTCATCAGGATAACGCGTGGTCTTTTGAATAAATGCCATCAAGGCATCTTCACCACCAGGAAAAATCGGCTGTTCCTCAACCAATGCAAAAGGCAATGTTTCAACTTCAACA
>Ga0114951_10003473_pt1 | contig 16280 bp, 15 predicted proteins | sample AM7aDNAmetaG_FD_88677 | JGI IMG/M metagenome (GOLD analysis project Ga0114951, IMG submission 88677) | Freshwater microbial communities from Finland to study Microbial Dark Matter (Phase II) - AM7a DNA metaG | ecosystem: Environmental > Aquatic > Freshwater > Lake | place: Finland: Lake Alinen...
CGCGACATTCCTATTCGTTTAAATTCTAAACGAAATTTGTATTTCACAAGCAGTCTACTAATTGCCCTAACAGTCTAATGAATAACTAACTTTTTCATCTTCACATGATGAGTAACTATATTTGCATATTTTATTTATTTTGTCGAGAACAAATTTATTTTATTTTTATTCAAAAACCTTTGCTGCTTAAGAATTCTTCTGTTATTCGCCCCCGAGTCCCCGACTCCGAGCGCTTCGCAATATATTTGCCTAATATATCGAATTCCACATTTACCATATCACCGGCCTTCTTCGCATCGAGAGTAGTATTTTTCGATGTATGGGGAATTATGTGCACCTCCAATAAGCCTCTTTCCGAGCGGCTTACCGTAAGACTGACTCCTTCGATGGCAATAGACCCTCTGTCAACTACCAGATTATTGAATTCATCGGGATAGCCGACCCCTATCGCGAACTCTCCATCGGCTTTACTAACGCTCTTTATTGTTCCAACGCAATCAACGTGCCCTAAAACAAAGTGGCCATCGAGAGCCCCGTCTGCTTTAAGAGAGCCTTCGAGATTAACCTCGCATCCTTTCTTCAACACAGAAAAACTGGTCTTGCGCGCGGTCTCGGCCATGATATTAAATGACAGAAGACCTTTGGCCTTTTCCGTAACCGTAAGGCAAACACCGTTAACCGACACACTGTCACCGATCTTAACATCTCTATAGATACCGCCGGAGATAACGTCAAGCCTGTAAACACCTTTGGATTTCTCGAGCTTCTGCACTAACCCGATTTCCTGTATTATTCCTGTAAACATTATTTCGGCTCCGCTTCTACTAAAATATCGTCGCCACACATCTTAACGGTCACATTCTTCAGCTGTATGGCATCCTTCACTTTATTGACTCCTTCACCTTCCACCGAGGTCTTGGCATCTCTGCCGCCGATGATCTTTGGAGAAATGAAGAATATTAACTGATCGACCAACCTGCTTTCTATGAGGCCCGCGGTAAGCTCGCCTCCACCTTCGACTAAAATATCGATAATATTAAGCCATGCCAATTTCTTCAACAGATCTTTAAGATCTACTCTGCCGGAGCGCGCCTTACAAAATAATACGCTAATTCCATTCTTCGCGAACTGCTCCGCCTTCTTAAATGAGGCCGATTTAGTAGTAGCCAATATAACGGAATGTTTATCCGAAGTTGTGAATATCTTAGCGGAAAGAGATACTTTTAATTGGCTGTCGACTATCACTCTAAAGGGTTGCTTCAGTCCGGGAATTTTACATAATAGCGATGGATCGTCTTTAAGGACGGTGTTTACGCCGACCATGACCGCATCAACCCTCGATCTGAGGATCTGCACACGTCGTCGAGATTCATCGGAGCTTATCCACTTGGAGTCACCGCTCTTGGTGGCGATCTTGCCATCGATGGACTCTGCCAATTTTACCCTTACGAGCGGCATTTTCCTGGTAACAAATTTTATAAAGGGCTTGTTAATAGCGGCGGCTTCGTTTTTTAAAACTCCGAGGCGGATCGCTATCCCATGCTTTCTGAGCTTTTTTATGCCGCGCCCATCGGTAATGGGATTAGGGTCTCTCATTCCAATGACTACCCTTTTTATACCGCTTTTTATAATGGCGTCCGTGCACGGAGGTGTCCTGCCGTAGTGGTCGCATGGCTCGAGCGTAACATATAATGTAGCGCCTTTGGCTTTAGCTCCGGCCGATTTTATAGCATTAACCTCGGCATGCGGCAAGCCGCATTTTTTATGATATCCGCGGCCGACTATCCTGCCGAGCCTTACCACCACGGCACCGACCAGGGGATTAGGGTTTGTCATCCCTTCCGAGCTTTTCGCGAGATCTATGGCAATGGCCATAAATTTATTGTCTATATTCACTCTTTATCTTTTCCGATTCTTCCTTCAATTTCTCAACGATCGTATAAGGAACCCTGACTTCACCCAAGAGCACCCTACCTTTACCCAGCCCATGGCAATCGGATCCGCCGGTTACTAGCAAATTATTCTCCCTCGCTATCTGCTCATATTTTCTGACAGCGCTCGGGTTGTGGTCAGTATGATATACCTCAATACCGCGTAGGCCATGCCCTACAAGTTCAGGTATATATTCATCCTTACCCATACATCTTGGGTGGGCCAGCACTGGAACCCCACCGGCCCTCAATAACATATTTATAGCTTCGTACGGTGTTAACTTAACGCTCGGCACGTAACAGGGCTTGTTAAAACCTATATATTTTCCGAATATATCTCTAATGGTCTTCACTTTACCGGTATTTAGTATAGCTTTGGCCACATGAAGCCTGCCGACGGAGCCTCTGCCTGAGACTTTAAATACATCATCAGCGCTTATGCCTATTCCCTCGGCGCGCAGTTTACCGACCATCTCATGTATGCGGACTATCCTGGCATCCCGCAGCTCTTTTATCCTTTTACGAAACCATCCCAGATCGTAATCCATGCAATATCCGAGTATGTGTATCTCGGCATCAGCCTTCTCTACGGTAAGCTCGATGCCCGGAACTATTTCCACTTCGAGCTTATTTCCTATCGAGCGAGATGGTTCTATCCCATCAACAGAGTCATGATCGCAGATAGCGACCGCCGAGAGCCCCCTGTCTTTCGCGCAGGCGACCACTTCCTCCGGAGAGAATGTCGAGTCAGAATAATATGTATGGACGTGTAAGTCGGCGTATTTCATTTACTGCCCTTTGCCTTTTCCTTACTGATCTTATCGAGAACACCGTTAACGAATTTACCGGAATCCTTATCTCCATACTTCTTAGCGAGATCTATGGCTTCGTTTATAGCAACCTTAGGGGGTATGTCATCTGAGTACGTAAGTTCGTATGTGCCCAAACGCAGAACATTACGATCTATCACCGCCATTCTGCCCAGCTCCCAATTCGTCGCGTACTCCGATATGAGGCCGTCGATATGCGTAATATTCTTGCAGACCCCGAGCACTATATTCTCTGCATAATCCCGAATATCAGGCTCTATCTTATCCTGAGACAGCCAGAAATTATTAATGCACTTATCAGCTCCTTCCTTAGCTATGTCAACCGCATACAAGATCTTCAATGCCGATTCCCTTGCCAATGTACGTTTCCTCATAATCTCTCCTCATATGTTTCGACAACGATATGGTAGCGGCTAACCGGCCGGTGGGCCTCGCCTATTTTTGCACTCAAGGAACACATAGCCCTAACCTGGCATATCTAACCAGGTTAGATCTGTATTCTATACCTTCGCGTAAAGGTTCGCCATCTCGATGGCTGAGAGCGCGGCGTCGCGGCCCTTGTTGCCATCCTTAGTACCGGCCCTCTCGATCGCCTGTTCTATATTCTCAGCTGTGATAACACCGAATATACACGGAATATTTGTGTCGAGAGAGGCCTTAGCGATGCCCTTTGCCGCTTCACTGGCAACAAACTCAAAATGCGGCGTCGCGCCCCTGATAATTGTACCCAGACATATGACAGCATCGTACTTCTTTGACTTCGCGCATTTAAGCGCCAGCATCGGCAATTCGAAGGCCCCCGGCACCCACACGACATCTATGGAGCTCTCCTGGACGCCATGACGGCTGAGCGTATCGACACATCCGTCGAGAAGCTTTGCCGATATGAATTCATTGAAACGTGATATAACTATCGCAAACTTCTTACCCTTTGCTACTAAATCCGCCTTAATCACATTTACATTTGACATCTGTTCCTCCTCTTCCTGCCCTGTCGGCAGGCTTGTTTATTGCAGTCCATTTGCTATTAGCTGCACGCTATATGCTAATGTCGTGACCCAACTTCTCCTTCTTCGTCATCAGATATCTCTTATTCGACTTATTCGCCTTTATATGCATAGGGATCTTCTCTATAACTTTTAATCCGTAACCTTCCAGGCCGATGATCTTCTTAGGATTATTTGTAAGAAGTTTTATCTTCTTCAGTCCGAGATCGGCAAGTATCTGTGCGCCTATTCCATAATCTCTTAAATCGGGTTTAAACCCCAGCGCCTCGTTAGCCTCCACAGTATCCATTCCTTTGTCCTGCAGAGCATAGGCTTTAAGCTTATTTGCCAGGCCTATGCCGCGCCCCTCCTGCCTCATATATAACACTACGCCGCCCCTACCCTTACCGATCATCCTCATGGCGGCATGCAGTTGTTCACCGCAGTCGCATCTCTTTGATCCGAACACATCTCCGGTCAAACATTCCGAATGCACCCTTACCAACTCGCCGTTCCGGCGAAGCTTTCCTTTGACAAGCGCGATGTGATGTTTTTTATCTATGAGTGATTCGTAAATATAAGCCTTGAAATTACCGTAGGCCGTAGGCAGATTTGTCTCGGCAATCTTTTTAATCAATTTCTCCGATTTGCGCCTGAACTCTATAAGGCTCTCCATTGTGCATATCTTAAGTCCAAATTTTCCGGCGAATTTTATCAGATCCTGCGTCCTGGCCATAGTGCCATCATCCTTCATTATCTCACATATAACACCTACGGGATTAAGCCCGGATAATTTCATAAGGTCCACGCAGGCTTCTGTATGCCCGGCCCTTACAAGGACACCCCCCTCATTAGCCCGAAGCGGAAATATATGCCCGGGCCTTGTAAGATCCGAGTGCTTTGCTTTAGGATTAGAGAGAATATTGATCGTACGCGCCCTGTCACTGGCCGAGATACCGGTCGTGACCCCTTTTTTGGCATCACATGATATCGCCCAGCCGGTCTTATATGGATCGATAGCCCTCATCGACATAGGATGAAGATCCAGCTCATCCAGCCTGGCCCCTTCCATAGGCACGCATATCAATCCACGGCCTTCGCGAGCCATGAAGTTAATATCCTCCGGCAGGGTGAACTCGCCGGCCATTATGAGATCGCCCTCATTTTCGCGATCCTCGTCGTCTATGACGATGACCATCCTTCCATTTTTGAGGTCACTTAGGATCTCGGGAATTGCATTCAGTTTCATATATTTTTTCCTTACTATAGCGCTTTTAAGGGATAAAAAAACCCGAAGCGTGGCTCCGGGGTTATATAACATCGTAAATCCTGTTATTAAATACTCATTTATCGTCTTCTACCATCCAGCCTTTACTGTCGGCACTTGAATTTCACAAGTTCTGTCCTTATATTGCAGGACTCGCGGGCTCTATACCGCCGGCCGGGGAATCTCACCCCACCCCGAAGACTATCTCATTATATTGATTTTTGATGACTTGTCAAGGCCTTTATGGTAGCATTATCGTTAAATAAAAGGAGGTTTCAAATGAAGAAAGTATTTGGTTTAGCATCAGCCGCAATATTTATATTTGTATCCACATCTACCATCTTCGCAGCCAACAGCACCGCTACATCTTCACAGGCCAAGGCCGCACCGACCGTGGTAAAGACTGCTGTCGGGCAGAAGGCAGTGGACACAAAAAGACCGATGAGGTCAAATTTCGTCATGATGCTCGGATCGGTATCGAAGATCGATGCGTCAAATCCGGCAAGCATTAAAGTCGAGGTAAAGGACGATCGCGACGGTCAGGTCCATATAGTTGAAGTAACTCCTGCAACCAACGTGACTAAAGTCACCACTGTATCTGAATTGAAAGCCGGTGATGCGGTCAGAGTAATGGCAAGAAAAGTTGAAGATAAAGAGGTTGCCATGGGTATCATGTTCGGCAACTTCAAGGCCCTAACTCCTCCGGCAAAGCTCCCTCCTGCACAGGCTAAACCTGTGGCGCCGGCACAGAAGGAAATGCCGAAAAAATAGTTTCATACCTATAGATGGAAAAAGACCCGGAATTTAAGTTAAAGGAAGAGCTTAAAAAGCTCGAGTGGGAGTTCTCAATGCTGTTTGAAATCTCAAACGCAATGAGGACTACGCTCAAGCTCGATCAGATCCTCTATATAATCTTAACCGCCCTTACCTCTCACGAAGGCCTGGGATTTAACCGCGCCATGCTATTTCTGGTGAATGAGAAAGAGAGCGTTCTCGAGGGAATAATGGGCATCGGTCCTCACACGGCCGAGGAGGCCGGCAAGATCTGGCATGCCTTATCTGAGAGCAAGATGACGCTCGAAGACTTCATATCATCATACGATACGTTCAAAAAAGACCCCGATTCGATGCTGAACCAAATAGTGAAGGGCATTAAGATACCCCTCAGAGAGGACATGGGTATACTGGCTCTAACTATACTGGAAGGCATGACCTTTGAGATCACTACTCAAGAAGCCAGAAAAAGCGTGGATCCAGTCATCCAGAGAAACCTTAACACCGATTTCTTCGTGACAGTTCCATTAAAAGCTAAGGATAAGGTTGTAGGTGCGATATTGGTAGATAACGTGTTCAATAAGAAACCAATTACGAAGTCCGCTATAAAAATGCTCACGATGTTTGCCAGTCATGCCGGGTTGGCAATAGAAAACTCACGCCTTTACGAAGAAACCGTGTATCTGTCCAACACGGACTGGCTGACCAAGCTCTGGAACTACGGAAAGTTCCATCAGCATCTTTCCTACGAAATCTCCAGAGCTAAGATACACAAAACACCACTAAGCCTTATAATGATAGATGTCGATAATTTTAAACACTATAATGACACTCTGGGCCATACTAAAGGTGACGACGCGCTCAGAAAGCTCGCTGCGGTTCTCAAGGCCAAGTCCAGAAAAAACGATACTGCGGCAAGATATGGCGGCGAGGAATTTGGTGTAATAATGCCGAGCACTTCTAAGGAAAACGCGCGGGCCTTTGCTGAACGTCTACGCATGGAGATAGAGGCTCTATTTGCAGATGATGAGGCCCTAGAGCCTGCTTACAGGCTAACCATTAGCTGCGGCATAGCATCTTATCCCGGGGACGCAGAATCGGAAGGCGACCTGATTTCCCGAGCTGACACCGCCCTATACGGGGCAAAACACTCCGGCAAAAACAATACCTGCTTATATTCCAAAGATGTAAAAGGCAATACTTCTAAGCGGGGTTAATCTCTGAGGGTTCGTTTTGGATCTGAGGAGCCTGATCCACTGTCTGCGGTTCTAGCTTCACTTCTTCTGCTATCTCTTCAATCTTTTTAACTTTTTCGGGGAGGCTCTTATCATCGGTGAGCTTCTTACGTTCATCGAAAAATTTCACCGATACTATCTTAGATATACCACGCTCCTGCATCGTGATACCATATATAACATCTGCGAGTTCCATAGTGCGTTTATTATGCGTTATTATAATAAACTGCGACATCTTTATGAACTCCTTTAAAACTCCGGCAAAACGCATGACGTTCGATTCATCAAGCGGGGCATCCAGCTCATCCAGCACGCAGAACGGGCTCGGTTTTACTTTAAATACCGCGAACAATAGCGCGCATGCCGTCATCGCCTTCTCACCACCGGATAATAGCATTATGTTCTGTAGTTTCTTACCGGGAGGCCGCACAACGATCTCGATACCTGATTCCAACACATCCTGCTCATCTATCAGGACAAGTTCAGCCTGTCCCCCTCCGAACAACATCCTGAAGAAGTTCTTAAACTCGACTTGTATCTTCTGGAACGTCTCCAGAAACAGATCTTTAGTGGTCTTATTGATCTTCTGTATAGCCTTTAGCAGAGAATCCTTCGCATTTACCAGATCCTCCTGCTGATGGACTAAAAAGTTATAGCGCTCTTCGAGCTCTTTATGTTCATCAATCGCGACCAGATTGACCGGCCCCATCCTATCGAGTTTTTCCTTAAGCTCCGCTACCTGAGCACCTATCGACTCCCAGTCCGTCTGTTCATCTATCTCCACCATAGCGGTCTCAAGATCTACCTTATGAGCCTGTAGCATCCTGTCTTTAAGGTTCGTCTTTTTAAAATTGAGCTCTGTAAGCTTAACATCGAGATCCCTAATTTGATTGCGAAAAGCCTCCAACTGAGACTCTTTCTCTTTCAGTTGGACTTCATCCATATTAAGCCTTGCGCCTATATCCGCCTTGGAACCCTCTACCAACGCAGATTCTTCGGTGATAGATCTAAGATTGTTGGTTAAAATATCGTTCTGAGCGCTTAAGTCGACTATTTCGGATTCGAGAGATTTTGCCTTCTCGCCGGATTCTTTTAGTAAAAGATCTTTGGCATAAAAGGTATCTTCGAATTCAAATACGAGGGCTTCCTGAGATTTCAGATTGTTGCGAACATTCTCCTCTTCTTTTTCCTGGGCCTGCGCTTGGGCTCTAAACGTCGCCATCTCCAGGGCTACCCTTTCGCGCTCCGAGCGTTTCTCGGTTACAATGGCCTGGGATTGGTCTATAAAATGCTGCATCGAGGTCTTTTCAGCTTCGATCTGGTTTAATTCTATATTTAGGACATCGCCTTTTCCTGTAAGATCTTCAATGGTCTGGTTAGCCTCGTTAAGCTCTGACTCTAAAAGGAACAATTCATCCGCCAACTTTCTTACACTCTCCCCCTGAGAATCCTTCTTAGCTTTGACGTTAGCGTAGTTTATATCCTCCTGACGTAAAATCATGTCAATCGACGCGATCTCTGTATCGAGGATTCTATTGGCCTCCACTTTCTCATCCCTGGCTTCAGAGAGAGAAACGCTCCTATCTTCTGCCGCCTTTAGTTCACCCTTCAGATCCTCAAGTCTCTGCCTGCGCCCTATCAAAAGCGATTCCTCGCCTTCGTTGGCACTACCTCCGGAAACTTTACAGTTATCGAACAAGTGGCCGGCCTTGGTCACGAGCCTTACATTATTTAATCCTCCCGCCTTAAGACCATCTTCCAGCGATTCGGCTAAGTAAGATCCGGAGAAGAAGTGCTCGATAACCGCCCTAAACTTTTCGTCAATTCTGACAAAAGAACTAAGCGCCGTACGGCTGGGCTGGCTGGATTGAACTCTGCTACCGTTGATCCTATTAAGCGTCTCCAGAGATACGAAGCTTGCCTTGCCAAGCCTGCCATTCCTAAGATATTCTATCGAACTCAATATGTCATTATCGGTTTCGGTGATTATCAGCTGAGCATCGTCACCTAACAGCGTGCTCACAGCCTCTTCATAACCCTTCTCAACCTTTATGATATCCGCAAGCACTCCCAGGACACCACCAAAAGATGAGATGTCTTCATTAGCCTTAACGAGCATGCTCTTAACTCCGAGCTTAAAACCTTCGTGGGTTCTTAAACTCTCTTCCATCATTTCGATCTTAGATTTTGTGGCGGCTTTTTTGTTCTCTTCCTTCGCAATATCAGCCTCTAAATTCTTTACACTGAGAATTATCGCTTCATTAGAGCCTCTCTTTGCTTCTATGTTGGACTTCAGGCCTAATACTCTGTCCTCTATCGTCTTAAATTCCGCTAGGATGCCTGACAGAGCGGACTCGGTCGACTGCAGTTCATTATTAACCTCGCCCTTTTCTATCTCGAGCCTGCGCTGGCGCATCTTCCTATTTTGGATCTCGACACCCATCTTTATCAGATCATTTTTTATATGGGTCTCTTTGGCCAAAAATTCCACTATCTGGATCTTAAAAGTCTTGGCTTTCTCCTCCGTCTCTTCCATCTCTTTGATTATCGATAACAGGAGCAGTTCGCGCTCTTCAACGGCCTTCTGTTTTACAGCCCTGTCCCCTGCCGCTCTATCGAGATCGGCCTTCAGTTTCTCAACATACGCTTTTGCGTTCCTGATCTTTTCGGTTGCCAATTCGATCTCTTTCTTAAGCCCTTCCTGCAGTACCCTGGCTTCCTCAATCCTCTCCTTATCTATCTCCACCTTGTGCTTATTCATGTCCAGAGCGTTCGTAATTTCGGACGAATGGCTCCTGAGATCCGAGATCTTGCTATTCACTTCATTCAATGCGCGCCTCTGGTCGGATATCTTTAGGTTGATAGCGTTTATCTCTGCCCCGAGATCTCTCTCCCTGGCTCTGGTATCCTCGCTCTCAATAGTGTACGTGACCTCCTGCATCTTCATGCCCTTATATTCCCGGGAGGTGGCCTTCACTTCCATATCTTTTAATTTCTCATAATCAACCTTGTAACGCTCCGCCTTTTTCGCCTGTCTCTCTATTGATCCTATCTGGCGCTTCACTTCGATTATGATATCATTTATCCTCAGCAGGTTCTGTTCGGTCTGTTCGAGCTTACGCAGTGCTTCTTTCTTCTTAGATTTATACTTTGTGATACCACTTGCTTCTTCAAAGACATAGCGCCTGTCCTCAGGCTTAGAGCTCAATACGAGGTCCATCTTTCCCTGCTCTATGATAGAATAACTCTCTGTGCCTATACCGGTGCCCATGAGGAGATCAGCTATATCTTTTAGCCTCACCGGAGTTTTATTTAATAGATATTCGCTCTCGCCCGAGCGAAATACTTTGCGGGTTATTGTTACTTCATCGTAGTCTATGGGAAGAGTTCTATTCTCGTTGGAAAATGTGAGGGAGACTTCGGCATAATTGATAGGTTCTTTGGTGTCGGTACCATTGAATATTACGTCCTGCATACTGGATGCGCGCAGGCTCTTCGCGGATTGTTCACCGAGGACCCATCGTATGGCATCGGCTACGTTAGATTTACCGCAACCATTAGGCCCAACGACAGCAGTGACGCCCGGCTCAAAATTGAGCTTCGTCTTTTCGGCAAAAGACTTAAAGCCCACTAACTCTAATGACTTAAAATGCATATCACCCTAGTATTGAATGTATAAATTAATGCGCTAAAACGTAAATTATATAATTGCTTTGAGGCTCGTTCAAAATATATCATGTAATGAGGTAAAGGTCAAGCCAATATACCTTTTTCTTTCATTACTTCTACTAATTTATCTACATTTTCAAATCTCACACAATCGATATCGAGCTCTGTCGCCGCTTTTATGAGGTCTTCCCTGTCGTCAATATAAAACAGGCTCTCCTTTTTACCTTTTGCGAGCTTAACAACTTCATCGAATATCTTACGCTCCGGCTTTATCGCGCCTACCCTGTAAGAGAGGATAAGTTCATCAAATATGCCTATGATATCGAACTTCTCCTTAATATGCTCGAAGTGAAGCAAGCTTATGTTGGATAGCAAAAAAAGTTTATACCCGGCCTTCTTAAGCTTTCTGGCAAGCGCACACATCTCGGCATCCTCCCAGAATATATCGTTCCATACCTTTACAAAATCCTCATAAGAGATATCGAATTTCAAAAGATCGGCGGCCTTAATATAAAATTCCATAGGGGTGAGGTGTCCGCGCTCGAATGGCCTGGTGATATCGGAGTCAAAAAAAGTATCGTATATCTTCTTTGCCTCGACGTTAAACGCCTTGGCGAGCTTATTGGCAGATATATTGTGATCAAATCTTATCAATGTATTTCCCAAATCGAATACAATATATTTATATTTTTTACTCATCTCAATACCTCACCTTTATTAGTGCGAGCCCCTTGGCAGGCGCCGTCGGACCGCACTTACGCTTATCCCTGGCCTCCATTATGTCGGACACATACTCCGGTTTAAATTTCCCCCGCCCTACCTCTATCAATGTGCCAACTATGTTGCGAACCATATTATATAAGAATCCGTTCGCCTCTATGTCGACAATAATTATATCACCTTCACGTTTTACCTTAATACATTTAATGATGCGGATAGCGCTCTTCTCTTCGCCGTCCTTAGTCTGGAAGGATGTGAAATCATGGCGGCCTACCAGATGCTTTGCACCTTTCTTCATGAGCGTCGTATCGAGTGAGAAATAACATTTGGCGGCGACACGCCTCAATAGCGGGTCCATGAAGTCTCTGTTATAGATCGTGTAACGGTAGAGTTTTGATTTTGCACTCTTCTGCGAATTGAAATTAAGATTAGCGTCTTCGGCGCAGATCACCACTATATCATCGGGCAATGCCGTATTTAGCGCCATACGAAGATTATCGATCGGGATTTTCGAGGCGGTCCTGAAGTTGGCTATCTGCGCCACTGCATGCACTCCGGCATCGGTCCTGCCCGAAGCGATTACCGTGGTCTTACGGCCGGTCAGCTTCTTAACGGCTTTCTGAATAGTTTCCTGAATGGATATGCCGTTCTTCTGGCATTGCCATCCGCAGTAATCGGTCCCGTCGTAGCTTATTGTGAGTTTAATATTACGCATTGTTCATCCTTGAAGCAAAAACGTCTAACCAGGTTGGATAACTGTTAGATTACAGAGGTCTAACCTGGTTAGATAGCTAAATATTAGATTCTTCGTCGGCACATGGGTAAATAAAGCCTTCTCAGAATGACGGACATTGCAATGCCTAACCTGGTTAGGCATCTATTAATAGCTCGGCGATCTGGATGGCGTTGAGGGCAGCGCCCTTGCGGATATTGTCTGCAGCGATCCACAGCGAGATACCATTGGCGACCGACTCGTCCTGACGTATGCGGCCCACCAGGGTATCATCCTGGTGCTCTGCATCCACCGGCATCGGATACTGCTGTTTATCGGGATCGTCTACGAGCTTAACTCCGGGCGCACGAGCCATGAGCTTTGCAACCTCGGCTCGGCTTATATGCTTCTGGGTTTCGATATTAATACTCTCTGAGTGCGCATAGAATACCGGCACCCTGATACAGGTCGCGTTGACGTTAATCGAAGGATCGCCCATTATCTTGCGTGTCTCGTGAACCATCTTCATCTCTTCCTTGGTATACCTATTATCAAGGAATACGTCGATCTGCGGGATAAGGTTAAATGCTATCTGATGCGCAAACTCGACCGGCTTCACCTTCTTATTTGTCAGAAATACCTTCGATTGCTCCCATAGCTCATTTATCTTCTTCTGCCCCGCCCCGGAAACAGATTGGAATGTCGTTACTACTATCCTCTTTATCTTTGCCGCCTTGTGTATAGGCCATAGAGCTACAACCATCTGAATAGTTGAGCAGTTAGGATTCGCTATTATCCCTTTATGGGCCTTAATCATCTCGGGATTCACTTCGGGAACCACGAGCGGGACAAGCTTATCCATACGGAAAGCGCTGGAATTATCTATGCATACGGCACCCGCCTTTACCGCACTCGGTAAAAACTCGAGACTTCTGGACGCACCCGCGCTAGCCAGAACTATATCGACGCCCTCGAACGAATTATGGGTTAGCTTCTCTACGGTATACGATTTTCCGTTAAATTTGAGTTTCTTTCCCACGGAACGCTCGGAGGCAAGCAATTTCAGGTTCTTTATGGGAAATTTTCTCTCGGCGAGTATATTTAAAAAGCTGGTGCCGACAGCGCCGGTCGCACCCATCACCGCTACATTATATTTTTTTCTCATGCTGAGGCCTTATAGATTTTCAGCTACCAGATCTCCGACCTCCTCGGTCGAATAACCCATCTTACCTGCGGCCAAGCTCTTCATCTTCGTGGAGGCCACCTTAATGACGGAGTTCTCAATCGCCTTCGCGGCCTTAGATTCACCCAGAGTCTCCATCATCATGCCCGCAGCGCATATGGCCGCAAGAGGATTAATGACATGCTTGCCTGTGTACTTCGGCGCCGAACCGCCTATGGGCTCGAACATCGAAACACCATCGGGATTAATATTGCCGCCTGCAGCTATACCCATACCACCCTGTATCATTGCGCCCAGATCGGTTATGATATCGCCGAACATATTATCGGTAACTATAACGTCGAACCATTCGGGATTCTTAACGAACCACATCGTGGTCGCATCTACGTGGGCATAGTCTGTTTCAATATCTGTATACTCTTTCTTCAGCTCATCGAATGTCCTCTGCCACAGATCCCACGCATAAGTCAGGACGTTGGTCTTGCCACAAAGTGTTAATTTTTTGCGCCTGTTACGCTTTCTCGTAAACTCAAACGCATACCGCAGACACCTCTCGACGCCCTTCCTGGTATTATAAGAGATTTGGATTGCGACCTCGTCCTTCTTACCCTTATTCTGAAACTCTCCCATACCTTTATACAGGCCTTCGGAGTTCTCTCTGACAACCACAAAATCGATATCCTCGGGCTTCTTATCTTTTAATGGGCAAAAACGCGAATCGTAAAGCTTCACCGGCCTTAAATTAATGTACTGGTCGAGGCCGAACCTTGTTTTTAGTAGTATCCCCTGCTCCAGGATCCCGGGCTTAACGTCTGGATGCCCGATCGCTCCTAAAAATATCGCATCAAACTTCTTCAACTCATCAATTTCTTTATCATCTATCGTCTTACCAGTCCTAAGATACCTCGCCCCGCCGAAGTCAAATGCCGTCTCAGTGTATGAGAATCCAAATTTTTTCGACGCCGCTTTCAATACCTTCAGACCCTCGGCGACCACTTCCGGGCCGGTACCATCACCACCCATTACCGCTATCTTATACGTCTTTGCGCTCATTTTTATCCTCTCCTTAAAGAATTGATTAATCCGCCCATCTTTATTATCTTCTGCATAAACGGCGGATATTTCTCGATCTTATACGTCTCTTTTTTTGTAATATTTCTAACCTTGCCCGCTACGGTATCTACTTCCAGCGTATCTCCGGGGCCTATCTTCTCGGACGCTTCCTTAGATTCTATTATAGGAAGTCCTATATTAATGCAATTACGGAAGAATATTCTGGCAAAACTATCGGCTATGACGCATGATACACCCGCCGCCTTTATGGATATCGGAGCGTGCTCTCGTGACGAGCCACAACCAAAGTTCTTTCCTGCGACTATAACATCACCGGCCTTGACATTCTTAGCGAAATTCTTGTCCGCATCTTCCATGCAATGTTTGGCCAGGTCTTCCTTATTGGTCGTGTTAAGATAACGCGCCGGTATTATCTCGTCCGTATTTATATCGTCACCGAATCTGTGCGCCTTTCCTCTGTATGCCATCTATCTCACCTCTTCAGGATGTGCGATCCTGCCTTTCACTGCGCTGGCCGCGGCGACAGCCGGATTAGAGAGATAGACTTCACTCGTCGGGTCTCCCATCCTGCCTACAAAATTACGGTTAGTGGTCGATATCGCGCGTTCGCCGGCGGCCAATATGCCCATATGCCCTCCGAGGCATGGGCCACACGTAGGCGTTGAAAATACCCCACCCGCATCGATAAATATCCTCGCTAACCCCTCGTTCACCGCATCCATATATATCTTCTGTGTGGCAGGTATCACTATCAACCTCACTCCATGTTTTACTTTTTTGCCTTTTAGGATTTTTGCCGCTATTCTTAGATCTGAGATCCTGCCGTTGGTGCACGAGCCTATTACCACCTGATCGATCGTTACATCTTTAAGCGCCCTAACAGGTTTCACATTGCTGGGTAAACTGGGGCACGCTACAAGCGGCTCTATCTTTCGGCAATCATATTCTCTCACGCTATGATACTTCGCATCCTTATCGCTGGCATACACCTTACCAATGCCGGGCTTTGCTTTATTCTTTATCGACCTGATGTAATCTGCTGTTATCTTATCTGGCGCTATTATTCCGTTCTTTCCGCCAGCCTCGATAGCCATGTTACACATAGTAAGGCGATCTTCCATCGGGAGCTTTTCAATAACCTCTCCGCAGAACTCCATGGCCCGATAACGCGCGCCGTCTACGCCTATGTCCCCTATCGTATGCAGAATAAGGTCTTTGCCGCCGACCCACTTACCGAGCTTTCCATGAAATATGAATTTCATCGACTCCGGAACTTTAAGCCACACCTCTCCGGTGACCATAGCCGCTGCAAGGTCCGTCGATCCAACTCCCGTAGAGAATGCGCCGAGTGCGCCATATGTGCAGGTATGCGAATCGGCGCCTATTATAAGTTCCCCCGGCAGTACCAACCCTATCTCAGGTAACAACGCGTGCTCGACGCCCATCTTTCCCACTTCAAAATAATGCTTAATTTCATATTGCTTAGAGAATGTCGCCAGGCGCTTACATTGGTTGGCGCTGGCCATATCCTTTGCGGGCGCAAAGTGATCGGGAACAAGCACAACCTTCTTCTTATCAAATACCTTCTTTGCCCCTAATCTCTCGAATTCCTCGATGGCGATCGGCGCAGTGATGTCATTGCCTAAGCATAAATCCACCTTAGCGTCTATAAATTCGCCGGGATGAATGCTTTTAAGCTTCGTGTGTTTCAATAATATCTTTTCTGTTATCGTGTATCCCATTGTCCTTTTACCTTTTGTTGTAGGGACTGTTGCGAAATGCAACTTCCGTCATTCTGAGGGAGGCCATCGGCCGACCGAAGAATCTATTTACCGTCGAGATTCTTCACTTCGCCCTTTGGGCTTCGTTCAGAATGACGGGAAAATTGACATTTCGCAA
>Ga0114951_10003478_pt1 | contig 16257 bp, 9 predicted proteins | sample AM7aDNAmetaG_FD_88677 | JGI IMG/M metagenome (GOLD analysis project Ga0114951, IMG submission 88677) | Freshwater microbial communities from Finland to study Microbial Dark Matter (Phase II) - AM7a DNA metaG | ecosystem: Environmental > Aquatic > Freshwater > Lake | place: Finland: Lake Alinen...
AAAAAATTCTCCGGTTATGCCTGGGCGGTGGTGGCCTTGCTCTGGCCGGTGGTGTTGCTGAATTATCTCGATCGGCAGATGGTCTCCACCATCCGTGCGTCGATCCGCGCGGACATTCCCAGCATCGCCAGCGACCAGGATTTCGGCACGCTCATGGCCGTCTTCATGTGGGTCTATGCGTTTTTGAGCCCGGTCGGCGGCTACATCGCGGACCGCTTCAACCGCCGCTGGACGGTCATCGGCAGCCTCTTCGTCTGGTCGGCGGTCACGTGGGCAACCGGCCACGCGCAAACCTATTCGCAGATGCTCACGCTGCGTGCGCTCATGGGTATCAGCGAGGCGTTTTATTATCCGGCCGCGCTCGCGCTCATCGCGGATTTTCACACCGGCGGCACGCGCGCCAAGGCGGTCGGCTTCCACCAGACGGGACTTTACACCGGCCTAGCGCTCGGCGGCATCGGCGGCTACATCGCCGACCACAGTTCGTGGCGGAACTGTTTCACCTGGTTCGGCGCGGCGGGCGTGGGCTACGCGATTGTTTTGATGTTCTTGTTGCGGGATGCGCCCGCGCAAAATTCCACCGGCAAAAAAACCTCTATTTCCGTGCGGGAAACTTTTTTAGCCCTCTGGTCGCAGCCGCAGTTCTGGATTCTCGTGGCCTATTTCACGTTGCCGGCCATTGCCGGCTGGGCGATCAAGAACTGGCTGCCGACTTTTCTCGCCGATAACTTCAAAATGAAGCAAGGCCCGGCTGGTTTATCCGCGACGGTGTATGTGCAATTCGCCTCGCTCATCGGCGTCGTTCTGGGCGGCATCATCGCGGACCGATGGATGCGCCGGACGAATCGCGGCCGCATTTTCACCAGTGCCACCGGCGTGATGTTGATCGTGCCCGCGCTGCTCGCACTGGGCTACGCGCCGGACATCGGTTTTGCCATCGGCGCGATGATTTTATTCGGCCTCGGCTGGGGGTTTTTCGACTGCAACAGCATGCCGATTCTGTGCCAGATCGCGCGCCCCGAACACCGCGCCACCGGTTACGGTTTCATGAACCTCGCCGCCAGCGGCATCGGCGGTATCACGACCGTCGTGCTCGGCGGTATGCGCGACCGCCACGTCAATTTTTCCGTCGCCTTCACGGTGCTTGCCGGCGTGGCGTTGTGCGCCGCGATGTTGATTTTGACCGTGCGGCCGCGCGCCGCGAATGCTGAAGATTTTTCAAAATGAAATTACCGCTGACAGGAATCGTCCCGCCGATGATCACGCCGCTCAATGGCCGTGATCAACTTGATATAACCGGCCTGGAAAAACTGATTGAACACATTTTAGCCGGCGGCGTGAACGGATTATTCATCCTCGGCACGACCGGCGAAGGGCCGAGCTTGAGTTATCGCCTTCGACGCGAATTGGTCGAACGCGTTTGCAACCAGGTGAATAAACGCGTGCCGGTGTTGGTCGGCATCACCGACACGGCGTTTGTCGAGTCCGTGAGCCTCGCGCGCCATTCCGCCGAAGTGGGCGCAAGCGCGCTCGTCGTCGCGCCACCGTATTATCTGCCCGAAGCGCAGCCCGAGCTTCAGGAATACCTTGATCACCTGGTCGCCGAACTGCCGTTGCCGCTGTTTATCTACAACATGCCCGCGCTGACCAAAGTTCACTTTGAACTTGAAACGGTCCGCCGCGCGATGGATGAGCCGCGCATCATCGGTCTGAAGGACAGCTCCGGCGATTTGAATTATTTCAAAGCGGCGGCGGACTTGATTAAGCAATATCGTCCCGACTGGCCCTTGCTGATTGGCCCGGAAGAAAAACTTTTCGACGCGTTGCAACTCGGTGGTCACGGCGGCGTGAGCGGCGGCGCGAATTTGTTTCCAAAACTTTACGTCAAAGTTTGCGAAGCGCATCGTGCCGGCAATCTCGCCCGCGCCCAAGAACTGCAAAAACAAATCCAGCGCGTCAGTGATTCCTTCTATCGCATCGGCAAATACTCATCTTCAATCATCAAGGGCATCAAATGCGCGCTCGCCTGCCAAGGCATTTGCGATGATTTTATGGCCGAGCCGTTTCACCGGTTTCGCGCCGAGGAAAGAAACTTGGTGCAAGCGCGTCTAAAAGAAATCACCGAGGAATTATCTAAACTGAATCTGTAATGAAATTCCTGCTGCCCATCCAGCTAGCGCTTGTCCTGGTCTTTTTCGACGCGAAAGCGGCGGGAACTTTTCAAGTGCTGGACACGGCAGTGCTGGCTAGTGACACCGCGCATTTCAATGCGATGGAAGATGAGAACGTCACCAATCTGATTTCCAATGCGCAGTCTTTCGACTGGTTGCAAAAAGAAATTCCTTTGTTCGAGTGCCCCGACCGCGAAGTCGAGGAGATGTATTATTTCCGCTGGTGGTCGTTTCGCAAACATTTGGAACAGACGCCCGGCGGCTTTGTCTTCTCCGAATTTTTGACACGGCCGTTGCCAGTCAGCAGCGCCCTTGGCCATCAGCTCGCCGAAGGTCGTTGGCTGCATGACCAAAATTATCTCGACGACTATGTGCGTTACTGGCTACACGATCCGACGAGCCGGCAGCAGTTACACAAATACAGCAGTTGGCTCGATTATGCGCTCTACCAGCGCTATCTCGTCACCGGTGATAAAAAACCTTTAGTCTTGCAGCTCGATAATTTGGTTGCCGACTATCGCCAGTGGGAAAATGAGAAGCAACTGACCAACGGCCTGTTCTGGCAATACGATGTCCGCGACGCCATGGAAGAATCCATCAGCGGCTCGCGCACGAATAATAACCTGCGTCCGACCATCAACAGCTACATGTTCGGCAACGCGCAAGCCATCGCCAAAATCGCCCGGCTGGCCGGAAACAAAAAGTTCGCGGAGGAGTTCGACGGCAAGGCCGCGTCGTTGAAAAAACTGGTGCTGGAAAATCTGTGGAATGACGACGCAAACTTTTTTGAAGTGCGCCACGCCGACGGCAGTTTTTCCAACGCGCGCGAAGAACTGGGTTTCATTCCGTGGATGTTTGAGTTGCCCGATAACAGCAAAGGTTTCGACGCGGCCTGGTCACAGCTTGCCGATCCACAAGGTTTTCGAGCAGCCTTCGGCATCACGACCGCCGAACGCCGACATCCGCAATTCCGCACGCACGGCTACGGTCATTGCGAATGGGACGGCGCGGTTTGGCCTTTTGCCACATCCCAGACGCTTGATGCGCTCGCCAATGTTTTGCGCGATTACCAAACCACGGTCGTCACCAAGTCAGATTATTTCGACGCCTTCCTGACTTACGTTCACAGCCAGCACGCCGGCGGCCGACCTTACATCGGCGAATATCTCGACGAGACCACTGGCCAATGGTTTGACGGCAAAGCCGATCGTAGCCGCTTTTACAATCACTCGACCTTTGCCGATTTGGTCATCACCGGCGTCGTCGGGCTGGTGCCGCGCACGGACAACTGTGTTGAAATTTCCCCGCTGCTTCCGGCCGGCGTGTGGGATTATTTCTGTCTCGATGGTGTGCAGTATCACGGACACATGCTGACAATCGTTTGGGACAAAGACGGCTCGCGCTACCGTCGTGGTAAAGGGCTTGCCTTGCTGGCCGATGGCAAGGAGATTGGTCGCGTTGCTCATTTGTCAAAACTAACTGCCTGGCTACCATGAAAAAAATTGTCGTCCTAATATTATTTGCGGTTTGGTCGGCGGATGCCGCGCCGAAGGTTTTGCCCGTCATCTCCGTTGGTGGAGGAGGTCGAATAAAATACGAACTGGATGAACTAGGCAACCGGGTCCCGGATTTTTCAACGTGTGGTTATGCTGGCGGCGACCGGGAAATTCCCTCCGCGCAGGTTCGAGTTGTGGTGACGCCGGTTGAGGGCGACGAAACTGCACGCATCCAGCAGGCAATCGATTATGTCGCCAGTTTGCCGCCGGATACCAACGGCGTGCGCGGTGCAGTTTTGCTGTTGGCCGGGCGTCATGAAATTTCTGGCTGCTTGAGTATTTCCAATTCAGGTGTGGTTCTCCGCGGGCAGGGCATGGGCGAGGGCGGAACAACTTTGTTTGCGGCTGGCTTGGATCGCCGCACCGCCATTCGTTTTGTTGGAGCTAAAAATTTCCCCTCAACTAACCCTTTCGTTCAAATTATTGACGGCTATGTTCCGGTTGGTGCGAAAAGTTTTCACCTTGTTACCATGAATGGTCTCAAAATCGGCAACACTATTCGCATCGTCCGTCCCAGCACGAAAGAGTGGATTGAAAAGCTTGGCGCGAAGGACTTCGGTGGCGGCGAGGGCGGCGGGTGGCGGCCCGGCGGTCAGGACATAGTTTGGGATCGGAAAATCGTCACGCTTGAAAGTAATTTGGTTACTGTGGATGCGCCAATTACCTCGGCCCTTGAAACTGAGTTTGGCGGCGGGCACGTGGTGATTTTTTCGTGTTCTGACCGAATCAATAATGTAGGAGTTGAAAATCTCTCGCTCGAATCAGCTTCCGACTCCGCTAATCCCAAGGATGAGAATCATGCTTGGTGTGCCATTACCATGGAAAGAACCGCCGACGCTTGGGTGCGACAGGTTTCGTTCAGGCACTTTGCCGGTTCGGCGGTCGCCCTCTATGAAACCTGCCAGCGCGTGACGGTGGAAGATTGCTTATCACTCGCTCCGGTTTCCGAGGACGGTGGCTATCGGCGAAATACGTTTTTCACGATGGGACAGCAAACATTGTTCCTCCGTTGTTTCTCAGAAAATGGAAGACACGATTTTTCCACCGGCCATTGTGCTGCCGGGCCGAATGCTTTTGTCCAATGTGAAACCAGCGGCTCGCTGGCCGACAGCGGCGCGATAGAAAGCTGGTCCTCCGGCACGCTCTTCGACAATGTGCGGATTGATGGCAATGCGATTTCGCTCGGCTATCGTGCGGGCAACAATGCCGGCATCGGCTGGGCGGCGGCAAACTCGGTGCTGTGGAATTGCTGCGCGTCGATCATCCGCTGCTGGAATCCTCCCGGCGCGCATAATTGGAGCTTCGGTTCGTGGGCTGGCTTCGAGGGCGACGGTATCTGGCGCGACTCAAACAGCTATAAAAAGCCCGAGTCGCTCTATGCCGCGCAACTAACCGAGCGCACGGGACGCCGCGTGGAAATCATGTCGCGCGTCACCAAGGAGGCCAGCAACCCGACCGTTGAAGAAGCGGCGGGACTTATCGCCGCCTCCCGCAAACCAGCACCGCAGTTGCGTGATTTTATTGGAAACGCTTCAAAACGGAATCCGATTCCAATTGAATCCGGCAGCGCCAAACGAATTGAAGACATTGCTGGCATGGCTCAAGCCTCACCCATCACCCATCACGAAATCTCCATCACCAACGGCTGGCTTGTTTGCGATGGCCGGCTTCTTCTCGGCGGCGTTCAGGAACTGACTTGGTGGCGTGGCAGTCTTCACCCGGACGAGGCGGCGTCGTTTGGTCCAGCGCTTACACGATATGTGCCCGGTCGCGCCGGAGCGGGTTTTACGGATGATCCCAGCGAACTGGCTGACACGATGGCGCAGCGAGGCGCCGTGGCGCTCGATCATCATTATGGACTTTGGTATGACATCCGCCGCGACGATCACGAGCGTGTTCGCCGCATGGACGGCGATGTGCTTCCGCCGTTCTTCGAGCAGCCGTTCGCGCGGAGCGGGCAGGGGACGGCTTGGGACGGCTTGAGCAAATACGACCTGACGAAATTTAATCCGTGGTATTGGTCACGTCTGAAAAGTTTCGCGGATTTGGCGGATGAACGCGGTTTGGTTTTGTTCAATGAAAATTATTTTCAGCACAACATTATCGAGGCTGGCGCGCATTGGGTAGATTGCCCGTGGCGTCCGGCGAACAATGTCAATGGCAGCGGATTTCCTGAGCCGCCGCCGTTTGCCGGCGACAAGCGTATTTTCATGGCGGAGCAGTTTTATGACGAGACAAATCCCGTCCGTCGCGCGCTGCACGTAAAATACATCCGCCAGAACCTCGACAACTTCACGAACAACGCGAACGTTGTTCAGTTCACTAGCGCGGAATTCAGCGGGCCAGCGCATTTCGTCGGCTTCTGGCTGGATACAGTTGGCGACTGGAAGCGGGAGCACAAAGGCAACCGCGCCGTCATCGCACTGGCTGCGCCAAAAAATGTGCAAGATGAAATACTTGCCGACGCAAAGCGCGCTGCAATCGTGGATGTGATTGCATTCCGCTATTGGTTTGAGACGGACGGGGAAATATATGCGCCAGACGGCGGGTTGAATTTGGCGCCGCGCCAGTGGCAGCGATTATTGGGCAATGTTACACCCAATGATTTGAATCTTGCCGCAATGGCTGCCGAGTATCGTGGAAAATTCCCGGCTAAACCGGTAATTGCAGCGAGCGAGCAGGGTCTAAACCTCGGCCGCAGTGGCTGGGCCTATGTATGCGCAGGCGGCTCAATGCCAAACCTGCCGAAAACCACGGACGCTAATTTGCTCGCCGCGATTCCGCAAATGCATCCGTGGCGCGCGGACAATACAAAGAAAATCTGGGCGCTACGCGACGCGGGAAGACAAATGCTGATTTTTAATGCTGGCGATTTTGATTTGTCTGGTGAATCAGGCTCGTATCGCGTTAATCAAGTAAATCCGAAAACAGGTGAGGTGACTACCGGTGAAATCGTCCAAGGCGGGGCAAAAGTGAAATTGCCGTCTGCAGCCGTGGTTTGGCTTGTGAAGGAATGAGTAATGAAAAGCCTTGGATCATTAATTTTGATGGCGATTCTATTTTTGCCTATTCATGTTCGTGCGACAGATAGCCCAATTCTGCCAAATCAGAAAATAAATCAGCGCTACAAAATTGCCGTATGCGATTGGATGATCCTGAAACGGCAGAAGCTCGGCGAGTTTCAACTCGCGAAAGACATCGGCGCGGATGGTGTGGAGGTGGACATGGGACCGCTCGGCCAGCGCGCAATGTTTGCCAACGGGTTAACGAACGCCGCCACGCGTCAACAATTTCTCGATCAGGCGCACGAGTTGAATCTGGGAATTGCCTCGATCGCTATGTCCGGTTTTTACGCGCAGTCTTTTGTGCAGCGAACAAATGTTTTGCAGTTGGTCCAGGACTGTATTGACACGATGCTAGCGATGAATGTGAAAGTTGCATTCCTGCCGTTGGGAGTGAACAGCGATTTGCTGAAGCATCCAAATTTGCGCCCGCAAGTGGTGGGTCGTTTAAGAGCTGTCGGCAAGCAGGCGGAACTGGCGGGCGTAGTGATTGGCGTGGAAACGGAATTGGACGCGGATCAGCAAATCAAGCTTCTGGATGAGATCGGCTCGCCAGCCATCAAGATTTATTACAACCTAGCGAATGCAATCCAGCACCAGCGCGACTGTGTTGCGGAGTTGCAGAAACTCGGCAAGGATCGTGTGTGCCAGATTCATTTATCCAATCAAGACGCGCATTGGCTGCAAAACGACACGCTGGTCAACGCGCCGGAAATCAAATCGGCGCTAGACAAAATGGGATGGCAAGGTTGGTTGGTCATTGAACGTTCCCGCGACACGAACGACGTTCACAACGTAAAGAAAAATTACAGTGCAAACGCCGCGTATCTAAAATCCATTTTCCAACTGCCATGATTTTATGAAACACGCCTCAAGCGATATGATAAATAAGCAATTGGTCGTGCGAGCGGCGCTGACGACGGCAATTTTTATATTAGCGATTCCTTTGCGCGCTGGGGAAACAGTTGAGCAGTGGGGCATTTTTGAAATTGGCCTGCATGGTCCGACAAATGGAAATCCATTTCTTGATGTGAAATTTTCTGCGCGGTTTACTCAGGGAACCAATGCTGTCGAAGCAAGCGGCTTTTACGACGGCGATGGCATTTATCGTGTTCGGTTCATGCCGGAAAAACAGGGCGAATGGCATTACATCACGGCAAGTTCCAACGCGGAATTAAATGACAAGAAGGGCGATTTAACTGTGACGAAGCCAGCACCGAAAAATTACGGCCCGGTTCACGTTGCCCACACATGTCATTTCGCTTACGCGGACGGCACGCCTTACAGGGAGCTGGGCACGACGTGCTACGTTTGGCAGTTGCAACCCGAGGCGTTGCAGGAACAGACACTCAAAACGCTCGCGGCCTCGCCGTTCAACAAAATTCGTTTTTGTGTATTTCCGAAGCACTACACGTGGAACACCAACGAGCCGATCCTGTATCCGTTCGTGGGAACTCCAGCGGCGACTAATTGGGACTTTACGCAATTCAACGTGAAATATTTTCAGCACCTTGAGCAGCGCGTCGCCGATTTGCAAAAACTCGGCATCGAGGCGGACATCATTTTGTTTCATCCATATGACGAAGGGCACTGGGGCTTTGACCGGATGCCGGCGGACGTGGACGACCGTTATCTGCATTACGTCATCGCGCGGCTGGCGGCGTATCGCAACGTTTGGTGGTCGCTGGCGAACGAGTGGGATTTCATGAAGGAGAAAAAAGAGTCGGACTTCGTGCGCTTTGGCGAAATCGTGGCGCACGATGATCCGTATCATCATCTGCTCTCGATTCACAACGGTTCGAAAATTTTCAATCACACGCTGCCGTGGATCACGCACGCGAGCATCCAAAACGGCGCGGCCGTCGAGGAGCCGGGCCGCGCGGAAATGTATCGCGACGTCTATCGCAAGCCGGTGGTTTATGACGAGGTGAAATACGAGGGCAATATTAAAAACCGTTGGGGCCAGCTCTCCGCCGAAGAACTGGTTTTACGTTTTTGGAACGCCACCGTCGCTGGCACTTACTGTGGCCACGGCGAAACTTACAAGAGCGATGACCAGATTCTTTGGTGGTCAAAGGGCGGCGTGCTCAAAGGTCAAAGCCCCGCGCGGCTCGCGTTTTTGAAGAAAGTTTTGGATGATTCACCCGCAGAAGGCATTGAACCGATTGACCGCTGGCAGCGCCCGGAAATCGGCGGCCAGCCGGGGAAATATTATTTGATTTATCTGGGCAAGCAGACGGAGACGAACTGGGACTTTCAAATTCCCAAGCCGCCGCTGGGGAAACTCCAGTCTGCCGATGGCATGAAGTTCACGGTCGAAGTTCTCGATACCTGGAACATGACCGTGACGCCCCTGCCCGGAGAGTTCACGCTCAAGAAAAAGGACAATTACACTTACGCCGACAAAGATGGTCGCTCAGTTGCATTGCCCGGCAAGCCTTATCTCGCGATTCGTATCAAGCGCGTGGTAAATTAAAATGAAATTTCTCCGCTTAAAATTCCTGCTGACAATTTTGCTGTTCACCGGCGGCGGCTGGCTGAAGGCGGAAACAATTTCCATTGTCATGAGCACGAACGCCGCGCCGCGCGTGGAGTTTGGCACGGAGAAATTGGCCGAGGCGCTCAAGGCGGTCAAATTGGACGCCGCGATTATCCGGTCGGAAAACGGAGTTGGAAAAATTATTTTGAACCAGCCGCATGCTCCGGCGGGCAAGCCCGAAGGTTTCACGATTTCTGTGACGGCAAGAAATGATCTGGTCATCGTTTCCAGGGACGATTCCGGCATGCTCTACGGTTGTTTGGAACTGGCCAAGCGCATTCGCGATGAAGGAAAATTGCCGCTCGTTTCGGCGGCCGATTTTCACGATGCGCCGAAGATGAAACTGCGCGGCACTTGCATCGGCATGCAGAAGACCTTCATTTTGCCGGGCCGGCACGTTTACGAATATCCCTACACGCCGGAATTGTTTCCCTGGTTTTACGACCAAAAGCTGTGGACGGAGTATCTGGATTTCCTCGCGGCGAACCGCATGAACACGCTGTATCTGTGGAGCGGCCATCCGTTCGCGTCACTTGTGCGGCTGAAGGATTATCCTTACGCCGTGGAGGTGCCGGACGATGTGTTCGCGAAAAATCAGGAGCAATTTCGCTGGCTCGCGCAGGAGTGCGACAAGCGCGGCATCTGGCTGGTGCAAATGTTTTACAATATCATTGTCTCGAAACCGTTTGCCGAGACAAACGGCATAGCCACGCAGCTCTCCGCGCCGACTCCGCTCACCGAAGATTACACGCGCAAATCCATCGCGGAATTTGTGAAGCAGTATCCGAACGTCGGTCTGATGGTTTGTCTTGGCGAGGCTTTGCGCGACACGCCGAATCAGTTGAAATGGTGCACCAATGTAATTTTGCCAGGCGTGCTCGACGGAATGCGCGCGGCCAATTTGAAAGCCGAGCCGCCGGTGGTGATTCGCACGCATGCCATGGACGCGGACGCCATTATGCCGGCGGCGTATCAGGTTTATTCCAACCTGTTCACCGAATCGAAATACAACGGCGAATCGCTGACGACGTGGGAGCCGCGCGGCAAGGATCAGGCGATCCAACTCAACATGGCCAAGCTTGGGCCGCATTTGGTGAACATCCACATCCTGTCGAACCTTGAACCGTTCCGCTACGGCGACACGGAATTCATCAAAAAATGCATGCAAGCCTCGCGCGACCGGCTCGGCGCGACCGGCGTGCATTTGTATCCGCTGTCGTATTGGAACTGGCCTTACTCGCCGGACATTGCCGATCCACCACTATTACAATGGCAGCGCGATTGGATTTGGTTTGAAGCTTGGGCGCGCTATGCTTGGAATCCGGACGTGCCGGAGAAAGAAGATCGCGCTTTCTGGATTTCGCAACTCGCAGATTTTTACGGCAACACGAATGCGGCGGAGAAAATTCTCGAGGCTTACAACGCCGCCGGCGAAGTTGCGCCGCGCTTGATCCGGCGCTTTGGCATCACGGAAGGCAATCGCCAAACCTTGTCGCTCGGCATGACGCTGGATCAATTGGTGAAGCCGGAGAAATATGGTGCGATCGAAGATTTGTGGCTGTCGCAGGCACCGCCGGGCGAACGACTGGATGAGTTTGTGAAAAAGGAATGGAATCACCAACCGCACGTCGGCGAGACGCCAGATTCAATTATCGCCGCGGTTTTGGATTATTCATCCAACGCCGTTTCCGCGGCTGACACGGCCGAATGGCTGGTGACCAAGAACCGCGACGAGTTTGAGCGCCTGCGCAATGATGCCTATTGTATTCAGGCCATGGCTGAAAATTATTCGGCCAAAGTGCAGGCGGCGGAATTGGTCTTGCGTTACAATTACAGCCACGATGTTGCTGACATGAAGCGGGCAGCAAAATATTTGGCAGAGAGTTTTACGGATTATCAGATGCTGGCCGCGATGACGGAGAAGACTTATCACTACGCCAACTCGATGCAAACCTCGCAGCGGAAAATTCCGGTTTCCGGCGGCGTCAAAGGTCATGGCACCAATTATCTCTGGTCGCAGCTCGTGCCGCTCTACCAAAAAGAGCTGGCCGATTTTCAGGTTAAGGTCGCGCAGTTGAAACAAAACACCAACGCCGTCGCGGCGGTTGACGAATCCGGTATCCAGCCATGGCCGGCGGAGCATTTCAAATTGATTTCGACGAATGCGGAAATTTATAAAATCGAAATCGGTGCAAAAGTTTTCACCGACCGGGATTTTGTGATTCAAGGTCTGGCGACGGAATTGCGCGGGCTGACCGGAATCCGCTTTTCGCATAACGCGGCGAAGCAGGGGATCGCACCGATTGAATTTGAAACGACTGAGCCGGTGTCGCTGCTCGTCGGCTATTTTCAGAGCAACCAAAAGGCTTGGCTGCAAGTGCCGAAACTGGAATTTGCCGCGCAAGCCGATGAGCGCGGCGGCGTGGACACGTTGATTGAAAACGCGGCGGCGATTTCGAGCTGTCCGAATGTGGATATTCACGCGTTTCGGTTTGATGCGGGCCGGCAAAGACTCGAACTGATCGGCAAAGGCAGTTTCGTGATTCTTGGCGTCGTGCCGCAGACGATTCAACTTCAAAAGCGCGACGCGCACGGTGGAGCTAATCAGTAAACATGAAATTGCTCGCGTTCATTTTTGCGACAGTGTGTTTGCCCGCTTCGCTGCTGGCGGAACGCGGAGTGGTGGACACGACGGCCAGTCCGTTCGCCAAAGTTCAGACGGTCGGTTTGGACGAAGTTCATTGGACGGATGGTTTTTGGGCCGACCGCTTCGAACTGTGTCGCACGCAGATGGTGCCGAGCATGGCCCGGCTGATGCAGGGCACAAATTACAGCCAGTTTTATTTTAATTTTGAAATTCTCGCCGGGCTCGCCGAGGGCAAATCGCGGGGCGCATCGTTCAACGACGGCGATTTTTACAAATTTCTCGAAGGCGCGAGCGCGACTCTCGCCGTGACGAATGACGCGGCGCTGCAAAAAAGTTTGGACGACATCATCGCCGTCATCGCGCAGGCGCAGGAAACCAATAGCTATCTTGATACCTGGGTGCAGCTTCATCAGCGGAGCGGCGACACCAATGCCGCGCCTTTTTCCAATCCCGAAAATTTTGAGATGTATAATTTCGGGCAGTTGATGACGGCGGCGTGCGTGCATTATCGCGCCACCGGGAAAACCAATTTCCTCGCGGTCGCGCGCAAGGCGGCGGATTTTCTTTTTGATGAATTAAAAAATCCGACGCCGGCGCTGGCGAATAATTTAATCTGCCCGTCACATTACATGGGCATCGTCGAACTGTATCGGGCAACGGGTGAGCCGCGCTATTTGGAGCTGGCGAAAAAATTCATGGCTATGCGTGACTTGGTGAAAGACGGCGTGGATGACAACCAAGACCGGCTTTCGCTCGCGCGACAAACCGAAGCCGAAGGCCACGCGGTGCGGGCAAATTATCTTTACGCCGGCGCGGCGGATTTGTTTTTGGAAACGGGCGACACGAATTTGTGGCGGCCGCTGGCACAAATATGGACGAATGTGGTCACCACCAAAATGTATCTCACCGGCGGCTGCGGCGCGCTTTACGACGGCGCGTCGCCGGACGGCTCAAAGGATCAGAAACACATTACGCGCGTGCATCAAGCTTACGGGCGCAATTTTCAACTGCCGAACACGACGGCTTACAACGAGACGTGCGCGAACATCGGCAATGTCTTTTGGAACTGGCGGATGTTTCTGGCGACGGGCGACGCGAAGTTCATGGATGTGGTGGAACTGGCGCTTTACAACAGCGTCTTGTCCGGCGGCGCGCTCGACGGCACGAATTTTTTCTACACGAATCCGCTGCGCGTGACCGACCCGATGCCGCTGGAACTGCGCTGGTCGCGGACGCGGGTGCCATTCGTCAGTTCGTTTTGTTGTCCGCCGAATCTGGTGCGGACGATTGCGGAGTCGGCCGACTATGCTTACGGCAAATCGGCGGACACAATTTGGGTGAATCTTTACGGCGGCAGTTCGCTCGACACTCAGCTTACGAACGGTGAAAACATAAAACTACTGCAGGAAACGGATTATCCGTGGAACGGTCGCGTGCGAATCAAAATTGTTGCGTGCGGCCAAACAGAATTTTCTTTGAAACTGCGGATTCCCGGTTGGGCGAGCGGTGCCAGCGTGCGCGTGGATGATGCGCCCGCTGATTTTTCGCCGAAGCCGCAAAGTTTTTTTGAAATCAAACGAGCATGGCTTCCAGGTGAATTCGTGGATTTGGATTTGCCGATGCCGCCACGATTGATGGAAGCGAATCCGTTGGTTGAAGAAGATTTGAACCAAGTCGCTGTGCAGCGCGGGCCAGTGGTTTATTGTCTCGAATCACCGGATTTGCCGGCAGGCGTGAAAATCTCCGACGTGGTGATTCCGGCGGACCTCAAGTTGACGACGCGTTTAGACCGGAGCTTGCTTGATGGTATTGTGGTGCTAGAAGGCAAAGCGTGCGCGCGGCCGGAAGAAGACTGGAGTGGTAAACTATATCGTGAGTTTCAGCCGGAGGAACTGAAACCGATTAAAATAAAATTCATCCCTTATTCTGTCTGGCAAAATCGTGGCCCTTCGGAAATGTCGGTCTGGCTTCCGCGCAATCCTTAGACTAAACGGCGATGATAAAACCGATTCACATTTTATTTGCCGCTGCCGCGATGATCTTGTGTCAAAACTCGGCCTTTGCCGGCACGGCAATTAACGATTCGGTTTATCTATTCACCTCGTTTCGGGATGCTGATCAAAAATTTCTGCGGTTTCTTTACAGCTTTGATGGCTATCATTGGACGAATGTGCCGGGAATTTTTTTGGAAGCCAATGTGGGCGCGAGCAAAAAATTTCGAGATCCGAGTATTTTGCGAGGTCCGGACGGGACATTTCACCTCGTATGGACGGCAGGCTGGCATGGCGAGCAGGGTTTTGGCTATGCCGAATCTAAAGATTTGATTCACTGGTCGCCACAGCAACTTGTTCCCGTGATGACCAACGAACCGACCACGGTGAATGTCTGGGCGCCGGAACTGTTTTATGATGCCCGCGAAAATGATTTTATAATCGTCTGGGCGTCAACCATTCCGGGCCGATTTCCGGACCAGCAGGAAAAACACGACAACAATCACCGGCTCTATTTCACAACGACACGCGATTTTAAAAACTTCAAGCTGTCAAAATTATTTTTTGATTCGGGCTTCAGCGTGATTGATCCGTTTATTCTGACAACCGGCGAAGGTTATGCGCTGGTTTGCAAAGATAATTCGCGTCCCAACCTGGACCTGCGCGTCGCATTCGCACAATCTCCGGTTGGCCCTTGGAAAAAGGTATCCGAACCGTTCACACAAAAATACACCGAAGGCCCGTGTGCTTTAAAGATTGGTGAGAGCTGGCTGATTTATTTTGATGCATATCGTGAGAAGATTTATGGTGCGGTCAAGACGCGCGATTTCAAAAACTTCAGCGACGTAACGAAAGAGGTTAATTTTCCCGAAGGGCACAAGCACGGCACGGCCATTCGCGTGCCGCGTGATCTTTTGGATGGGCTGTTGAAAAATTCCGAATCAAATACAAAAACAAATTTATGAGAACACTCATCCTAGTTCTGGCTGCGGCCATGGTCTACACCGCGACTTTTGCTGCAGACACAAATTCAACGACAACGCCGATTGAGGCAAAATACACTGCGGCAATCGAGGGGCGCACGGCAGACATTTTGAAGGCTTTGGAGCTGAATGAACCAAGCAAGACTGCGCATGTTCACGATATCATTATTGCTCAATACCGGGCACTGAACGCGTGGCATAGTGAGAACGACGCTAAATTGAAGGCCGCGAAAGTGGACACGAATGCTGTGGCGCAAATCCACGCCTCGTTGCGAAAGCTGCATGACGATTTTCTTGCGAGACTCGCGGAAAACTTGTCACTCGGTCAAATCGAAAAAATCAAAGACAAGATGACCTACGGCAAGGTGCAGTTCACCTTTGCTGGGTATGCAGCGCAGTATCCCGGCTTGTCTGAGGCAAACAAACAAAAAATTCAGGAACTGCTCAAGCAAGCGCGCGAGGAGGCGATGGATGGCGGTAGCGCGGCGGAGAAAACAGCAATTTTCACAAAATGCAAAGGTAAGATTAACAATTTTCTTTCCAAGCAGGGTATTCATCCGGCAAAGCAAAAAGCTTCGCTGGCAACAAACTCGGCGGCACAATAAACAACTTATTATGAAGAAACTTGGCCTGGGCGTGCTCGGTCTCGGTGAAGGTCGCAGCGTCATTTCTGGTGCGCTGAACAGCGAGCTTTGGGAAGTGATTCAGCTTTGTGATTTAAACGAACAACTTGGTCGCGAGCGCTGCCATGAATTTAGTTTGAACAACTTCACAACTTCGATGGACGCGTTGCTTGCGAATGAAGCGGTGGACGTGGTCGGCATTTACACGCCGGATCATCTGCACGCGGAGCATGTCATAAAAGTGTTAGGCGCGGGCAAGCATGTCATTTGCACAAAACCGTTTCTCAATGATTTGTCGCAGGCGAAGCAGGTTTTGGCCGCGCAAAAAAAATCCAGCAAAGCCGTGATGGTCGGGCAAAGCTCGCGGTTCTTCGCGCCGTTTGCGCAGCAGCGGAAACATTTTGAGAGCGGTGCGTTCGGCGACCTCATCACTGTCGAGGCCTATTACAACGCGGATCACCGTTGGTTTTTGAAAAAGGGTTGGGCTAAGACGGATGCCTTTAAGTGGCTTTATGGCGGGTTGAGTCATCCGGTGGATTTGCTGCGCTGGTATCTGCCGGACATCGCGGAGGTCATGGGCTATTCATCGTTGAGCAAAAACGGCCGCGAACTCGGTTTGAAGAATGACGACACATTTCAATTTATTTTTAAATCTAAAAGCGGAATTCCCGCGCGCATCAGCGGC